>LXNI01000002.1_pt1 | contig 321661 bp, 262 predicted proteins | sample 809091 | NCBI WGS metagenome assembly LXNI01 (sample SAMN04870527, study PRJNA318959) | sponge metagenome | biome: 01000161; feature: marine sponge reef; material: water | host: Sarcotragus foetidus | place: Greece: Milos, Mediterranean Sea | collected 2013-05-29 | depth 5-7 m
GCAGGACAGTGTTATGGGTGCGGTACGGCGACTACGTCGATCCGTTGAGCGGCAGAATCCAATTGCCGATTGGGCTGGAAGTGGTCGCTGAGGCTCTCCCAGACGCCATCGAATGAGAGTCCACCGTTGGATCGCTGATCGAAATGCGGGACCTCCTCGCCGAGGGGCGTCTCGACATTCAGACGGTGGGCATTCAACGCCTGAGGGCATTCAAGGTCAAGATGGACACGCTGCATAGGTTCCTGGGCCGATCAATGATCGTGCTCGCCGGACTGGCCTTGGGGTGCACAGATACCGTCGAGATCCCCGGATTCAGTTGCCCAGTCTTGTTCACCACGGAACCAACGGGGCTAGTTGTACCTGTGGGCGGCTCCGAGCGGCTGCGAGTGCAATTGCGCGACGTGGACCGGATCCGGGACCCCCACCCATCCTGTCCTGTTGCCGGGCACGGGTGGCGCGAGTTGATTACCTGGACGGTACTTGACCCAAGCCTGGCGCGGGTGGAGAAGTACGGTGCAGGCGTTGTAACGATCACAGGATTGGCGGTCGGTACGACTCGGATTCGCGTACAGTATGGTGTGGTCGACGAGATATGTGTGCCACTTGAGGTGGTCGAATCCCAGCTTCGTGTCGCTTATGGGCCCGACCTGGTAAGAGTCGGTCGACGAGATGCAGGTGGAAACGCCGCACCGCGGCCGCGGCATGGAAGGTTCCCTGACCTCCTCCTCCAGCGCCTGCTGGATCATGGCTCCCGCCCGCACCCACGGCCTCCAGCGTCTCCCACGCTGGCCCCGCCGAACCTCTCCCGCCATCTTTGCCTATGAGGCCATGTCCTTTCCGGGTCTTCCCCCGGATCGCTCGTAAGCGGTCAGTTGAAGGTACTTCGCCTCGCCTCTTACACACGTTCTGGTCCTGCCTCTTTGGAGCGAGAATGCGACACTTGGACCAGCATCCGGCAGGCGAGGTCGAAGCGGCCTGGGGACTGTGATATGCCCGGCCGGGTGTCCGGACTGCAAGTAAACGTGCGCGGACACGCCGGTAGGCGGCCCTTCACTTCGCTTCTTATTGCACTGCTGCTGCCCCCGACGTTAGCGTGCGCCGAAGAGGCGAGCATTGGCCCGCCATCGCCCGTGCCTGGCGCCGCTGCACCAGCTTCGATCACGGTAACGCCCAGTGAGGTTACTCTGCCCGCGCTGGGCGAGACCGTTCAACTCACCGCCCGCCTCCTGAGCAGGACCGGACGGGAACTGGCGAGCGGTGCCATCGTCTGGGGCTCGCGAGATACCACCGTGGCCATGGCGGCTTCGACTGGCCTCGTGACCGCGGTCGGCAACGGGACGACGAGCGTGACCGCCGCCTCGGGCCGCGTGGCGGGACATGCGGATGTCGCCGTCATCCAGCGGGCCGTACAACTCGACCTCTCGCCTCCAGCCGACACCCTCCGGACGTATGGAGACACGGTTCGGCTCGCGGCTCATGCCATCGATGCGAACGGTCACGCGATTCCGGGACGCGCGATGCTGTGGATCTCGAGCGAAACGTCGATCGCGAGCGTAGAAAGCACGGGTTTGGTGACCGCCACGGGTAACGGGACCGCCACCGTGTCGGTCGAGTCGGGAGACCGCCGTGCCGGCGTGGAGGTAACGGTCTATGACCATCAAGCCGCCATCGCCGAAGACCGCGGTGCCCTGATGACAGTCTTCGATGCCACGGGGGGTGATGGTTGGGTCTCCAAGGACAACTGGGGCAGCGACCAGCCCCTCTCCTCATGGTTCGGCGTGTCTACCGGGCCGGATGGCCGAGTCACAGGTCTGGAGCTCGCGGGCAACGCGCTCGGTGGTGAGCAGCTTCCACCGGAACTCGGCCGGCTTGGCCGGCTCAAGACCCTCCACCTCCAGCACAATCGCCAGCTCGGCGACTCGATTCCACCAGAGTTGGGCGATCTGCGCGATCTCGAGAGTCTGAACCTTGAAGGTTCGATGCGTCTCCGGAGCCCGGTCCCACCCGAGCTCGGCCGCCTGACGAAACTGAAGCACCTGAATCTGAGGGACACGGACGTCAGCGACCCACTCCCGCCGGAACTTGGGAACCTCTCCGCCCTCGAGTCGCTGGTGCTGGGCCAAGACCGGGCGGACAGCGCACTCCCCGCCTGGTTGGGGCGGCTATCCAGCCTCGAATCCCTGCATATCTCTCACAGTGGGATGACCGGCCCGATTCCGCCCGAGCTCGGCAACCTCCTTCACCTCAAGGAGTTCTTTCTTCACCATGTGGTGCTGGTGGATTCGCTCCCCCCTGAACTTGGCAATCTCGTGAACCTCGAAGCCTTGGAGTTCGTTGATACAGGGCTGATCGGTTCGATTCCCCCCGAGCTCGGGAAGCTGTCCCGACTCGAGTTGCTGATCCTGACGAACGACCCAGTCGTCACGGGCCTAACGGGCGAGATCCCTCCCGAACTCGGGGATCTCGGCAGTCTCCGCTACCTGGATCTCTCGCGCAACAGGTTGCGCGGAGCCATTCCACCCGAACTCGGAGACCTCCCCAACCTTGAGTCGCTACTGCTGTCCCAAAACAGACTGACCGGACCCATCCCGGCACAATTGGGAGGTCTCCGAAGCCTCAGGGGGCTGCGTCTCGACCTCAATGACCTGCGGGGGGCGGTCCCGCCAGAGCTGGCGAATCTCTCGGCGCTTGAAGTGCTCGGGCTCGGCTGGAACTTCTCGATGGCAGGACCGCTGCCGCCAGCCGCCGTGCGACTCAGTGCACTCGATGTTCTGTGGATCGACGAGACGGGACTCTGCGTGCCGCGGGATTCCGCATTCGACGCCTGGCTGGCGGGAATTGGGAACTTCCAGGGAAAAAGATGTCCCTAACCAGGCGTTGAATCCAACTCCGGGTGCCGGTAGGCTGCACGAACAGGTACAGACAACTCCTTGTAGGGGTGGGGCCCGCCGGGATTGGTCTTCCGTGGCACTCGGCGGTCTGTTTCCGGACTCATCCCACGTAAATTCGGGGGATCGTGGGGGATGACGTGGAACGCTGCGAGCGATGGGATGGTTCGTGTACGTGAGTAGACTCCCTACAAAGAAGCGAGTTATTCACGCTACGGGTCTCCCTCGTCGCGCCTTGTTGCGCGCACGTCTCGTCGTCCGTCCCGCCCCCTTGGCCCTGACGCTCGCGGTGCTGCTGGCGGCGGGGTGCTGGCGCATCGGGGATCCCACGCCGAGCGACGCGCTCGTCACCTGGGCCGCCTACCCCGAGACGGTGCGGGTGGACGAACCCTTCTCGTTCGAGTTCGCCGGCCCGGTGTCTCCCGACCAGTGCGGGCGGCTCGACACGGCCACCCTGGCGATCACCGACGCCTCGATCGAACTCGCCGCCGTGCGGAGCACCTTCAGCACCATGTGCTCGCCGCAGAACGTCAGCTTCTACGAGGCGCGGCCGCTGAGGATCGCAACGCCGGGAGCGTATCGCGTGCGCGGCTCGACCGGCATCGATCTGGGCACCCTGATCGTCACGGACACCGGGTCCTTCTCCGGCATCCGCGCGTGGGGCGAGGGCACGATCCGCGAGGCGGCCGGGTGCTGGCTGTTCGGCCCGGGCTGGATCGGGAGCCAGCGGGTGTTCGCGCTCGATGGCCTCAGCCCCGAGCTTCGCGAGGTGGGGACCGAGCGGGTCCTCCACGTGCGCGGACGGTTGCGGGCGTTCAGCGACTGCGGCAACTGGGGTTCGCGCCCCAGGATCCGCGTGGACACCGCGTGGGCGACCGACAAGACGGTCGGCGATCTCTATCCGTGAGCGACACGAGTCCGGGACGGCGCGATCATGGCACGGTATCATGACTCTGTATGAGGAACGGGATGTGATGACGTCGAATGTGAACCGGGGCCTCGAGCACCGCCTCGTCTCCGAACTCGGGGAGATGAAGGAGAACGGGGTCCACAAGGAACTGCTGCACATCATGGGGCGGCAGGCTCCCGTCGTGGACATCGATGGCCTCGGCGAGACCATCAACATGTGCTCGAACAACTACCTCGGCCTGTGCGACGAACCCTCCGTGATGCAGGCCGTGAAGGACGGGGTGGACAAGTACGGGGCCGGGACCTCCTCGGTGCGCTTCATCTGCGGGACGTTCGACATCCACCGCGAACTCGAGGCGGTGATCGCCGACTTCCTCGAGACGCCGGCCTCCCTCACCTACACCTCCGCGTGGAACGCGAACGAGGGCCTCTTCGCGCCGCTCCTGGGGCCGGAGGACGCCCTCATCTCGGACCGTCTCAACCACGCCTGCATCATCGACGGCATCCGCCTCTGCAAGGCGCGCCGGTTCATTTACGACCACATGGACATGGACTCGCTGCGCGAGGCCCTCGAGGCGAGCCGGGACGCGCGGCACCGCCTCGTCATCACCGACGGCATCTTCTCGATGGAGGGGGAGATCGCGCCGCTCCCGGAGATCCGCGAACTGTGCGACCGCTACGACGCGATCATGGCGGTGGACGACTCGCACGCGACGGGCGTGCTGGGCGACACGGGACGGGGGACGCCCGAGCACTGGGGCATGCACGGCGAGATCGACATCGTCACGTCGACGCTCGGCAAGGCGCTCGGGGGCATGGCGGGCGGCTTCACGGCGAGTTCCGAAGCCGTGATCGACTTTCTCAATCAGGCGTCGCGCACGCAGTTGTTCACGAACGCCCTGCCCTGCCACTCGGCGGCCGGCGCCATGGCTGCCATCCGCCATCTGGAAGCGCATCCGGAACTCGTGGCCCGGCTCCGCGACAACACGGAGTACTACCGCGAGGGGTTGATCGAACTCGGATACAAGCCGATTCCCGGCGGCACCCCCATCGTGCCCGTGATCGTGGGAAGGACGGCGGACGCCATCCGGCTGAGCCGCGAACTGTTGCGCGAAGGGGTGTTCGTCATCGGGTTCGGCTATCCCGTGGTCCCGCGCGGCGAGGCCCGGATCCGCTGTCAGCTGTCGGCCGCGCACGAACGTGAACACATCGACGCCGCCCTCGCCGCCCTCAAGAAGGTCGGCCGGCGGCTCAACCTGATCTGACGCCCTTGGGCGCCACCGAGACTGCGGGGAGCATGGGATCGTGACTGAGCGCGGACTGAATCGGGACATGCCGGGGGGGATGGTCATCGCCCCGTCGATCCTCGCCGCCGACTACGCGCGGCTGGGGGCGGAGGTGGCCGAGGCGGAGGCCGCGGGGGCGGAGTGGTTCCAGCTCGACGTCATGGACGGTCACTTCGTCCCCAACCTCACCATCGGGCTGCCCGTGCTGGAGTCGCTGCGCGCCGTATCGGATTCGTTCCTCGACGTGCACCTGATGATCGACAACCCCGGGGAGTTTCTCGAGCCGTTCGCGGAGGCGGGCGCCGACATGCTCACGGTCCACCAGGAGGTGTCCGCGCACCTGCACGGGGAGCTGCACCGGATCCGGGAGCTGGGCTGCTACGCCGGCGTCGCCTTGAACCCGGCCACGCCCGCGGAAACGCTGTCGGAAGTCCTCGGCTACGTGGACCTCGTCCTCGTGATGACGGTGAACCCCGGGTTCGGGGGACAGAAGTTCATCGCCGAGGCGGTGCCGAAGATCGCGACCGTGCTGCGGATGGCGGCGGACCAGGGGGTGGCGCCACCCGTGATTCAGGTCGACGGGGGGATCGACCCGACCTCGGCTCCGGTGTGCGCGGCCGCGGGGGCGTCGGTGTTCGTGGCCGGCTCCTCGGTCTTCAGGTGGGCCCCCGGCATCGACGCGAACATGGCGGCGCTGCGCGACGCCCTCGCCCCGTACGGCTGAGGTCGCGGTGAACGGCGGCGGGCTCTCGCGCGAGGAGCTGGTCCGCTACGGGCGGCACGTCAGCATCCCCGAGGTGGGGCTGGAGGGGCAGCGGCGCCTGCGGGCCTCGAGCGTCCTCATCGTGGGCGCGGGCGGCCTGGGGTCGCCGGCCGCGCTCTACCTCGCCGCGGCGGGCGTGGGGCGGCTCGGACTCGTGGATCACGACCGCGTGGAACTCTCCAACCTGCAGCGGCAGGTGCTCTACGACACGGATTCGGTCGGGGCGCCGAAGCTCGCCTCCGCCCGCGCGCGACTCGCCGGGCTGAACCCCCACGTCGCCGTCGAGACCTTCGAGGCGCGACTCGAGTCGGGGAACGCGCTCGAGATCCTCGAGGGGTGGGATTTCGTGATCGACGGGAGCGACAACTTTCCGACGCGGTATCTCGTGAACGACGCGTGCGTGATGCTCGGGACGCCCTTCGCGTACGGGGCCATCCTCCGCTTCGAGGGCCAGGCCTCGGTCTTCGCCGCCCCCGACGGCCCCTGCTATCGCTGCCTGTTCCGGGATCCGCCGCCCCCGGATCTCGTGCCCAACTGCGCGGAGGCCGGGGTTCTCGGCGTCCTGCCCGGCATCGTGGGGTCGATCCAGGCGAACGAGGCGATCAAGTGGCTGGCGGGGATCGGCGATACGCTCGCCGGGCGCCTCCTTCTCATCGACGCGCTCCGCATGGAGTTCCGCTCGCTCGACATCGCGCCGGACCCCGAGTGCGTGGTGTGCGGCCCCGAGCCGACGGTGACGGAACTCATCGACTACGAGCGCTTCTGCGGGGTGGCCAGCGGCGCGGCGGACGACCACGCGGAAACGGAGGGTGCCATGCACGACCTCGACATCGACGTGCACGAACTGAAGCGCCGGGTCGACGCCGGCGAGAGCTTTCAGCTCATCGATGTGCGCGAGGACTACGAGTGGGCGATCTGCAACCTCGAGGCGGCGGGGGCGCGTCTCGTGCCGCTCGCCACGCTCCCGCAGGCCGCGGAGAGCCTGGACGCGTCGGAACCGCTCATCATCCACTGCCGTTCGGGTCCCCGTGGGGACCGCGCCGTCGAGTACCTGCGCGCCGTCGGGTTCGAAAACGCGGTGAACCTCGCGGGCGGGATCCTGGCGTGGGCCGAGGAAATCGACCCGGCGATGCCGCAGTATTGATGGAGGCCTGACCCGCCGATGCCGGCGCCCCCCCGCATTGTCTCGCTCCTCGCTTCGGGGACGGAAATCGTCGACGCCCTTGGGCTCGGCGAATGCCTCGTCGGCATCTCGCACGAATGCGACCATCCCCCGCACCTGCTCGACCGTCCGCGCGCCAGCCGGCCCCGCTTCGATCCCGAGGGGCTCACCAGCGGCGAGATCGACGCCGCGGTGCGGCAGGCCATGATCGAACACGGCAGCGTGTACGAGATCGACGAGGCCCTCCTTGAGCGGCTCGACCCGGACATCATCATCACGCAAGCCGTGTGCGAGGTGTGCGCGGTGCCGACGGGTGGCGTCCGGGACGTGCTCGGCGCGCGCGGGATCGAGGCCGAGATCGTGTCGCTCGATGCGCATACGATCGAAGACATCCTCGCCTCGCTCGACCAAGTGGCAGCCGCCGCGGGGAGCCCGGGGATCGCCGGCGGGGCCGCGAAGTCGCTCCGGAGGCGACTTGACGCGGTGCGAGCCGCGGTACGGGACGCCGACCCTCCGCGTGTGCTCGGCATCGAGTGGTTCGACCCGCCGTTCGCGCCCGGGCACTGGGTGCCGGAGATGATCGAACTGGCGGGCGGCCGGAATCTGGCGGGCGAGGCGGGACAACCTTCCCGCGAGGTGTCTTGGGATGAGATCGGAGACCTCGATCCGGACGCGTTGCTGCTCATGCCTTGCGGCTACGGCCTCGAAGCGTCGCGTGCAGACGCCGACGCGCACGCGGCACGTCTCCGGGAAGTGGCTCCGCGCGCGGTGGGCGAGGGGCGCGCCTGGGTCGTCGACGCCTCCTCCTACTTCAACCGCTCGGGCCCCCGCTTCGTCACCGGAGTCGAGATCCTGGGCGGGCTGCTGCATCCGGCCCGACTCCCGACCCCGGATGCGGCGCTCGCGGGCATCTGGAGTCCTCCGGGCTAGTCGTCCTTCTCGCCAGCGGAATCGCCGGGGTCGCCGGTCGAAGAAGACGACCACGAGGCGATCTCCATGACGGCCAGGGCTTCGTCATGATCGCGCGCCACATCGGCGGGCACCTCATCCCCCGACGGCCGTGTTTCGCGCGCGATGCCGATGATCGACAGCGCTGGATGATCGGAATCCGGCGTGCGCCCGAGGCCGCGTTCAGGGTTTCGGCGGGAAGTCATGATCCATGATGAGGTTACGGGCGCGGGATGCCAACCGCCCCGGGGGAGGTCAGTCGAACTTGACCTGGCGGACCTCTTCGACGCCGTCGAGATCGTTCAGCGCCTGCAGGACCTCGGGCGGCAGTTCCTCATCGATTCTCACGACCCCGAACGATCGACCGCCGCCCCGCCGGCGCGCGAGGTGGTATTCCGCGATGTTCGCCTTCGCCTCGCCGAGAATGGTGCCCACGGCGCCGATCACGCCCGGCTGGTCGCGATTCCGGATGAGGAGGCAGGTGCCGCGGGGCTCCGTCTCGATGCGGAAGGTGCCGACATGTACGACCCGCGGTTCCATCCGGGACCCCATGAGCGCCCCGCCCACGGCCATGCCCTTGCCTCGCGCGGAGTCGGCCGAGAGTCCGACGTAGTTCGTGTAGTCGCCCGTCGCCTGGGTGCGGACCCGAACGATCTCCAGGCCGCGTTCCGCCGCGATCGAAAGGGCGTTCACGACGTTGAGCGGGGGATCGACCCGGCGCTCGAGGAACCCGACGGCCACACTCGCCGCGAGAGGTCCGAGCACCCCGTCCCGCGTCCCCCCGTAGCGGACCTCGATGCGGCGCGGGGGGGCATCTTCGAGCCCGTGGAGGAGGCGCGCCAGACGATACCCGAGGTCCATGATCGGACCCGCGCCGTCGCGATCCTCCGCCTCGAAGGGGGCGTTCAGCGCGGCGCTGAAGTCGCCATCGACGAGCGCGTTACGCACGGAGACGGCGATCTGCCGGGAAACCTGGCGCTGGGCCTCGTACGTGGAGGCGCCCAGGTGCGGACTCAACACGAGTTGGGGGGCGTCCCGCAGCGGGCTGTCCTCGGGGAGCGGCTCCGTCTCGAACACGTCCAGGCCGGCGGCTCCCAGATGGCCGCTGCCGAGCGCCTCGGCCAGCGCCGCTTCATCCACGAGCCCGCCCCTGGCCGCGTTCACGAGGATCGAACCCTGCCGCATGGCCGCGATCTCCTTGCGGCCGATGAACCCGCGGTTCTCGTCGGAGAGGGGGACGTGCACCGTTATCGCGTGGCACGCCGGAAGGAGTTCGTCGAGGCTTGCGAGTTCCACCCCCAGATCGCTCGCCCGCTCTTCGCTCACGAAGGGATCGTGGGCCACCACGCGCATCCCGAACGCGCGCGCCCGCCACACGACCTCCGCTCCGATCCGTCCGAGCCCGATCACGCCGAGCGTCTTTCCGCTCAGCTGGATCCCGCGCAACTCCTTGCGCCTCCATTCCCCGGCGCGGATGCTCGCGTCCGCCTCCGTGATCCGGCGGGCGGCGGCGAGGAGCAGGGCGAAGGCCAGTTCGGCGGTGGACTGCGTGTTCGCCGCGGGAGCATTGAGTACGGCGACGCCGCGGCGGGTGGCGGCCGGAATGTCGATGTGGTCCACGCCCACGCCCGCGCGTCCCACGACCCTCAGGCGGTCGGCCGACTCGATGAGATCGGCGGTCACTTTCGTGCGGGAGCGCACGATGAGCGCCGATGCGCCTTCAAGCGCGGCGCGGAGCGCCTCCCGGTCCGATTCCGTGTGATCCTCGACCACGAGCCCGGGGGCGGCGCGCAGCGTCTCGATCCCGTCCGGGAGGAGGGGATCGGCGATGATGACGCGAAGGTCGCCCTGTTCGGTTTCGCTCACGGGACTTCGCTCACGGCGCCTGGTTCACAGGACATCGTCGAGGACGGCCAGAAGCGCCTCCAGCTCGTCGAGAGTGTGTTCGCCCATGTGTCCGATTCTGAACGACTCCTGCTTCAGGGGCCCGTAGCCCGCGGCCACCGTGTATCCGCGCTCGAGCGCGCGGGACACGACGTCCGGACCCGTCAGTCCGTCCGGAAGCATGATGACCGTCACGCACGGCGAGCGGTAGCCTTCGGGCGCGAGCACATGCCACGGCTGGCCCGTCCGCGCGGCCGTGTCATCCACCCATTCGTACGTCCGGCGGGCCATGGCGTCGTGACGGTCCCAACGCGCCTCCAGCCCCTCCTCCATCATCCGTTCCAGTTGCCGCTCGAGGGCGAAGAAAAGCGAGACCGCCGGGGTGTTCGGCGTCTGCCAGCGCTCGAGGTTCTTCTCGAACTTGAGGATGTCGAAGTAGAAGCCCCGGTGTTCGACCTCCCGCGCGCGAGCGAGCGCCCTCTCGGACGCCACGGCGAGCGCGAGTCCCGGGGGCAGCGCCACCGCCTTCTGCGATCCCGTGAGGACGAAGTCCAGGCCCCACTCGTCGGTCTTCACCGGCGCCCCGGCCAGCGACGAGACCGTGTCCACCGCAATCAGCACGTCGTCGAACTCGTGCACGACGGCAGCGAGTTCCTCCAGCGGGTTTAGAACGCCGGTCGAACTCTCCGAGTGCACGACGGTGACGAGGTCGTACCGTCCGGGCGCCGCGGAGAGCGCGTCGTGCAGCCGCTCCGGCAGGTTCGGCTCGCCCCACTCCGCCTCGAGCGTGTCCGCGGGGCGTCCCGTCGCTTCGGCGATGGCGTGGAACCGCTTGCTGAACGATCCGTTCGTGAGGCAGAGGACGCGGCGCCGCGTGAGGTTCGTGATGGCGGCTTCCATCATGCCGGTGGCGGACGACGTCGACAGATACGCCGGCCGCGAGGTCCGGAAGAGCCGCGAAACCGAAGGCTGCATCCGTTCGACCAGGCCCGAGACCTCGGCGCTCCGGTGCCCGACGACGGGCCGTCGCATGGCGTCGAACAGGTCCGGAGGGACTTCGGTCGGGCCGGGAAGAAAGAAGCGGCCGAACGAGATTGGAGGGTTCATGTCGGGAGATGGTATCGCCCCCGGACCCGTGGGGCCAATAGTTGGTGGATCGTTCGGTTGACGGGCCGCCGGGGACGGAAGATCTTGCGCCCCCGAACCCGATCGCCGAACCGGAATCCACATGCGATACGTCACCATCACCGACCTGTCCCCGGAAGATGTCCTCGACCGCGCCAAGACGTTTTTCGGCCGGCACTCCGGGCTCACCGTGCGCGAGGAGACGGAGGCGTCGGTCACCTTCGCCGGGGAGATCGGCCTCGCCCGCTTCGCGGTCGACCGGGCGGGCGGCCATACGAACGTCCGGGTGGAGACCGACCGCGTGGTGGGGCTCGACGTGACCGACCTCGCCAAGCGTTTCCTCTACACGCTCCGCAACCTCCACTGACGCCGAGGACCGCATGAGCGCAATCACGGTTCGCCTGATCATGCCCGACCGCTGGCTCGAGCATGTGATGGAACTCCCGGCCGATACGACCGTGTTCACCGCCAAGGCGATCGGCATCCGCGAGATGCTCCAGCGCTCCTCGGACGACCCCGCCGACTTCTACGCCGAATTCTCCGAACGCCGCATCCGCGATGAGACGCGGACCCTGGCCGACGTGGGTCTCGCGTCGCGCGGCGTCCTCTCGATCCGGGCCTACGACCTCGGCCACTACCCGCCCTTCCGCGGCTAACTTCGGTTGAAGTAGCTCCGGGTCTCCCTCCATACGACGCCCGACAGGAGGAGGAGGCCCACCAGGTTCGGCGCCGCCATGAGGCCGTTGAGGATGTCGGAGATCAGCCACACGACATCGAGTTCCACGACCGCCGCGAGCCCGACCACGAGCACGAACGCCAGCCGGTAGGGGCGGATCACGCGTTCGCCGAAGAGGTAGGCGAAGCTTCGTTCCCCGTAGTAGGACCACCCCAGCATCGTGCTGAAGGCGAAGGTCGCGAGGGCGAGGGCGACGATGATGTCCCCGGCGCCCGCGAGGAGGCTCGTGTCGAAGGCCAGCTGCGTCATGTTCGCGCCCTCGGCCCCCGACTGCCACGCCCCCGTCGTGAGGATCGCGAGTCCCGTGAAGGTGCAGACGACGATGGTGTCGATGAACGTCTGCGTCATGGAGACGAGGGCCTGCCGCACCGGCTCGCGCGTCCGGGCCGCGGCGGCGGCGATCGCCCCGGTCCCCAGTCCTGATTCGTTGGAGAAGATCCCGCGCGCGACGCCGAAGCGCATCGCCTGCATGACGGTGTAGCCGAGCGCGCCGCCGGCCACCGCGCGTCCCCCGAACGCGTGCTCGAACACGAGCCTGAAGGCGGCCGGGATCTCCGTCGCGTTCGAGATCAGCACCAGACCGGCCACGCCCATGTAGAGGATGATCATCGCCGGCACGATGACGCTCGCCACGCGCCCGATCGACCGGATGCCGCCGATGATGACGAGGCCGACGGCAGCCGCGGTGACGAGTCCCGCGACCCAGTGCGGTAGCTGGAACGATTCGTTCAAGGCGTCCGCCACCGCCTGCGACTGGACCCCGTTGCCGATCCCGAACGCGGCGAGGGTCGCGAAGAGCGCGAACGCGATCGCCAGGCCCCGGCCGAGCGGGCTGCGGCCGAGACCGTGCTCGAGGTAGTACATGGGGCCGCCCGCCTTCTCGCCCCGAGAGTCCGTCTCCCGGAAGCGCACGCCGAGGACCGCCTCCGCGTACTTCGTCGCCATCCCGAGGAGTCCCGTCACCCACATCCAGAAGAGGGCCCCGGGGCCGCCCGCGCCGATGGCGGTTGCGACGCCGACGATGTTCCCGGTCCCGACCGTCGCGGCGAGCGCCGTCATCAGCGCCTGGAAGTGCGAGATGTCGCCCTCGCCCCCGGGCTCGCGGCGCTTGACGAGCGCCAGCCAGAGCGCGTGCCACAGGCGGCGGAACTGGAGGCCGCGCAGCAGCAGGGTGTACACGAGGCCCGTGGTGAGAAGGAGGATGATGAGGGGGACGCCCCACACCCAGGCCTGAATCGCCTCCAGGGTTCCGACAGCGCGAATTACGGTCACCTCGTACTGGAGGTCAGCAGGGGAGCGCGCGCCGGACGGCCGCGGCGAGCGGGCTGGGACGTTAGACGCGCCTCCGAGCCGCCGTCAACGTAGCGGGACCGGCACGGGACCCCGGCGGGCGGGTCCGCACTTTGGACGGACGGACGCCTTGCGTACCTTCCCAACCGATGCGGGCGACGGCCCGTTCACGACCCTCGTCCAGCTCGTTCCCGGGATCTCGCTCTTGAAACAGGACCAGCCGGAGCATGCGGTGGAACCGGCCCCGACATCGCCGGAGGCGCTCGAGGCGCTGTCGGCCGCGATCGAGCGGGGGCGCCACCTCGCGCTCATTGCCGCCGAGGGGGCGGGTCTCGCCCAACTGTACGCGGCCGCCGCGGTGCGCGATCTGGCGGCGGGCGAGGCGGATGGGCGCGTCTTCGTGCTCACCGCGACCGTGGATCGCGCGCGGCGTTGCGCGGCCGGCATGTTCGACGCGGCGCGGGCGGCCGGGCATGAGATCGTCGTCGTCGCGGGGGGAGCGGCAACCGAGGCGGCGCGGCGGGCTCCGATCGTCGTGGGACCGCCGGCTCCCCTGCTCGAAGCCGTCCGCAGGGGCGACATCCCGGCGGCGGCGATGTGCACCCTGGTCCTGGACGACGTGCGTGCGCTGGAGCCGGCGCGGGCGGCCGTCGAGGCCCTGATGCAGGCGTCGGGCGAGGGAGCCCGTCGGATCGCGACGACGCATGCCCGGGATGCGGCGTTCGACGAGCTGATCGAGCGCTGGCTGCCGCGCGCGCGCCGGTGGCCGAAGGAGTTGCTCGATGAGCCGCGGGCCGGTGCGTCGGGGGCGGCCCGGACGACGGACGGGCGGATCGCCGTCGCGAGCCGGCCGTCGCGCGAGGGCCGGCTGGCTCGCCTGGCCGAGTTGCTTCACGATGTCACCGGGGCCGGAGCGGCCACGGCCGTCAGCGTCGAGGCGCCCCCCGCCGCCGTCGCCGATGTGAGCGCGGCGCTCTCGATGGCCGGGCTGCCGGTCGTGGAATCCGATGGAACCGGAGCGGCCGAGACCGACGGCGGTACCGCGGTGCGGGTCGGGGCGTGGGGCGACGTCGACCCCGCCGCCCATGCGGTCATCTTCGAACTGCCGCCGGCGCCGGAGCCCCTCGCCCGCGCTGCGGCGACAGCGGAGAGCTGCTACGCCATCGTCGACTCCCTGCATGAGCGGCAGCTGGAGCTGGCGGCGGCGCGGGCCGGGTTGCACGTGACGCCGCTGGCCGATTCCGCCGACCCCGGGCTGATGGACGACGTGGCCGCCTTCCGGACCCGCGTTTCCGAGGCGCTCAATCAGCAGGATCTCGCGAGCGGCACGCTCCTGCTCGCCCCGCTCATTGAAGAACACGGCGCCGCGCGCGTGGCCGCCGCCCTGGCCGGACTCCTGCGCGCGGTGGACCGACCGGCCCCCCGGGCCGGCGACGCGACCCCTGGCGAGGCAGCACCCGGCGCCGGGCCGACCGGCGACCGCGCGGGCGCACCGCCCGACAGGAGCGCCCGACGCGCCACCCGGCCGACCTGGACCAAGGTCTTTGTCGGCGTCGGGAAGCGCGACGGCGCCGGCCCCGGCGACCTCGTCGGCGCCATCACCGGCGAAACATCCGCCGCCGGCGGACAGATCGGACGCATCGACATCCGGCAGAACTTCACCCTCGTCGACATCGACTCGCTGATGGCCGACGAGGTGGTCCGCGGTCTCGACGGCAGTCAGATCAAGGGCCGGCAGGTCGTCGCCCGCCTGGACCGCGAGGCCCGATGAGGCCGATGAGCCTCATGCGGCGCCTGTTCGACTTCAGCCAGTTCAAGGGCCGACTCCTCGGAGCCCTCCTCTTCACGGTCAGTCTTTCGGTCGTGGGGACGGTCGGCTTCGCCTCCATGCCCGGGTACAGCCTGTCGGACGCGTTCTTCATGACCGTGATCACGGTCTCGGCGGTCGGGTACGGCGAAATCCAGACGCTGACCGACGGCGGCCGCGTGTTCGCGAGCTTCATGATCGCCGGCGGCATCATCACCCTCGCGATCTGGTTCGCCCTCATCACCGCCACCCTCGTCGAGATGAACCTGGCCCAGGCATTCAAGAGGCGCAAAACGATGAAGAGGATCGACTCCATAAGGGACCATGTGATCCTGTGCGGGGCGGGCCGTACCGGTCTCGCCGCGGTAAAGAGATTCCTCGCCCGCAACACGCCCTACGTCGCCATCGAGAGCGACCCCGCGCAGATCGGGAACGTGCTGAACGCCGACCCGGACGCGCTGATCATCGAGGGCGATGCGACGGACGATGACGCGCTGCTGGCGGCGGGGATCGACCGGGCGCGGGGGCTCATCGCCGCGTTGAGCGCGGACACCGACAACGCCTTCGTGTGCCTGGCGGCGCGGGAATTGAACCCGGATCTGACCATCGTGGGGCGATCGCGCTCCGAGGAGTCGGTGAGCAAGCTCAGGAAGGCCGGCGCCGACCGCGTCGTCACGCCCCACGCGACGGGCGGGATCCAGATGGCGTCGCTCGTCCTGCGTCCCGATGTCACGCTCTTCGTCGATACTCAGGCCTCCGGAGACAGCATGGGACTGCTCCTGGACCAGGCGTCGGTGGCGGAAACCTCGGAGGTCGCCGGGCTCACTCTGGCCGAAGCGCAGATCCAGGCCAGAACCGGGCTCCTGGTCGTCGCCATCAAGCACGGAGAAGGCGATGGGGACAGCGGCGATCGCTTCGTCTACAACCCGGGGCCGGAAGAGAGGGTGCGGCCCGGAGATCTCCTGGTCGTCCTGGGTCCGCCTCCCAAGTTCGCCGAACTCCACCGCCTCCTGAGCTGACGCAGAGATGGCGATCGTCAACAGGTCCGTTGACTACTCCCCTTTCGACATCCGGCGCTTCAACTCCTCGAGCATCGCGTCGGCCCGCGCCTCCCGCAGTTCCCGCTCGGCCGCGAAGTCCCGCGAGGGGGCGCCGGCCATCGGGTCGAGCGCTTCATCCACCTGGCGGCGCGCGTCATCGAGGTCGCTGCTTCCCTCCATCTTCTCCGCCATGCGATCGAACGCGTCGGCGGAGTCGAACCGGTCGGCGGAGTGCTGGATGGCCTTCGCCCGGCGTTGCTGCACGCTGAGCGAGTCCCGCCGCGCCATGGCGCTCTTCAGTTGTTCCGCGCCCTGCGCGGCCTCGGCCTTCTGCTGCTGGAGTTCGGCCTGCGTCCCTTCGGCCTTGAGGACGAGTACCTCGAGCCGCTGTCGGTGTCGCGCCGCGAACCGGTTCGCGACCTCCACCGTCTCCGTGTCCCCGATCTCGGCCGCCTTCGCCGCCCGCCGCTCCGCGACGCGGGCCGCTTCCTTCTCATGGTCGGCCTGACGCACCTGCGACTGGAGCAGTCCCTCGAGTTCGGAGATCCGTGCCCGCGTATCGACGAGTTCCTGGCGCATGGCGCGGATGACCCGGTCGATGTCGTCCTCCGAAAGACCGGGTTGCTTCGCTTCCATCCGGTCGAGCGCCTCGTCGACCATCTGCCTGAGCTTTCTGAACATGGATGGAGTTTAGCAGCCCCCGGCGAAACGTCGCCACCGTCGCTTGCGGATCTTCGCCGCCGTTTGCGGATAATACCCTACAGGAGTATAGTATAAAATCGAACTTGTCGATGACGGAGTGAATGGCGGTGAGCGATGCGGGGCCGCATGCGCTGGGAATCGCGGAGGGGACGAAGTACGACCTCGACCGTCGGCTGGCCCGAATCCGGGGACAGGTCGGGGGCATCGCGCGCATGGTGGAGGATGAACGGTACTGTCCGGACATTCTGCAGCAATTCGCCGCCGTTCACTCCGCGCTTCGCGCGGCCGAGAAGGAGCTCCTCCTGAACCACCTCGAACGCTGCGCCACCCACGCCATCGAGGAAGGCGGCGACGCCGCAGCCCGGGTCCGGCAGGAGATCGCGGACCTCTTCATGCGCTTCGCACGATGACGGATTCTTCGACCCCCTCTCCGGCCCCCGGCCCAACCCCCGACCGGAAGACCTACCGGATCACCGGCATGCACTGCGCCAGCTGCGTCGGCTCCGTGGAGAAAAGTCTCAACGCGGTCGACGGTGTGGAGGCTTCGGTGAGCCTCCCGGCCGAGTCCGCGACGCTGACCCTCACCCGGGACGTGGGCTTCGAGGAACTCGCCGCCGCCGTCGAAGGGGCGGGCTACGAGATCGAACCGCTGGCGGACGTGGACCGCGGGGAGGCCGAGCGCTCGCGCCTGGCCGAGGCGGAGGCCCGTTCGCGCGAGGCGTGGCGGGCCATGTGGACGGCGTGGGCGCTCACGGTTCCGGCCATGCTGTGGATGCTGCCGGAGATGTTCGCCGGACTGCGCTGGCCGTCGCCGCTCGTCTTCGATCTCGGGGTGACGGCGCTCGGGGCCGCCGTCCTCGCCGGACCCGGGGCCGCGACACTGCGCGGCGCGTGGCGCTCGGCGCGCGGGCGGATGCCGAACATGGACGTCCTCATCGCGCTCGGGGCCGGCGTCTCCGTGCTCACGGGCGTGTGGGCCGTCCTCCATGTCCTCGGGGTCGCTCCGATGATCATGAACTTCGCTCCGGTGGGGGCCATGATCGCCGCCATCCACCTCACGGGCCGCTTCGTGGAGGCCAAGGCGCGCGGCCGTTCCTCCTCGGCCATCCAGGCGCTGCTCTCGCTCGAGGCGCCGACGGCTCGGGTGGAGCGGGAGGGCGCCGCGCTCGAGGTTCCGACCCGGGATGTCGCGGTGGGGGATGTGATGATCATCCGGCCGGGGGAGAAGATTCCGACCGACGGGGTCGTTCTCGAGGGGCGGAGCGCGGTCGACGAGTCGCTCGCGACGGGCGAGTCGATCCCGGTCGAGAAGGGGCCGGGGTCGGCCGTCCTCGGTTCGACGGTCAACCACTCCGGCGCGCTCCGCGTGCGGGCGACGGGCGTGGGCGAGAACACCTTCCTGTCCAACGTCATCCGCCTGGTGGAGGAGGCGCAGGCGAGCAAGGTCCCGATCCAGGAGTTCGCGGACCGCGTGACGGCCGTCTTCGTGCCCTCCATTCTTGTCGTCGCGCTGGCCGCCTTCCTGGGCTGGTTCGTGCTGCCCGGCGTCTTCACCGACGCCGCGCGCTGGGCCTCCGGGTTCATTCCGTGGGTGAACCCGGAGCTGGGCCGCTTGTCGCTCGCCCTCTACGCCGCGGTCGCGGTGCTCGTCATCGCCTGTCCGTGCGCTCTGGGGCTCGCCACCCCCACCGCGCTCATGGTCGGCACAGGCCTGGGGGCGACTCGGGGCGTCCTCATCCGGGACGGCGCCGCCGTCCAGACGCTGGACCGGGCGGACACGCTCGTCTTCGACAAGACCGGCACGCTGACCCGCGGCACCCCGCGCGTGGTCGAAATCCTCGTGGCGAGAGACCTGGGTAGCGACTCCGGCGGCCCCACCGACCCCGCTGGCCCCGGCGACCCCGGTGGCTCGACGGCCCCCGGGGGTCCTGCCGATGGGGAGGCGCGGGTGCTCGGACTCGCCGCCGCCGTGGAGGACGCGTCGGAGCATCCGCTCGCTCGGGCCGTCGTGGACGAGGCGCAGCTTCGCGGCATCACCTTCGCCCGTGCGGCCGGGGTGGAGGCCCGCGTCGGGATGGGCATCGTCGGCCACGTGGACGGACAGCGGGTCGTCGTGGGAAGCGCGCGGCTGCTGCGCGAGGAGGGCATCCCGGGCGAGGACATCGCCGAGGTGGAGCGGCGTTTCGGCGACGACGCGCGCACGACCGCCTGGGTGGCCGCCGGCGGGCGGCTGCTCGGCGCGCTCGCGATCGCCGACCCGGTGAAGGAAGACGCACGGGAAACCATTCTCGAGCTGAGTCGCCGCGGCTTCCGGACCGTGATGCTCACCGGCGATCATGAAGCCGTGGCGGCCGCCGTCGCCGAGCACCTCGGCATCGACGACTTCCGGGCCGGGCTGCTCCCCGCCCAGAAGGTCGAGGCCGTGCGGCAGCTCCGCGCCGAGGGCCGCACCGTGGCCTTCGTGGGCGACGGGATCAACGACGCCCCCGCGCTCAAGGCGGCAGACGTCGGACTCGCCGTGGGGACCGGCACCGACATCGCGATCGAAGCCGCGGACATCACCCTCGTGCAGGGCGATCTGCGCTCCGTGCTGCGCGCGACGAAGCTCGCCCGCGCCACCTTCCGCAAGATCCGCGAGAACCTCTTCTGGGCCTACGTCTACAACGTCGTAGCGATCCCGGTCGCCTTCCTCGGCCTCCTGCATCCCGTGATCGCCGAGGCCGCGATGGCGCTGAGTTCGATCTCCGTCGTCACCAACGCGAACCGCCTCCGCCGGGCCCGGCTTTAGCCACGTTGCCTCCGGCCCTGCCGGGGCGCATCATAGGCGCCGGTTCTGCGGTTCATCCGGTTTCTTCCGAGAGAGGTTCGATGGCCTCACGCTGGGTCGGTCTCGCATTGGGACTCTGGTTCCTGGGCGCCCCGTTCATCTGGGGATATCCGTTCGGTTTCCTGTGGTGGCACAGCGTGGTGCTCGGCGGCTCGATCCTCGTCGTCACCATCACCTTCAACCTCGGCATCAACCGGATCAGCGGCTGGGGTCTCATCGCGCTCGGCGCCTACAGCATGCTGTCGCCCTTCATCCACGGGTATCTCGCGAACGCGCAGGCCCTGTTCAACGACCTCATCTTCGGCGTCATCACCGTGGGCACGGGCACCGCGATGGGCGGGGCGGGGATCGAACACTCCGACGAGGCGCACAACCCCGCCTGACGCCGACTCCCCGGCGTAGGCCGGCGATCCGCTAACGGCTGCGGGCGTCGTCCAGCAGCGGGCGCAGGTACTCCGACACGAGGGCTGCCAACAGCTCGTCTGGAGACATGCTCGCGAGTTGCCCCAGCGTGTGCCCCGTCCATCGCTTCGACTTGCGCTGAAGAGTCTCGCAGGCGAAGCCGAGGCGCATGCTCACGCTCCTCCAGCCGAGACCCGAGGCATGGAGTTGCCTGGCTTTCAGGATCACGAGGGCGCCGAGGAATCGGCTCAGCGTCGTCCCACCCCCCCGCCTGCCGAACTCCTTCGACAATGTGATCGGTGAGCAACCGACTGAGGCGGCCAACTCCTTCACGTTCCGGACCGGTCGGTTGGTGGCGGCGCGCAGACTGTACGCCAGCGCCGATCGAAGGGCCGGCGGCAGCGTCGTGTCCTCGACTTGCCTGGCCAGACGCAGTAACGGGACCGATCCTCGCGCGGCTTCGATCTCGGGGCGGAGTCTGGTCTGCAGATCCGTGAACCAGACGATGGATGACACTTTGACGTCGCTCAGGCGGCGAGCGGCCTCAGGCTCGGGATCCGTGACGAGGACGAGGGGAACCCACAGCGCGTTCCGTTCGATGTCCCGCAGTAGTTCGACCCTTCTCGTCGGAATCGGATGGCGGCAACCGAGAACCAGGCACTCAGCGTGGCCGTCGCCATTCGTGAACTGGCCGGCGTCCTTCGCGACTCGTGCGCCCCTGCCGACGACCTCCGCAACCAGCGTGGCGTCGTCCGGCGAATCCGCGAGAATCCTGATCATCCAAACACCATCCGAGGCCCGAGCCCAGAAGACGTACCTTTGTGTATTGGATGCCACGAGAGCGCCCAACCTTACACGGACCCTCGCGGAGTTGCGACGAAACCGCAGCGAGAGGCGGTCACAGTCATTGGCGTGAAGGGCGGGGTTCAGCGATCAACGTCGGTCACATCGAACCAGTCCACGCGACGTTCCGAGATCACGCCGCCGGTGTCCCGCTCCACCAGCACCGCGAGCGTGTTCCCGAGTACGTCCATTCCCACCACTTTGTCCGAAACCCGGAGCGTCAGCGCGTACTCGGGGCCGCTGTCGGCGAGACGGTACATGTCGATATAGCTCAGGTCGGGAATCACATCCCCGGCATTCCAGTGTGACACGGCCCAAAACCGGCGCTGGTCGTCCACAACCCGCGCGCCATACCAGACCATGGGTCTCGCCCGGATCTGTTCTTCGTCGAGGCTTGGACGGAAGCCTCCCGCCGGCAGTGAATTCAGCATCTGCAGTGTCGCCGCCACATCTTCGTCGCTCGGATACCGCTCCACGTACGTTGAGCGCACGATGGCGGCGGGTTCGTCCGCGTCCCGGTCGGCGTACCACACCAGGAACTCGCCGTAGCAAGCCACGAAGAGAAGTCCACCCCCCCGATCGTGGTATCCCGCAGTAAGCTGCCGGCGGCGCGGTCCGGGCGTGGGGGTCGAACAGTCGACAATGTCGGCTTCTTCAGGGAACGCACGCTCCCACACCACGCGCCCGGAGGCCGCCTCGATCTCCGCGTTCACGAAGGAAAGGTCGCCGGCATCGCGCTTCAGGTGGGGGCCCACCAGCGTCCCGCCCATGGCCGGGGAAGCGCCCCCCAGAAACCCAGGGGGGATGCCCGGAGTCGAATTCCGGAACTCGCCCGACGCCGAGAACACCGACAGCCGGCTAAGTTGCAGGTCGATCACGCCGATCGTTCCGGCAGGTCCGCGAAGGATCGAGAACGGGTCCAGGAACTCGCCCGGCCCTTCGCCTTCCTGGCCGAACCTGGACGACTCACCGCTCGGTTCCGTACAGACGACACGATACCAATAGGTGTCGATGACGCACGCGGTGTCACCTTCCAACAGCACGATCTCGGGGGACCTGCTTGGGGGAGAGATGACGGAGGCATAGGGCTGGAGCTGGACGGGCTGCGACGCGGAATCGCCCTGCCCGCCGCAGGCGATGGACAGGACGGCGACGACGAAGACCGCCCCCATCGCAGACGTTCCCGCGGGAACGCGTGTCACGGCGATGCCAGGCCCAGCGCCCGCACGAACGCGTCGTAGTCCACCAGGATGATATGCCGCACCGGGGTATGGGCCTCGAGGAGCACCCCGTGTCCGGGCTGGGCGTCCAGTAGCGCCACGTCGCTCACAACCCCGGACCCAGTGGAGCCACCTTCACCCCCACAGGCGATGAGACCGGCCAGGACCAGCAGCGAGCTTCGGGCTGTTTCCATCTTCCATCTTCCTCCGCCGAATCCGCGCCGTCCGTGAGAGCTTCTCGTCAGCCGTCGATGCGTGTCAGACAGGGCTCCCCGTCGATGCGCCTGAGCGGAGCAAGCGTGATTCGGTACGCGACATCGTCAACGGCCTCGACGGTGCGGCCGCCGACCTCCCGTGACCTCGTGTGGCGATGGTAGACGATCGCGCTGTCCGCGTGAACTCCCATGAAGACGCGCTCCAGTACCCGGTCGTTGCGGTCCAGGATCAGAGAGGAACAGCCGGAATGGGGATCGATCACGGCCCCGACCAACTCGCGCCCGTACCGAGGCTTCTGGCTGAGTACGAGCCTGTTGCGCGCATCGGTCGATAGTCGCGGGGATGACCCGAACATGATCATCAGGCCGCTGCCCGGCGGTGACACGCCCTGCTCGCGCGAGCGCGCGCCTTGGCTGCGCCGCTCGACCTCCTCTTCAAACGGGGCGGGAATCTGTATGTCCGTCGTCGTTCCGTCGGCGGAGTACGCCGTCAAACGGTTGCCCATCCACACGTACGCGACATTCTCCGTACAGGCGATGTCGGCCGACATGAGGTCGCGCATGAAGTCGCGGTCCCCCGCCGCGGGGGCCGGCGAGCGCTCGCCGAACAGATTCCCTCCGCCTTCCGGCGAGCGCAGCAAGACACCCGTGACGGTGGGCATGGCGGGCTGTCCCCGAAAGGAGCAAATCGCGAAGTGAGTGGCGGCCCCGCCCGGCATCTCCGCCTCATAAGGCCACCACGTCGAAACCAGTTCGCCGGAGGTGTCCCAGTGATTCACGCGCCCGCCATCCGACGCCATGACACCGCTGGGGCCTACCGCCACGGCGGCTAGCGGTCGCCGCAACTCACCGGGTCCGTCTCCCTCACCCGCACCGTAGGTGCCGCGCGGCGAGCCGTCCTCGATGGACAATGCAAGGACAGCGAAGGGATCGCTCAAATCGCTGACATAGATCAGCCGCTGCAGGTGATCCACGGCCATGACCTCTTCGGAGAATCCCCACTCGATACCACCGAGTACGGTGCGACCCTCGTCTGGAACGATCTCCAATCGCTCCTGGCCCGGCAGCGGCCCAGCCCAGATTACTGTAAGCATTACGGCACCCGTCGCGTGATCGCGCATCACGCGGAGGCTACGACAGGCCACAGTCGCTGTAATAGCACAAATCTTGGCAATGTCTCTCACGATTTGCACCAGAGCAGAACGGTATCGTCGCTCTTGGGGAACGCCACGTCACGAAAAGCTCGCCCTCCGGGCAGTCGCTGTCCACGTAGCAGCCACCCGGACACACCATCCGTCGGAGCGCGCGCTCAGTGCCCGTCGGTCAACAGTAGCCAAGCGACGTCGACGAAGAGAGAAAGTCCGGCCCCCCACGCCGCGCCGGCGATCAGTCTCCGACCGCGGATGCGGCAAAACGCGACGCCGAGGAGCGCGTGGAAGACCGTATCGAACACTCCCACAGCCGGGACATCGGCTGGGGACCCCGCGAATGCCGATAAGGGGCGTGGGGGCCGAAGGACGCCGTCGGAATCGCCGAAAACCCTCTCGGGCTGTACGGATTCGAGCGTTCGGGCTAGGCTCCGAACTTCGCGAGGCGGCCGGCTCTGGCGGCGGCGAGCCGCATGAGATCACAGCCCCGGACGCGGCCGTGGGCGCCAGTGCGGCATGCCGTTTCGCCGAAGGTAGTGGCCGCGTCGCTGCGGGCCGGGCCGCCGTGGATGAGGAAGGGCACGGAGTGCCAGCTGTGGCTGCGCATGATGGAAGGGGTCGAGTGGTCGCCGGTCACGAGGATGACGTCGGGTCCCGCCCCCACGAGTTCCGGAACAATGGCGTCCGCCTCCTCGATGGAGGCTACCTTGCGGTCGAAGTCGCCGTCTTCTCCGGCCTTGTCGGGAGGCTTGAAGTGGAGGAAGAAGAAATCGTGCTCGGCGAACCGCGCCCTGAGGGCGTCGACGAGCGGGGGTGCGCCGGCGCGCACCGTGCGCGCGTCCATGCCGACGAGGCGCGCGACGCCGCGGTACATGGGGTACGCGGCGGCGGCGGCGGCCCGCATGCCGAATACGTCGCCGAAGCGGGGCCAGTCGGGCTGGCTGGAGACGCCGCGCAGGAGCGCCATGTTCGCCCGTGGGTGGTCGGCGAGCCGCTCGGCGGCCGCTTCGAGCCACGCCGCGAGGAGCCGCGCCGTCGGCTCGGCCTGCGCGTTCCGCGCCGCCGGGGCGCGCGGCGGGCGGCCGGTCACGCCGGGATCGGTGTCGTCCACGGCGTCGCCCGAGGCGACTTCGGGGTGCAGGACGAGGACGAAGCGGTGCTCCTTCACGTGACGGACGGAACAGCGGGCGCCGTTCAGTTCGATGCCGTCGAGCTGGGCGGCCAGGGGGGCAGCTTCCTCGCTCGAGATGCGGCCCGCGCGGCGATCGGTCACCCGGCCTTGGGCGTCGAGGGTGCAGAAGTTGGCGCGCACGGCGATGTCGCCCGGTCCGAGCGGGAATTCGATGCCGAGGGCTTCGAGCACGCCGCGGCCGGTCTCGTACACGAGGGGATCGTAGCCGAACAACGCCAGGTGACCAGGACCGCTGCCCGGGGTGATGCCCGGCGCAACGGGGTCGTGGAGGCCGCACGTCCCGGCGCGGGCGAGTTCGTCGAGGTTCGGCGTGCGGGCGGCCTCGAGTTCGGTCGGCCCCCCGGGCTCGCGCGGCAGCCCGCCCAGTCCGTCGAGCACGTAGAGCAGCACCTTGCCGCCCCCGCCTCCGGCGAGACGGGCGATCCGGTCGAGTTCCATGCGGCGGAACGTATGAGCGCCGCCCGCAACGGGCCAACAGCGCGCGGGCGGACAGGTGGTGGTCTGGCGGCGCGCGCCTGGCGGGCGTGCCGGTGAGTCTCGCCGTCGCGGCCGCAGGCGTCACCCGCCGGTTCGGGCGGCGCTGGGCGCTGCGCGGGGTCGATCTCGCCGTGCCTCGCGGCGCGGTCGTCGCGTTGCTCGGCGCGAACGGGACGGGCAAGACGACCCTGCTCCGCGTGATCTCGACGCTGCTCAATCCGACGGCGGGCCGGATCGAGGTCCTCGGCCACGCTCCGGCCTCGGCCGGCGATGCGATCCGGGAGCGGACCGCCTTCATGACGGCCGGCGGGCACGCGTACGAGGAGTTGACCGGGGTCGAGAACCTGCGCTTCGCGGCCCGCATGTCCGGGACGGAGGCCACGGACGACGAGCTTCGGCATGCGCTGGCCGCGGTCGATCTTGGCGGGGCGGCGGACGTCCCCGTTCGGGCCTGGTCGACCGGGATGCGCAAGCGCCTCGAGTTCGCGCGGCTCCGGCTTCGCCCTCTCGACCTCGTACTGCTCGACGAACCCTTCGTGAGCCTGGACGAGGACGGCGTGGGACTCGTGCACGAGGCGGTCCGCCGGTGGCGCGAGGCCGGCGCCGCCGTGGTCATCGCCTCGCACCGGGTCGAGGACGCGACCCGGCACGCCGACGAAGTCGTGCGGCTGGTGGACGGCCGGGTGGCCGCCGCAACCGCATGAGCGCGCTCGCGCGGCGAGCCGCCGCCATCCTGTGGAAGGACATCCTCTCGGAGACCCGCACGCGGCAGGGCTTCACGGCGATGCTCTCCTTCGCCGCGCTCGTCCTCTTCATGTTCAGCTTCGCCATCGGGGTGGACAACGACCTGCTCGGACGGCTCGCCGGCGGTCTCCTCTGGGTGGCGATCGTCTTCACCGGCACCCTCTCGCTCGGCCGGACGTTCCAGAACGAGGAACTGGCGGGCGGGACCCGCCTGCTGAGGCTCTATCCCGGCGACGTGCGCGCGATCTATCTGGGCAAGCTCGCCGGCAACCTCGTCGTGCTCGCCGCGCTCGAGGTCGTCCTCTTCCCCGCCGCCGCGATCCTGTACCAGGTCGACTTCACCGCGCATGCCGGCCCGCTCCTCCTCGTAGCCGTCCTCGGCACCTTCGGCTTCTCCGTGATCGGGACCTTCTTTTCCGCCCTCACGGTCCACCTCCGGGCGCGCGAACTCCTGCTGCCGCTCCTCCTCTTCCCCGCCCTCGTCCCCGTCGTCCTCGGGAGCGTCGGCGCGACCGAGGCGTTCCTCGCCGGGGACCCGCTGGGACGGGCGTCCGGATGGCTGAGGTTACTGGCGTCGTACGACGTGATATTGTTCGTGGTCTGTCTCTGGATCTTCCCCGTCGTCCTCGAGGAGTGAGCCGGATTGATGAGTAGACTGACCATGCTGGGCTGGGCGGCGATCGCCCTCATCGCCGGCGTCGGCGTCCTCGGGCTTCTCGTGCTGCCCGCCGACGCGCTGCAGGGCGAAGTCCAGCGCCTCCTCTACGTGCATGTGCCCATCGCGTGGGTGATGATGCTCGCCTTCTTCGTCGTCTTCCTCATGAGCATCCTCTATCTCGTGCAGCGGAAGCTGAAGTGGGACCTCCTCGCCGTCTCCGCCGCGGAAGTCGGGCTCATGGGCGCCATCCTCACGCTCGTCCTGGGCACGCTGTGGGGCCGGCCCACCTGGGGGATCTGGTGGGCGTGGGATCCCCGCATCACGACCACGGCGCTGCTCGTACCGATCTACACGGGGTACCTCGTCGTGCGTTCGATGACCGAGGACCCGGATCAGCGCGCGCGCTGGGCGGCCGTGATCGGGCTCATCGCCTTCGTCCAGGTCCCGATCGTGTACCTGTCGGTCTTCTGGTGGCGGAGCCTCCACCAGCCCCCGTCCTCGCCGCAGTCGATGTGGGGCGTGTACGGGCTCATGCTGCTGCTCGGATTCGCCGCATACGCGCTCGCGTTCGCGTACCTGTGGCTGCGGCGCTACCGGCTGGCTACAACGGAACTCGAACTCGAACTGTCGGGACCAGAGGAAGGGTGAACCGGGTATGAACGATCACTGGCTCTTCATCGGCGCCGGATACGGCATCACCTGGGCCACCCTCTGCTGGTATCTCCTCCGCCTGCGACGCCGGGAACGCGCGGCGGCCGCGGCTTCGGGCCGGAGCGGCGAGGGAGCCTGAGCCAGGGGTTCGGGGTAGAAGCAGTCGGGAAAACGTGCGGTCCGCTCCGGTTTCCTCTATTATTTCAAGTTTGTATCAAAGGCGATCGGATCGAACCGTGGCGGGGCGGAGTTCCGGTTGGGCCACCCCGCGGCGTTGGTTTTCGACAACCTACCCAAGTCAGGATTCGGATTTCATATGGCGAAGACGGCTACCAGCCGACGCATGTTCTTCGACACGCACGCGCTCGACTCGTTCGACCAGTATCTGCAGGACGTGGAGCGCTATCCGCTCATCGAGAATCCGCAGATCGAGCGGGAGATCGCGCGGAAGGCGCGCGCGGGCGACCGTCAGGCGGCGGAGCGCCTCGTCACGGCGAACCTGCGGTTCGTGATTTCGTACGTGAAGAAGTACCAGGGCCGGGGCCTCAACCTGGCCGAACTCGTCTGTATCGGGAACGAGGGCCTGCTCAAGGCCGTCAAGAAGTTCGATCCCGACAAGGGCGTGAAGTTCATCTCCTACGCGGTGTGGTGGATTCGGCAGACGGTGCTGCAGGCGCTGGCCGAACAGACCCGCTCCGTCCGCATCCCGCTGAACCAGAACTCCAATCTCGTCAAGCTTTCGCGCACGGAGACGGCGCTCACCCAGAAGCTGGGGCGCTCGCCCACGGACCGTGAGATCGCCGAGAAGATGGAGGAGCCGGTCGAGACGGTGCGCGCGCTGCGGCGCGTGGCCTCCGCCGAACTCAGCCTCGACGCGCCGCTCGACAAGTCCGACCGCGACAGCGCCTCCTTCGGGGAGCGTTTCTCGGGCATGGACGACGCGGACATCGAGGAGGATGTCGAGGACCAGGCCCGCCGGGAGTTCCTCGAGAAGATGTTCGAGCGCTACCTCACCGAGCGCGAGCGGAAGATCCTCGTCCTCTACTACGGTCTCGACGACGGAGAGGAGATGACGCTGGAGGAGATCGGTTCGCTCCTCGGCGTGACCCGCGAACGCATCCGTCAGATCCGAAACCGGGCCTTCGACAAGCTGCGCGCCTCGCCGGATGGAGAGGCGCTGGAAGGGTTCTGGCGCGCCACCGCCTGAGCGGCTGAGACTTCGGGGGCCGGCCGCCGGTCCCCGCCCCGCACCATTCGCCGGAGAATCGACATGACGCCCCTTCGCTCGAGACTCGGCCTCCTGATCCCGTTCGTCCCGCTGCTGTTCGGTCTCGCCGGAAGCGTGCACGCGCAGTCGGGGGCCGACGTGGCGCGCTCGTACCGGGAGGCCAACGAAGCGGAGATCCTGCGGGACTTCGCCGAACTCCTCACCTATCCCAACCGCGCCCGTGATCTGGAGGACGTCACGCGGGCGGCGGAGTACATCCGCGACGAATTGCGGGCGGTCGGCGTGACGTCGGAGTTGCTCAGTATCGGTGGTGTCGCGCCTCTCGTGTACGGCGAACTGCGGGTGCCGGACGCGGAGCGCACGCTGGGCATCTACGTCCACTACGACGGACAGCCGGTCGACCCCCGCAACTGGACCCATCCCCCGTTCGAGCCGACGCTGTACACGGCCTCGATGGAGGTGGGCGGGGAGCCGCGCGATTTTCCTGTGGCCGGCGAGCCGGTGGACCCCGAGTGGCGGCTGTACGCGCGTTCCGCTGGGGACGACAAGGCGCCGATCGCGGCGCTCCTGCCGGTGCTGCGGGCGTTCCGGGCCGAGGGGCTCCAGCCGACCTCGAACCTGATCTTCTTCTTCGACGGCGAGGAGGAAGCGGGCTCCCGGCACCTGGGCCAGTACATGGAGATGGCGGGCGACCGCATCGAGGACATCGATGTCTGGCTCTTCTTCGACGGGCCCGCGCACCAGAGCGGGCGTCCGCAGCTCACCTTCGGTGTGCGGGGCTCCATGGGGATGGAGGTTACGGTCTACGGGGCCACGCGGAACCTCCACTCCGGCCACTACGGTAACTGGGCGCCCGACACCGGAAACATCCTCGCCCGGCTGCTCGCGTCGATGAAGGACGAGACGGGGCGGGTGCTCATCGAGGGCTGGTACGACACGGTCGATCCGCTGGGGCCCGAGGAACGGGCGGCGCTTGAGGCGATGCCTCAGGTCGACGAGGCGCTCAAGCGGGAGATGGGGCTCCTGTGGACCGAGGGCGAGCCGGAAACGCTGTCGGAGCGGATCCTGCTGCCGGCGCTCAACATCCGCGGCCTCACGAGCGGCAACACCGGCGCCCTGGCCCGGAACATCATCCCGAACACGGCGGTGGCCGCCCTCGGGATCCGGCTTGTCAAGGGCACCGAGGCGGCCCAACTGCGGCAACTCGTGGTCGATCACATCGAAGCGCAGGGCTTCCACGTCGTGTCCGAGGACCCGGACCTGGAGACCCGGCTCCGGTATCCCCGCATCGCCAAGGTCACGGGGGGCGGCGGCTATCCTGCGGCCCGCACGTCGATGGACGACCCCTTCGTGCAGGAGGTCATCACGGCGGCCTCGGCGGCGGCGGACCGCGCATTCGGGCCGGGCTCGCTCGTGCTCGCTCCCGGCCTGGGCGGCACCTTGCCCCTCTACCTGTTCACCGATGTGGCCGGGAAACCGGCCGTGAACGTCCCCGTCGCGAACCACGACAACAACCAGCACGCGCCCGACGAGAACCTGCGCATCGCGAACCTGTGGTACGCGATCGACCTTTACGCGGCGCTTCTCACGATGCCCGTCACGGCCTTCTGACTCTCCCACTCCTCGGAACAGGAGCCGGTCCCATGCGACGATCCCTGCCCGTCTTCCTGCTGCTTGTCCTCGCCCCGGCGTCCGCTTTCGCCCCGGCGTCCGCGCAGACGAACCCGCTGTGGACGCAGGACAAGGTGAAGAACTACTTGCCGCACATGACCGTGCCGGAGGTGCGGGACTTCCTCTCGCGCAGCGACATGGTCCTGATCCCGGTCGCCTCGCTGGAGCAGCACGGAAACCACCTGCCGATCGGCACGGACTACCTGAACGGAGTCGAGCAGGCGAAGCTCGTGGCGCAGCGGGCCGACGTCCTCGTGGCGCCGATCCTGCTGCCGGGCCAGTCGCCGTACCACATGGGGTTCGAGGGGACGATCACGCTGCCTTCGTCGCTCGTCCAGGAGGTGTACGTCGAGGCGGTGAAGAGTCTCATCGCGCACGGGTTCAAGCGCTTTCTGATCATGAACGCGCACGGCGGAAACCGGGCCATCACGACGTTCATCGTCGACCGCATCAACCAGGAGACGGCCGGGATCGCCGTGGACCTGGGCGCCGTCTCGGGGCCGTTCCGGGACCGGACCCGCATGGCGGCGGTTCCGACGCCGCCGCCCGACGAACTCGACCGGCACGGGGGGACGCCCGAGACCTCGAGTTCGCTCTATCTCATGCCGACGCTGGTGGACATGGACGCGGCGGTGCCGGCCGAGGTCACGATGCCCGCGACCCTCGAAGCCATGCTGCCGGACGTACTGGCCGGCGACCCCACGGCGCTGGCGGTGTTTCTCGCGGAGGGGCTCAAGGACGAATCGACCGGGAAGGGCACGTCTTCGATCGAGATGTCGTCCACGGGCGTATGGGGCACACGCGATCCGGCCGAGGCCACGCTCGAGCGGGGACGGATCGCGACGGAGGTGACGGTCGACGCCGCGGTCGCCTTCATCGAGCGCTGGAACGAACTCCGCCCCCCCGGTTCCTGATCCGGCCCGGGCGCGTCAGCCCGCGCGCTTGAGTCCGCGGAACTCGGGGAGGGCGAGGAGGAAGATCGCGAGGGTGATGGCGGCGCTTCCCACGCACCAGCGGCAGATCGCGTGGATGACCCAGAGTTCGAGGGCCGTCAGGTAGATCGTGAACCCCAGTCCGCCCAGAGCGAGCACCGCCAGTACCCGCGGGATCCAGGCGGCCGTGGCGAGGCCATCCCGGGTGCCCAGCATCGAGACCCCGAACACGGCCACGTACCAGCCCACGCCCCACCCCGCCACGGGGAATCCGAGGAATCGGGCCCAGCGCGATCCCTGCACGAGATCGCAGCCGCCCCCCGCGCCGCACACGAGTTCGCCGTAGTAGCCGAGCGCGTAGAGGAAGAGGTAGGTGGAGAGGAAGACACCGGCCAGCGCCAGGAGCGCGATCCCCCGGCGCCGGTTCAGTTCGCCCATGGGCTACGGGGCTCCCGGGTCGCCCTCCGACCCATCATCCCCGGAGGAGAGCGCTTCGAGCCTGGCCTGGATGAGACCCTCGAGGTGCCTGTAGGGCTCCACGCCCTGCAGGTTCACGCGCACGCCGTCAACGAACAGCGTCGGCGTGGAGTTCACGCCTCGCGACTCCGCCACCTTGTGAGATGCCGCAACATCGCCGAGGGGGCGGCGTTCGCGCACGCATTCGGCGAAAGCGTCGCCGTCGACGCCCGCGTCGCCGGCGATCTCCGCGATCACGCCCGTGGGATCCTGCTCCAGATACCAGCGCGTCTGGCGAGCGAGCAGGAGGTCGTGCACGGGCCAGTACAAGCCCTGCTCGCCCGCGCAGCGCTCGGCAAGCGCGGCCGCGATCGAGTTGGGGAAGGAGCCGAGAATGAGGCTGTACGCGACCCAGCGCACCGGAGCGTTCGCCGTCTCGACATAGTTCTGCCGGAGCAGCTTCCCGGCGAAGCCCGAGAAGTTCGCGCAGGCGGGACACGAGGGATCGTAGAACTCCTCGATCGTGATCGGGGCCGATTCCGACAACGCCATGCCGACGGCGGGATCCGCTTCCGCCTCCGCTAGCACTTCCGCCAACTCGGTGGGCGTCGGCGGCGGGCCCGATCCGCCCTGTCCGCCCCCAACAAAGAGCCAGTATCCGCCGCCGATCACGATGACGGCCAGGGCGACCGGGAACCATCTGTTGGGGCGCGAGGGAGCGTTCTGCTTCGGAGCCACCTTCTTTGCCATCTGTCGTACTCTCTGTCTTAGATCAGGTCCCGGGCCAGCCACGCCAGCGCGGCGGCGACGAAGAACAGCACCATCGCGAGAATCGCCCATCGGCCCCGCTTCGACAAGCGCCGGGCCCGGAGGGCCGCCAGCGCCCTGAGGCCGGGGATCATGCGATCGGACCACAACGCCCCGATTTCGAGGAGCGCCGCGGCGGCCGCGGACACGTACGCCCTGTCGAGCTTCGTCACCTCGTCGGTCCAGGCTCGGATCGCCTCCTCGACGCTCGCTTCGTCCGCCTCGGGCGGGGCGAGATCGCGCGCGTGCAACTGCTGCATGAGAAGCTGCTGCCGGGCCAACGCGGCGTCGAATGCCGGGTTCAGGTCATCGATGTACTTCGACGTCGTCTCCCGCAAGGCGGGTTCGCCCGCAGCAGCCAGCGCCTTTTCGCCCTTGTCCCGGTCGAGACGCTTGGTGCGGACGACGGCCTGTACCTCGGCCGTGTACACTCGTACCAGCTCTTCCGTGACACCGCGAAACGCGGCGATCGCGTCCTGCCGCATCTGCTCGGCGTTCATGGCGTGAACGGCGCCGGCGACGGAGTCGGCTTCGAGCGCCGCGGAGCGCCGCAGCATGAGCGGGCCCAGTGCGATCTCGCCGAGCGTCCGGAAGTGTCGCTCGAAATAGCGTCGATCGAAGCTTTCACCGATCGAAGGGTCGATCCGCACCCGCTCGACCGCCGCCTCGCACACCTGGTGCAGCGTGTCGGCACCGACGGAGAAATCGGGCAGGCGGGCCCGCAACGGGCGCGCGACTTCCCCTTTGCCGAACATTTCGAGGGCGTCGTCGGTGTCCGGAGGCGCCGGGGTGGTGCCGGCGACCTGGAGGACGGCGCGGATTTCCTCCGGGAAGAGGTAACGGATCTTGAAAGACGCGTCCCCCTTGGCAAGTTCGAGGACGGGGCGGCCATCTCCATGAGCATCGGCAGAGGCCTCGGGGGTGGCCTCGGCCGCGGACTCGGTCGGCCAGCGCAGAGTATACTCGTACTCCTCGGCGAAGAGATGCAGCCCGCGCCTCGTAAACACCGCGAGGTACAGACCGTCGAGGGACGCCTCGCCGATCCTGCCGGTGATCTCGGTGCCGGCGGTGCACACGACGACGTCGGCGGCCAGTGGTCTGAGGAGGGATCGCCGGCCCGCCACGTCGCTACCCCGTTCCACGGTGCGAGCGAAGTCCTCCAGGTCTCCGCTGTCCCCGAAGAAGGCGACGGTGTGCCCCCGGGCGAAGACGAGAACGAGGCCCGCCCGCCTCGAGACCCAGAAGACGGACGCAAGCGGCACCTCCCGGTCCTCGAACTGAATCCCGGTCGGCGTACAGATGACGGAGACCTGTGGCCCCACCGGCTCGCCCGCGAGGTGGACAGCGAATCGATACACCCTGGGGTCGCGCTTCGGGCTCTGATTCATGCGCTTGCCAGGACCGAGATCACGCGATCGGTGTCCCGGAGAGAAGGAAGGGCTTCGTCGGCGCCGGCCCGGCGCAGGTCGTCCACGGAGAAGCGTCCCGTGGCCACCCCGAGCACGGAGAGGCCGGACGCGCGGGCACACTCGATGTCGTGCGGGGTGTCGCCGATGATCCAGGTGCGGCCCGGGCCGTACCGCGTCCCCGTATGGCGGAAGGCCCGCTCGAGCGCGATGGGCGGCAGGCGGTTCCGGTCCGCATCGTCGCAGCCGAAGGCGCCGAACGGAAAGCGGCGCCAGAGCCCGACCGCCGAAAGCTTGCCCTCGGCGCCGGCGACGATGTTGCCCGTCAGGAGCCCGAGCGCCGCCCCCTCCGCTTCGAGCGCATCGAGGATCTCGGGGACGCCCGGCGTCGGGCGCATCCGTTCGCGCCGCTCGTCGATTTCGTCCTCCAGCCGGCCCGCATACGCGGGCCAGAGCCGGTCGAATCCCGGCGCGATCTCGGCCTCGGAAAGCCCCTCGGCGCGGAGGAGCGTGCGCACGATCTGCGGGTCCGTCATCCCGTCGAAGGGGAGGTCGTCGATGGGTCCGGGTGTCCCGTACACCTCGATCATCGCGCCCTCGATGGCCGCGCGGCCGACCCCCGCGGCGTGCACCAGCGTTCCGTCGATGTCGAACAGCACGAGCCTGGCCGCCCGTCCGGAGGCCGGAGCCCCGTTGGAGACCGTCAACCGCCGATCCAGTCCGCGAGGAGCGCGGGTTCGATGTTGCCGCCGGACAGAATCGCCACGGTCTCGCCCCGCGCCGCGGGCGTTACGGCGCCGCTGAGCAGCGCCGCCACCGTGGCCGCCCCGGAGGGCTCCACCACGAGCCGCAGACCGAAGAGCCAGCGCACGGCCTCCCGGATCGCCTCATCGTCGACCGTGATGACGCGGTCCACGAGATCGCGGCAGTGGGCGAAGGTGAGGTCGCCGGGGCGCACCGGCTTGAGGCCATCGGCGACCGTGGACACGCGGTCGAGCGTCACGGGCGCGCCGTGCTCGAGCGAGCGCAGCATCGAGGCCGCCCCCGCGGGCTCGACCCCGATCACCTCGGCCTCCGGACACCGGCGCCGTACCGCCGCCGCCACGCCTGACAGCTGCCCGCCGCCCCCGATCGGAGCCAGCACCATGCCCGCTTGCCGACTGCCGAGCTGCTCGATGATCTCGAGCGCCACGGTCCCCTGCCCGGCGATGATGTCGGGGTCGTCGAACGGCGGCACCATCGTCCCGCCGACTTCCCGCTGAATCTGTTCGGCCCGCGCCTTGCGCTCGGCCGACGTCGTGCCCTCGAGTTCGACCTCCGCACCGAGGGCGATCGTCGCCGTGCGCTTCACGTCGGGCGCGTCCACCGGCATCACGATCCGCGCCGGCACGCCGAACGCGCGCGCGGCCCACGCCACGGCCTGCGCGTGATTGCCCGACGAATAAGTGAGGAGCCCGGCGGCCCGCTCTTCCGGCGAGAGCCGGCTCACGTAGTTGTACGCGCCGCGTGCCTTGAAGGCGGAGACGCGCTGGAGGTTCTCGCATTTCAACCAGACGCCGTCCGGGGCGTCGGTCGCTCCACGCCCGCCCGCGCGCGGAAAGGGGGCGGGGATCAGGGGCGTGCGCCGGACCGCTCCGCGAATCCGCTCGTGCGCGGCCTCGACGTCGGCGAGCGAAACGAGGGTCGCGGTCGCGCCGCTCACCCTTCGTTCCCGGTCTCGGCGCTCGCCTCGGCGTCGGCTTCGGCGCTGACCGCGGCCTCCGCCCCCGGATCCTCGTCTTCCCCGTCGTCCGTCCCGATCGGGTCGATCAGGCACGCGACATCCACGAGTTCGTCCCCATCGTCGAGGGAAACGAGCCGCACACCCTTCGTGTTGCGCCCGATCACGCGGATCCCCTCCGCCGGCTGCCGGTTGATGACGCCGTTTCGGGTCACGAACATCAACTCGTCGTCGTCCGTCACCTCCCGCACCGCGGCGACGAGGTCCGACTTCTCCGTCGGCTTGAGGTTGATGAGGCCCTTGCCGCCGCGCTTCTGGATCCGGTAGTCGTCGACGTCGCTCCGCTTCCCCATCCCCAGTCTTGTCGCGGTCAGGAGAGAGCCGCCGCGCCGGGCGACCACGAGCCCGACCACGGTGTCATCTCCCGAGAGTCGGATGCCGCGCACGCCCTGGGCCACCCGTCCCATCTCCCGGGCGTCACTCTCCGAGAAACGGATCGCCATCCCGCGCCGCGTGGCGAGAATCACATCGTTCGAGCCATCGCTCAGCTTCACATCGATGAGCCGATCGTTCTCGAGGATGTTGATCGCGAGCAGACCCGGCGCCCGAACATTCCGATACGCGGCGAGGCTCGTCTTCTTCACCAGACCCCGGCGGGTGGCGAAGATGAGGAACTGATCGGCCGAGAACTCGCGCGCCCTGACGATGGAGGCGATCTTCTCGCCCTTCCCCATACTGAGCAGATTCACGATCGGTTTGCCGCGCGCCGTCCGCCGGGCGAGCGGAATCTGGTACACCTTGAGCCAGTACATCCGGCCCGCGGTCGTGAAGATGAGGAGATAGTCGTGGGTGGAGGCGAGGAAGAGGTGCTCCACCCAGTCCTCTTCCTTCGTTCCCATGCCCGCGATCCCGCGGCCGCCGCGGCGCTGCGCCCGGTAGACCTGGGGTTCGATGCGCTTGATGTAGCCGGTGTGCGAGACCGTGATGACCATCCGCTCTTCGGCAATGAGGTCCTCGTCGGTGAGGTCCGACGTGTCGGGCACGATCTCGGTCCGGCGCTCGTCGCCGAACTTGTCGACGAGCGTGGACAGCTCCTGGCCGACGATCTCCATGCGGCGTTCGCGCGACGCGAGGATGGCTTCGAGTTCCTGCCGGCGCGCGCGGACTTTCTCCAGTTCCTCCTCGAGCTTCTCGATCTCGAGGCCCGTGAGGCGCGCGAGCCGCATGTTCAGGATCGCATCGGCCTGGCGTTCGCTGAGATCGAAGGCGGCCCGGAGCTGCGCGCCCGCGATCTCGGTCTCGGAGGAGACGCGGATGATGCGGATGACCTCGTCGATGTTGTCGACCGCGATCTTGAGCCCCTCGAGGACGTGTTCCCGGTCCTTCGCCACGCCGTACTCGAAGCGCGTCCGGCGCTCGACGACCTCGTGTCGGTGATCGAGGAAGTGCACGAGCATCGTCTTGAGGTCCATCACCTGCGGCTCGCCGTTGACGAGCGCGAGCATGTTGACGCCGAACGTGGACTGCAGCTGGGTGCCCTTGAAGAGCTGATTGAGGACGATCTGCGGCACCGCATCGCGTTTCAGTTCGACGACGACGCGGATTCCGTCGCGGTCGGATTCGTCGCGGAGGTCGGAGATGTCCGTGACCCTCTTGTCCCGCACGAGACCGGCGATCTGCTCGATGAGGCGCGTCTTGTTCACCATGAAGGGGATCTCGCGGACGATGATGCGGTCGCGGCCGTCCCTTCCCTCCTCGATGTCGGCCTTCGCGCGCATCACGACCCGGCCGCGTCCCTGCCGGTAGGCTTCGCGGATCCCGGCCCCGCCGAAGATCGTGCCCCCGGTGGGGAAGTCGGGGCCCCGGACGATTTCCATCAACTCGTCGAGCGTCGTGTCGGGCGCCTCGATGAGGCGGTGACAGGCGGTGGCCACCTCTCGGAGGTTGTGCGGCGGGATGTTCGTGGCCATGCCGACCGCGATGCCCGACGAGCCGTTGACGAGCAGGTTGGGGAGCGCGGAGGGCAGGACGGTCGGCTCCTGCAGCCGATCGTCGAAGTTCGGCGTGTGATCGACCGTGTCCTTGTCGATGTCGCCGAGAAGCTCGCTCGCAAACCCGGCGAGGCGGGCCTCGGTGTAGCGGTAGGCCGCGGCCGAGTCGCCGTCAACGGACCCGAAGTTGCCCTGCCCGTCGACGAGCGGATAGCGGAGCGAGAACTCCTGCGCCATGCGGACGAGCGAATCGTAGACGGCCGAGTCGCCGTGCGGATGGTATTTCCCGATCACGTCACCGACGACGGTGGCGCTCTTTCGGTAGGGTCGGGTCGGCCCCAGGCCGGCCTCGTGCATCGCGTACAGGATCCGCCGGTGGACCGGCTTCAGGCCGTCGCGAACGTCGGGCAGGGCGCGCTGCACGATGACGCTCATCGAGTAGTCGATGAACGACTCGCGCATCTCTTCTTCGAGCGGTCTCTGCTCGACGCGTTCTATGCTCTCGGTGGTCATGGATTCCCGTGGAAACTGGCGTTTTCGAGATCCTCGAGGACGCGGCGATCAACGGGGCCTTCGGGGGACCCCGGCCGCACTCGGTAAGACTTGCCAATCTACCGGATTTCCGGGCATTTCGCGACTTTCGCGCCACCCGTCCGCGCGCTCCCGTGGCGGGGTCGGCGGGGCCTCAGCGCGCGGGTCGGATTTCCTCCTCGAAACACCACTCCATGCCTCCGGGACCGGCGTTCACGATCGGCGTGTCGCCGGCGCGCGAAACGATGCCCCACGAGCCGTGGATGTGCCCGCAGACGACGAGCCGGAGGCGGGTCCGTTCGATGGTCTCGAGCACGGCGGTGCTGCCCATGTGGCGCCCCGTCGCGTCGGCGTCCGCGTGGCCGAGCGGGGGAGAGTGAGACACGAGGACGGCGCGCTCGGGGCACGGCGCGAGGAGGGCCCGGGCTTCGTCTTCCGTGAGGTCGTAGCTCCAGGGGCCGAACGGCGTCACCGGCACCCCGCCGCCGAGTCCGAAGAAGTGCACGCCCCCGATGTCGACGCCATCGCCGTGGAGGACGTGGGCCGCCGGCCAGCCGTGGCACGCGTCGGAGAGTTCCCCGACGGACTCGCCGTTCCCGGGCACGAGGACGGTGGGGGTCTCGATCCCGGCCAGGACCCCCATGATCCCCGCGAGGCCGCGTCGCTTCACCGCAAAATCGCCGGCTCCCACGACCGCGTCGAAGTCGGCCGCCCGCTCGACGATCGAGGCGGCGGCCGCGAGGTCGGTGTGAAGATCGCTGAACAAGAGCAGACGCATGGCGAGTCGCTCCGTAGTTTGGGGCATGCGTGAATCCAAACTGCTCGTCTACGGGGCCACGGGATACACTGGACGGCTCGTGGTCGCCGAGGCTATTCGGTCCGGGCTGAGGCTCGTTGCCGGCGGCCGGAACCCGGAGAAGCTCGCTGCGCTGGCGTCAGCGACCGCCGCCGCGCGCGGTCTCGAGACTCGGGCCTTCGGGCTGGACGACCCGGCCGGACTCGTCGCCGCACTCGAAGACGTATCCGTCGTCCTCCACTGCGCGGGACCGTTCTCGCGCACGGCCCTTCCGATGTACGACGCCTGCCTCCAGACGGGCACGCACTATCTCGACATCACCGGCGAGATCGATGTGTTCGAGGCGCTGGCCGCGCGCGGCGCCGAGGCGGCCGAGGCGGGCATCATGGTCATGCCGGGCGTCGGGTTCGACGTCGTTCCGAGCGACTGTCTCATCGCCGACCTCGCCACGCGGCATCCGGGCGGCCGCCACCTCCGGCTGGGTCTCGCGGCCCGCAGCGGCGCCTCCCGCGGCACCATGCGGACGGTCGTGGAGGGGATCGGCAACTTCCGGATCCGGCGCGACGGGGTGATCACGCGGGTGCGTCCCGGGCGACTGCGACATGCGTTCGACTTCGGGCCTCCCCCGCGGGCCGCCATCATCAGCGTGTTGGGGGACGTGTCCACGGCCTTCCATTCCACGGGCATCCCGAATATCGAGACCTACCTTCAGGCGACCCGCACCTTCGTGCGCCTCACGAGGATCCTCCGCGGCTTCGGCCCGTTCCTGGCCGCCCGGCCAGGACAGGCTCTGCTGAACCGGCTGCTCGACCGCGGACCGGAGGGGCCGAGCGAGGCGGAACGGCGGACGGCGCACGCGATTCTGGTCGCGGAGATCGAGGACGCGGACGGCAAGCGCGTGGCGGCGCGCGTGCGGACCCCGGACCCCTACGGCTTCACCGCGACGGCGGCCGTCGCCATCGCGGGACGCGCGCTCGCCGGTGACGCACAAGTGGGCTACCAGACCCCGTCTTCGGCGTACGGCGCGGGCCTGCTGGGGGAGTTCGATGAGGTGAAGTGGGAAGTGCTCGACGATCACGCCACGGCGCGGTAGTCCTCGATCTCCCGAAGACCCAGGGCCTGCAGCGCCTCCCGGATCTCGCGGCGCGCGCCGGGCGTCCCCACCGCGAGGAGCACGTACGGGCGGGCGGGCGCACCGAACGCCGGGAGATCCTCGGGGCGGAGGACGACGGCCCCGTGGATGTTCTGCCCGATCTTGCGCGGATCCAGATCCACGAACGCCTCCACGGGGCGCCGTCGACTCGCGGAGCTGTCCTGTCCGGCGGAGCCGCCCGGTTCGGCAGGGCCGCCCTGTTCGACGGGGCCGCCCTGTCCGAGCCAGCCGCGCGCGAAGGCCTTCCCGACCTTGCCGGCGCCCCAGATCACGAGTGGCCGTTCCGCCGGCACGCGGCCGTTGGCGAGGTGCGCGATCTTGAGGCGCCGGAACGCGTCGGGGCTGTAGCGGGCCGACTGCTCCGACAGCCGGTGCGGGCCCAGGCGCCACTCGTGGAGGATCTGGGGCACGTTCGTCATGCGGCAGCCCGCCGCGGCCAGGCGCAGGATGAGGTCGTAGTCCTCCGGCCCCCCGGTGTCGCGATAGCCGCCGACCGCCTCGAAGGCGTCGCGGCGCACCACCAGCGTGGGGTGGGCGATCGGACATTCGACGAACAGGTCCCGCTCGACCGCGGCGGGCTCGGTGAGGCCGTTGATCCAGCTCTCGTAGCGCAGGTAGCCCGAGCCGGGCGCGGGACGCGGGAAGTAGCGGACGCCCGTCCCGCACGCGGCGAGGCCGGGGTGCCGGGCCATGAGGCGAAGTTGCGCCGCCAGCCGGCCGGGCCGCGCGATATCGTCGGCGTCCATGCGGGCGAGGAGCGGTGCCCGGGCCGCACTCGACAGCCGGCGCAAGGCCGCGACGATCCCCGACCCGTCGCGATCAACGAGGCGGACGCGGGGATCACGCCCCGCCCACGCCCGCAGCAGCGACCCGGTGCCGTCTCTCGAGCCGTCGTCGAGCGCGAGCACCTCGAAGCGCGACTCGGACTGCGCCCCGAGGCTCTCGATGCACGCGCCCAGGAAGGACTCGGCGTCCCGGCACGGCAGAAGGATCGAGACGCGCGGCCCGCCCGCGCCGGTCACGCCGATTCCGCCCCGGCGACGGCCGCGTCGAGACCGAGACGCTCCGCCCGCGCACGGAGAAAGGCGCCCGTAAGCGAGGCACCGGACTCCGCGATCACGGCGGGCGGGCCGGCCGCCACTATGCGGCCTCCGTCCGCCGCGGGTCCGGGGCCCATGTCGATGACCCAGTCGGCCTCGGAGACGACATCGAGGTTGTGTTCGACGACGACCGCGGTGTGCCCCTCTCCCACGAGTTCCCGCAGCACCGCGACGAGCGTGCCGACTTCGGCCACCCCGAGGCCCACGGTCGGCTCGTCGAGGATGTAGAGCCTCCGGCCGGCGCTTCTCCGGCGCGCGAGTTCACGCGCGATCTTGAGGCGCTGGGCTTCGCCGCCGGAGAGCGTCGTGGCCGGCTGGCCGAGCCGAAGATACCCGAGCCCCACGCGTTGCAGGTGCCACAGCCGGGAGCCGAGCCGGTCGTTCCGGATGAAGAAGCGGATCGCCTCGTCCACGGTCATGTCGAGCGCGTCGCGGATCGAGCGCCCGCGGATCCCGATCTCCAGCACTTCGGGACGGTAGCGCGAGCCCCCGCACGCCTCGCACGGCACGGAGACATCGGCCAGGAAGACCATCTCCACCGTCTCTTCCCCCGCCCCTTTGCAGCGCTCGCAGCGGCCGCCCGCGCGGTTGAAGGAGAAATACCCCGCCTCGTATCCGCGGGCGCGGGCCTCCGGGAGGGCGGCGTACGCGCTCCGCAGCGGGGTGAAGGCTCCGATGTAGGTCGCGGGGTTCGAGCGCGGCGTGCGTCCGATCGGCCGCTGGTCGACGAGCACGACGTCCTCGAGGAATTCCGCGCCTTCGAGCCGGTCCCACGCACCGGCGGGCTCTCCCAGATGCGGCTTGGCCGAGGACCTGTCCGTGATTTCCCGCTCGAGGGCATGGTAGAGCACGCCGCGGATGAGCGTCGACTTGCCGGAACCGGAGACGCCGGTGACGAGCGTGAGCGACCCGAGCGGGATCGTCAGGTCCACGTCCCGCACGTTGTGCAGCCGGGCGCCGCGAAGGACGAGTTCTCCCCCCGGCGCGCCCCGGTCCCGGCGAGGACCGCCCCGCCGCACACCGCCCGACCCGGCCGCAGCCCGGCGCGCGAGGGCCTGTCCCGTTCCGGTCTCGGAGACGAGGAGGTCGTCCCAGCCGCCCTCGAACACGATCTCGCCCCCCTGCTCCCCGGCCCGCGGCCCCAGTTCCACGATGCGGTCGGCCCGCTCCAGCACCGAGGGCTCGTGCTCGACGACGAGAACGGTGTTCCCGCGGCCCGCGAGCCGCTCGAGGACGCCGGTGAAGGCGTCGATATCGTGAGGGTGGAGTCCGATGGTGGGTTCGTCGAGGACATAGAGCGTGCTGACCAGCCGGCTCCCCAGGCAGCTGGCGAGGCGGATTCTCTGCATCTCCCCCCCGGAGAGGGACCGGGCCTGCCGCTCCAGCGTCAGGTACCCGAGCCCGACCTCCCCGAGAAACGAGATCCGGTGCTCGAGTTCGCGCAGGATCGTCGACGCGACCTGGCGCTCGAAGGGAGTGAGGTCGAGGTCCCCCGCGAGCCAGCCGGCGATCTCCTTCACCGTCCAGCGCGCGACTTCGGAGATGTGCCGTCCCTCCACGCGCACGTTGAGCGCCTCCGGCTTCAGGCGGTGGCCCTCGCAGTCGGAACACCGTTCGGGAAGCTGGTACTGGCGCAGGAAGACGCGGATGTACGCCTTGTACCGTTTCTTCTCCTTCGAGCGCAGGAAGGGGATCACGCCCCGGAACCGTTCCCCCGCATACGTTCCGCCGTTCAGGAGGACGTGGCGGCCTGCCTCGGGAAGCGCCTCCCAGGGAAGGGTGGCGTCCAGCCCGGAGGAGGCCGCGAACTGTCCGAGGCGGGAGCGCTCGCGCCGGTAGCGGGGCTTCGACCACGGGTCCAGGGCCCCCTCGTCCAGCGAACGGCCCGCGTCGGGCACGATGAGTTGGGGGGAGTACTCCAGCACGGCGCCGAACCCCGTGCAGGTATCGCACGCTCCCGCCGGGCTGTTGAAGCTGAACAGCTGGGGAGTGGGCCGCGGAAAACCGAGACCGCATGACCCGCAGCGATAGGCTTCCTCGAAGTCGTGGCGCGCGGGCGTCGGGGCGCCGCGCGGCCAGACGAGCGCGACGGCGGCGCCCCTCCCCTCGGCGAAGGCGGCCGCCAGCGAGTCCGCGATGCGTTCGCGATCATCCGCGCGGGACGTGACCCGGTCCACGACGACGAGCGCTTCCTGCGATCGGCTCAAGGCGCGGACCGCATCTCCTCCAACCTCCCCCTCCCCCTCCTCGTCCAGATCGATGTCCGGCAGGTAGAGTTCGCGGCCGTCGGCGAGGACGCGGACATAGCCCCGTGCCCTGAGGTTCTCCACCGCCCGCGCGCCATCGCCGCGCTCATTGGCGGGGATGGGGAAGGCGATGGCCAGCCGTGCGTCGGGACCCAGGTCGAGGAGCGCGTCGGTCGCCGACGTGACGGTGTCCGGCACGACGGGGCGCCCGCACCCGGGACACACGGTCGTCCCTACGCGCGCCCACAGAAGTCTCAGGTAATCGTAGACCTCGGTGATCGTGCCCACGGTGGAGCGGCTCGACTGCACCCGGTTGCTCTGATCGATGGCGACCGAGGGACTCACGCCTTCAACGAGATCGACGGCGGGCTTCGGCATGCGCTCGAGGAACTGCTTGGCGTAGGTGGACAGCGACTCGATGTACCGCCGCTGCCCCTCGGCATAGATCGTGTCGAAGGCGAGGCTGGATTTGCCCGAGCCGGAAGGCCCCGTGAGGACCGTGAGGGCCCCGCGCTCGATGTCGATGTCAACGCCCTTGAGGTTGTGCTGCCGGGCGCCTCGGACCCGGATCCGGTCACTCATGGGAGCATGATGGGCGGCGGCGGCGGGGCGCGCCAACCTGATTGGAACGGAACGGCCGAGTCCGTACTATTCGGGCATGCAGACACCGGACGGTCCCCTCCAGGAAGAAGAAGCGCTCGGGAAGGCGTACGACGCCCGCCTCATGAAGCGCCTGCTCGCGTATCTGAGACCGTACCGGGGCCGGGTCGCGATCGCCGTGGTGATGCTCATCGCCGCCTCGGGTCTCGCGCTCGTCGGTCCCTGGCTGACGATGGAGGTCATCGACCACGCGATCCCGGACGGCGATTTCCGCGCCCTCCGCAACCTGTCGATCCTCTTCTTCGTCGCGCTGCTTCTCTCCGGTTTTCTCGAGTACGCGCGCACGATCCTGACCACCTGGATCGGGCAGAACGTGATGCTCGACCTGAGGCAGGAGATCTTCCGGCACCTGCAGCGCCTGCGGCTCGCGTACTACGACCGGAACCCGGTCGGCCGTCTGATGACGCGGCTCACGAGCGACGTCGAGGTCCTGAACGAGATGTTCACTTCCGGCGTCGTCACGATCTTCGGAGACGTGTTCACCGTCGCCTTCATCATGATCGCCATGCTCCTCATGGACTGGCGGCTCGCCCTCGTGACGTTCGCGGTGCTCCCCCTCGTGTTCGTGGCCGCCTTGCTCTTCCGGAAGAAGGTGCGCGAGGCATACCGCGACATCAGGATCCGGCTCGCGCGCATCAACGCCTTCCTGCAGGAACGGATCACGGGGGTGCGGGTCGTGCAGCTGTTCCGGCAGGAGCGGGCGGCCACCCGCTGGTTCGCCGACATCAACGACGACCACCTCGAGGCCCACCTGCGCTCGATCACGTACTACGCGCTTTTCTTCCCCGTGATCGAGGTGCTCGCGTCCATCGCGCTCGCGCTCATCATCTGGTACGGCGGGAACCAGGCGCTGCAGGGGACGCTCACGATCGGGGTCATCGCCGCCTTCCTGCAATACGCGAGGCGCTTCTTCCGCCCCATTCAGGACCTGTCCGAGAAGTACAACATCCTGCAGGGCGCCATGGCGAGTTCGGAGCGGATCTTCCGGCTCCTGGACGAGGCGCCGGGGATCGACGACCCACCGTCGCCGACCGAACTCCCCGCCGCGGTGACGGGCCGCATCGAGTTCGAGGACGTCTGGTTCCGGTATCTGTCGCCGGAGGAGGACGCCGCGGGGGTCACTACGCCCGCCCTGGCCCACGCGGCGGCCTGGGAAGGGGCGGAGGGGCGGCTCGACGAGGACGCGCCGGACGACGGCTGGGTGCTGCGCGGCATCAGCTTCACGGCGGAACCGGGGCAGCGGCTTGCGGTCGTGGGGGCGACGGGCGCGGGCAAGACGACGTTGTTCAGCCTCCTGATGCGCTTCTACGAGCCGCAGCGCGGGCGCATCACGCTCGACGGAGTGGACATCCGGGAACTCCGGCTCGCCGACCTCCGGCAGCAGATGGGCCTCGTGCTGCAGGACGTCTACCTTTTCTCGGGCTCCGCCGCGAACAACATCGCGCTCGATCGCGAGGCGGTGGGTCGGGACGAGATCCGGGAGGCGGCCCGCCAGGTGGGGGTCGACCGGCACCTTGCGCGGCTGCCGAAGAAATACGACGAGCCGCTGAGCGAACGGGGCGGGAACCTGTCGGTCGGAGAGCGCCAGTTGGTGTCGTTCGCCCGCGCCCTGGCGGGGGATCCGCCCATCCTGCTCCTGGATGAGGCCACGAGTTCGGTGGATTCGGAGATCGAGGCCGAGATCCAGGCGGCGCTGGAACTCCTGATGGAGGGACGGACGAGCCTCGTCATCGCGCACCGCCTCTCCACCATCCACGGCGCTGACAGCATCCTCGTGCTCCATCACGGACGCATCAGCGAATCGGGCACCCACGCCACGCTTCTCGAGCGGGGCGGGCTCTATGCGCAACTGCACCGCCTCCAGTTCCAGAAGCCGACGGCGGCCGCATGAACGCGGGGCTGGAGTGGGCGGCGGCGGTGGACCTGCGCTTCGTGCTCATCTCCCTCATCGGGGTCCTCAACCTCTGGGCCGCCGGCCACACCGTGCTCTCCGATGCGCCGAGGCGAGAGAAGACGCTGTGGGTCGCGGTGATTTTCCTCTGCCCCATCATCGGCAGCACCTTCTGGTTCGTATTCGGCCCGAAGCTCTGGGCGGAGAAGCGCTAGCAGTCCGTGGCAAAGCCCCGCGTCAGCGCCGCTCGAACGCAGCGGGGCTTTTGCCACGGGCTGCTAGGGTCGTCAGGGCGGCCAGAGCGGGCGGAGGAGTTCGGCGGTGCGGGCGGCGGCGCCGGCGCCCGCCTCGACGAATGCTCGTGCGGCCCGGGCGTGACGCCGTCGGCGAGGCGGGCGTGCCAGCCCGGCCAGGGTGTCCGCGAGCGCGCCGGCCGGGGTGACGAGCCCGCCGCCGGCTGACGCGAGCGCGCGGGCGTCGGCCCGGTCGTGGCGCGGGCCGAAGATGACCGGCAACCCGGCCGCGGCGGGCTCGAGCACGTTGTGGAGCCCGGTGCCGCCGAGGCCACCGCCCACATAGGCCGCATCGCCCGCCGCGTACAGCTCCGCGAGCCGGCCCACCTCGTCGAAGACGATGACGGAGGCGGGGGGCCCCGCGGCCCGATTGCCGATCGAGCTCCAGCGGACGACGCGTTCCCCGCGGGCCGTGCACGACGCGACGAGGGCGTCGACGTGCGCGGCGGTCGGCTCATGCGGCGCGATCACGAGCTGCCAGTCCGGTCCGGCACCCCACCGCACGGCCGCCACGGCATCGAGCAACGCACGCTCGTCCGCGGGCCACGTCGAGCCGGCGATGAGCCGCGGGGTCGCCCCGTCCGCGGCGCCGAGCGCGGCCCGGAAGCCCGCGGCCGAGCCGTCCGCCCGCGCGCGGTCCGCCCGTTCGAGCGCGAGGTCGAACGCGGCGTCCCCGGTTACGGTCAGCACGTCCGGCCGGACGCCGAGCGCTTCGAGGCGCGCCGCGTCCCCCGGGCTCGCCGCGCCGACCGCGTCCAGTTGCGCATACGACGCGCGGAAGAGGCGCCGGGCGAGGGCCCCGGAGCGCCGGCTGCCGTCGCGGACCGTGCCGTTGATGAGCGCGGTGGGCACCCCGGCCCGTCCGGCCGCGGCCACGAGTCCGGGCCACACGTCCAGCTTCGCGAACACGAGCAACCCGGGCCGCACGGCGGCGAGCACCGCATCGCAGCCGCGCGCGCGGTCGACCGGGGGCGGGCCCGAATGATCCGGATCCAGCCACGCGAGCGCCGCCCGGCCCGATGGCGAGCCGTGCGTGACGAGAAGCTGCGCGCGACGACCCTCGCGCGATCCCGCCTCCGCGACCCGCAGCGCCCGGATGGCCGGCGCCGCGCCGAGCAGCTCACCGGCGGAAACGCCGTGAAGCCACACGAGCGGCCCGGGCTCCCGACCCCGCCCCCAGGCGGCCAGTTCCGCCGCTGCTCGCCGCCGGGCGGCCAACGCCCGCGCGATGTCGGGCCGGACGCGGCGCAGCAGGGGCGCCGCCGCGAGCGCCACGCCGGTGGCCGCCGCCGTGAAGCGCGTCCCGGCGCTCACGACCACGCCCCGGAGCTTTTCGCCCGCATCCCGTCTCCATATTCTCCCGCGTGCGCTATCTCGGGAACAAAACGAAGCTCGTCCCCTTCCTGCTGGAAACCGTGGACCGGTTCCAGGAGACGCCCGGCGTCGCGTGTGACCCGTTCGCCGGCACCGCCAGCGTGTCGGCGGCCCTCAAGGAGCGGGGTTGGCAGGTCCATGCGGGCGACCTGATGGCGTCCTCCCACGCCCTCCAGGTCGCACGAGTCCAACTCGACGCACCCCCGCGCTACCCCGCCTCGCTCCTCCCGCCTGCGGCCCGCAACGGAAGGCGGGAGATCGGCTACGACGCCCTGCTCGAGGGGCTGGCCGACCTCGACGATCTCGACCGTCCCGACGACCTCTCCGACGGGGAGGAGTCCGCCGGCCACGGGTTCATCTCCGAGCACTACACGAGCTACGGCGCCGCCGGTCGGGAGCACGGGCGCATGTACTTCTCCCCCGAGAACGGACGGAAGATCGACGCGATCCGGACCAGGATCGAAGCCTGGACGCGCGAGGCCTCCCACAGCGAGTCCGCGGCCCAGTTTCTGATCGCGACACTCATCGAGGCCGCCGATCGGGTCGCGAACACGACCGGCGTGTACGCCTCCTTCGTGAAGACGATGCAGCCCAACGCCCTGCGCCCGCTCCAACTGCGCCCGCTCGAGCCGATCCCACGCAAACCCGGAGCCGGCGCGTGCAGCGCATTCCGCGGATCCGCCGCCCGCCTCCTGGCATCCGTCGGTCCCGTCGATCTCGTCTATCTCGACCCCCCTTACAACGGCCGGCAATATCCCGCGTATTATCACATCCCCGAACTCCTCGCGCTCGGCTGGGCCACGCCGCCGGAGATTCGCGGAAAGACGGGACTCATACCCGACGAGGCGCAGCGCTCGGACTGGTGCCGGAAGCACAGGGCCCCGGGCGCGCTGCGGGAGGTGCTGGAGGCCGCCGACGGACGCCACATCCTGTTCAGCTACAACGACGAGGGACTACTCGGCCGCGACACCATCGAGGCGGCGCTTCGCGAACGCGGCCTGCCGGACAGCTACGCGTTCCACGACCGGCCCTACCGCCGCTACCGGAGCGACGCCGACGGCCCGCGACGGAGCTACGCCCGCGACGACGTGCGCGAACACCTCCACTACGTGAGATGCGCGTGATCACGATGCGTCCGGAGCACGCCCCTCGCCCCGCCTCCAGCGCGCGCGCCGCCCTCGTGCTGCTCCTGCTGTGCGCGGGCGGGTGCTCCCCGGCGTACGTCCTGCGCGCCGGCTGGGAGGAAGCCCGCATCCTGTCGGCGCGCCGCCCCATCCGGGCCGTCATCCACGACACGACCGTGGCCCGCGAGACCCGCGACAAGCTGCGGCTCGTACTCGATGCCCGGGACTTCGCCGAACGCGACCTCGGACTGCGCGCCGGCGCGAGCTACGAAACCTTCACGCAGCTCCATCGCGACACGCTGGTTCTGAACGTACTCGCGGCGCCGGAGTTCGCGCTGCGCTGGAAGACGTGGTGGTTCCCCATCGTCGGCCACCTTCCCTACAAGGGATACTTCGACTTCGACGATGCCCGCGCGGAGGCGGCCAGCCTCGCCGAAGAAGGCTATGACGTCTCGGTCCGGCCGGTCTCCGCCTTCTCGACGCTGGGCTGGTTCCCCGACCCCATCATGTCGACGACGCTGCGACTCGACAGCCTGGGGCTCGTCGAAACGGTCATCCACGAGATCACGCACAGCACCTACTTCCCCACGGGCCAGGCGGACTTCAACGAGAGCTTCGCCAACTTCGTCGGACACCGCGGCGCCATCGAGTTCTTCTGCGAGGCGGTGCGGGACGAGAGCGCCTGTCAGCGGGCGCGGTGGCGCTGGGAGGACACGCGCGTATTCGGCGACTTCTTCCATTCCATCCTCGCGCCGCTCGAGGAGGTGTACGCGTCCACCATGCCGGACGAGGCGAAACGGGCGGCCAAACGCGAGGTGTTCGAAGACGCGGCCCGGCGCTTCGAGACCGAGTACATTCCGCAGCTCCACGCGCGCTACGGACCGATCGACCCGGACGGCCTCGACAACGCCTGGGTCATCTCGCGCCTGCTCTACTACACGAGACTCGACGACTTCGAGCGCGTGTACCAGTCACACGGCGCGCTCGTCCCGGCCGTCGAAGCGCTGATGGGGGAGGCCGCGGCGGGCGACCCCTGGGAGGCCCTCACCCGGCTGACGGAAGGCTCGACATGACGCAACCGTTTACATGTACCCGCTGCGACCGCGGCGATCGGGGAAGGATCGACCGCGTCCCCTTCCCCAGCGCGCTCGGCGAGCGGATCGTAGCCGAGATCTGCGCCGGCTGCTGGGAGGAGTGGAAGGAGCGGCAGATGCTCCTCATCAACCACTACGGACTCAAGCTCCACGAAGCGCGGGCGCGCGAGGTTCTATACACGAACCTGCGGATCTACCTCTTCAACGAGGAGGGGACCGCGGCCCCCATCGACACGAGCGCGGAAGGGTCCGTCGACTGGTAGCCGGGGAGCTGGCAGAACCCGGCGCGTCGGCTCGAGCCTGACGCCTTTCCCTAGGAGACGACGAGGTTGAGCATGCGGTCCGGGATGTGGATCACCTTGCGGATCGCGACCCCGTCGAGGCGCCGGATCACGTTCGCCTCAGCCAGCGCCGCCTCGCGGACGACCTCCTCCGGCGCGCCGCGCGCCACGCGGATCGTCGCCCGCAGCCGGCCGTTCACCTGCACCGGAAGCTCGACCTCTTCGACCACGAGCTTGCTCTCGTCCCAGGCCGGCCATTCGGCGTGATCGAAGATGCTCGACTCACGCCCGAGCCGGGCCCACAACTCCTCGGCGATGTGGGGCGCCACCGGCGCGATCATGATCACGAGCGGCCGCACCTCGTCGATCGAGGCGGTGCGCCCGCCGAAGCGTAGCGTGTTCAGGTAGTCCATCGCCGCGGCGATCGCCGTGTTGTAACTCAGCGCCTCGAGTTCCTCCGAGATCTGCCGGATCGTGGCGTGCAGCGCCCGCTCCACGCCGGGATCGTCGAATCCCGTGCGCCCCGCCTCGACCGCACCCGTCACGCTGTCCCACACCTTCTTCAGGAAGCGTGCGGGCCCGGCCAGACCGCTGTCGCGGAAATCCCCACCACGCTGGAAGGGGCCGAGGAACATCAGGTACATGCGAAACGCGTCCGCGCCGAACCGTGTGATGTATTCGTCCGGAAGGATCACGTTGCCGCGCGACTTCGAGATCTTGGCGCCGTCCTTGATGAGCAGGCCGTGCTTCCGGAAGCAGTCGTACGGCTCCTCGAAATCGAGGTGCTCCAGGTCGTGCAGCACCATCGTGAGGAAGCGGGAATAGAGGAGGTGGAGGACGGAGTGCTCCTCGCCTCCAATGTAGCTGCTCACGGGGAGCCATTTCCGGGTCCGGTCGGGGTCGAACGGGCGGTCGTCGAACTCGGTCGAGGGGTAGCGCAGGAAGTACCAGCCCGAGTCGAGGAAGGTGTCGGAGACATCGGTCTCCCGCCGCGCATCGGCACCGCAGGCCGGACACGCCGCGGCGTGAAACGACGGGTCGCGGGCGAGTGGACTCACGCCCGTCGCCGTGGGACGGAAGTCCTCCACGTACGGGAGAACGACGGGCAGATCCTCCTCCGGCACGGCCTGCGGGCCGCAGTCGTCGCAGTAGATGATGGGGATCGGCGGCCCCCAGTACCGCTGGCGGGAGATGCACCAGTCGTGCAGCCGGTAGTTGACCTCGGCCGCCCCCAGCCCGCCCTCCGCCAGCCACTCCGTAATCGCCCGCCCGCCCGCGTCCGCCTCCATCCCGCTGAAACGTCCGGAGTTGACGAGGATCTCATCGGCGGTGTGCTCGATGAAGGCGGCCTCCGCGTCGTCTCCCCCGACGTCCGCGGGGTCCGCACCCTCCGGGAGCGCCGCGCGGGAGCACACGACCTGTACCACGGACAACCCGAACTGGCGCGCGAAATCGAAGTCCCGCTGGTCGTGTCCGGGCACCGCCATGATCGCGCCGGTACCGTAGTCCATGAGGACGTAGTCGGCGACCCACACGGGGATGTCCTCGCCGGTGGCCGGGTTTCGAGCGTACCCGCCGGTGAAGACGCCGGTCTTCTCACGCTCGTCCGTCTTCTGCCGCTCCACGAGGTCGACCGCCGCGGCCGCCCGCGCGTAGGCTTCCACTTCGGCGCGCCGCTCGTCCGTCGTCAGGCGCCCGACGAGCGGGTGTTCCGGCGCCAGGACCATGAAGGTCGCCCCGAAGAGCGTGTCGGGACGCGTCGTGAACACCTCGATCCGGTCCGGGTCACCGTCCGCCCCTCCCCCGGCGTCCCCGGCGCCCGTGGCGCCCGAGAGCGGGAAGTGGAGGCGCGCGCCCTCCGAGCGGCCGATCCAGTTGCGCTGGGCCGTCTTCGTGGTCTCGGACCAGTCGATCCAGTCCAGGTTGTCCAGCAGCCGCTGCGAGTAGTCGGTGATCCGGAAGAACCACTGGCTCAGCATCCGCTGCTCGACCGCGGTGTCGCACCGTTCGCACAACCCGGCGATAACCTGTTCGTTCGCGAGGACGGTCTGGTCCTTCGGGCACCAGTTGACCGCCGCTTCCTTCTTCTCCGCCAGTCCCGCCTTGAACAGCTGAACGAAGATCCACTGGGTCCATTTGTAGTAGCGCGGATCCGTCGTATCGACGGTGCGCGACCAGTCCGTCATGAGCCCCGATGCCCGCAGCATGCGCTCGAAGTTGCGGATGTTGGAGGGAATCAACTCCATCGGGTGCGTGTCGACCTTCAGCGCGTGGTTCTCCGAGTGGATCCCGAACGCATCGTAGCCGATGGGTTCGAACACATCGTCACCCCGCAGGCGTCGGAAACGCCCGTAGATGTCGGCCCCGGTGAAGGCGTAGAGGTTCCCCACGTGGAGTCCCTCGGCGGACGGGTAGGGGTACATCATGAGGTTGAAGAACGGACGCGCCGCAGCGTCGAGGTCGGGCTCGTTCGTCCCGTTCTCCTCCCACCAGGCCTGCCACCGTGACTCGATGGCGTTCGGGTCGTACATGGGTCGCGGGTGCTCCGTCCAGGGGATCAGCCGGGGAGATGCACGGGACGGCGGCACCACGCGGAGGCCGCCGTCCGGCCGCACAAGATGGGGCCGGGACGGCGGCCGAACAACTTGCGGCTAGTTGTCCCCGCCGGGGCCGGGGACCATGTGGTCCAGGCTGAACTTTCCGCTGCCCGTCGTCCACAGGAAGAGGAAGATGGCGCAATAAAGGATGGCCAGTTCGCCACCGTTCACGATCGGCCAGAAGTCCATCTCGCGGGCGAAGAAGTGGCGCCACCAGTAGACCACGGCGAAATGCCCCGTGAGGATGAAGGCGACCCAACGCGTCCGGATCCCCAGGATGATGAGGATCGGCAGGAAGAACTCGATGAGTCCCGCGATGCCCGCCGGCCAGGAGAACCAGCTAGGGACGGCGTCCCTTCCGAACATGCCGAGGAGCTTCTGGGCGCCGTGCTGCCATAGCATGAGGCCGGCAGTAACCCGGAGCACGGCGTGGGTGGTTTCCTTCGAGACGGGTGCATTCATGGCGCCTCCGATGCGCTGAGCTCCGGCGCCCGGCACCGCTTGCAGGCCCGGAAGTGCCGCCGTAGCCTTGCGCACCATGATGCCAGTTGATTCTCCGCATGCACAAGACGGGGAGTTCGAGGGCGAAATCCCAGTTCGCATCCCGCTCACCCTCCTGCTGACCCTGAGAGACCTCGACACGCCCGAAGATCCGCGGGAACTCGAGGAAATGGACCTCTCCCTGAATCTGCGGCGAAGACTCGGGCTGTCGACGGTCGTGCTCAAGCAGATTCGGCGCTACGAGCAGGACGGCAGGGACGTGAGCGCCACCGAGGTCGCGAGCCTGTTCGAGCTCATCGCCAAACGGGTGGATGCGCCGGAGATCTTCGCCTCGACGGGGCGCCGGATCGCGCGCGAGGCACTCAGCACCAACACGCTCGTCACCCTGCGCTTCGGTTGGCGGCTCATGCCCATCCGCCTCCGTCAGGCGCTCGCCTGGGGGCGTGTGAAGAAGATCGCCCGTCGCCTCAGCCCCTCCTCGAAGGTCCGGATCGCGAAGGGCATGGGAGGACTGGTCGTCGAGCGGGGTCTCCCCGTGCTGGCGACGAACGGGAAGGGCGGGGGCGGCTGCGAGATCCTGACCGGGCTCATCGCCGAGATGCTGCTCACCTATCGGGGCGGCGAGGGCGACATCTCCCATTCGCGGTGCGAGGCCTCCGGAGCGGACCACTGCCTGTGGGTCTTCGAGGCGGAAGAAGCTACGGAGGGGAGCGACGGCGCGGCGGTGGACTGACTCAGTTCACGTGCGGTTCGACGTGCACGGTCACGTCGGTGAATCCGAGCTGGATGGCGACCTGGTGTTCGACCTCGTCGGCGATTTCGTGGGCGCTGACCACCGTCTCGCCGGGGGCGACACGGATCGTGAGCTCCGCGAAGCGCCCCACCGACTTGCCGCGAGAGCGAATCCGGCTCACGGCACGCACCCCGGCGACCTCGCTCGCCACGTCATCGATCTCCACGGGGTCCATCGCCCGCTCATCGACGAGGACGGGGATCGTCTCCCGGAAGATCTTGTAGCCCGAGTGGGCCACGACGGCTGCCACGGCGAGGGCGAGCCACGCGTCGGCAGGGGCCCAACCGGTCCAGGTCGTGATCGTAAGCCCGATCAGGACTCCCGCGGTGACGAAGACATCGGACGCCGTGTGCCGCGCGTCCGCCGCGAGAATCTCGCTCGACAGCTTCTGGCTCGCCCGCGCTTCGCTCAGCGCGACCACCGTGTTCACGACCAGGGCCGCGGCCAGCAGGATCACCATCGCCGGCTCGAGATCGGGCGGGGCGCCGCCGCGGATGAGGCGCTGGATGGCACCCTGAACGAGTTCGAAGCAGGTGACCGAGAGGAAGGCCGCCACGGCCAGCGCTGCGAGCGTCTCGAACTTGCCGTGTCCGTAGGGATGTTCGGCGTCCGGGGGGGCGGAGGCGAAGCGCATCGCGGCAAGACCCACGACGTTGTTGATCGCATCCACGCCCGAGTGGGCCGCGTCGCCCAGCACCGCGATCGACCCCGTGCGCAGCCCGACGATCAACTTCGCCACGATCACCGCCAGATTGGCAGCCAGCACCCACCGGAGAATGCGGCGCACCTGCTCGTGGCGACCCATCGCCGATTGCACGGCCGGTCTCATCGCCTGAAGCGACGCCCCCGGCTGAAATCCGGCTTCGTCGAGTACGGCTGAGGCTCTTCCCTCTCGTCTGCCGCCTCCTCGCCTTCCGCATCGCGCATCACCGCGTCGAAGCGGCTCGAGCGGGCGCGCTGCCGCCCCCCCAGCAACCAGCGCCAGGGAGATTCGCGCGGGGCCCGGCCGGTCGGCTCGTGGCGGTCGTAGAGCCCCGGAGAGCCAAGCCCGACCCAGACGCCGAAGGCAAGGGCAAGCAGTCCGCCCAGCGAGCCCGCGATGATCAGGATCGAGGTCAGCGTGTCGTCGGCCATGGAACTCCGTGCTGCTATCGCGCCACATGCTTCGTCGCGCCGGTTGCCAAGGGTTCTTGCCTGCGCCGCCGGGCGTCGTCTACTGTCACGCCGTGCGGCCTCAGACCGGCCCGCTAAATGGTGCCCGCGTGGGCTCCGTGACAAGCGCGCCCGTCCGTTTCTCCCCTCCGATTCGAGCGATTCCATGACCGAACAGCACCGGGAAATCGACATCCTGCTGGACGAACAGAGGACTTTCGAACCGTCGCCGGACTTCGTCGCGGCCGCCCGCGTGGGCGATCGCGGCCCGTACGAGGATGCCGCCCGGGACCGTGAGGCGTACTGGGAGGCGTGGGCGCGCGAACTCGACTGGTTCACGCCCTGGGACCGCGTTCTGGAGTGGGATCCGCCCTTCTCGAAGTGGTTCACGGGCGGGACGCTCAACGCTGCATACAACTGCCTCGATCGCCACCTCGAGGCGCGCGGCTCGAAGGAGGCGCTGGTCTGGGAGGGCGAACCGGGCGACGTGCGGCGCTACACGTACCGCGAGTTGCACGAGGAAGTGGGCCGCTTCGCGAACGCGCTCAAGGGCCTCGGCATCGGGAAGGGCGACCGGGTCGCGATCTATCTGCCGATGGTCCCGGAAGCCGCCATCGCCATGCTCGCCTGCGCGCGCATCGGCGCCCCGCATTCCGTCGTCTTCGGCGGCTTCTCACCGCAGTCCCTGCGCGACCGGATCGAGGACGCGCACGCGACCTGCGTGATCACGGCCGACGGAGGCTATCGCCGCGGCGGCATCATCCCGCTCAAGGCGAGCACGGACACGGCGATCGAGGGTCTCGACTATGTGAAGAGCGTCGTCGTCGTCCAGCGCGCCGCCGTGACCGACCCGGAGGCCGCGCCCCACGGAGACCAGGTCGACACGCCCTCGTGCGACATGACCGGAGGCCGGGACCACTGGTACCACGACCTGATCGCCGCGGCGGACGCCGAGTGCCCCGCCGAGCCGATGGATTCGGAGGACCTGCTCTACATCCTCTACACCTCCGGGACGACGGGGAAGCCGAAGGGCGTGATGCACACGACCGGCGGCTACATGACGCAGGTGAACGCGACTGCGAAGTGGGTGTTCGACCTCCGCGAGGACGACATCTACTGGTGCACGGCGGACGTGGGGTGGGTGACGGGCCACTCCTACATCGTGTACGGCCCGCTCTCGAACGGGGCGACGGTGGTGATGTACGAGGGATCGCCCGACTGGCCCGACCGGGGCCGCTTCTGGGATCTGTGCGAGAGCTACGCGGTGACGGTGTTCTACACGGCGCCGACGGCGATCCGCGCCTTCATGCGGTGGGGGGACCACTGGCCCGCGGGCTACGACCTCTCGAAGCTCCGGCTGCTGGGGACGGTCGGCGAGCCCATCAACCCGGAGGCCTGGGTGTGGTACGACCGCCACATTGGCGGCGGCCGCTGCCCGATCGTCGACACGTGGTGGCAGACGGAGACAGGCGGAATCATGATCTCGCCGCTGCCCGGGGCGATCACCACGAAACCGGGCACGGCGACGGTCCCCTTCCCCGGCATCGAGGCGGCGATCCTCGACGAGGAGGGAAACCCGGCCGAGTCCGGCTATCTCGCCATCACCTCGCCCTGGCCGGGCATGTTGCGGGGGGTGTGGGGAGACGAGGAACGCTACCGCGAGACGTACTGGTCGAAGTGGCCCGACATCTACTTCCCCGGCGACGGGGCACGGGTGGACGAGGACGGCTACTACTGGATCATGGGGCGCGTCGACGACGTCCTGAACGTGGCCGGCCACCGGATCGGGACGATGGAGGTGGAGTCGGCGCTGGTCGACCACGAGGCGGTGGCGGAGGCCGCGGTCGTGGGGCGCTCGGACGAGATTAAGGGGCAGGCCGTGGCCGCGTTCGTGAGCGTGGTGGAGGGGACGGAGACCTCCGAGGACCTGCGGCAGGAACTGCGGGGGCACGTGGCGGGCCAGATCGGGGCCATCGCGAGGCCGGCCGACCTCATCTTCGCGGCTGAACTGCCGAAGACGCGCAGCGGGAAGATCATGCGGCGCCTCCTGCGCGACGTGGCGGAGGGACGGGCGCTCGGCGACACGACGACGCTCGCCGATCCGGCCGTGGTGCGCAGCCTGCAGCAACAGTTCGCCGACAGCGAGGGCTAGCCGCCACGTCAGCCGGCGGTCGGCCGTGACTCGGGGCGCCCCGGCGTTCGGATCGCTTCGAACCCGTCAACTCGCCCTCCTCGCGCTGGTCGAGTTGCTCGCGATGGGGCTCTGGTTCTCGGCGAGCGCGGTCGTGCCGGAACTTCGCGAGGCGTGGGGCCTGGGCGACTCGGGCGCGGCGTGGCTCACGACCTCGGTCCAGTTCGGGTTCGCCACCGGCGCCGTGGTCTCGGCGCTGCTCACGCTCTCGGACGTGTGGGACCCGCGCCGGCTCATCGCGGGGTCGGCCCTCCTCGGGGCGGCCGCCACGGCCGCGATCGCGGTCTTCGCCGAAGGTCTCTTCCTCGCGGTCATCCTTCGTTTCGTGACGGGGGTCGCCCTCGCGGGCGTCTATCCGCCCGGGATGAAGATCGTGGCGGGTTGGTTCCGGTCCGGCCGCGGGATGGCGATCGGGGTCCTCATCGGCGCCCTCTCGATCGGGAGCGCGTCGCCGCATCTCCTGCGTCCCCTCGGCGGGATCGGCGCTTGGCAGCCGGTGCTCCTGCTCGCCTCGGGCCTCGCGGTCGCGGCCGCCATCGTCGCCGCGACTGGGCTGCGGACTGGGCCCTACCAGGCGCCGGCCGCGCCCTTCGACCCGCGGGCGGTGCGCCGGATCCTCGGCGACCGCGCCTCAATGCTCGCCAACGGGGGCTATTTCGGGCACATGTGGGAACTCTACGCCATGTGGACGTGGATCCCCGCCTTCCTCTCGGCCAGCTTCGCCGCGGACGCGAGCGCGGGCACGACCCCTTCCCTCGCCTCGTACCTGGCGTTCGGGGCGATCGCGGCCGGGGGAGTGGGCGCCGCCGCGGCAGGGGTTCTCGCGGACCGCTTCGGGCGGACGGTCGTGACCAGTTGGAGCATGGTCGTCAGCGGCGCCTGCTGCCTCGCGATCGGGCCGCTGTTCGGCGGTCCCGTCTGGCCGATCGCAGCCATCTGTCTGGTGTGGGGGTTCGCGATCGTCGCCGACTCCGCGCAGTTCTCCGCCTGCGTGAGCGAACTCGCAGAACCGGAATACGTCGGGACCGCACTCACGCTTCAGACGGCCGTCGGGTTCATGCTCACGATCGCCACGATCCGTCTGATACCGGTGTGGGAGGCGTCGCTGGGCTGGGAGTGGGCCTTCGCGCCCCTCGCCCTCGGTCCGGCCCTCGGCACCTGGAGCATGCTCGCCCTGCGACGCCGCCCGGAGGCCGTCCGCATCGCCGGCGGCCGCCGCTAGGGTAGCTTGCGCCACATCTCTTCCGCACTTACGACCTCTTCCTCCCCCTCCTGGATGCGGTCCAGACCCTGCTCGGCCAGATAGGCGTCTTCCATGTCTTCGATCTTCTCGAGGATGGCTTCACACGCATAGTCGCTCTTGCTGCGACCCGCCTTCCTTGCAAGGCGGTCGAGTCGCGCTTCGATCTCTTCTGGAAGCTGTATGGACAACATGTAAACCTCCTTCCGACTCTAACGCAGCCCAACAAACCCTAGCCGTAGAAGCTAGCTGTTCAGGCCTATGCGTGGTTGTGGCGGTCGGGCGCGGAGTCTACCGTGAAGCGACCCTCTCAATTCGGTTCGGAAACGCGGAGTTCAGCTGTGAAGCGACGTATCGATTCGTGCAAGCTGTGGTCCCCTGCGACGTGGGTCATCCTGCTGTTCGGCGCGGGCGCAGCGTCGGGGTGCGGGCAGGCGGAAGCAGGGTCGCAGACTGAGGACACGCCGCTGGCCGACGAGTCCCAGGCAGCCGCCAACCGGCTCTCTGACGACGAAGCGGCGGAAGGGTTCGAACTTCTTTTCGACGGGGAATCGCTCGCCGCGTGGCGCGGGTTCCAGATGGAGGACATCCCCGCCGGTTGGAGCGCAAAGGACGGCACGCTCGCCTTCACGCCCGGTGTCGGGGGCGGGACGCTCATCACGCGCGACTCGTACACGGACTTCGATCTGCGCCTCGAATGGAGGGTCGACGAGGCCGGCAACAGCGGGATCTTCTTCGGGATCGTGGAGAGCACCGAGAGCGCCTTTCAGTCGGGGCCGGAGATGCAGGTGCTCGACAACGCCGGCCACTACGACGGCGGGAATCCGCTCACGTCGGCGGGCTCGAACTACGGTCTCCACGCGCCGGAGGAGGATGTGACGCGTCCGGTCGGCGAATGGAACGAGGTCCGAATCGTGCGCCACGGCAACCAGGTCGTGCACTGGCTCAACGGCGTGCAGATCGTCGAGTACGAGATCGCCTCGCCCGAATGGGAGGCGCTGGTGGCGGGCAGCAAGTTCATCCAGTGGCCCGACTACGGCCGGCACCACGACGGCCATCTCGGCCTGCAGGACCACGGCGACCCCGTCTGGTACCGCAACCTGCGGGTCCGGCGGCTTTCGTCCTAGTGCGTGTCCGCAGTCTTGCAGCCTGGGTTGCTGCGGGGTTCGTCGTCCTGCTGCTGGTCGATCAAGTCGTAGACCTGGGCTCGATCTGGAAGGTTGGATTCATGGCGCTTGCAGGCGGGGCGGGTGCCACATGGGCTGGGTCCAAACGCCGTCTACCGCAGCGCGGTCGTAACGCGAAACGCGCTAGAAATTCAGGGGACGGTGCGTGAAGGGGCGCTTGCCCGGACCGTAGTCCGCCGCGCCCTGCCCCTCGCCGCGTAGGAGCCAGCGCGTCGTCAGGAGACCCTCGACGCCCACCGGCCCGCGGGCGTGGATGCGGGCCGTGCTGATCCCCACCTCCGCTCCGAGCCCGTAGCGGAACCCGTCCGCGAAGCGGGTGCTCGCGTTGTGGAACACACTCGCCGCGTCGACCGCCTTCAGGAACCGCTCCGCGACCTCCCTGTCCTCGGCCACGATCGCGTCCGTGTGGCTACTCCCGTAGGTGTGAATGAAGTCGACGGCCTCCTCCAGGCCCGCCACGGTCCGCACCGCCAGCGTGAGATCGCCGAACTCGAGTCCCCAGTCCTCCTCGGAGGCGGCCTCGGCCCACGGCAGGACCCGGCGGGAGGGCTCGTCGCAGCGGAGTTCGACGCCGCGCTCGCGAAGCGCCTCTCCGATCGGTCCCAGCCGCGGCAGGAACGACTCGTGCACGAGCAGCGTCTCGGTCGCGTTGCACGCCGCCGGGTAGTCGCACTTCCCGTCCACGGCGAGCCGCAGGGCCATCTCCGGATCCGCCGACGCGTCCACGTAGAGGTGGCACACGCCCTCCGCATGCCCCAGCACCGGGATCCGGCTCCGCTCCTGGATCGAGCGCACGAGCGCCCCGGAACCCCGCGGGATCACGAGGTCGATGAGATCGTCCAGGGCGAGCAGTTCGTCGACATCGCGCCGGTCCGGGACGCCCAGTACGGCGCGGGGATCGAGGCCCGCCTCCGCCAGCGCCCGTTGCAGGCAGCCGACGAGCACCTCGTTCGAGCGCGCCGCCTCGCGGCCGCCCTTCATGATGACTCCGTTTCCGGAACGGATGGCGAGCGACCCGATCTGGATCACCGCGTCGGGCCGACTCTCGAAGATGATGAGAAGGACGCCGAGCGGACTGCGTACCGACTCGAGGACGAGTCCCTCGTCCAGTTCCGTGCGGGTCAGCACGCGGTCGATCGGATCCTCGCCCTCGATCAGCGCATCGATCCCCTCGAGCAGGCTCTCGAACTTGGCATCGGGCAGCCCCAGCCGGTGGAGGAGCGGCCCGGAAAGCCCTTCCTCCGCCGCGCGCGCCAAGTCCTCGTCATTCGCCCGCGAGATCTCGCCCCGCGAACGGGCCAGCACGTCCTTGAGCGCACGCAGCGCCGCCGTCCGGCGCTCCGCCGGGGCGCTTCCGAGGGTGCGTTGCGCCTTCCGTACGCCGGCCGCCCGCTCCCGCAGCGTCTCAGTCAGTTCCCGCTTCAATTCTCGACTTCCTTGAGAATGAGGTGCTCCCGCCCCACGAGTTCGATGCCCGCGCCCGCCTCGTGCGAAACCGCCTGGAGGACGAGCCTGGAGTCGAGCGCGACGACGCCCCGCCCGACCAGGGATCCGTCGAGCGCCCGAACCTCGACCACATCCCCCCGACGGAACGCGCCTTCCGCCCGCGCGACGTCCCCGGCCCGCAGCGACTCGCCGCCCCGGAGACGCTCGGCGCCACCCTCCACCATGACCAGCGTCCCGCGCGGGTGTGAACAGTACGCGATCCACCGGCTGCGCGAGGAGAGCGCGGCCCGAGGCGGGATCCATGTCCCCTCCTCTTCACCGGCCAGAACCCGGTCGAGCGCGGCCGGGTCGACACCCGAGGCGATGACGGTGTGGCAGCCCCCGCGCGAAGCGACCCAGGCCGCCTCCAGCTTGCTCGCCATCCCGCCCCGGCCGAGTCCGGAGTGGCCGTCCACGTCGAGTCCGTGGTTGTCCGGCCGGTCGATCCGATCGATGAGTCGCGCTTCCGGGTCCCGTCTGGGGTCCGCCGTCATGACCCCCGGCACGTCGGTGAGGAGCACGATCAGGTCCGCCGCCAGTTCGCTCGCGACCAGCGCGCCCAGCCGGTCGTTGTCGTCGAAGATGGGCCGCTTGCCGGTCCCCCGGTACACGCGATCGTTCAGCGAGATGGCGTCGTTCTCGTTCACGACCGGGACCACGCCGAGCCGGAAGAGGCTCTGCAGCGTCTCGTGCAGGTTGAGGTAGCGGACCCGGTCATCGAAGTCCGTCCACGTGATGAGGATCTGCGCGCAGGTGACGCCGAGCCGGGCGAACCCCTGCTGGTAGAGTTCCATGAGCCGGCTCTGGCCGATCGCGGCGCATGTCTGCTTCAACTCGGCCGTCTCGGGCGGTTCGGGCAGTTGCAGGGCGACGCGACCGAGTCCCACCGCCCCCGAGGTGACGATGAGGACTTCGCGGCCCGCCCGCCGCAGGCGGCTGGCGCTCTCCACGACGCGGAAGAGGTGCGAAAGAGCGATCGTCCCATCGGCATGGGTGACGACGCCCGTCCCCACCTTGAGGACGATCCGCCGGGCACCCACAATCGCCTCGCGCGTGACGGTCGGCGATCCGGTTTGGCCCGGGGGGATCGAGACTGGTTGGAGCTGGCTCACGTCGAACGCCTCACAGCGAGCGGGACCGCTGCCGGCCACGGGGCCGGCGGAAGGCAACCAAAGGTACACGGGCGCCCCCCCGGCACCAGTCCCCGGAACGGGCCGTTGCATGCCGCGCTCCGACGCACGACGCTTCGGGGGCGGGACCGGGGCGGGGCGGCGAGTCGCGGCGGGGGCGTCAGCGGAAGGCGGAGTTCGCGTGCAGGTCCACCTCATCGACGGCACCTACGAGTTGTTCCGGCATTTCTACGGAGCGCCCTCGGCGAAGAACGCGGGCGGCCACGAGATCGGAGCGACGCGCGGAGTCGTGAGTTCGATGCTCGGCCTCCTCGAGGGCGGCGCCACCCACATCGCGATCGCCACCGACCGCGTCATCGAATCCTTCCGCAACAATCTCTGGCCCGGTTACAAGGACGGCTCCGGCATCGACCCGGCGCTCTACTCGCAGTTCCCTCTCGTGGAGGAGGTGCTGGCCTCGGCGGGGTTCGTCGTGTGGCCGATGGTGGAGCACGAGGCGGACGACGGGATGGCCTCCGGCGTCGCGATGGCCGCCGCCGATCCGCGCGTGGAGCGCGTCTTCATCTGCACGCCTGACAAGGACCTCGCCCAGTGCGTGGAGGGCGACCGCATCGTGCAGTTCGACCGCCGGCAGCGGATACTTCGGGACGAGGCCGGAGTCATCGAGAAGTTCGGCGTGCCCCCGACCGCGATCCCCGACTGGCTGGCCCTGGTGGGAGACTCGGCGGACGGATTCCCCGGCATCCGCGGCTTCGGCGCGAAGACCGCCGCCGCGGTGCTCACCCGATACGGCCGCATCGAGGACATCCCCTCGGACGGAAGAGACTGGGACGTCTCCGTGCGGGGCCCCGAACGTCTCGCCCAGACGCTGCGCAGCGGTCTCGACGACGCGCTCCTCTTCCGCCGCCTCGCCACCCTCGTCCGCGAAGCACCGGTCTCGGCGAGCGTCGACGACCTCGAGTGGGCGGGCCCCCGGGACGATTTCGACCTCGTCGCTACGATACTCGACGCCCCGGACCTCGCCCCCCGCGCTCACCGACTGGCCGCGGAGCGCGAACCGCCGGCCTAGTCACCGATCGGAGGCACGGCCTCCATCAGGAGCGAGATCGCTGCGTCCAGGTTGTCCCCGCCCGGGCCAGCGCCCGTGTACTTGCCGAGGCGGGTGATGACGAGGCCGCGCGCCGGGATGAAGACGGTGTACTGTCCGCCGGCTCCCCCGAAGGCGCCGTAGTCGTCCTCGATCGGGAAGCCGAGGTCCTTCCACACGAAGCCGCCGCCGTAGACGGGCCGGCCGTCGGCGATCCAGGCCGGCGCGACTTCCATCGTGTAGTCGACGTAGCCCTCGGGGAGGATGCGTTCGCCCTCCCACACGCCGTCCTGCAGGTAGAGGTTTCCGAGCCGCGCCCAGTCGCGGGCGGAGCCGAACTCGTAGCCCTGGGTGAGGAAGTTCCCGTGCGGGTCCGTCTCCATGACGAAGTTCCGGATCCCGAGCTTGTCGAACAGGTGCCGCTGCGGGAAGGCGTGATAGTCGTCGCCGCGCCCCTCCACGCCGAGCCGGGTCAGGTAGTTCGTGAGTGCCGGATCGGTGTTCCGGTACCGTCCCACCGTGTTCGGCTCCCACTGCTGCGGGCGGGTGGCCGCCCACTCGAAGGCGTTCTCGCCCGTATAGAGATAGAGGTGGTCGGGATACCCCATCTCTTCCGTGTAGCCGGGGTCCTGCGGCGCGACGATCCGGATGCCGCTCGACATCCGCATGATGTCGCCGATCCGGATGTTCTTTCGGTCGTCGTCCTGCCATTCGGGGATCGGGGCAGGCTGCCACAACTCATACACGCCCTGCTGGATGAGGACGGCCAGGAGCGTCCCGGTGAGCGACTTCCCCTTCGACCAGCTCTCCAGCGGCGAGTGCATGTCGACATCCGGGCCGTAGCCCTCGCCAATGATCCGGCCCTTGTAGGTGACGACGAAGCCGAGCGTCTTCCCCTCCTGGTCCATCGCGATCTCGACCGCCTCCTGGACCTTGTCCATGTCGATCTCGGGCGGATATGGCTCGTCCGGGAGCACGTCTCCCATGGGCCACGGCGTCGTGGCGGGGTCCGGGGTGTTCGGCTCGACCACGGACGGCGTGAAGTAGATCGAGTCCTGGCCCAGCGGGTGCGTGATGCAGCCCTGGCTGCCGTACAGCTTGGCCGTGCGCGTGATCCCCGAGCCCAAGGTCAGGCTCACGGTCTTCGCCTCCATGTCGACGACCGTGTCGACGACGGCGCCGCGGTGCTGGAAGGGCGCGGTGAAGCCGCCCACGTTGGCCGCCGCGTCGCGCCAGTCGAGTCCGGTGATGAACGTCCCGGAGCACAGCGTCTTCGCGAAGCCCGCCGTGTGATGCACGATCGGTTCGCCCGGAGGCGGGTCCCACTCGGTCGGCAACTCGAGCGACTCCCCGCGCGCGATCACGCGGTCCATAACGGATTCGCCGGAGGCTTCGTCCCCGCCGGCCTCGCCCCCGGCCTCGCCGCCGTCGCCAGGCGCACAAGCCAGAACACCGACGAGAGAGAGCGAAAGCACACAGCAGAGGTGCGTTACGAACGTTCGATCAAGGGCGCGGCGCATATGCGGTCCTCCGGTTCGTCCAGGTACGGTTGGGCTCACGTGCTCAGTTTGGCAGCGCGGCCTTCGACTGCCACAGCGTCTGATGAAACGTGGTCCGAGCGATTGCGCGTGACAAGCGGGGCGGCGGCGAGCCCTTCAGCCTCCGAGCAGCCACGCGAGCAACGCCGTGGGAACGGCGGACAGCTCGGGATCGTCCAGATCCAGCGCCCGCCTCGTCGCCACGAGGCCCCGCCAGGGAGATGCCCTCAGGGTGGGGGCAGCCCGCTTCCACCGGTCCCCGTCCACGTACTTCGACTCGATCGCGAGCCCCCCGAACCCGGGCCCGATGAAGTCGATCTCCTTGCGGCTGGGCGTCCGGTGATGGAGAACGGCATCGAAGTTCGGATACCCCCCCGGATCCCCGCGCAGGAAGGAGCGGACCAGGGTCATCCCCAGCTGCTGCTCGGAGAGGAGCGAAAGGTCGACCGGCCTCCGGGGACGCGCCGACAGCGCCGCGAAGATGGGGTCGGTAAAGTACGTCTTTTCCTGTGACCGGAGGGCCGGCACGAGGCGGTGTTCGCGGTAGCAGGGCCACACGACGAAGCTCTCGCGGAGCGCATCGATCCGGCGGCGGACGGTGTTGGCCGACGTGCCGGTGTCGGAGGCAATATCGCTGCGGTTGGTCGGCGACCCGATGCCGGTCGCCAGTCGGCTCACGAAGGCATCGGTGTGCGCGCGCGACCAGGCGGACTGCCCGAAAGCCTCTCCCCGGATCACGTCGAGCAGGCTCTCCTTGACGGCGCGGGCGATCGACCCGCCGCCTGTTTCCGGGCTCGGGGCGTCGGTCGCGGCGTGTGCCGCCACGGCCTGTGGGAACCCGCCGACCGCGAGGTACGTCTCCCATCCGCGTACGAGATCCGGCAGCCACGGCGCCAGCCTCCTCGCGGCTTCGTCCAGAACCTCGGGCGTCAAGCCGGCCACCGGCAGAGGCGCTCCACCGGCGGGCGGGAGCCCCCCCCTTTCTCCTTCCGCGTGATCCTGTGCCCGCAGGAAGCTCCGGAAGGACATGGGCAGGAGCACGCGGTCCGAGTCCACCGCACCGCCGCGCCGCCCGGCGAAGGCCTTGACCGCTTCCGTCAGGTCGCGCGCGGAGGAGCCCGTGAGGACAACGGTATCCAGTCCGAAGCGCAGATCGTTGTCACGCAGCCACTTGATCGCCGGCGGCCATCCGTCCGGGATGGCCGTGATCTCGTCAAAGAACCAGAAGCGGCGCCCCGAGGGGGGAGTGATCGAGGCTGCGGCGTCGACGACTCGTCTGAGGTCTGCGGCGGCGAATTCGTCGGCCGCAACGTGGATAATGCGGCGGGGATCCTCGCCACGCTCGATGAGACTCCGGACCGTCTTCTTGATCTCGACCGACTTGCCGACCCGCCGCGGCCCGCGAAGCACGTAGAGGCCGCCCGGAACGAGCGCCTCAAGCACGCCGGCGGTGTATTCGAACAGAGCCTCCCGCGCCCGGCGCAGGTCAGGGTCGCGCCGAACCCACCCGTCGGGGTCCGCCCACCAGCCGATACGGGTCAGGATGTCGCGCAGTTCGGCCGTGCTGTGCAGGATCGCCCCCGTAGTGTCGCCCAACCAGCCGATGGAGGAAATTGTATACCAAATCCGCCATCACATGGAAGAAAATGTATACACAATCTCCCATGGACGCCAATCGTGCGCACAGGGCGTTCCCGCGGGAACGTGAGCCGAGGCGCCCGAGGCCCTTACGGCTGGACGATCCGGTAGTCGACCGGCGGCTCGGCGCCCATCAGGTGCTCGATGAAGTAGTCCCAGGTGCGCCGGATCAAATACGGCTCGCGCGCGTAGCCGTGGTTCCGGTTCGGGAACACGAGCATGTCGAACGTCTTGTTCGCCGCCATGAGGGCGTCGGCCACGAGCAGCGTCATGTTCGGGTGCACGTTGTCATCCAGCGACCCGTAGTGGAGCAGCAGCTTCCCCTTGAGGTTCGAGGCGATGTTCTGGTTCGCCTGCGAGTCGAAGCTGTCCGTCCCATCGTCGTACCGTTCCAGCAGCCCGTGGTATTTCTCTCCCCACGGGAAGTGGTAGCCGCGCTGGTCGTGATTCCCGGCCCCCGACACCGCGACCTTGAAGAAGTCCGGGAAGGTCAGCATCGCGTCCATCGAGGAGAAGCCGCCGCCGGAGTGGCCGAAGATCCCCACCCGCTCGATGTCGATGGGATAGCGGAGGGCGAGCGCCTTGAGCGCCGACACGTGATCGGGGATCCCGTTGTCCCGCATGTCACCGTAGTAGCTCTCGTGGAACGCTTTCGAGCGGTAGGGCGTGCCCATGGCGTCGACCGCGAAGGTGATGAACCCGAGTTGGGCGAACGCGTGGCCCTGCCCACGCGGCCCCGTCGTGAAGCCGGGCGTCCGGATGGGGCCGATCTGGGGTCCCGGATAGACATAGTCGATGACGGGATAGACCGTCCCCTCCTCCATCCTGGGCGGCAGCCACAGGTAGCCGTACACGTCCGTCACCCCGTCCCGGGCCTTGGCGGAGAACCGCACCGGGGGCTCCCATCCGGCCTCGAGGAGCGGCCCGATGTCGGCCTGCTCGATCGTCATCACGGCGCGCCCGGTCCGGTCCCGGAGGACGGTGACCGGGGCCGTGCCGCGCGTGGAGTAGGTGTCCACGAAATGGCGGCCGTCCGGAGAGACCGTCACCTGGTGATGCATGTCCTCCGGAGAGAGCAGCGTCACCCCACCGCCGTCCAGCGAGGCCCGGTAGAGGTGGTGGTAGTACGGGTCGCGTCCCGGCTCGCGGCCCACGGCGGTGAAGTAGACCTGCCGCGCGCCCTCGTCGACGGCCAGCAACTGGACGACGAGCCAGGACCCCTGCGTGATCCGGTTCTTCATCTCCCCGGTGGCGAGGTCGTGCAGGTAGAGGTGTCCCCAGCCCTCGCGCTCCGAGAACCAGACGAACTCGCTCCCGTTGTCGAGCACGCGCCAGTTGTAGGGCGTGCGGAGCTGGTTCAGCTCCACCCAGGTGTCGCCGCTCTCGACGATCACCTTGCGGGCCGCGCCCGTCTCCGCGTCGACCTCGACGAGCGTCTGGTTCTTGAAGTCGCGTGAGTGGTGCGAGAACCAGAGGCGGTCGCCGGCGGGGGCCCACTGCGTGGCGTGCCAGGTCGTGTCGGCGCTGCCGAAGTAGCCGGGCACGGGGTCGTAGTCGGCCTTCACCGAGGACCCGGTCTCGGCGTCGAACACGTACAGCTCCCACGTGGGGACGATGGAGTCGCCCGGTAGCGCGTACCTGTAGCTGTGGAGGATGGGGCGCCCGGTCGCCGTCTCGAGGAGGTGCAGCGACTCGACATCCTGCTCGTTGTAGCGGTGCGTGGCGATGCGGCGTCCGTCCGGTGACCACTCCGCCACGGGCGGGGGCTTGAACCCGCTGCGGCGGTTCGAGATCTCCGAGCAGCAGCCCTCCGGCGCGACGCCGTAGCCCCAGTGCGGTTCGCCGTCGGTCGAGAGCCGGCGTTCCTCGTCGGTGTCGGTGTCGCGCACCCACAGGTTCTCGTCTCGTGAGAAGACGGCGCGGCCGCCGCCGGAGTACTCGATTTCGTGCGTCGCCTGCGCGACCGAATCTGGACCGGTGCAGCGATAGGCGCCGAGGTCGCAGTCCCAGCGCTCGTGCGTGTCCGTCCAGAAGCGGATCCCGCCGGAGTCGTTGAACTCGAACTCGTCGAAGGGGAGGTCCGTCGCCTCGTGGCTCTCGTCGGAGGCCTCGGAGAGCGCAGCGGAGAGCCGGTCGTGATCGAAGGCGGGCGCCCGGGTGCGGGCGGCGGCGTCGACCATGATGAACTCGTGGCCGCCGAACACCTGGTTCCGGTACCAGAAGCGGTTCGCGTCGACCCACCGGGGGGCGACGGTCGCGCCGGAGGTGAGCTTCTCCGCGTTCCAGAACAGGAACTGCTCCGCGCGCGCATACTCGCTCGCACTCACGGATTCCGGCGCGTGGGGCCGTGACTGGGCGACGGCGTCGGGCGCCGCGGCGGCGAAGGTGAGCACCGCGACGAGGGCGGCCGGAGCGAGGGATGCCAACTCCGTTGGCGAGCCGAAGATGGACGGACGTTTCACGGGATCCTCCCGGGTCTGGAGCGGCCTTGGTCTCGCCTGAACATAGATCGTCGCATTCCCCGTCCGGTAGCGTCCCGGCGGCGTTGCGGATTCGGACGAAGCGGGGCTAGCGTGCCCGCCGACCCCATCCGAGGAGTTTTCCGTGCACACGACCTCGTCCACCGTCCGCCCGAGGCGGCTCTTCCTGGCCAGTTGCGTGTCGCTGATCGCGACCTCCGTCACCTTCGCGGTGGTGGGCATCGTCATGTTCACGCTCAAGAGCGAGTTCACCCTCACCAACTACGAAGTGGGCCTGATCGGCGGGGCGGCGATCTGGGGGTTCGCCGTGTCGCAGGTCCTCTTCGCGCCCTTCTGCGACACGCTTGGCATGCGGTTTCTGCTCCGGCTCGCCTTCGCGTGTCACCTGGTGGGGGCGATCGTACTCATCTCGGCCGGCGGCTTGTGGCAGGCGTTCGCCGGGGCACTGACGCTGGCGCTGGGGAACGGGCTCGTCGAGGCCGCCTGCAACCCGCTGGTGGCGGCGCTGTATCCCGACCGGAAGACGGTCAAGCTGAACCAGTTCCACGTGTGGTTCCCGGGCGGGATCGTGATCGGCTCCGTGCTCGCCTTCGGGCTCGACTCCGCGGGGCTCACGGCGTGGCAACTGAAGATCGCTCTCATCCTCATCCCCACCCTCATCTACGGCCACCTGATGTGGCGGGAGGAGTTCCCGCCGACGGAGGGCGTGCGCGCCGGGGTCGGCATGGGTGAGATGTTCCACGCCACGTTCACGACGCCCCTGATGATCCTGATGCTGTTCTGCATGGCGATCACGGCCTCGACGGAGCTGGGGCCGAACCGCTGGGTGCCGGCGGTGCTCGAAGCGGGCGGGATTCCCGGGATCCTCGTGCTGGCGTGGATCAACGGCCTGATGGCGATCCTTCGCTACAAGGCCGGACCCGTGATCGAGACGCTCTCGCCGACGGGGGTGCTGTCGACGAGCGCGGCGGTCTCCGTCCTGGGACTGCTGTGGCTGAGCTACGCGGAGACGACCGTGATGGCGTTCGCGTCGGCCACCGTGTTCGCGGTCGGCGTCTGCTACTTCTGGCCGACGATGCTCGGCTTCGTGTCGGAACGGGTGCCGCGATCCGGCGCGCTCGGACTGGGGATGATGGGAGCGACGGGGATGGCGGTGGTCGGGCTGTGGACAACGCCGTGGATGGGGAAGATCGCCGACGAAGTGGGGCACGAGCGGATTCCCGTGGCCGAGACGACGGCGCTCCTGACGGACGCGTCGATGGCGTTCGCGGGGGCCGACGAGAGCACCGCCCCGGACATGGCGGCGGCGGGCGAGGCGGTGGGCGAGGCGCTCGACGGCGTGGGGCCGGACGGCGCGCTCCCGGAGTCGGTCACGGCGAACGCGCTGCGGGCGATCATCGACTCCGGAGGCGATGAGGCGCTGGTGGTGCGGGCGAACGCGATCCTCGGACCGGCGGACAACTACGGGGGGCGGGTCTCGTTCCGGCGTCTCGTTCCGATAACGGCCGTGCTCATCCTCATCTTCGGACTCATCCGCATGCGCGACCGGCGGGCGGGCGGATACCGGGCCGTCCGGATCGGCACGGAGTCGGGCGACGGATGACGCTCGGATGACTCGTCGTCTCACCTACGGAATGGTCGGGGGCGGACCGGGCGCCTTCATCGGGGACGTGCACCGCATGGCCGCCGAACTGGACGGCCTCGCGCGCATCGCGGCGGGTGCGTTCTCGTCGGACGCCGGGCGATCGGCGGCGAAGGGGGCCGAGATCGGACTCGACCCGAACCGCGTCTACGGCAGCTATGCGGAGATGGCGGACGCCGAAGCCGCGCGACCCGAGGGTGAGCGGCTGGACTTCGTGATCATCGTCACGCCGAACCATCTCCACTTCGACGTGGCGAAGACGTTCCTGGAGGCGGGATTCCACGTCGTGTGCGATAAGCCGCTGACGACGGAACTCGGGGACGCGGAGGCGCTCTGCCGGCTCGTGTCCGCGGGCAATCGAGTGTTCGCACTCACGCACAACTACGGCGGCTATCCGATGATCAAGGATGCGCGCCACCTCGTCCTCGAAGGGAGGCTGGGGGAGATCCGCCGCGTTCAACTCGAGTACTTCCAGGGGTGGCTGGCGACGCCGCTGGAGGAGACGGGACACCCGCAGGCGGTGTGGCGGACCGATCCGGCGCGGGCGGGCGTGGCCGGCGCGCTCGGTGACATCGGGACGCACGCGCACCACCTGGCGCGCTACGTGACCGGGCTGGAGGTGGAGGCGCTGTGCGGTGAGCTGACGACGTTCGTTCCCGGGCGGCGGCTCGAGGACGACGCGAGCCTGCTCATGCGCTGGAGCGACGGGGTCCGCGGGACGCTCACCGTGTCGCAGGTGGCGGCGGGCGAGGAGAACGGGCTCGCGATCCGGGTGTTCGGGAGCGACGGGTCGATCGCCTGGCGGCACGAGGATCCGGAGACGCTGTGGTGGCGGACGCCGGACGGGCGGGCGCGGACGCGGCGGCGCGGCCACGGGTGGGTATCGTCCGCGGCGGCCCGGGCTTCCCGGGTGCCGCCGGGCCACCCCGAGGGGTTCATCGAGGGGTTCGGAAACCTGTACCGGAATGTGATCCGGACGATCGAAGCCCTCGACGAGGGACGGACGCCGGACGAGGCGGACCTCGACTTCCCCACGGTGTGGGACGGGGCGCGCGGGGTTCATTTCCTCGAATGCGCAGTGGAGAGCGGGCGCCGTGGCGCATGGGTGGACGCGCGCTACAAGCCGCCCGGAGAGCCGGGAGTACGCGGAGCCGCCGAACCGGGACGGTCCGGGGTGCCGAGGGAGTCAACGCAATGAGTGGACGACCGATCACGCTGTTCACCGGCCAGTGGGCGGACATGCCGCTCGCGACGCTCGCGGAAAGGGCGGCGGCCTGGGGTTACGACGGACTCGAACTCGCCTGCTGGGGCGACCACTTCGACGTCGTGCGCGCGACGGAGGAGGACGGCTACGCCGCCGGGCAGCGCGACCTGCTGGCGTCCCACGGCCTCGAGGTGCACGCGATCTCCAACCATCTCGTCGGGCAGGCCGTGTGCGATCCGATCGACGCCCGCCACCAGCTCATTCTGCCGGAGCGCGTGTGGGGCGACGGCGACCCCGAGGGTGTGCGGCGGCGGGCCGCGGCGGAAATGAGCCGGTCGGCCGGTGCGGCGGCTGCGCTCGGCGTCCCGGTCGTGAACGGCTTCACCGGCAGCTCCATCTGGGCCGCCGCCTACGCCTTCCCCCCGCACCCGCCGCACTTCGTGGACGCCGGATTCGCCGACTTCGCGGACCGCTGGAACCCGATCCTCGACGCCTTCGACGCGGCGGGCGTGAAGTTCGCCCTCGAGGTCCACCCCACCGAGATCGCCTTCGACGCGAGCAGCGCCGCGCGCGCGATCGAAGCCGTGGGGGGCCGCGGCGCGTTCGGCTTCAACTACGACCCCAGCCATCTGGCCTACCAGGGCGTCGACTATGTCGACTTCATCCTCGAGTTCGGCGACCGCATCCATCACGCGCACATGAAGGACGTCTGGTGGTCGGACACGCCGCGCCGATCCGGCGTCTTCGGCGGCCATCTCGACTTCGGGCACGCGGACCGCGGCTGGGACTTCCGCTCGATCGGGCGCGGGCGGGTCGACTTCGAGGAGGTCCTCCGCGCGCTGGACAGGATCGGCTACGCGGGTCCTCTCTCCATCGAGTGGGAGGACAGCGGCATGGACCGCGAACACGGCGCCCGCGAGGCCTGCGAGCGGCTCCGGGCGCTGACCTTCCCACCGTCCGCGACCGCCTTCGACGCCGCCTTCTCCGAAGACTGACCTCGGACTCGACGTGCTCGAGTCCGACGATTCTTCGAGCCCGTTGGTTTCTTGCAGTGTGGAGCATGTTGAGTATATCATGCTTATATCATGAGTACACGACTACAGGTGGTCATGTCGGAGGCGGAGTTGGATGAAATCCGCGACGCCGCGCGGCGCAGCCGCGTCACGGTATCCGCCTGGGTCCGGCGAGCCTTGCGGCACGTGCGTGAGCGTGAACGGCGGGGTCGGGGTGCCGGTGCCGTGCGGGAAACGGGACGGCGATACGGAGCTGGCGAGTCCGGCCTCCTGAGGTTCGTCGACCTGGAGGTGAGATTGCCGGAGCGCGACCTGGAGTCGGTGAGGAAGCGGTACGGACTTGGCGATTGGTCGGCGGCGGTCAGGGAGGCGGTGGGCCGCCAGGCTGTGGTCCCGATGACGAAGGACGACGCGCTCGCCATGCGCGGTGTGGGCTGGGAGGGGGACCTGGACGAGATGCGCGCTGGCAGCCCCGGCGATACCGCGTGATCGTCGATACATCCGCGTGGATCGAATACCTGCGCCGCACGGAGAGCCCCTTCGACCTCTGCCTGGAGCGCGCTATCCGGACCGGCGGCCCCATCGCCACACCCGCGTCCGTAGTCATGGAACTGCTCGCCGGTAGCCGCACCGAATCCGAGGCGCTGGACCTGTTGAGGCTGCTCGACCGCTTCGAGATCCTGACGCCCGACTCCCTGGGCCAGTTCCGGAGTGCGGCCCTCATCTACCGCACCTGTCGGCAGGCGGGCTCGACGATTCGGTCCCTCATCGACTGCATGGTCGCGGCAACGGCCCTGCACGAGCGCCGCCCCCTGCTGGCTCGGGATCGCGACTTCCGCACGATCGCCCGCTACACGGAACTGGAACTCGTCGTTCCGGCGGCGTCGGTATCAAGCCCCTGAGCAAAGGCCCGGGCCGCTTGAGACCGCTACGGCGGAGCGGGGCCCCACAAGGCGTTGATGCCGGTCTCGTAGGGGACGACCTGGCCATCGCCTTCACCGGCCGGCAGCGCAAAGAGGGGTGTTCGATCGGGGTATGCCTCGATGAGCCGCGCATTCGCTTCCGGGCCGAGATCCCGCGCCCACAGCACGCCCGAGCCGCCGAGCCCCGGCAGGTCCCCGCGCCAGAGGTAGGGGGTGAAGCTCAGCGATCCGAGCCTGTCCGACGCCGCCTCGCGCTGACACTGATCGGACACCTGCTCCGGCCCCTGCGCGCCGACGAGAGCGGCTTCGACCTGGCAAGGATGGTAGCGTCCGACCATTGCCCGCACGCTGTCCAGGCGCATCCCGCGCGCGGCGAGCCGAGCAGCTACACGGTCCCCCCACAGTTCATGCACGAACACCAGGGTCGGCCCGGGCTGCGTGACCTCGGGGACGGGGAGAGTGCGGACTCCCAGACGCACGACGCGCTCACGCCCTCCCACGGCCAAGCCGTAGCCGAGCGTGACGAGAACGAGAACGGCGATCGCGTCCGAAAGCCACCCGCGGCGGCCCGCGCGCGCAACGCCGACGGCCGCCAGCACGAGGAGCGCGCACCAGGCCGGCACGGCCTCACCCAGCATGCGCGGCCCGAAGACGAGATCGTGATGCCAGTACAGCGCGCTTGCAACGATGGGGAGGAGCGCCCACGCGGCGAGAATCCGCTCGCCGCGCTCCAGACGGCGCGCAAGGAGCAGGAAGAGGCCGACGAGCACGCCAACGGGGAGTACGGTCCCGAAGAGTTCGCGCCCGAGGGAAATGAGTTCCGTCGACGTGTAGCCCAACGCCTGCGTGAACCCGTACATGCGGCCCCATGGGTCGATGTGGAAGCCGATGCCGTGGCTCGGGCCCGCGGCGGCGGTATAGCCGAGGGTGAGCGGGCTCCCGAAGAAGCGGGCGTTGAACCACGCGAAGCCGACCGCGAACGGGAGGCCGCCCAGCGCCCAATACGCGAAGCGGCGCAGGAGCCACGGCCGGTGCAGGCCCGGCTCTCGCCGCGGTGCGGTGAGCCACACCCCCGCCGTCACGGCGGCGCCGATGAGCAGGCCGGCGACGGGGCGCGTCGTGACCATGAAACCCATCGCGGCGCCCGCCGCCAACGCCCACACGGCCCGGCCCGTTTCGGCCCGGAGCGAGAGCCAGAGGGCGAGCGCGGCGAAGGCCGCCACCGTCGCATGGTTCATATAGGCGCCGGCTAGCGCGAGCAGCATGGGGCTCGTGACGGTGAGCAGGGCGCCGAGCCGCACGACCGCGATCCGGGCGGGGAACAGGCGCTCGAACGAGAGGACGGAGAAGACTCCGAGGAGCCCCATCGCCCCGGCCATCGCGATCCAGGGGCCGCCCAGCTTGATCCCCGCCGCGAGCCAGAGGGCGTGTGCGGGCGGGTACTGAGACACCCATCCCTCGGGCGTGTGCACCATGAACTGCATGACCCAGAACTCTGGTGTCGAGAGCGGAGGCCCTGCCAGTTCCCCCGCAGCGAAGTAGCGGGCCTGCAGCAGTTGCACGTGCACATCGTTGAGTAGCGTCCGGCCCTCGAACACGACGAGTGCAACAACGACCGTGAGCCCGGCGCCCAACAATCCCATGAACGCCGCCACGGACCACGCCGGCGGCCGCTCGATGGCGCGGCCGACCCGCGCGAGGATGCTCGATAGCCGCCCTCCACCCAACGCCCCGGCCAGCGCGGCGCAGCCCACCACGAGGAGGGTCCAGGCACCGGTCGCGACGCCCCAACTGTACGTCCAGTGCTCGAACCCCGACCGCCGCATGAGGTCTTCCAGCATGCCGCGAGGCGCCGTCGGATCCAGGACCACGAAGACGGGGACGACGACAAGCACGACCAGCAGGAGCCCCACCACGCGCCGGCCGGCATCGAGGAATACTCTCATGCCAGGGAAGTTACACTTGCGCCGCCCGCCTGTCTGCGATGGCCACGGGGCGCTTGACTCGCGCCACGCCCGATCTACCTTTGCCGCCCCCGTCGGGGAGACGGCCCGAATGCCGCCGCCGCGCGGGCAACAGTTCGACCCCGTTCGGCTGTCCATCGGCGGGTCCGTCCGGCGATGTTCCGTCGACCACGGGCGGTTCGTGCACTCCAACCCGGATTCGGCGTCACTCGCATGTCACTCGTATCGCTTACGGATGTTGTGAAGACCTTCGGCGAGACCGTCGCGGTGGATTCCGCGACCTTCTCGATCGACCGCGGCGAAGTCGTGGGCTTCCTCGGGCCGAACGGCGCGGGCAAGACGACGACGATGCGGCTCCTCACGCAGTATCTCGAACCCGACGGGGGCACGATCTCGATCGACGGGCTCTCCATCGAGGACCACCCCATCGAACTGCGCCGCCGCATCGGCTACCTGCCCGAGACGAACCCGCTGTACCGCGACATGCTGGCGGGCGAATACATCACCTTCATGGGCCGGCTGCGCGGCATGAGCCCCGGCGAGATCCGCGCGCGGACCGACGATGTCGTCGCGCAGACGGGCATCGAGGCCGTCTACTACCGGCCCATCAACCAGCTCTCGAAGGGGTACCGGCAGCGCGTCGGTCTGGCTCAGGCCATCCTCTCGCAGCCGGAGATCCTCATCCTCGACGAGCCGACCGAGGGGCTCGACCCGAACCAGCGCGTGGAGATCCGGAGCCTCATCCGGGACGTCGGAAGCGACCGCACCGTCCTCCTCAGCACGCACGTGATGCAGGAGGTCCGAAAGACGTGTTCGCGCGTCGTCATCATCAACGAAGGGCGCATCGTCGCCGATGGATCGGTCGATGAGCTGGTCGCCGGCCAGGGCGGAGCCCGCGTGATGGTCGAACTCGAGGCTCCGACGGACGCCGCGGGGGACGCTCTGGGCGAGCTTCCCTCCGTGGCCCGCGCCGACGCCCTGGAGGCGGACGCCGGCGGGCGTGTCCGGTTCGCGGTCGAGGGGACTTCCGGCCAGGATCCGCGGCCCGACATCTCGCGACTCGCCGCCGCGCGCGACTGGCCGCTCTGGGAGCTGCACCTGGCGCAGGCGAGCCTGGAGGATCTCTTCCACAAGCTCACCGCCGAAAGCACGGGGCCGGCCGGCGAGGAGGTGGACGGATGATCGGCCGCATCCTCACCGTCGCGAAGCGGGAGTTCGCGGGCTACTTCGACCACGCGACCGCCTACATCCTCCTGGTCATCTTCCTCGGGATCAACTTCTACTTCTACTTCCAGGAGGCCTATCTCCTGGGCGAGGCGTCGCTGCGGCCGATGCTGTCGCTCCTTCCCTGGCTGCTGCTCTTCTTCATCCCGGCCGTCTGCATGCGGTCGTTCGCGGAGGAGCGGAACGCCGGGACGCTCGAACTCGTGCTCGCGCAGCCGATCCAGGTCGTGGAGTTCCTGCTCGGGAAGTTCGTCGGCGTGCTCCTCTTCATGTCCGTCGCCATGGCGGGGACGCTCGGAATCCCGCTCGGTCTCACCCTGGGCGCCGACCTCCAGTGGGGCGTCGTCTTCTCCCAGTACCTGGGATCGATGTTCCTCATATCGGCCCTCGCCGCCGTCGGTCTGTGGGCCTCGTCCCTCACGAGAAACCAGGTGACCGCGTTCATCATCGGGGTCACGGTCAGCTTCGCCCTCTACCTCATCGGACTCCCCACGGTCACCCTCTCGCTCGCCGGCCCGCTGGCCGCGGTGGCGGCGCGCCTGGGCGTTCTCGGGCACTTCTCGAACGTGGCGCGAGGCGTGATCGACCTGCGGGATGTCCTGTACTTCGCGGCGCTCGCGACGGCTTTCCTCTCGCTCACGTATTTCTCCGTCATGCGCGAGCGCCTGAGCCGCGAGGGCCCTGCGTACAGACGGCTGCGCGTGGGCGTCCTGGGGATGGTCGGGATCGCGATCTTCGCCGCGCTGGCGGGCGCGCAGTTGCGCGGCCGGCTCGACCTCACGCCCGGCAAGGTCTACACACTGTCCCCTCCGACGGCCGACCTGCTGCAAGACCTCGACGACCTCGTCACGCTCAAGCTCTTTCAGTCCGCGGAACTGCCGCCGCAACTCACGCCCGTGAGCCGGGACCTGGACGACCTCCTCCGGGATCTCGACGCCACCGGCGGCGCCAACGTGAACCTCGTCCGCGCGGACCCCGACGAGGACCCCGACGCCCAGGAGGAGGCGGGGCTGCTCGGCATCCGTCCGGTGCCCTTCCAGATCGTCGCCGACGACGAACTGTCGATTCAGGAGCGGTACTTCGGGCTGGCGGTTCAGTACGCGGGGGAGAGCCAGGTCATCCCGCTGGTCCGGCAGACGGCCGATCTCGAGTACCGCCTGGCCTCGATGATCCGCGCCCTCACGCGGGCGGAACGTCCCGCCATCGGGATCCTGACCGGCCATGGGGAACTGAGTCTGAACGCGGGGCTCCGGCTCGCACGCGGCCGCCTCCAACTGGAATACGACGTTGTGGAGTTCGGCATCGACTCGATGACCATGGCGGTGCCGGATTCGATCGACGTACTCGTGATCGCCGGTGGCCGCATGCCGCTGGAACCCGCGGCCGGCGAAATCATAAGCCGGTTCGTCGACGGCGGCGGGAGTCTCTTTGTCCTCAAGTCGGGCGTGACGGCGGACATGCAGGCGCGCTACGCGGGCCCCACCTTCGACCCGGCGCTCGATTCGCTGCTGCAGGCCCGGGGTCTCGGCATCGTGCCATCGCTGGCCTTCGACTTCCTGCTCAACGAACAGGTGCAGGTCCCCTCCAACCTCGGCGCGGTCATCCTGCCGTATCCGCTGTGGACGCTCGCCCAGCCGGCCTCCGGACACGTGATCGTCGAAGGCGTGACGAACGTGCCGATCCGCTTCGGTAGCCCGCTTCTGGTCGAAGTGGAGGACAGCACTCTGGTGACGCCGCTTCTCACGACTTCGGAGGGAGGCGGGCGATTGCAGACGCCGCTTTCGATCGATGCGATGCAGGATTGGGCCGCGATCATCGCGCCGGATGGGGAGATTTCGGAGGAAGACGTGACGATGGAGACGCTCGCGGTGGCCTACACGCAGCCGGGCGGAGGCCGCATCGTCCTCGCTGGTTCCTCGTCGCTCATCCACGACGAGACGCTCTCGCAATCGATGTCCGGGCTGGCGGGAATGATCTTCTTCCAGAACGCGATCGACTGGCTCGCCCAGGACGAGGCGCTGATCTCGATCCGGTCCAAGGACCGCGCGCCGCCGACGCTCCTCTTCCCCAACGAATGGCTCCCGGACCTGACCCGGTACGGGAATCTGGCCGGGGTCCCGCTGCTCTTCGTCCTCATCGGCGTGCTTAGGCTCGCGCGGCGGCGCAAGGTGCAGCAGCGGTCCTTCACGGAGGGAGGCGCACTCCTGTGAACGCGAAGCAGTTGAAACTCATCGCGATCGTGCTCGGCGTGGCGGTCCTCCTCTTCCTGCCCCGGCTGTTCAGGGACAGCGGCGAGGGGGGGACGCTGGATGTGGGAGACGGTTTCTCCTTCGTGGTGGCGGATTCCGTCGCGGGCGTGGACATCGTGCTCGCGGAGGGTGCCGGAGTCGTGCGGCTCGAGCGGACGGACGCGGGGTGGACGGTGGACGGGTACGTGGCGGACGAACCGAAGATCCGCGACCTCCTGGACGTGATCGGGAACCTCTCCTCCGCCGAACTCGTGGCCCGAAACCCCTCGAATCACGCGGGGCTGGGCGTCGGGGAGGGCGGCCGGCGCGTCGAAGTGCGGACGGACGGCGGCGATGTGCGGGGGTTCCATCTCGGGGAGCGCGACACGCGCTCGGGGGGCTATTTCGTGCGCCTTCCGGGGGATGATGTCGTATACCGGCTCGACGGTCCGGCCGGGGGCTATCTCAACCGCGAGCGCGATGGCTGGCGCCCGCGTCTGATCGCTGCCGTCGATACGGCGGGGGTGCGGGAAATCCTCATGCGCCGCGGGGAGCGGGAAGCTCTGCTGCGCCGCGGCGAAGACGGGTGGCTCGCGGGTGACGCGCCGGCAGATTCGGCGCTCGTGGAGAGGCTCCTCGCCCTGCTGCCCTCGGTCTCCGCATCGGGCTTCCCGACGGAGGAGGAAGAGGCAGCCGCCAATTTCACGCTCGCGGACGCCTCGTTCGAGGTCTTCTCGGCGGGAGCCGCCGACGTGACCGGCCGGCAACTCGAACTGTCGATCCTCCTACTGGAGGACGAGGAGCGTGGAGACTGGGTCGCGCGGCTCGCGGACGGAACGGAGGCCTTTCGACTCTCCGACCTGACGGTGAATCGCCTGCTCCCGGAGGCGCTGGTTCCGGTCCCCGAGTAGCCCCGGGTCAACGCGGCTGGGTCAACGCGGCTGGGTCAACAGGGCGGTCAGCGGGGCCGGGTCAGCCGGGTTCGGTCATCGCGCGGAAATCGAGGATGCGGTCGAGTTCCGCCGGGGCGACGAGCCCCTGCTCGAGCACGAGTTCCTTCAGCGTGCGGTCTTCCGCGAGGCTGAGCTTGGCGAGTTCGGCCGCCTTGTCGTACCCGATGACGGGCGCGAGCGCGGTGGCGAGCGCCGCGGTGGATTCGGCGTTCCGGAGGCAGCGCTCCTCGTTGGCCGTGATCCCCCGCACGCAGCGCTCGGCGAATTCCACGCTCGCGGTGGAAAGAATCGTGACGCTCTGAAGCAGGTTGTGGGCCATCACGGGGATCATGACGTTGAGTTCGAGGTTGCCCGACTGCCCGCCCACGACGATCGCCGCGTCGTTGCCGATGACCTGGGCGCAGACCTGAAGCACCGATTCCGCCATCACCGGGTTGACCTTGCCCGGCATGATGGATGAGCCGGGTTGCACCGCGGGGAGGTTGATCTCGCCGAGTCCCGTGCGCGGACCGGATGACAGCCAGCGCAGATCGTTCGCGATCTTCGTCAGGCTCACGGCGACCGTGCGCAGTGCCCCGCTCGCCTCGACGACCGCGTCGCGCGCCGACTGCGCCTCGAAGTGGTTCGACGCCTCGACGAATTCGACTCCGAGGATCTCGCTCAGCGCCGCCGACATCCGCGCGCCGAAGTCGGCCGGCGTGTTGATGCCGGTCCCCACCGCCGTCCCCCCGATGGCAAGTTCCGCCAACGCGGGACGGACGGCCTCGACGCGCCGGATTCCGTGCCTGAGCTGGCTGGCGTAGCCGCCGAACTCCTGTCCCAGGCGGACGGGTGTCGCGTCCTGCAGGTGCGTGCGCCCCGCCTTCGCGATGTGGTCGAATTCCTCCGTCTTCTCCGCGAGCGCCGCCCGCAGCGTCTCCAGTGCGGGGAGAAGCTCACGTTCGATCGCGACCAGTCCCGAGACGTGGGTGGCGGTGGGGATCACGTCGTTCGACGACTGCCCCAGATTGACGTGATCGTTGGGGTGGACGGGGCTTCGCGAACCCACGACGCCGCCCAGAAGCTGGATGGCGCGGTTCGCGATGACCTCGTTCGCGTTCATGTTCGTCGACGTGCCCGAGCCGGTCTGGAAGATGTCCAGCACGAAATGGGAATCCAGCTCCCCGCTCATGGCCTCGCCGGCCGCCCGCTCGATCGCCGCGCCGAGTTCGGGGTCGAGGAGTCCCAGGTCCCGGTTCACCCGGGAAGCCGCCAGCTTGATCGCCCCGAGCGCCTCGATGAAGCGGCGTCCGAAGCGGAGATCGGAGATGGGGAAGTTCTGGCGGGCCCGCTCCGTCTGCGCTCCGTAGAGCCGGTCGGCGGGGATCGCCATCTCCCCCATGGAGTCCTTCTCTATGCGATGATCCATACGTGGGCTGTCCGTGGGTTCCGGTGGGTTTCCGTGGCTTCCGCAGGTCCGTGCAGGCGGGCGGCGAGGACCCGGGTTAGAACTCGATGAGGTCTCCTATGCGGATGCCGTTCGCCTCGAACCACCCCTGGTTCATCTCCAGCGCGTACATCGCCGGGGCGGCCGAATCATGGGTTTCCGTGGTCTGCGGCTCCATCTGCTGGATATCGACGATCCGGCCTTCGCGATCGATATACGCGATGTCGAGGGGGATGAGCGTGTTCTTCATCCAGAACCCGAGGGTGCGCTGCTCCGGGTAGACGAACAGCATCCCCTGATTCGCCTCGAGCGACTCCCGGTACATGAGTCCCTGCTGGCGTTCGTCGGCGTCGTCGGCGATCTCGACCTGGATCTCGATCCCGCCCACCCGGAGCGGGACCAGCTCCGACGCCTCGGCGGCGGCGCCCGCCCCCGTTTCGGCGGCCTGCCCGCCACTCCCTTCGGCGCCGGCGTCGCGCACGCCCGCATCCGCCGAACCGCACGCGGTGGACACGGCCACAAGGGCCACCGTCAGCCAGAATCCGGGCTCTCTCAAACGTTCTTTCGGCATGTCAGATCGTCGTCCTTGGGGTCGACTCCGTTGCGGCGTCCGCTCTCGCGAGGAAAACTAGCAGGCGAGGTTGGGGTATGGAACGTGGTGGCGGGGCCGGCGGGGGCGGACCATGGGAAGGGGGAGCGGCATGATTCTTCCGGATGTCAGAGCTTCCTTCGGCCGGGACGACGCGGCCCGACTCGTTTACCTGCTTGCCCGCGAGGGCGAGGAGCGGACCCGCCTCGAGACGCTGGTGTCGGAACGGGGGATCGACGCGCTGCTCGATCACCCGAAGGCTTCCGGCGCGCTCGCCGCCGAGCCGGGGGTGTCGGCGCTCCCCCTGGCGCTCTTCTCCTACGTCGCGCTGCGGCACAGCCTCCTTGAGAGCGGGGTCGAATCCCGTCTCATGGCCGACTACGTCACCTCCATCTTCCTCCACTTCGCCACTGAAGCGCGGGCACACCGGATCGCCACGTACGACGATTCCGAGTACGACTATCTCGTCGACCTGGTGGCGGAGATCGCCGAATCGGACGGGCGTCGCGGCTTCCTGCTCAGCGCCCACCTCGGCAACTTCGCGCTCTGGCTGTCGGGCCTTTTCCCGGACTGGATCTGTACCAGGGAGCGGCGAAAGGGTGGGCCCGACCTCGGTTACTACGAGGCGATGGGACAGGCCGGCTTCTCGCTCGCCGCCGATGCTCCCTTCGCCCGCCGCCAGCAACTCGACGGTTGCTACCGCGACGCCGCGAAGACTTTCACCGCCCTCCGCGTCGCGCTGAACCGCTTTTCGGACCGGTTCCTGACCCCGCGTCCGGCGTCGCCCGTCGACCGCCTGCTGCGGCAGGTCGTGGACGACTTCGAGTCCCGCTGGTTGCAGGCGTGACGAGCGCGTTTATCTTCTCAGCGCGTTGAGAACACGTTGAGAACACCATGACCATGGACACCCTTACCCCCCGACCGCCTCTCGGCTGCGCCGCCGTGATGCTCGGCCTCTTCCGGGCCGCGCTGCAGGAGCATCATCTCCCCGTCACGCATCAGCGGGAAGCGATTGCCCGGGCGCTGTTCGAGTCGGGGCAACGCCTCTCGGCGGACGACATCGTGGCGCGGCTGCGGGACGAGGGCGAGCGCGCGGGGAAGGCGACGGTCTACCGGACGCTGAGCCTGCTCGTGCGCGTCGGCCTCGCCACCGAACACGACTTCGACGAGGGGTTCAAGCGATACGAAGCGAAGGTCGGACAGGCGCAGCAGGACCACCTGATCTGCACGGCGTGTGGAGATGTGGTCCGCTTCCAGCGTGATGAACTCAACCGGCTGCAGGCGGAAGTCGCCGGGCAGCTCGGCTTCCACGTACTCCGCCGTCAGCTCAAGCTGTACGGGCTCTGCGCCCGCTGCGACGCCGAATCCGGCCAGGCTATGCGCCAGGTCAGCTAGGTCAGCCAGGTCAACCAGGAGGGTCCGCTGAGTTCCGCCCACACAAGACTTCTGAGTCTGCTCGCCGAGCGCTCGTTCCGGCTCGGGGACTTCGTGCTCGCCTCCGGCGCCCGGAGCGACTATTACATCGACTGCCGGACCTCGACCATGCACGCGCACGGACAGGTGTTGATGGGCGAGGTCGGTCTCGCGGCCATCCGCGACGCCGGACTCCGCCCGGATGCGGTCGGCGGCCTCACGATGGGCGCGGATCCGCTGGCCTATGCCATCGCCGCCGCCAGTTGGCGGGCCGGGGACCCGATCCACGCCTTCTCGGTCCGCAAGCGCGCCAAGCGGCACGGCAAGGGACAGCGCATCGAAGGCTGCTTCGAGCCCGGTGCCCGGGTCGTCGTCGTCGAGGACGTGATCACCACGGGCGGTTCCGCCTTCCAGGCCGTGGAGGCGGTGAATCGGGCCCGCGGCGAGGTGCTCGGGGTGCTCGGCCTCGTGGACCGCGAGGAGGGGGGGCGAGCCACGCTGGAACAGGCGGGCCTGCAAACCATGGTACTCTATACTGCAAGCGATCTGAGGGCGGCGGTGGCCGCGGGAGAGTAGATGTGTCTGAACAGGATTTTCTGAAATTCACGGATGCCGCCTGCGAGCGGATCCGATCGTTCATCGCCGAGGACCCCGCGGAAGGCCTCGCGGTACGCGTGAGCGTCCAGAACGCGAGCCCCATCGCGCCGGAATACGAGATGGCCCTCATCGAACCCTTCGAGCGGGAAGCGGAGGACCAGTCGTTCGACGCCTCCGGCTTCGAGGTCGTCGTGGATTCGAAGAGCGCCGACATCCTGGCGGGAACCCGCATCGACTGGGTGGAATCGCTTCAGGGCTCCGGCTTCCACTTCAACAATCCCAACATCCAGCCGCTCGGCGCCGGGCCGCTCGATGGGCCGCTCGTCGACCGCGTGCGCCGCGTCATCGACGAGCAGATCAACCCGGGCGTGGCCTCGCACGGCGGCACCGTGCGCCTCGTCGACATCCGCGACAACGTCGTCTACGTGACGATGGGCGGCGGGTGCCAGGGCTGCGGCATGGCCTCCGTGACGCTCACGCAGGGCATCAAGCAGATGATCCGCGATGCGGCTCCGGAGATCGTCGACGTGCAGGACGTGACCGACCACGCCGCCGGCAGCAACCCCTACTACGCCTGACTACTTCTTCTTTTTCTTGGGCTTCAGGAAGAGGTGGAGCACCGTCGCGACGACGGACATCACGAGCGCCCCGCCGATGGCCGCCACCAGGCCATCGAGTTCGAACCCCGGGATCAGTGAGGCGGCCAGCTGGAACATCAGGCCGTTGAGGACGAAGTAGAACAGTCCCAGCGTCAGCACGGTGATCGGGAAGGTCACGAGGCGCAGGACCGGCCGGACGATCGCGTTGATGAGGCCGATCGCGAGCGCCCCGCCGATGAGCGCCTCCGGGTTCTCGACCCGGACCCCCGCCAGGAGCCGCGCGGTCGCGTAGAGCGCCACCGCGTTGACCAGCCAGCTCCTGATCAGGTTCAGAATCCCGGGGTGAGGTTGAACTGCCAGATCCAGCCCTTTTCGGGGCGGTCGAAGGGCCGGACGAGATTGACCTCCGCGATCATGAGGCCGAAGAGGTTGACCCTCGTCAGGAAGCCGGCGCTCGACACCCAGTCCCGATCCTCGAACCCGCAGTTCATCTCCGGGCAGTTCGCGGGCGTCTCGCCCGACCACGCCTTGCCCACGTCATAGAAGAGGCCGACCTCGACCGGCGGCACGCCCGGGGCCTGGACCACGCCGATCCCGCCCAGGAGCGGAAGCCTCAGCTCCAGGTTGCCTACCGCCACGCGGCTGCCGATGAGGTTCCCGATGAGAGGACAGTTGAAGAACCCGACCTGCCCGCCCGCGGTCGTGCACTCGACGACATCGATGGACCTGTTATCGTACCCGCGTACGAGGGACGGCACCCCGAGATACAGTCGGCCCAGGCGCCAGTCGTCCGAACCGCCGCCCCACCGGCCGAAGTGAAGGCCCCGGCCGGCCACCGTGAACGGCCCGGCGCGGACATATCGGCGGACGTCGCCCGTCACCGTGAGGAAGTTGAGCGTTCCCATGGCCGGCTCCACCTCCAGCCGGTAGCGCTGTCCGGCGATCGGACTCGTACCGCCGAAGATCGAGCTGTCGTATACGAGGGCGGCGCTTCCGCTCGCCGTGTACAGCGACTCCGGCGCGCAGGGCTGACCGCTGAACGACACCGTTTCTCCTCCCTCACAGTCCCTGAGATCCGTCACTTCGTCGGCCAGCAGCTGACCGGTGAAGGCGTCGAAACCGAACTCCTCGATCTCACCCGAGAAGTCGACCTGGCGGGCGGAAGCGGAGAACTCGACGCGCGAGTTGCGGTTGAACGGATAGGCGACGATCCCGGTCAGCTCCCGGTTGATCTCGAACCAGCGAAAATCCCGGAAGACGTTCACGTACCGGTCCCCCAGCAGTACCTGCTGGTAGCTGATCTGGCGTGAGACGTACGGCACCTGCCCCCCAATGAAGGCCCAGTTCCAGCGGCTGGACCGGTTCTCGTAGCCCGCGAGGGCCGCCGTCCCCTGAACCAGATCGCCGAAGCTCGTGTTGACCTGGAGGATCGTCTGGAGCGTGCGGTTGCCGAGCAGGTCCGAGAAAAACAGTGCCGCGCCGCCCGCGAAGAAGACGCCGAAGTCGCTCGCCCCGAAGGCGATCGTGGGCTGCGAGACGAAGTCGAGAGACAACGGGGACCGGAACTCGCCCTCCTCGAAGGTGATCGGATCGGCCAGCCCCAGGCGGGCGTTGCCGAGCAGTTCCGCGTGCGAGGTCGACAACCGCTCGCGGGGCGGAATGATCGAGGCGTCGACGCCGACGAGCATCTCGGGCGCCGGCTCCCCGGCCAGGATCTCGGGGTCGTCGATCACATAGATTTCGTAGCTGAACGGCCCGCCCTTGTTCACGCTGAAGGCGACATCGCCCGTACCGCGGGCCACGGACACAGCCGGGCTGATGGCCGTCAGCCCGCTCACGCCGGTCCACAGGTCGGTGATCAGGTACCGTTCCCGCGTTTCGACATCGAGCCGGTAGAGGTTGGCGATCCCGTCGTGGTCCGACACGAAGTACAGGTTCCGGCCGTCCGGCGACCACTGCGGATTGTAGTTCCGGAACTGGTCGTCGAAGCCCGGCAGCGGCTCGATCTCCCCGCTCTCCACATCCACGAGCGCGATCTGGTAGGGGCCCGGGACGAGCAACTCCAGGTCGGTCGTGAAGCGGTCCGTCGTGAACGCCAGCGACCGCCCATCGGGCGACCACGCGGGCTGGAGGTCGGCGAACGGGTCCGCGGTGAGCCGCGTCAACTGCTCCGTCTCGACGTTCATCACATACAGATCGGTGAACCCGGCCGAGTGGCCGCTGAACGCGATGTGCGACCCGTCGGGCGACCAGCTCGGCGTGAAGATGGCGCCCAGCTGAAACCCCTCGACCGGGAGCTCCCTGACGATATTGCCGCTCTCCGCCTCCATGATCGTGAGCAGCGGATTCCCCGTCTTGATGCCGGCGACCGCGAACAGTCGGCCGTTCGGGTGCCAGTCCCCCGCCGAGTGGATGAACTGGAGGCTCTCGAAGTGCGGGTCGACTGCGTTGTTCGTGAGGCGACGCTTCACCTCTCCGGTGTGCGCGTCGGCCCCGAACATTTCGATCGAGAAGAGGTCGCTCTGTGACACGTAGACCATGTCCAGGCCGTTGGGACTCAGCGCCGGGCCGAGGTGGAGCTTCCCCTCCGCGGGAGGCTCGTAGATGACGCGGCGCCCGTAGTCGTCGGGGGAGCGCGTCTCCTGGCGCGCGTCCGCGAAATAGGTCTCGAGTTCGCTCTTCCAGCGGTCCGAAAGCTCGCCGATCGGCACCTCGAGGACGGCTTCGATCGCCGCCAGCGCATTCCCCGTGCGCGCGGCGAGGTTGAGGATCCGGCCGATCCGGTCGTCCCCGAACGCGCCGCCGATGTAGGACCAGAAGGCGTGGCCGTAGCGGTACGGGAAGAAGCGCCGGTCGGCGAGTTCCGGAATGGTCGGGAACCCGTCCTCCAGATCGAGGGCGTCCCGCATCCACATCGTCGTGAACGGGTCGATGGGTCCGATGGAGAGGTATTCGGCCATGCCTTCGATGAACCAGAGCGGGAGCCGGATCGCGCCCGGCACGTCCAGCCCCGGGCCTCCCGTCCCCTGCCCCGTCATGTCGAACTGGAACGCGTGCACGAGTTCGTGGCCGAGCAGGTGATCGGTCTCGTGGATTGACACCATCATCGGCATGACGAGCCGCCGCTTCAGGATCTCGGTGAAGCCCTGCGTGCCTTCATCGATGAACTGGCCGGAGGTGTTCGTCTGCTCGAAATCCGGGTGGTCGGCATAGAGGATGATCGGCTGGCGCTCACGGAACTCGTGATTGAGCACCCGGGAGAGGCGGGCGTACCAGCGCTCGGCCAGACGGCCGACCATCTGCGCGCCGACCGCGCTCTCTTCGTAGTAGTAGATGTCGAAGTGCTGCGTCTTGAGCACCTCGAAGTCGAACGACTCGTAGACCACCTTGTTCCGGCCGAAATACCGGCCGGCCTGCCCCTCCAGAACGGCAGCGGCGGGGCCCGAAAAGACCGCGAGAGCGGCGAGCGCGACGAGCGCGTGAGTTCTCCGAAGCATACAACCTCCTCCAGGAGACTACTGCCATCGACCTGCCCGGGTTCCTGGGGCCCCGGGGCGGGCGTGCCGCCTCGCGGACGGCGAGCAGTCAGGGAGTGTCGAAAGCTACCTGAGGCACTGAGCCTTCGCTATTCCGCTTCAGCGTCGCATCGCATCCCGGATGTTTGCAGCTCCCGGGCTTCCGCGACACAACACTATCACGACCCGAGCGCGAACAGGGTCACCTTCCCGGCGTGGGCCGGAGCCCCCCCCGGCCGTCAGCAGCGGCGCTGGAATCCGCCCAGCGCCTCCTGCGCGCGGCGAGCCGCCGGTTCCTCCGCGAACGGACCGGCCACGACGCGGTGGACGTCTTCGTACGTCTCGATCGAGGCGTCGAACCCCGCGCGTACCACCTCCTGCAGCTTCGCCTCGGCGCTCTCCCGCTCGCGGTACGAAGCCACCTGGACGACGACGCAGCCGCCGCGCGCGGAAACCGTGTTGGCCGCCTCGGTGACGGTGATCCGCACGCGCGCCGTCCCGGGACCCATCATGCCGAGGTCGATCGCGGCGGTCCGGGTCACATCGAGGATCCGTCCCCGCACGAACGGACCCCGATCGTTCACGAGCAGATCGATGGAGCGACCGTTTTCGAGGTTGTCCACGCGGATGCGGGTCCCGAACGGGATCGTCTGGTGGGCGGCCGTCATCCCATCCATGTCGTAGATGGTGCCGGACGCGGTTGGCTGTCCATGAAACGGCTCGCCATACCACGAGGCGATACCGGTCTGGCTCCAGCCGACGACGTAGATCGAGGGATCGGTGGAGGGCGTGGTCTCCAACGGCACGGACCACACGCATGCCTGCCCGGAAAGGGCGACCGCGAGCGCCGCGCCGAGGCCGACGCGGCGGCCGGTCAGAGGGGACCTCGTTCCCACGGTCCCCAGATCGCGAGTGTGAGGCCGAGGTTCCCCGGCCCCATCGAGATCGTGTCCCCCTGAATGTTGATGAAGAGCGTCCGGCCATCGGGACTGAAGCAGGCGCCCGCGAACTCCCGCGAGTTCAGGAGATTGCGGGCGAAGGGGAAAATCTCCCCCGCGGGCGACAGCCCCCGAAGGTGCGTCGCGCCCGAGTTGTCTTCGCAGATCAGGATCCCGCCGCGGGGACTGACCGTCAGGTTGTCCGGACCGGCGAGCACGTCCTCCGACGGTGACTCGAAGACGAGCGCCAGCGCCTCTTCGGCCGGCACGTAGCGCCACACCTGGCCCAGCTGGGCATCGCCCCCGTTCGTCGCGTGGAAGTAGATGCTCCGGTCCGCGTGCCAGCAGCCCTCGAGGCGCGAAAAGCGCGCGCCTCCCGCCTCGTATCCCTCCTCCCAGACCGTCGTCGCGCGGCGCTCCGCTTCCGGAGGATCCGGGTTCTCGATCGGCACCCACTCGACGCCGCGCCACTCGCCCGGACGCTGGTCGGTCCGGAGATCCACCTGGGGTGCGTTCCGCACGGCCAGCATTTCGAGAGCGCCCCCGTCCCTCAGAGAACCGGGGACGTGAGGCCTGAAGCGGTAGAAGCCGGCGCGTCGGTTGTAGTCTTCCGTCTCGTAGACAAATCCCGTCGCGGGATCGACGGCGATGGCCTCATGCACGAACCGCCCCATCTCGCGGATCGGTTCGGCCGCCACCGGCTCGTCGGCGTCGGCCGGGACCTCGAACACGTAGCCGTGGGGGACGGACCAGCCGCGGCCTCGACCGAACGTCGTCTCTTCGCACGTCAACCAGCTGCGCCACGGCGTCGTGCCGCCCGCGCAGTTGATCAACGTCCCGCCCGCGCTCACGAAATCACGCAGGAGGGTCGGACTCCCGTCGGCCTCGATCCGAACCTCCAGCGTCGTCGTGCCTCCGCCCGCCAACGGATCGTACGCCAACTCCGGCGGGACCAGGGGCACCGCGACGCCCGGAGGATCCTGATCTTCGTGATTCCGCACGAGCCGGACCACGTCATCGCTCACGGGGAACAGTCCCATTCCGTCGTGGGCCCGCGGCGTCGGCCGTCCGTCGGACATCGGATGGCCCTCCACGCCGAGCACCGCGTAGGAGAACCCATCGGGGAGGGCGAGTTCGGGGCCCGCGGGGCGCAGGGGTCCGTACCCGGCGCCCGCGGCAGCCGGGCCCGAGGAGGCCGCGCGGCCGGCGCAGGCCGCAAGGCCGGAGAGCGAAGGCGCGAGCGCGGCGGTTCCCGCCCAGCGTCCGGCCCGGCGCACGAACTCGCGTCTGGCGATCTTGCTCAGTGATTCCTCCGTAGCGCCCCGGACGGCACCCGCGGCACGTTGCCGGGTATAGGTACGTTTATGGTAGTTGCGCGAGATCCATGGCCGGGGCGACGGACGCCTGACCGAACCCCGGACTAAACGCGAATCGGACGGGGAGTATCCTAAATGGTCGGTGGGTCGCTCGCACCGCGACATCGGCCGGCATTGTGCCTGCAGAGGCGCTACAGCAAAGAGAACCACGGAGATGAGAGAGGTCGACATGCGGCACTCGTTCGCGCGCCTACTGGCGCCTGTCCTGTTTCTGGTCGTCGCGAACACGGCGGCGGCCCAGTCGTACATCGACTTCTGTCCCACCGGGGACGAGGATGCGGAAGCGGCCGTCGTGGGCTACCTGACGGATCCCGAGGCGGAGACCATCGTGCCCGGCGCGACCGTCGCCGCCAGCTGGGTGCAGGACAATGCCAGGCAGCGCGCCGAAGCCCAGACCAACCTGGAAGGCCTCTACATCCTGTGCGGGCTGCCCAAAGACATGGAGGTCTCGCTGCGGGCCCTCCTCGGAGACCGGCGCGGTGAGGCCGTCGCGTATACGACGGCGGCGCCGCTCGCCCAGCAGGATCTGTTCATCTCGCTCACCGGCGAGCCCGACGTGAGGGAGGAGATCGGATCGCTTTCCGGAGGCGGGAGCGGGGGATCCGGCCGGGCGTTCAGCTCGGAGATCATTCGCGCCGACGACCTCCTCAACCTGCCTGAAATGAGCGTGTACGACCTGCTGCGCCGACACCAGCTCCTCAGGTTCGAGCGCATGAGCGGGGCGGGGGAAGTGATCCTCCTCATGTCCGCGACGTCGAGCGCCCGCGCCGGTGGGATGCAGGCGATCCAGTTGAGAATCAACGAGCGGCGGGAGCCCGACACGATCGGGGCGATCCGCGACCTGTCGATCGATGAAGTGAGCCGCATCGAGATTCTGACGCGGACCGAGGCGTCCGCGCGCTACGGAGGCGACGGCTTCGTGGGCGCGATCAACATCACGCTGCGGAACCGCTAGCCGCAGGGGGCGGCCTCCGCCCGCGGGGCCGCTACGGCACGAGCCGCACGAGGTTCGTCCATGTCGTTCGCTCGATCTCGTCCACCGCCGCCGTGCGCGTCTCGATGCCGGCGGCGAGCCGGGCCAGCAGGTCGAGTTGTCCCTGCGTGGGCGGGCCGTCTCCCATTGCAGCGAAGCCCATGAGCCGCGCCAGCTTGCTGTCGATGGCGGTCGGGTTCGCGATCAGGTCCTGCCCGGCGCGCGCCCGGTACTGCACGAGGCGCTCCTCGACCGGATAGAGTTCGCCGTTCAACTCCTCGAGCGCGGCCTGCAGGCGGTCCCCTCCTCCGCCGCGCTCCACGGCCTGCTCGGCACGCTCGCGCAGGTCGCGGATTCTCGCCACAAGCTCCATGGTCTCCGTCAGGCGGTCTCTCGCCTCGAGCAGGAACTCGAACTGGGCGCGCAGTTCTTCGTCCGTCACGTCCACCCTCGGATCCCGAACGACCGTGAAAGGCTGCGAGAGCGTGCGGTCGCCGAGATCGAGTTCGACGGTGTAGTCGCCGGGCGGCACGCGAGGCCCCTGGGCGCTTCCCTGGAAGACGGCGCCGTCGAGCACGCTCGCCGGCTCCACGCGCAGATCCCACACGAAGGTGTGCGGGCCGGCTTCGGCGGACAGCGTCGAGGCGCCCCCGCCGCCGCCGAAGAAGTCCAGGCCGGTCGCCGCCGCTTCGGTTTCGCTCGAGAACTCGCGGATCAGCGCGCGGCCCTCGAGGATGCGGAGCGTGACCCCGCCCGGCGCCGCCTCGGGCAGGTAGTAGGGGATGACGACGCCGTCCGGCGGGTTCGCCCCGGCCGGATCTCCCGCGCCGGGCCGTCCCATGGCCGAGAAGAGGGCGGCGGGCGAGGCGCCCGGGTTGAAGCGCGTCGTGGTCGGCGGTCGGAAGAGTCTCGGCCCGCTCGCCACCTCCCCGGCCCCCACCTGGTGGAGCAACGCCACGTTGTCCAGTACCCAGAACGAGCGTCCGTGCGTGGCCGCCGCGAGGTCGCCGTCGCGGAGCACGAGGTCGTGAATGGGGACGACCGGGAGGTTGAGGCTCAGCGGCTGCCAGGAATCCCCGGCGTCGAACGAGACATGGACGGTGCGCTCGGTGCCGGCGTACAGGAGCCCCGCCCGCCCCGGATCCTCGCGGATGACACGCGTGAAATCGTCGTCGGGGATCCCCGTCGTGATCCGCGTCCACGTCTCTCCGTAGTCCGTGGTGCGGTACAGGTAGGGAGCATGATCGGAGAGCTTGTAGCGCGTCGCGGCGACGTACGCCGTCGCGGGGTCGTGCTGCGACGGTTCGAGGATGGAGATCAGCGCGAACTCGGGCAGGTCCGGGATCGTCACGTCCTCCCAGTTCGCGCCGCCGTCGCGCGAGACGTGGATGTACCCGTCGTCCGATCCCGCCCACAGGAGCCCCGGCTCGAGCGGCGACTCGGCGAACGCAAAGATCGTCGCGTACCACTCGGGGCCGTAGGCCTCGCGGGTGATCGGTCCCCAGTACTCTCCGGTGTCCTCGTCCTCGTAGGCGGGCGTCGGCTCCAGCGTCCGCGGGTCGGCGCGCGTGAGGTCCGGGCTGATGACCTCCCAGCTGTGGCCTTCGTCCGTCGTGCGGTGCACATGTTGCGACGTCACGTAGAGGACGTCCGGGTCGTGCGGCGACGTCATCACCGGGTACGTCCACCAGAACCGGTAGTTGATGTCGGCCGAACCCCAGCCGTAGTGCGTCTCCGGGTTCGGGGAGATGTCCCGCACCTGCCGGTTGCGGTGATCGTACCGGTACACCCAGTGGTGATCCCCCGCGTAGACGATGTCGGGATCCTCGGTGTTCACCGCGATGTAGCCATCTTCGCCCCCGCCGACGGTGTACCAGTCCTCGATCGAGATTCGCCCGAAGTCGGAGCGGCTGGGGACGGAGATCGAGGTGTTGTCCTGCTGCGAAGCGTAGAGGCGGTAGGGCGTCCGGTTGTCGGCGGTCACATGGTACATCTGCGCCGTCGCCTGATTCAGGAGGCTCGACCAGGAAAGACCACCATCGAAGCTCACGGCGGCGCCGCCGTCGCTCCCGTTGATCATGCGGCGCGGATTGGCGGGATCGATCCACAGGTCGTGGTGGTCCGGATGCGGGGTGAAGACGCGCGAGAAGTTCTCGCCCCCGTCGGTCGACTTCCAGAGAAAGACGTTGAGGACGAAGACGGTGTTCTCGTCGCCGGGATCCGCCGCGATGTGGTGGTAGTACCACGGGCGCTGGAGGAGGTTGGCATCCTCGTTGACGCGCGTCCACGTCTCTCCCGCGTCATCGGAGCGGAAGATGCCTTTCACGCCGCGGGCCGCATCGATGATCGCCCACAGCCGGTCGGAGTTCCGCGGCGAGACGGTGATCCCGATGCGTCCCTTGAGGCCGGACGGAAGGCCGGGGTTGTCGGTCAGTTCGGTCCAGGTGTCGCCGCCGTCCGTGCTCTTGAAGAGTCCGGTGCCAGGCCCCGCGCTGCGGAAGCCCCAGGGGAACCGGCGCAACTCCAGAAGCGAGGCGTAGAGGATGTCGGGGTTCGCGGGATCGAGGATGAGGTCGATCGCGCCCGAGTTTTCGTCGCGGTACAGCACCTTCTCCCACGTAGTGCCGCCATCGCGCGTACGGTAGACGCCGCGCGCCTCGCTCGCGCCCCACGCGTCGCCGAGCGCGGCCACCCAGGCGACGTCCGGGTTCTCCGGATGCACGCGCACCCGGGCGATCTGGAGCGTCTCCGCGAGTCCGAGGTGCCGCCAGCTCGTCCCGCCGTCGTCGGAGCGGTAGACGCCATCGCCGTGGGAGGCGTTGCCGCGGATGCACGTCTCGCCCATGCCCACATACACGATGTCGGGGTTGGAGCGGCTGACCTCGACGGCCCCCACGGAGCCCGTTCCGAAATAGCCGTCGGAGACGTTGCGCCAGTTCGCCCCGCCGTCATCCGTCTTCCAGACTCCGCCGCCGGCGCCGCCCTGGTAGAAGACGAGATCGTCCGAGGGGTGGCCGGCCACGCCGAGCACGCGGCCGCCACGCGTGGGGCCGATCGAGCGCCACTCGAGGAGATCGAGCAATCCGTCGTCGACGGGCTGGGCGGATGTGGCCGGGGGCGCCGAAGTGCCGACAAGCGCCAGCGCGAGCAGGGACCGTGCGATTCGGGTCATCGGTCGGGCCGGTCGGGAGTCTGCCACGGGTTTCCGTCTCCTTCGAAGGTCGTCAAGCGGAGCCGAGCCCCGAATCTCGCGATCTGCCCGCGTGCCGTACAGCCGCGCGGGTGGATGGCGGCGTCCGCCGGCGCCTGCTTGTGACGCGGCGCCGGCATGTTGGCGCTCGGCGCGAGCGTGTGTGAACATGCGGGATGACCCCTTCGTCGACCCCGGATAGCGTCTCGTGACGCGCCTCCGTTTGAACTGCGCGCGGTCGGCGCTCCAGACGCTGTTCCTCGCCGGTACCGCGACCTGCTCCGCCGCCATCCCTCGGGCCGCCGAAGCGCAGTCGGGCGTGGAGGGTGGCGCACTCGCGGACACGCTCGAGCAAGAGGCCCGTGAGCGGATGGACCCGGCCGTCCGGGTCTTCTCGCGAACGGAGATTCTGGAGACCGGTCGGGCCGCACTCGCTTCCGCCCTGAACGAACTCCTGCCAGCCGCCTACTTCCCGCGCAGGCAGGTCGCGGACCTCACGTCGGGCGTTCGGCCCTTCCACCTCCGCGGCCTCTCGCCCGACCACACGCTCGTGCTGTTGAACGGGAAACGCCGCCATCCCACGGCGGTCGTGCACACGCTGGGCGGAGGTCCTTTCCCGGGTGCGAGCGGCGTAGACATCAATGCCTTCCCGCTCCAGGCGATCGAGCGGGTGGAGGTCGCACGCGGCGGGGGAGCGACGCGGCACGGCTCCGACGCGATCGCGGGCCTCATCGACCTGCGTCTCCGGAACACGATCTCGGAGCCCGAGTTCATCGTCTCCGTGGGCCACCACCTTCCGGACGAGTGGGATGATGACGGGCTGCGCTACGGCCTGTCGGGGAACTGGGGACTGGGCATCGGCCGCAGAGGCGTCCTGAACCTCACGGGCGCGTTCACCCAGCGGGAACCCACGAACCGCGCGGGCGCCGACGGGCGCGATCAACTCCTCCCCGGGGACGCGGACTTCGTCGACCGGGGTCTCGTCATCCGCAAGCACAACGACGTGGAGCAGCCGAACCACCTGTGGGGGGACGGTGAGTCGACGAACTTCATGCTGTTCGCAAACTTCGAACGCCCCACCGGGGACGCGCGCGGGGACCCCGAACTGTACGCGTTCGGCGGCTACAGCCGACGCCGGGACCTGCACTCGGATTTCTTCGTGCGCCCGATGGACGACCGCAACTGGCCGGCGATCCATCCACTCGGCTTTCTCCCCGGCTTCGACGCCGACACGCGGGACCTTTCCCTGGTCACGGGTTTCCGGGGGGGCAGAGACGAAGAAGGCTGGAGCTGGGACCTGAACGCCCAGTACGGGTCGAACCGGGTCGACAACGACCTCTTCGACACGCTCAACCCGTCGCTCGGGCCCTGCCTCGAGTCGGCGTGCGCGCCCGGCGCGGACGGAATCCCGGGGACGGCCGACGACCCGGGGATCCCGAACCGGACCCAGTTCTACACCGGCGCGCTCGAGAACCGCCAGTTCCTCGCGAATGCGGACGCGTGGCGCCGGATCGACGTCGGACTCGGCGCGGGTCCGCTGCGCCTCGGCCTCGGCGCGACGTTCCGGTTGGACAGCTACCGGATTCTTGCGGGAGAACACGCGTCCAGAGTCGACGGCTTTCACCCGACCCAGAGCGGCGGCGTCGCGGCCGCGGGCTCCCAACTCTTCACCGGCTTCCGGCCGAAGGAGGCCGGGAGCTGGACCCGGTCGAACCTGAGTTTCCACGGGGAGGCCGACGCACCCCTGACGCGGTATCTCCTGGCCTCCGCGACGGGACGCTACGAGCGCTTCAGCGGCATCGGCGGCACGCTGACCGGGAAATTCGCGCTGCGGGTCGCAATCTCCGGTGACGCCGTCTTCCGGGTGAGTGCGTCCACGGGTTTCCGGCCACCGGCGCTGAGCCAGTCCCACTACGGACACGTCACGGCCCGACGCCGGGAGGACCCCGACGACCCGGGCGTCCGCCCCCGGTTCGAGGCGGGCACATTCCCGGTGGGCGCTCCGGAAGCGCGGGCCGTCGGCGCCTCACCCCTCCGGGGCGAGAGATCGCGCTCCGTCAGCGCGGGGTTCGCGCTCACGCCGGCCGACGACCTGCACCTGACGATCGACGGTTATGCAACGGACGTGGACGACGCCATCCTCCTCTCCGACCGACTGGTCAGCGGGGTCAGCGGCCTCGTCGACCACCTGCTGGCGGATTTTCCGGTGGAATCCGTCCGTTTCTTCTCCAACGCAATCGACCTTCGGGCCCACGGCATCGATGCGGCGGTCACATGGCGGCGGCGCCTGGGGGACGCCTCACGGCTCGAGTTCAGCGCGTCGGCGCACTGGGGGCAGATCCGCGGTCGCTGCCCGGATGACGACATCGCCTCCTGCGTGAAGGAGAACGAGGCGCTGCGAGACGAATCGTACAGGATCTACAACGGGTTCGACGTCTTCTTCCTCGAGGAGGGACGCCCGGACTGGCGGGGCGTGTTCGGAACCGGGTTCTCGACCGGACCGTTCGAGTTCGGCCTCGGGGCGAACTACTACGGGGCGCAGGAGGAACTGCGCGCCCTCGGCGTCGGCGAACACCCCCACAGGATCCGACGCCTCGAACCGAGGGTCCTCTTCGATGCGGGAGTCCACGTGGACCTGGCCGGCGGGTGGCGACTCACGGTCGGCGCCGAGAACCTCTTCGATGCCTTCCCGACGCGGGTGGACGCGTTCGGAGGGATCTTCCCCTACCGCTCGTTCTCGGCGATGGGATTCAACGGCCGCTACCTGTACGCGCGCCTGCAGGTCTCCTAACCGTCGGGCCAGAGGGGGCCCTGTTCGGCCGGCACGCGGCCCATGCCCATGTAGACGAACTTCTGGATCCGCTTGCCATCGTACGTCTCGGTCGTGTAGACGTTGCCCTTCGAGTCGGTGGCGATGCTGTGGACGCCGATGAACTGGCCCGGCTGCCGGCCCCCATCGCCGAAGCTGGTGAGAACCTCGAGCGAGGCCCGGTCCACGACGTAGACCCTGTGGTTCGATCCATCGGCGACGTACATGTACCGCTGCTCGGGATCGCGGGAGAATGCGATATCCCAGGTCGAGCCGGCGCCCAGCGTGCGCGGCGCAATCATCATCTCATCCACGTACGTCCCGTCCCGCTGGAAGACCTGGATCCGGTCGCCGGCACGGTCGCAGACGTAGATCAGACCGTCCAGCGAGGGGTCGGCGCAGTGTACGGGCGTGCGGAACTGCTGGAGAGGCGGCGCATCCGGATCGTAGGGCGGCGGCGGCGTGTCGTCCGGCGCGTTGCCGTAGGCGCCCCAGTACCGCTTGAACGCGCCCGTCGACGCGTCGAGCACCGCCACGCGGCGGCCGCCGTAGCCATCCGCGACGTAGGCCTCGTTGGCCTCCGCATCGAAGGCGACCTTCGCCACCCGGTTGAAGCGCGTCTCACTGTGGCTGTCCGGATCGAGCCCCAACTGCGGCTGGCCGTACGAAGCGAGGAACTCGCCGTCGCGCGAGAACTTGAGGATGTGCGAATCGCTCGCCCCGTTGCCGCCGATCCACACGTTGTCCATGTGGTCCAGCGTGACCCCGTGGTTCGACTCGGGCCACACGTAGTCGTCGGACGGGCCTCCCCACGAGTTCACGAGATTCCCCTCGGGGTCGAACTCGAGTACTTCGGGGGCGGCGCGGCAGCACTCGCTCGTCGGCGGATCGGCTTCCGCTCCGAGTTCGGTGCCCGGGTTGATCGAAGCCCGGCGATGGATGATGAACACGTGGTCACGGGAGTCCACGCCAACCCCGATGGTCGAGCCGAGCAGCCAGTGCTCCGGCAGCGGCCTGGGCCAGAAGGGGTCCACCTCGAACATCGGCGCCTCGACGCCGGCTCCGTCCCCCGCGTCGGCCGCACCCGCGTCGTCCATCGCCGCCTGACCGCAGGCGAGGGCGATGATGCCCGCCGCGAAGGCACCACAAATGAGTGTTCGACGCTTCGTGTCCATGATTCTCCCTCTTACTGGTCGCCGCGCGGCCAGGGCGGGCCCTGGTGCTCGGCGGATACCGAACCCATGCCCATGTACACGAACTTCTGGACGCGCTTCCCCTCGTAGGTCTCGGTCGTGTAGATGTTGCCGTTCGAGTCCGTCGCGATGCTGTGGACCGCGAAGAATTGGCCGGGCTGCCGGCCGCCGTCCCCGAAGCTGGTCAGGACCTCGAGCGAGGCGCGGTCCATGACGTAGACGCGCATGTTCTTCCCGTCGGCGACGTACATGTACTTCTGGTCCGCGTCGCGCGAGAAGGCGATGTCCCAGGTCGAACCGTCGCCGAGCGTGCGCGGCGCGATCCGCACCTCGTCCACATACGTGCCGTCCGTCTGGAAGACCTGGATACGGTCGTTGGGGCGGTCGCACACGTATACGAGGCCGTCGAGCGAGGGCTCGGCACAGTGTACGGGCGTCCGGAACTGCTGGATGAGCGGTGCGTCGGGGTCGTAGGGCGGAGTCCGCGTGTCGTCCGGCACGTTGCCGTAGGCACCCCAGTAGCGCTTGAAGGCGCCCGTCGAGGCGTCGAGCACCGCGACCCGGCGCCCTCCGTAGCCGTCGGCGAGATAGGCCTCGTTGGCCGCGGCATCGAAGGCGAGCTTGGCCACACGGTTGAAGCGCGTCTCGCTGTGGCTGTCCGGCTCCGGACCCGCCTCCGGCTCGCCGTAGGAGGCGAGGAACTCACCGTCGCGGGAGAACTTCAGGACGTGCGTGTCGTTCGGCCCGTTGCCTCCGATCCACAGGTTGTCCATGTGGTCGACGGTGATGCCGTGGTTCGAGCCGGGCCAAACGTAGTCGTCGGAGGGACCTCCCCACGCGTTGACGAGATTGCCATCGGGATCGAACTCGAGCACGGGGGGCGCGGCGCGGCAGCACTCGCCGATCGGAGGATCCGCGTCGGCCCCGCCCTCGGTGCGCTCGGTGAGGTTGCCGCGGTGCACGATGAAGACGTGGTCGCGCGAGTCCACGCCGACGCCGATGGCCGATCCCAGCACCCAGTGATCCGGCAACGGCTTGGGCCAGAACGGGTCCACCTCGAACATCGGCGCCTCGACGCCCTGCCCCTCGCTGGCCTGGGCCCCGTCGTCCATGGCCGCCTGGCCGCACGCGAGCGCGATGGCGATGCCCGCGACCGCACCGAAGATGAGGGTTTGCCGCTTCCCGTTCATAACTGTTTCTCCTTGCGGATCCTGAATCGCTACCGCGTTGCCCGGCCCCGACGTTACCCGATCGATTCACGCTACAGATGCCGTCCTCTCGCGTCCAGAGATCCGCTGGCCACGGGCTGCCGGGGTCGACGGCGCGAGCCGGCCGCGCCATCGTTGCGGGCGTATAAGGTTTACCTTCCCAACCTCACGAAGTTCGGGGATCGCGGATGAAGCGAGGTAACACACGCCGCCCGACCCGGCGCACGGCGCCTTTGATGGGGTGCGTCCTCGCTCTATACGGTCTTACAAGTCTGGCCGGTGCGGCGCGGGCGGCGCCGGATCGCGCGGCCGAGGCGATCCCCGCCGTGCCGCACGAGATTCCGGCGGACGTCACCGTGCAGGCCTTCGTCTCGCCGGAGGGGCGGCGGCTCCGCTTTCTCGTCCGGGCCCCGCTCGAAGCCATGCGGGACATCGAGTTTCCGCGCTACGGCCTGGGCTACCTCGACCTCGAGGCGGCCGGCCCCTTCCTCGTCGACGCGGCGCAGCTCTGGCTCGCCGATTACGTGACTTTCTTCGAGGAGGACCGGCAGCTGGCGCAGCCCCGGATCGTGGCGACCCGGGTCTCTCTCCCGTCGGACCGTTCCTTTTCCAGCTACGAGACGGCCCTGGCGCACTTCGACGACCCGCCGCTCGACCCCGGGCTCCAGCTTCCGTGGCGGCAGGCCCTGCTCGATGTCCTGCTGGAGTACGATATCGAGTCGGACGAGTCCCGCTTCTCGATCGATCCGGCGTTCGCGCATCTCGGCCTGCGGACGGTCACGGTGCTGCGCCTTCGGCCGCCGGACCGGCCGGAGCGCGTCTTCCAGTACGTCGGCGATCCGGGGCTCGTGCGGCTCGACCCCCGCTGGCACCAGGCGGCGCTGCGTTTCGTATCGCTGGGCTTCACGCACATTCTGGACGGGATCGACCACCTGCTCTTCCTCCTCTGTCTCGTCATCCCCCTGCGCACGCTGTGGGGTCTGGTTCCCGTCATCACCTCGTTCACGATTGCCCACTCGATCACGCTGATTGCGTCCGCCTTCGGGATCGCGCCGCGGGCGCTCTGGTTCCCGCCGCTGATCGAGACCCTGATCGCGCTCTCCATCGTCTACATGGCGCTCGAGAACATCGTCGGGGGGAAACCGCGGAAGCGGTGGCTGCTCGCGTTCGGGTTCGGGCTCGTGCACGGCTTCGGGTTTTCCTTCGCGCTCAGCGAGTCGCTCCAGTTCGCCGGCGGGCACCTGCTCGCTTCCCTCCTCGCCTTCAACGTGGGCGTGGAACTGGGGCAGCTCGTCGTGGTCGCCATCGCCGTTCCGGTGGTCGAACTGCTGTTCCGCAAGGTGGTCGCGGAGCGGATGGGGACGATCATCGGTTCGGCGCTCCTGGCGCACACCGGCTGGCACTGGATGACGGACCGCGGCTCCGACTTGCTGGCCTACCGCTTCACCTGGCCCGCCTTCGACGGGGTGCTGGCCGCCGCGCTCATGCGCTGGGGGGCGCTGGCCCTGATCGTCGTGGGGGCGGCGTGGGCGATCAGCGGACCCTTCGGCAAGCTGGCGGCGAAAGCGAAGGGGGGTGGCGAGGCTGCTCTGGCCGAGTAGCCCGCGTTGACGCGCCTCAATGCGCCGCTTGCCCGTTTTGCCGGTGACGTCCCATCGTTTCCGGCCCGACATGATGCGGACGGCGCGGACCGGAAGGACAGGAGGACGGATGCAAAGCTCAAGGCGAATCGGACTCATCGCGGTATTCGCGCTTACGGCGGTCGCTTCGGGCGCGGGCACGCTCGCGGCGCAGTTGACGGCGCCGAACCCGTACATGGCGATCGATGGCTGGGGACAGTTGCCGGATGGCCGGCAGTGGGGCGCGACGAGCGCAGTGTATCCGGCGCCGGACGGCGAGCACATCTGGGTGGGCGAGCGCTGCGGGGCGAACCTGTGCGTCGAGAGCGACGTCGACCCGATCCTGCTCTTCGACACCGAGGGGAACGTCGTGCGGAGCTTCGGCTCGGGCCTCATCGCGTGGCCGCACGGGATGTTCGTCGAACCGGACGGCAGCATTTGGGTGGCCGATGCCGTGGGTTACGCGCCGGTGCCGGAGGGCTGGGGGCATGTAATCTACAAGTTCAGCCCCGAAGGCGAAGTCCTGATGGTTCTGGGCGAGAAGGGCGTGGCGGGCGACGGGCCGGGGCACTTCAACAAGCCCTCGGACATCCTGGTCACGTCGGACGGCACGATTTTCGTGGCTGACGGGCACGACGCGGGCGGCAACAACCGGATCGTGAAGTTCGCGCCCGATGGCACCTTCCTCATGGAGTGGGGACGCATGGGCACCGCGAACGGAGAGTTCCGGGACCCGCACGCACTCGCCATGGACTCGCAGGGCCGTTTGTTCGTCGGCGACCGCGGCAACAGCCGGATTCAGATCTTCGACCAGGACGGGAACCACCTCGAGACGTGGTATCAGTTCGGGCGTCCCAGCGGCCTCTTCATCGACGAGAACGACGTGCTGTACTCGACGGACTCGGAGTCGAACGCGCGCCGCAACAAGGGGTGGCTGCGCGGGATCTACATCGGCGACGCGGCGACGGGCTGGGTGACGGCCTTCATCCCGGATCCGGAGCCGAACCAGGACGCGTCGGGAACGAGCGGCGCCGAGGGGATCGCGATCGACGCGCACGGGAACCTGTACGGGGCGGAGGTCGGACCGCGGCAGATGCGGAAATACATCCGGCGTTAGCGGGCGGCTGGCGCGCGGACGGGTGCCGGTCGGGCGGCACGTTGAAACCAGGACAGGAGTTCTGACATGAAGCGCACAGTGAGCCTTCTGGCCCTCCTCCTAGCCTTCGGCGCGAGCGGGGCGGCGGCGCAGGATGAGAACATCAGCTTCTTCATCACGAGTTCGAATCCGGGAGATGGCGCGGATCTCGCCGGTCTCGAGGGCGCGGACGCGTACTGCGAGACGCTCGCCGCGGCGGCGGGGCTGCCGGACCGCATGTGGCGGGCCTACCTGAGCACGACGGGCGCGGGCGGCGTGAACGCGCGCGACCGGATCGGCGACGGACCGTGGTACAACCACGCGGGCACGATGATCGCCCGGGACGTCGAGCATCTGCACAGCAACGGCCCGAACCTGACCAAGGCCACGATCCTCACCGAGAACGGCGATGAGGTGAACGGCCGGGGCGACCAGCCGAACCAGCACGACATCCTCACCGGCTCGCTCATGAACGGGATGGCCTCGGACGCGGACGGGGACACGACGTGCAGCAACTGGACGTCTGGCGGCGAGGGGAGCGCGCTCGTCGGGCACCACGACCGGACGGGTGGCGGCCAGAACCCGACGTCGTGGAACGAAGCGCACGGTTCGCGCGGCTGCAGTCTCGAGGACCTGCGCGGGACGGGTGGCGACGGCCGCTTCTACTGCTTCGCCACGGACGGGCCGAGCGGTGGCGACGTGCTGCGCCAGCGAGAGCGATAGAGCCGACCTGGCAACAGAGACATCCGATGTACTGGTCGTCGGTGGGGGGCCGGCTGGCTGCGCCGCCGCGGCGTCGTTGGCGCGGCGCGGGCATGATGTCGCGCTGATCACCCGGCCGGCCCCGCCGGCGAAATGGCTCGCCGAGTCGATCCCCGGCTCGGCGCGCAAGCTGCTCGAACGCGTCGGGGCGCTCGACGCCCTGGACGCGGCGGGCCTCGTGCCGAACGAGGGCAACACCGTGTGGTGGGCCGGGCTGCCCCGCCGTGACGAACGGTTCGGAGCGCCCGAGCGCGGCTTCCATGCGGACCGCGCGGCGCTGGAGGCCGCCTTCCACGGCGTGGCCCGCGACGCGGGGACGCGGCTCGTGACGGACGGACCGGTCATCGAGACGGCCGAGGGGCCCGATGGCTGGCGCGTAGCCACCTCGACCGCGCGCTACCGGGCCCGCTGGGTGCTCGACGCCTCCGGCCGGGCCGGGGTACTCGCCCGCCACGGGCTGCGCACGCGCGAACGCGGGATCGCCACGCTCGCGCTCGTCGGCCGCTGGACCGCGGCCCGCGGCCACGCTCCGCCGGACCCCGGCTGTACGCTCATCGAGAGCTACCGGGACGGTTGGGCCTGGTCGGTACCCACCTCGCCGCGCACCCGCTGCGTGACGGCGATGGTCGACCCGCGCCGCACGCACCTGGCGCGCGAGAAGGGCCTCGACGGCATGTGGCGCGCCGAACTGGCGAAGGCGGCGCGGCTCGGCGAGCGCCTCGCGGAGGGTCAGCTGGACGGGCCCGTGCGGGCATGTCCCGCGTCGCTCTACGGCGCGACCTCGCACGGCCGGCCGGGCCTGCTCCTCGTCGGCGACGCCGGCTCATTCATCGACCCCCTCTCCTCGTACGGCGTCAAGAAGGCACTCGCCTCGGCGTGGCTCGCCGCGATCGTCGCCCACACGGGACTCGAAGACGAGACGATGGCCGGACCGGCCTGCGACTTCTACGACGATCGTGAGCGCGAGGTGTACCGCACCTACCGGGCGCTCTCCGTTCCTTTCCTCGAACAGGCCGCCGAGGCGAACGGCCACGCGTTCTGGGAGGTTCGCCTGGCCGCGGCCCGGGAAGCGGGTGCGGACATTCTGGAGCCCGCCCCCGCGCCCGGGGCGCCGGCAGTTTCGGAACCGGGAGACCGGTCGCTCGCGGAACGCCTGGCAGACGCCTTCCTGGCGCGCCCGGAGGTGCGGGCGGCGTGGGAGACGATCCGCTCGCTGCCGGTCGTGCATCTCCGGCCGGCCCCGGGGCTCTCGACCGTGCACCGCCCCGCCGTGGTCGACGACCGGATCACCCTTGAGGCTCACCTGGTCTCCGACCGGTTCCCGGCCGGCGCGCGCTACGTGCGCAACGTCGATCTGCGGCGGCTCGTCGATATCGCACCGACCTCCGACCAGGTCCCCAACCTGTTCGAGGCCTACAACCGGCCCGGAATGGAGGCGCCGCTCCCGGACTTTCTCGCTGCGCTCTCCTTTGCCGTGGGTGCCGGTCTCCTCGAGTTGACCGACGATTGACGAGGGCCGGCAGACGATCGCAGGACGTGTTGAGGACGTGCCGGAGACGCCTTTCGGACTGGCGCGCCCGGGTCGGCGGGCGCACAATTGAGCCGGTTCCGAACGGAGGATGGATGAGACGCGAAGCGAGCGCGCGAGGGACAATTCACGGGGTGCTGGCGGCCGGGATGGCCATCGGCGTGCTCGTATTCCTCGGCGCCCGCAGCCTCCCCCAAGTGCCCGGGATGCCGGAGGCACCGCTCATCGAGCCCGCCGCCACCCCGGTCGCCGGCACCGCCGGATATTCCAACCGCGCCGACGATGACGGCTACCCGATCGACAACGAGATCATCATTGTCCGCTGCCAGCGCTGCCACGAGCGCGACGAGCAGGGGCGGATGACGCGGATCTCCTACGAACGGAAAACGCCGGAGGGGTGGCAGACGTCGGTCCGCCGCATGATGGCGCTCAACGACGTCTCCCTGGGCCCCGACGAGGCGCGCGAGGTCGTTCGCTATCTCTCCAACCGGCAGGGTCTCGCGCCGGAGGAACTCGAGCCCGGTCGCTTCGAGGTCGAGCGCCGTCTCATCGAACACGTGTACGAGGCGGATCGCGACGTCGAGAACACCTGCATCCAGTGCCACAGCATGGGCCGCGTCATCACGCAGCGGCGCACGCGCGAGGAGTGGGAACTCCTCATGGCGACGCACCGCGGCCTCTACCCGCTCGTCGATTTTCAGGGCTTCCTCAGGGGCGGGGACGGCGACGGACCCCAGCCGGTAGACGTGGCGATCGACCACCTCTCCGAGGCCTTTCCCCTCGAGACGCCCGAATGGTCCGCCTGGTCGGCATCGATGCGGACCCCGCGTCTCGCCGGCACCTGGGCGCTGGCGGGGTTCGAGCCCGGGAAGGGTCAGATCTTCGGTACGGTGGAGATCTCCGCCGGCGACACGCCCGATGAGTTCCGCTCCCGAGCGTCGTACACGTACGCGGAGTCGGGGCAGGAGGTGAGCCGCAGCGGACAGTCCATCGTCTACACCGGGTATCAGTGGCGCGGCCGGTCGAATCCCGGCGGCGCGGACGAGTTGCGGGAAGTGATGACGGTGGACCGGGGCTGGCAGCAGATGAACGGCCGCTGGTTCACGGGCGCCTACGACGAGTTCGGCCCCGACGTGAAGCTGACGCGCGTGAGCGGCGGGCCCGTCGTGTCCGGCGTACACCCGCGGGCGATCCGCACCGGCGCCTCGTCCACCGAACTCCGGGTGCACGGCGTCAACCTCCCGGCGAACCCCGACGCGGCGGACTTCGACTTCGGGCCCGGTGTCCGCGTCGAGTCCGCAGCCGGCGGCGATGGGAGCCGGGTCACCCTCCGCCTCTCCGTCGATGACGACGCGGCGGTCGGCGGGCGCGACCTCTTCCTGGGCGGCGTGGGCCTGCCGGGCGCGATCCGGGTCCATGACGGAGTGGACCGACTCGAGGTGACGCCGCGCGCGGGCATGGCCCGGATCGGCGGCGCGGCCTTCCCGAAGGGCTATCAGCCCTACGACGCGATCGGGTGGGACGACGGCCCGGACGGCGAGCCGAACACGGCGGACGACCTCCGGCTCGGGCGGGTGCCGGTGACCTGGAGCATGGAGGAATACGCCGCGACCTTCGACGACGACGACATCCAGTACGTCGGCGCGCTGGGGTCGGACGGGATCTTCACCCCCGCCATCGACGGTCCCAACGAGAGCCGGGTGGGCAACCGAAACAACGTGGGCGACGTGTGGGTGGTGGCGACCTATGCGGGTGCCGACGCGGCGCCCGGAGCATCCCGGAGTCTGCGCGCACGGGCGCACCTCATCGTGACGGTGCCGCTCTACCTCAAGTTCGACCCGTGGCAGGGGGTCCCGACGGGGAGGCTGGTGCCATGATCAAGCCGGTAGGCCAATTGGCGTTGCGCGAATTTCATGCCTTCGAGGCATCGGGCGAGCGGTTCCTCTACCTCGTCCCCTCGGCCGGCATCTTCCGGGTCGGTGCGGCGTCCTCCGCCATCCTCGATCTGCTCAGCTACGGACCCCGCTCGCCGGGCGAGGTCGTGAACTCTCTCTCGGATCGATACCCCGTCGACCGCGTGCACGACGGGTTGCTCGAACTCCAGCAGATCCGCGCCATCGGCGAGGCCGGGGCTCCCGTCGACCAGGTCGTGAACGACCTGCCGCCGGACGGCTTCCCGCTCACGACGATGGTCCTCAACGTGACGAACAAGTGCAACCTCGCCTGCACCTACTGCTACGAGTACGGCGAGGACAAGATCGTCGACACGACCTGCACGGACGATCCGAAATTCATGGGAGACGAGACCGCGCGGGAGAGCGTCGAGTTCCTCCTCAAGGAATCGGGGCCGATCGAGGTGGCCCACCTCACCTTCTTCGGAGGAGAGACGCTGCTCAACTTCCCCGTGCTCCAGGACACGGTGGCCTACGCCCGCCGCCGCGCCGAGGAGGAGGGGAAACGGCTCGAGTTCAGCCTCACGACAAACGCGACGCTCCTTCGCCCCGACATCATCGAGTGGCTGGCGGACAACGAGATCGGCGTCACCGTCTCCATCGACGGACCGAAGGAGATGCAGGACCGCATGCGGGTCTTCCACAGCGGGAAGGGCTCCTACGAGACGGTCAAGCCGCGGATCAAGGCACTGCTCAAGCGGCACAAGTCCCGTCCGATCGGCGCGCGCGTGACGCTCACGCGCGAGAACCTCGACATCCACCGCATCTACCGTCACCTCACCGACGAGATGGGGTTCTGGGAGGTGGGCTTCGCGCCGGTCACGACCTCCTCCGGACGCGATTACGAGATCGAGGACGAGGGATACGACCGCATGCTGCGCCAGTTCGACGAGTTGGCGCGCGACTGGCTGGAGCACGCGGTGCAGAACCGGCACCACGGTTTCTCGAACGTGAAGGACACGCTGGAGGAGATCCACAAGGGCGTGAGCAAGGCGTACCCGTGCGGGGCCGGGCTCGGGCTGATGGGCGTGACGACGGGGGGCGACGTGGCGCTGTGCCACCGCTTCGCCTACTCCAACGACCACAGCTTCGGGACCGTCGCGGAGGGGATCGACCGGGAGCGGCAGAAGGACTTCCTCGAGGACCACCACATCAAGAACAAGACGGACTGCCATACATGCTGGGCCCGCCCGATCTGCTCGGGCGGCTGCTACCACGAGGCATACACGCGGACGGGAGAGACGACCGCGCCCAACCTGCACTTCTGCAACTGGGTGCGGACGTGGACGCACACCTGTCTGGAGATCTACGGAGAGTTGTCGGAGCGGAACCCGGAGTACCTGGCCCGCTTCGACCACTGACGGGCCGGGCGCGGGCCCGGCCGACCTTCGCATGCGAGGGGGAGAGCCGTGAAACAGCTGAAGCCGATCAACCAGAAGGCCGGCCGCATCGAGGCGCAGCTCGCTCGAGAAGAGCTGGACGTGGTGGGGCTCGAGAGCCGGCCGCCGGAGGGGCCGCACATTCCGCTGGGCTGCTCGCTCGTGTTCTCTCCCGGCTGGGAGGTGGACTCGAGCGGCGGGACCGCCGGGCTGTGCCAGCCGGTGGAGCGGGACCTGTTCGACTGCCATCTCGCCTGCTTCTGGCCCGCGCACGTGCCGGACCAGCTCAACCACTCGCCGGACTGGACGTCGCAGTGCGCGTCGGCGCAGAAGGACTGGCGGAAGCTGGACCTCGTTTTCCCGTGATCCGACGGATGCGGTGCATCGTCGCTGTGGTCGCCTTCGCCAGCGCCCTGACCGGGATCCGGGCGCTGGAGGCGCAGGGGAACGGCCGCAACGCCCACTGGTACATGGGCAACTACAGCAACGAAGTGATCGTCTGGGACGAAGCCAGCGAAGAGGTCGTGGACCGGATCCCGGTCAAACGTGCGATCTCGCTCCGTGTCGACGTCTCCGAGGATCGGTCGCGGCTCTACGTGCTGGACCCGTTCTTCGAGACGATCGAGATCGTCGCGCTTCCCTCCAAGGAGTCCGTCGGCGAGTTCACGCTGAGCGAAGGCTCGACGCGGACGTGGATCCGTTCCTTCCAGGTCCACCCGGACCAGGAATGGATGGCGATGTATGTGCAGAGCCGCACGAAGCTCGCGGACCGGTACCGGATCGACGATCCGACGCTCCTTCGCTTCGACCTCACGACCTACGAGGTGACCGACACGATCCCGTGGCCGGACGGGGAGGTGCGACGAAACACCAACTTCCGCTTCTCTCCGGACGGCGACCTCCTCTACATGTTCGCGGACGATCTCGCCGTGCTCGACGCGGAGACGTTCGAGGAGGTGGACCGCTGGGAGATCTCCGAGCCCTTCGAACCGGGACTGGGCGAGATGAGGCTCCCCTTCGGGCGCAGTCCCTACCAGGAAGTGGACGGCGTATACACGGGCCTCTTCCGCATGACGGATCCGCTCCAGAACCGCCGTCTCATGGGTATCGCGACGGTGGACCTGGCGGCGCAGGACGTGGATTTCCACCCCATCGGCCCCGACGAGGGAGTGTCTTTCGTGCTCTCTCCCGATGGGACGAAGGGGTACGGACTCAAGTCCGAGATCGGACACTACGAGATGTGGAAGTTCGACCTCGAGGGCCGGCGCGTGGCCGGACGCGTCACCTTCGCGGGGCGGCCGCGGATGTCGCTGATGCCGAGCGCCGACGGCGAGAAGCTCTACATCTACAATGCCGGGAGCACGATCGACGTCTACGACGAAGAGACGTTCGAGTTCCTGCGCACGGTGACGCTGGACGCCGACATGACGAGCGTCGTCGTGGTGCCCGATCCGGGTTGATCCCGCCGGGCGCGACTTGCTCCTGATGTCATGAGGTCCGGGTGATCCGGGACCCGCACCTCCGCCGAGCCCTCGCCTACGTTCGACCGTACGCGGGGGCTTTGCTTCCGGTGGTCCTCCTCTCCACGGCCGGGACCGCGCTGGGGCTCGCGCTCCCCTACCTGTCGAAGGCGATGATCGACGACGCGATCCTCGGTGGGGACTTCCCTCTCCTGCTCAGGATCGTCGGGCTCTTCATCGGGATCACGATCCTCGGCTTCGGGGCGAACGTGGCGAGCGGGATGCGGTACACGCGGGTGTCGGCCGGCATCCTGTTCGACATGCGGCTCGCGCTCTACCGGCACCTGCAGAGACTCTCGCCGCGCTTTTTCGCCCGGACGCCGATGGGGGACATCGTCTCGCGCATCAACAACGACATCGGCGAGATCCAGCGGGTGACGGCGGACGCGGCGCTCGGCCTGTTCGGGAACGTCCTCTTCCTGATCGGGACGATGGGGATGCTGATCTATCTCGACGCGCGGCTCTTCCTCGCAGGGCTCGTCGCGCTGCCGCCGAGCCTGTGGGCGCTGGTGAGATACCGGAACCGCCTCGAGGGACGCGTGACGCATCTGCGGGAGCGGAGCGCGGACATCGGAAGCTTCCTGATCGAGACGCTGCAGGGGGTGCGCACGGTCGTCGCGTCCAACGCCCAGGAGCGGGAGGCCGAGCGCTTCCAGCGCCACAACGACCGCTTCGTGCGCGCGCTCATGTCCATGCGCTGGTTCACATACCTGGCGGGAGGCCTGCCGGGGGTGCTGCTGCAGACGGGGACGGCCGCCGTCTTCCTGTACGGCGGCTACCGGGTCATCACGGAGGCGACGACGCTGGGGACGTTCGTCGCGTTCATGGCGTATCAGATGCGGCTCCTCTTCCCGGTGCAGGCGCTGATGGGGCTGTACGCGAACCTGGCGAGCGCGCGGGCCTCGCTGGTGCGCGTGCACGAGTTGTGGGACACCCCGCTCGATGTGGTGGAGGCGAAGGGGGCGGAGCGGCTGGAGCGGGCCTCGGGAACGCTGGTCCTCGAGGACGTGCGGCTCGGCTTCGGGCGGGGAGGCGAGGTGCTGGAGGGCGTGTCGTTGGACGTGCCCGCCGGGCAGGTGGTCGCGCTCGTGGGCGCGAGCGGGAGCGGCAAGTCGACGATCGCGGACCTGCTCTCGCGCCAACTCGACCCCGATGACGGGAGGGTGCTGCTCGACGGGCGGGACGTTCGGACGCTGACGCTGACGGACGTGCGCCGGAACGTGGCCGTGGTCGAGCAGGATCCGTTCATCTTCCACGCCTCGATCGCGGAGAACGTGCGCTACGCGAAGCCCGATGCGACGGACCTCGAGGTCACGGGAGCCCTCGCTGCCGCCGCGCTCGATGGGCTGCTGGCGGCGCTGCCGGAGGGCGCGGACACGGTCGTGGGGGAGCGGGGCCGGCAGCTCTCCGCCGGGGAGCGGCAGCGCGTGGCGGTGGCGCGGGCCTTCCTCGCCGACCCGGCCGTGCTCGTGCTCGACGAGGCGACCGGGGCGCTCGACCCGGCCTCGGAGGCGCAGGTGCTGGAGGGCTACGCGGCCCTCATGCACGGACGGACGACGGTGCTCATCACGCACCGGCCCGAACTCGCACGACGGGCGGAGCGGGCGGTCGTACTCCGCGACGGACGGGTCGTGCAGGACGGCCGGCCGGAGGAACTCGACAGCCGGCCGGGCGCGTTCCGCGCCCTCTTCGCAGGGTGACGACGACGCCGGTAGCAATGTCGATCGTGCGGCTGCGCTCCGGGCCGCTCCGGGGCCGGACCGGCCGGGGCGTCTCGATCGGGGTCATCGACAGCGGGGCGCATCCCGGCCATCCGCACCTGGGGCTCCTGGCGGACGGGATCGCGGTCACGCCCGACGGGAGGGAGCACGACGACCTGACCGACCGGCTCGGCCACGGGACCGCCGTCACAGCAGCCATCCAGGAGAAGGCGCCGGGCGCGCGCGTCCACGTCGTCCGCGTCTTTCACGACGAACTCGCGACGAGCGCCCGTACGCTGGCGCGGGCCATCGACTGGGCCGGGGAGCGCGACTGCCGCGTAGCCAATCTGAGCCTTGGGACACCCCGCCAGAGCCGCATCGAGGTGCTGCAGCCCGCGGTCGACCGAGCTGTGGAGCGCGGAACGCTCGTCATCGCGGCCTACTCGCACGAGGGACAGCTTCAGCTCCCGGGCAGCCTCCCCGGCGCGCTCGGCGTCTGCCTCGACTGGGACCTCTCGCGGCACGAGATCCGGATCGGCCGCCGCGACGGGCGGCGCGTTCTGTACGCGTCCGGCTACCCGCGTCCCATCCCCGGCGTCCCGCCGACGCGCAACCTGAACGGGATCAGCTTCGCGGTGGCAAACGCGACCGGCATGGTCGCCCTCGCGCTCGAGCTCTTCCCCGAAGCACGCGGCCGCGCCGCCGCCCTGGCCGCACTGGAATCGCTGGCCGCGGACTGACGTTCCCGCGGGAACGTCGTGCTGCGTCGTTGCCGGGACGATCCCCACAAGTAGCTTCAGGACGGTGGGAGGCGAGTGAGGTTGGCTGCGCCTTCATCTCGGTCGAAGAACAGGGAGGATGATGCGATGAAGCCCCTGTCAGGTGTGGTCGCCGTGGCGGCTCTGGCGCTCATCGTCTCCTGCGATCCGGGCAGGGACGTTCCGGAGGAATCCGCGTCCGCGGAGGAAGGCGTCTTCGCCACCATCGCCCCGTTCCGGAGTCACGGTCCCGTCCACAACGCTGACAACGTCGAAGCCATGCGACCCCGCGTCATGGGCACCCACGGGGTGATCTCATCCGGTCACTACCTGGCCACGCAGGCGGGGTACGAGGTGCTCAGGGCAGGAGGCAATGCCTTCGACGCCGGCGTGACCGCCGGGATGGCGCTCAAGGCGCTCAAGATGGATTACGCGGGATGGACCGGGGTTGCCCCGCTCATCGTCTACAGCGCCGCCGAGGAGCGCGTGATCACCCGCGTTGGGGCGGGAACCTCACCCGCGCTCGCCACTCTCGACTACTTCCTCGAGCATGGCAAGTCGCCCATCAACAATGCGCTCATTCCCGCGGACGTGGATGTCTGGCTCGCCGCTCTCGACCGTTTCGGCACCTTGAGCTTCAGCGAGGCCGCGCAGCCGACGCTGCGCATCGTGGAGGAGGGCTATCACCTCTACAAGATGCAGAAATGGATGATCGAGGATCAGACGGAGGGGATCCTCGCCTTCCCCTACAACCGCGACTTCTGGTTCCCTCGCGGGGTCGGTGAACAGCGTCTGGGCGACCTCATGGTGAACGCCGACCTGGGGCGACTCATCCGCTACATGATGGAGGCCGAGCGGGAGACGCTCGCGGGGGGAGGAAGCCGTTCCGAAGGGATCCGCGCCGCCCGGGACGCCTTCTATCGGGGCGACCCGGCGCGCGCCGTGGACCGTTTCTTCCGGGAGCATGACGGTATCGTCCGCTACGAGGACATGGCGGGATACGAGAGTCGGTGGGAGGAGCCGCTGGGAACCGGGTTCCACGGCTACGATGTCTACGCGGGCGACGGATGGAGCCAGGGTCCGCGCATCATCCTGATGCTCAACATGCTGGAGAACTACGATCTGCGCGCCCTCGGCTACAACACGCCGGAGTACATCCATCTCATCTCGCAGGTGATCGATCTCGCGATGGCGGACGCCCACCGGTACGTCGGGGATCCGGACTTCGCGCCGGCTCCGGAGGGACTGTACGGGAAGGCCTACGCGCGGGAGCGCATCGGGCTCATCGACGAGACGAGCGCATTTCAGGACATGCCTCCGTGGGGCGATCCGGAACGGATGGCGGCGGTGGCGGAAGGCGCCCCCACGAGCTTCGTGGCGTCGGGAGATCGGCCCTCCGGTGAAGCCCCCTCCATCGATACGTCCTCCCTCAATGTCATGGACGGGGAGGGCAACATGTTTTCCCTCACCGAGAGCGACGGCCACACCTTCACGCCCATGATCCCGGGCTGGGGATTCGGGCTGGGCAACCGCATGGGTCAGTTCAACCTGGATCCCGACCTGGCCAACGTGATGGCGCCCGGCAAGCGCCCGCGCAACACCAACTCGCCGCTTCTGGTGATGAAGGATGGCCAGCCGTTCATGGGACTCTCCACCCCCGGCGGCGACCAGCAGATGCAGGCCCTCCTGCAGGTCTTTCTGAACGTGGCGGTGTGGGGGATGTCCCCCGAGCAGGCCGTCGACCAGCCCCGCTTCGGCAGCTACAACTTCCCGGCCACCGGGAGCGAGGTGAACCTCAATCCCGCCGTCCTCTACATGGAGGACCGGATCCCGGCCGAGACAGCCGAGGCGTTACGCGTCATGGGCCACGATGTGCGCTCGTGGGGCCTGTGGAACTGGCGCGCGGGCGCTCCCACGGTGACCTGGCGCGACCCGGAAACCGGGGTGATGACCGCGGCGGGGGACGTGAGGCGGGAGACAGCGTCACTCGGATTCTGAAGGCTGGGCCGGGGGCCGACTCCGGGGCCCGTGCCTGTTCCGGGGCCGGCGCCTACTCCGGTGCGGGGCGCTCGAAGTCGACGATGTTCTCCCACTCCTGTGCGTCCGAGCGCGCGACGACGGCCACCACGGGTTCCGTGTCGCTCAGGTTGAACACCTCGTGCGGGACGCCCGGTTCGATGAAGATGAAATCGCCCGCCTCGTTATCGAGCGTCTTCTCGAGCCGCGGCCCGAACTCGTGCCGCACGTGTCCCTGCAGGATGTAGAGCATCACCTCGAAGTCCACGTGGATGTGCGCCCTGGCGACGCCTCCGGGCGGGATCATCGCCACGTTCATGGAGAGCGCCCCGGAGCCCACGTTCTCGGCCCACATTCCCGTCTTGTATTCGATCCCGTTCCATGCCCGGTGCCGGCCGCCACCCCGCACCGTGATGATCCCTTCGTGGCGCTCCACCACGCCGGGTACGCTTGGGTTCTCCGTCATGTCGCTTCCGTCCTGTTCGTCTCCGTCAGTTGCCGAAGCTGGCGGCGATATCGGCCAGCCCCTGCTGGATCTCCTCCTCGGACTTCCACACGCCGCGCACCATGACGCCCGCGCGGTCGGCGATGTTCGCCACGTCTTCGAGCGGGTTCGAGTTGGTGAGGATGAGGTCCGCCCGCCGGCCGGCCGCCACCGTGCCGAACGAGTCGTAGCGCTGGAAGTAGTCGCCGACGGCGCGGGTGCCGCTGGCGAGGATCTCGTACGGCGTCATCCCGGCCTCGGCCATGGCCGCGAGTTCGCGGTGGATGGAGAAGCCGGGGACGCTGAACATCTGCGGTGAATCCGTGCCCATGAGGATGCCCACGCCCGCTTCGTTCATCATGCCGAGGAGACGCGTCCGGTTGCTCGCGTGCAGGCGCGCCTGCTCCACGTCCCACCCAGCCCTCCCCTGGATCGCCTGCAGACGGTTTTTCCAGCCCTCGACGTCCTGCGGGGGCCAGTAGCGCATCTCCGGATAGGCCGCGAGGGCGTCGGGGTCGCCGAGGCCGATCACGCCCACTTCCCACAGCACCATGGTGGGGACGACCCAGGCCCTGGCGTCGATGGTGAGGGCGAACAGTTCTTCCATCCGGGCCTCGTCCATGGGGCCGCGGATGCCGCCGGCATCCTCCATGTAGCCGTCGAGGTGGTCGAACGTCTCCTGACCCATGAGGATCGCGTGCCGGATCCCCACATCGGCCGGGACGTGCCCCGCGAAGCGGATGCCCGCCTGCGCAGCCGTGGCTGCCATGGCGTCGTACTGGGGAACGGTGAGCCCGGGGTGGATCTTCAGGTGGTCCCACCCTTCCCGCTTCTGCGCCCACACGCGCTCGACGGCCTGCTCCGCGGAACTGATGCTGCCGCCGCTGAAGCTGGGACCCGCCAGGTAGAGCGTCGGCCCCCAGACCTCCCCGGTGTTCGTCTTCGCCTTCAGTTCGAGGTCGCCGGGGAGGCCCAGCATGCCGCGCACGGTCGTCACGCCGTTCGCGGCGTAGAGGAACATCACCTGCTCCCGGAAGGTGTCGCTCGCGAAGCCGCCCGGCGTGTGTCCGTGCATCTCCGACAGTCCCGGCATCAGGTACTTCCCGGCACCGTCGATGCGCTGGGCGCCGTTCGGAACGTCGACCGCGGACGACGGCCCCACGGCGACGATCCTGTCGCCGCGCACCACGACCGTCTGGCCGGCAAGGACCCGCTCGGAATCCATGGGGATGACGTTCACGTCGACGAAGGCGGTGACGCCCGCTTGCGCCCCCTGCTGACAGGCGGCCGCGAAGGGGGCCGCGGCGCACGCGGCGATGGCGAACGCCAGGGACAGCCTGTGGGATTTCATGCAACCTCCTGGAGCGCGAGGTGTTTTCTTGACTGCGATAACAGTTATCAGTATCGACATGACCTGACCGACTGGGCGCAAGACTTCGACGACGTCCGCTCGACCGGACCCCTCGCGAGAGGAGCCACCGATTGCCCGCACCCGACCGTAAGCCGATCCGTCTTCGGGCCATCCTGATCGTGGCGGCCGTGTTGTGGATTCCGCAATCGCTTGCGGGAGCCCAAGCCGTGCAGGACGCGCTGGACGGAATGGCGCTCTACGAAGCCGGGTGCGCAAGCTGCCACGGATCGGACGGGCGAGGCGCCCCGCCGGAGCGGATCGCCTTCGATGATCCGCTGCCGGATCTTACCGATTGCAGCTTCGCTTCGCGCGAGCCGGACCCTGACTGGATCATCGTCTCCAAGGCCGGAGGCCCCGTGCGCGGGTTCAGCGAAGTGATGCCCGCCTTCGGTGAAGCGTTCGACGACGACCAGCTGCAGTCCATCATGGACCACATCCGGACGTTCTGCACGGACCATTCGTGGCCGCGCGGCGAACTCAACCTTCCCCGCGCCCTCATCACCGAGAAGGCCTACCCGGAGGACGAGTGGGTGTGGACGACGGGCGTGAACGCCGATGGGCCCGGGGCCGTCATCAACGAACTCCTGTACGAGAAGCGGTTCGGAGCCCGCAACCAGATCGAGATCGCGTTGCCCTTCGGTTTCGCGCAGACGCGCGAGCCGGGGGCGGCCGGGAACGGCGCCTCCGCCGCGGACTGGGGAGCCGGCCTCGGCGACATCGAGATCGGCTACAAGCGCGCGCTGGTCCACAACCTGGAGACGATCTTCAGCTTCGGAACCGAGGTGAAACTCCCGACCGGCGATGAAGAGCGCGGTATCGGTGAGGGCAAGTTCCAGGTCGAGCCTTTCTTGGCATTGGGCCAAATCCTGCCGGGTGACGGATTCCTCCAGCTGCAGGCTGGCGTTGGACTCGTGGCCCGACATATGTCGCTGCCCGTGATACCAGCCGTGACGTGGGAGGAACCAGGGAGAGAGGCGTTCTGGCGGCTGGTGCTCGGACGCACCTTCACGAGCGGCGAGTTCGGACGGGCGTGGTCACCGATGGTGGAGGTACTGGGGAGCGCGGATCTGGGCGATAACTCGCGGGCGGAGTGGGATCTGGTGCCGCAGATGCAGGTGACGCTCAACACACGCCAGCATGTCATGCTCAACGTGGGCGTGCGACTGCCGCTCACCGATTCCGATGTCCGCAGTACGCAGTTGCTGGTTTACATCCTCTGGGATTGGTTCGATGGAGGTCTCTTCGATGGCTGGTAGACGGGGGAAGCGCGCGCTTGTCGTTTGCTCGCTCGTGGTCTGCGCGGCGAGCGCGGGCTGGAACGCGGGACCACCGGGCGCGGTGGACGGGACACGCATATCCGGGCGCATCGTGTTCGCGGAGGGGCAGGTGCGCTTCGCCGGGGATCCTCCGGAGGGCGTCGCGATCGACATGTCCGCCGACCCCTGGTGCCAGGAACAGTATGAACAGACTCCGATGGACCGGCCGGTGCGCGTGGGCTCGGGGGGCGGCCTGGCGGATGTGGTCGTACGGGTCGTCAATGCGCCCGCGGCGGGCGCGGTGCCCGACACCGAGGCGCTCCTCGACCAGGAGGGCTGCCTCTACACGCCTCGATCGGTGGCCGTCCGCATCGGCCAGCCGCTCGTCATCCGCAACAGCGACCCCCACTTGCACAATGTCCGGGTGGTCCCGTCCGTCAACGCGGGATTCAACCTCGGGCAGCCCATCCGCGGGATTCAGAGCACACGCTCTTTCGAGGCCCCGGAGATCGGGATTCCGGTGCGCTGCGACATTCACGGCTGGATGACCGCGTCGATCCACGTCCTGGAGCACGAGTTCTTCGACATCACGGGCGAGGACGGGTCGTTCACGCTCCCGACGCTTCCGCCGGGCGACTACGAGATCGAGGCGTGGCATCCCACGCTGGGGACCGTGGCGGGGCAGGTGTCGGTCACCGCTGACGGGGCGGCTCCGCTTACCCTCGAGTTCTCGTCCAGCTAGCAGCGCCGGCTAGTCCTCCCAGAACCTGCTCCACAGGCTCAGCCGCGCCTCGGCGCTCCGAGGACCGTGCATCCCTTCGAGAGTGAGCCTGAGGCTGCCCGTCTCCAGGCCGGCGGCGAGGCGGAGGGCGCGCTGGCCGGAGCCGTCCATTCCCTCGAACCTCAGGTCGAAGAGCGACTCGGACCGCAGCGACAGGCCCACCCGCCGCGCGTCACCCAGGAGACCGCCGTAGGGCATCGCGATGAGGCCGCCGACCGGCATGCCGTAGCCGACCTCGGCGTTCATCCGCCCGTGGTCGTCGAGTCCCATGGCGCGACCCGAGGTGATGCTGCTCATGTCGCGGCGCTCGAACAGCCGGGCGGCGCTGCCGTCCGCATGACCCCACGCGGGCGCCACGCGCATCGAAAGACCGCGGCCCGAGGCGTCGGACTGGACCCGCAGCACGGCGGACCCGCCCCATTCCTCGTAGGTCCCGTCCTCGTGCGCGATGAGCCCGCGTGCACGGCCCTGCAACGTCAGACCCAGCGACGGAATCGTGACGCTCAGGCCGCCGCCCATCTCCATCCCGGCGCCGGTCTCCGCGTCTCCCGCATCACGCCGCACACCCACCTCGGCGAGCGGCTGCAGCGTCGCGTCCCCGACGCGGAACCTGTGTGACCCTTCGACCAGGAAGCGCGCCCGGTTCGCGGCGCCGTCCTGCTCGCGGATGAGGGCGTCACCGCCGGTGCTTGCCCGCGACACCATCGCGTCCGATGTAACGGCGAGCGAGAAGCCGTCTTCCCCGCTGGTGCCGACCACATCGCCCCGCCAGCCGAAGGCGGCCATCGCGAGGTTGGCGTTCGGATCGGACTCGGAGCCACCGTCGAGCGAAAGGGAACCACCCGCGTAACCGAGCATCCCCCATACCGAGAAGTGCTCGCTCACGGCATACCGCGCCCACGGGTACGCGCCAGTCAGGATCGTCCCGACATCGTGCTCTCGCGAGCCCGATCCGAGTACGCCGTCGGCGCGGTTATGCGAGATGACGACGCCGCCGACCCAACGCCCGCGGGCGAAGTCGAAGCCGGCCATGAAGCCGTTCATTTCGCCATCGACGGCGCCATCGCCCTCGCCGCCGCGGAACGTCGTCCTGGCGCCGCGACCCCACGCGGACCAGTAGCCGTCGGCGCCCAAGTGCCCGGAAGCGCTGAACGAACTCCTGCCGAAGAGCTCACGCGCGGACTTTCCGAGATCCGAACTGCGGTTCGACGGATCGGTGGCCGACCACATGGCCAGTCGCTCGGAGGGCTTGACCGTCCAATGGTTGCCGAGGCCGACAACGTCCCAGCCTCCGATCACCATACTGGTTGCCCCCGGCCCTCGGGTCATGCGCTCACGCACGGTCTCCATGACCTGGTCCGAAGCCGTGCGGCCGACCCGCGCCAGCCACCCGGTCAGGTCGGGCGACACGACCTCATCGTTGTCCTGTACCGTCACGGCCGCGGTAGAGGGTGTCCCGATTTCGTACCCCGGTCCGGCAAGGACCTCCGCCGTGACCGCCCCGGCCACGACACCTTCGTCCACATCGTCGTCCCGGGTCTCCACGGCCAGGACGGCGCTGTCCTGCCCGGCCTCTATCGTGACGGAGGGACTCGGCGTGCCGGCGAGGATGTCGTTGGTCCCGGCCACATGGACGATCACGGTGATCGCGCTCTCCGGGCTCGGCTCGGGTCGAACGGTGAAGCGCGCCGGTTCGCCCTCCGTGACCGTAGGCGTGAGCGCCGTGATCGTCACCACCGGGGTGACTGGTGCCGGCCGGACCTCATCGGTCGGCGCGCTCGTGAGGCTCTCGGCGTTGCCGGCGTCGTCTTCGAAGTCCACCCGCACCTTGAGCCGGCTCCCGACGTCCTCCTCCCGCACGACGTGGGTCTGCTCCGTGGCGCCTGCGATCTCAGCCTCCGAATCGCCCGAGACGAGGAGCCACTGGTAGCGCCACGCGACCTGCGTCAGGCCATCGGCGTCGCTGATCCCATCCGTATGCGCCGTGAGGGTTTCGTCGACCTGCGGAATGCCCGTGATCGTCGGGGCCCCTTCCGCCGGCGAGTTGTCGTTGTCGGTGACCCTGACGGTCAGTGTCCCACCCGAGATTCGATCGTCTTCACTCACCTCGGCGGTGAACACCACGAGGCGATCGCCCGCCGGTTCCTCATCATCGTCCGTGTCGAAGCTGAAGGTGGCCACCGACTCGCACGCCGGGATCATCACGGCCGTCGGAACCGTTGACGACACCGCGCCGCCGCCGTCTTCGACCTGGATCGACGGCATGAGGTCGAAGGGGATGACGCACCCGGCACCCGTCGGCTCCACGAGAACGGACACCGTCACCGAGCTTCCTTCCTCGACAGTCGGGGTCTCGGTAACGAGCGCGATCGTGGCCCGATCGTCGTCGAGAATCTCGAGGGCTCCGGAGGCGACCTCACTCCCGTCCACGCTGGCGCGCACCGTCACGGACTCCGAGTCCTCGAGGCGGGCGTCGTCGAGGATCGTCATTTCGCCCGTCGTCTCGGTGGCGCCTGCCGCGAGGGTGATCGTGGTGGTCTCGAGCTGCCAGTCGGATCCGCTCTCGGCGGAGCCTTCACCGGAAAGCGTGACGACCAGCGGCTCGGACGGGGCCTGGCCGCGCGTCGCGACGACCTCCACCGTCCCGACGGCTTCCGCAACGGAGTTCACGGTGGAGCCGTTCGAGCGGAACTCCAGCGTCCAGGCGCCCTCGTCGTCGACCTCAATCGCATTGACAGCCGCGGTGACGCCGTCGTAGTCGCCACCGGAGGCCGTATGCGTGATCGTCGCCGTACCGTCCTCGTCGTCATCGTCGTGGGCAGCGCTGAGCGTCACGGTTTGCGGGACATACCAGTCGTCGACCGTGAACGTCAGCGTCTCGCCCTCGGCCACCGTGATGTCCTCGTCGCCGGTGCGGACGGCCGTCACCGTCACGGTGGATGTCGGCTTCGATTCCAGGACCAGGGTATACGGTGCCGTCTCACCCTCCCGGACCAGCACGGTCCGCGGGCTGGGGAAGAGGCCGCGCCGGTCGTCGTCCACGATCGTGAGCGTGGCGCCGTCGACCGTCAGTCCCGTCGCCGAACCCGACACGGTGACCGACTCGTCGCCCTCCGCGTAGTCGTCGTCCGTCGGTTCGATGCTGAAAGTCCCGCTCCCGCTCGTCATCCCGGCCGCGATCTCGAACGTGAAGTCGGCCACCTCGCCGTAGTCGATCCCTTCTTCGGCGCCGTCGCCGGCCGCGCCCACGACGACCGACACGGTTGTCGCAGTTTCCAGCGCTCCGCGATCGAGCGCACCCGTCACCGTCACCGTCGTCTGACCGTCGGCCTCGCCCACCTCGGACGGACTCAGGCTCAGGGTCACCGTCGTCGAGGCCTGCATCCTGTCCTTCTCGATGGCCCGCACGGATGCCGTGATGCCGTCGTAGTCGCCGCCTGAGGCTGTGTGCGTGATCGTCGCCGTGCCGTCTTCGTCGTCTTCGTCGTGCGCCGCGCTCAGCGTCACCGTCTGCGGCAGATCCCAGTTGTCCGCCGTGAACGTCAGCGTTGCGCCTCCGCTCACCGCGATGTCCTCGTCGCCGCTCCGCGCGGCGGTCACCGTCACCGGGGCCGTGGGTTCGGACTCCAGCACGAGCGTGTAGGTCGCCGTCCCACCCTCCGGAACCTCGACGACGCGGCGACTCGGAAGGAGTCCGCGCGCGTCGTCGTCGACGATGACCAACGTGGCGAAGTTGACTCTCACCCCGGAGCCCGTTCCGGACACCCGGACCGTCTCGCTCCGTTCGATGATTCCGTCGTTGATCGGCGTAAACGTGAACGTCGCGCTGCCGCTCGACTGGCCGGCCGGGATTTCAAGCGTAAAGTCGTTCACGACTTCGTAGTCGGACCCCGGTGTCGCGCCGTCGCCAGCCGCGCCGACGCTGACGGTGACCGTCGTCGGCGATCCCTGCGTCCCGTCGTCGAGGCTGCCCGTCACGGTTACCGACGTGGGGCCGTCCCCCTCGCCTATGCGGTACGGGTTCACGCTGAGTGATACGACCGACGAGGTCGACCCACCGCCGCCACCACCGCCGCCGCCTCCTCCTCCACCGCCGCTGCTGCCGTCGTCGTCTTCCGTCGCGCTGACCGTCGCGCTGACGTTGTTGGCACCGTAGTCACCGCCCGACGCGGTGTGCGTGATGGTCGCCGTACCGTCGGTCTCATCCGTGTCTGCCGCGGCGCTCAGGGTTACCGTCTGTGGCCGGAACCAGTCGTTCGGCGTGAACGTGAGCGACGCACCCTCCGTCACCGTGATGTCCGAGTCCCCCGTGCGTCTCGCCGTCACCGTGACCGCGGCCGTGGGCTCCGACTCCAGCACCAGCGTGTACGACTGCGTTCCTTCCTCCGGCACCGTGACCGACCCGGGGCTCGGAAAGAGGCCGCGGGTGTCGTCGTCGACGATCGACAGCGTGGCCGGTGTGACATCCAGCCCGGACACCGCCCCCGACACGGTGATGGTCTCGTTCCCCTCGTCGACATCGTCGTCCGACGCGGTGATCGTGAACGTCCCGCTTCCCTCCGTCTGCCCGCCCGGGATCTCGAAGTTGAAGCCGCCGGATGTCGTATAGTCCGTTCCCGAAACGGCGCCGTCGCCGCCGGCACCCACGCTCACGGAGATCGTTTTGGCCGACTCCATGGCGTCCCCGTTGAGTCGGCCTGTCACGGTAACGGTCCTCTGGCCTTCCGATTCGCCGACCCCGGAGGGGTTCAGGCTCAGGGTCACGCCTGTCGAGACCGAGTGCCCGTTGTTGTTGTTGTTGTTGTTGTTGCCGTTGTTCTCGCCGTCGTCGCTGGTATCGCCCTCCGTCGCCGTCACGGTCGCGCTGACGTTGTTACGACCGTAGTCCCCGCCGGAGGCCGTGTGCGTGATCGTCGCGGCCCCATCGGCGCTGTCCGCGTCCGCAGCCGCGCTCAGTTCCACTGTTTGCGGGACGTACCAGTTGCCCGCGGTGAACTCCAGCGACGCCCCGCGGGTCACAGTGATGTCGGAATCCCCCGACCGTGATGCCGCCACCGTCACCGTCGATGTCGGCTCCGACTCGAGCACCACCGTATAGGTCTCCGTTCCGTCCTCGGGGACCGTGACCGACCTCGGGCTGGGGAAGAGGCCACGCGTATCGTCATCGGTGATCGTCACCGTCGTCGTGCTGTTGCCAAGCACCGCGCCCGACGATGGGCCGCTCAAGACGATGCTGAAGGTTTCGCTCCCCTCGTCGACATCATCGTCGACGATCGTGATCGTGTGCGGACCGGACGACGTCTGTCCGGCAGGGATCGTGAGCGTGCCCGAGGAAACCTGGAAGTCGCTGCTCGTGGTCGCGGTACCCGCTTGAGCGGAAACGCTGACGGTCACGTTCTGGTTGAGCGACCGGGTGAGCGAGACCGTGAAGCTGTGTGTCCCGACATCCTCGTTGAGACGGAGGGTCGCGGGCGCATTGATGGTCGGAGTCGGCGCCGCGGTGTTGTTCGTCACCGGGTAGTTGGTGAGGTCGCCCGCCTCGTTCTGCGCCTCGTCCTGCACCGCACCGGAATTGGGCGCCGTGTAGCTCACGGTCACCTGGTCACCATACACCGCGGGTGTACCCAGCCTCAGCGTCACCGTGCGTCCGGCCACTTCGACGGCGGTCGGATTCGTTCCGCTTCCGCTGTTGATACTGACGCTGTAGGCGCTCGCCGGGGGGTTCGAGCCCGAGCCCAGCGTCTCGTCGTACCAGATGACGAGGGTCGAGGCATCGACCGTGGCGCTCTGCGCGTCCGGCGGGCCCACGTCGCCGCGGTTAAGGGTGCCTGCCGGCACCACGACGACCGTCACGGCCGTCGTGTCTACAAGCGCGAAATCCTTGAACACGCCGCGCAGCAGCGCTGTGATCGTCCGGCCCGGCGTGTGGACCCCGCCGGGTTCCGGTTCCACCTGCAGATTCCAGTTCCGGGTGGCCTGCCCACGGAAGACGTAGGCGTACAGATTCCAATCGTAGATGTCCGGCTCAATGCCCTGGACGTTGATGTCGCCCCGGATCTGCTGTTGCATCTCGCCGCGCCGCCGGATCGTGAAGTTGACCCACTGGCCCACCTCCACCGTGTCCTTGTCGACCTCGAGCGAGATGAGGGCGTGCTCCTCCGTCGTCATCACGTCCACGACCGCCGAGAGTTCGCTCTCCACGCGCTCCCAGTTCCCCTCATCGTCCTGGAAGGTGACCCGTACCTTCAGGCGGTGGCCGAGATCGCTCTCCGACACGTAGTACCAGGGCCGAGTCGCCTCGGCGATATTGGTCTGGCTGCCGCCGGTGGTCACCCGAAGCCACTGGTATTCCCACTCCACATGATCGAGTCCGTCAGCGTCCCGGATGCTGTCGGTGCGGACGTTGAGCGACGCGTTCACGCGGAGGGAGTCGGTCCACGAACGGGTACCATAGCCGCCGACAATCAGATGCCCCGTCGCGGGAGGATGCCGTTCCAGCGTGTTGCCGCGCGCGGCGGGAGCCGGCTCCGCGCGCCGGGCAGTCTCGGGATTCGCGTTGGTGAGGAGCGAAGGGATGGCGCCGGGACTGAAGTCGCTCGCATCCGCTAGTTGGACCGCTTCCTGCGCTGCGGCAGTGGGGGCAGTGGCCGAGGCGAGACTCGCCAACGCCAGAAGGATGGGAGCGACTCGAGAAGAGATGCGAAGCCTGCGGCCTGGCGACGTGTCCGTCCTGCGCCTGGCTTCGACTGCGTAGTCCGCGCAATCCGCGGAGAGATTGGTATGTACCGCCGTCAACCCGCCCCGCGAGGGGCCAGTTTCCGAACCCGCCATGCCCGTTTTCCGCTTCCCCGTGGCGCGCCGACCATGCCACCATGGCCAGTCGCGCTTCCACCCCTCCACCCCGGTACATGCCGGTTGGGGGACCCCGCATCACCTCTGCCGGACGACGACTTCAGAGACTAATGCAGGGGAATCCTATCGCCGAAAGGTCGCCCGTTCAAGCTGAAACCCGTACGGGCGAAAGAAGATCCCCGCCCAAAGGGGATCGGGCGACCTTCGGGCGCGCTGTCTCGTCAGCGGATCTCCACGTAGCGGGCGAGACGCTCCACCTCATCCTCGTCCACGTATTTTCCGATCTCGCGCCGGAACTGCGCCATCGACGCGTAGGGTCGATACTCCTCGAACTCGTGCTGCATGCGGGCCCCGACGCCCGGGATGCTGAGGATCGCCTCCTCGGTCGCCGAATTGAGGTCGATCCGCACGTAGACGTACTGGGCGAGCCGCGCGAGTTCGTCATCGTCCACGTATTTCCCGATTTCCCGCTGGAACTGCGCGAGGGCTACGTAAGGCCGGTATTCCTCGAACTCGTGCAGCATGCGGTTCCCGACGCCGGGGATGAGCAGGATCTCCTCGTCCGTCACGTCGTTGAGGTCGATGGGGACGAACATCGCGCGGTACACCGCCTCGTGGTCGGCCGCGTCGACGTGCTCGGCCACGATGGCGTGCAGGTCGGCCATGCGCAGGAAGGGACGGGCTTCCATGAGGGCCGTGACTGCATCCGCGTCCAGGCCCGGGACCGCCGCAAGTTGCTCCTCAATCGCGAGATTCGGGTTCACGAGGGCGTCTACATTCTCCCCCACCTGAGCCCGAGTGGGAGGCGCGGACAGCAGGAGGGCGGCGAGACCGCCCACGACACCGATTCCGAGTCGCCATTTCATTCCATTCATTCCTTTTCCGAAGATCGGCCCCTAGCGAGTGCGGGATGGCGCAGCAGGACGAGGAAGCCGAGCAGGCCGAGCTGGACCATCTGACCGGGCGCCAGCGCCGGCATGGCACCCATGAGCACTTTGGCGACCAGATCGAACCCGCCCACCGCGGCGTTCATTTCCCTCTCGAACTCGACATTCGACTTCAGATGCAGGTACATGCCGAGAACGCCTGCCGGCATGAAAAGCCACGTTACGAAACGGAACACCCGGAGGGCCCCAGGCGTGGCACGGATCGCCAGGACGGCGCCGCCCGCGAGACCCACCCCCAGGAGCGCGATCGGCGTCCATTGCCACGGGTCCTCGAAATGCTCGAGCAGGAGCAGTTCCGCCGCGGTACCGCCGCAGCCTATCAGGAAGAGGCCGAGCGCAAGACGCCGCCACAGGGGCGACAGACGATGACGGTTGAGAGGGGTTTCGTTCGTCATGCCCAAAGCTAGCGCGTCACGCCGGGCGTTCGGAAGCCGCTGTCGACTCCGTCTCGTGCGGACTGCCGGTCGACCTGTCGGGCCAGCGCCCGGACGCCGTGCGATGGTTCGGCCCGGAACGGAGTGCGGCTCGACCCGAGCGCCTTCAATCCGTCCGGGAGGGTCGCCAACGAGCCCCGGACCCGGTCGCGGATCGTTTCCAGCGCGGGATCCGGCCGGAGTCGTTCTCCGGCGCGCATCACTGGCTCCAGGAGAGCTTCTCCGGTCAGTCCTTCGTCTTCGAGTCCCAGGACATCGCTCGCGAGCCGACCATCCATGCACGTCCGGAAGACCTGCTTGCGGCCGGGCCACGTCGCCTTTCCCTCCGAGCGCTTGCGACGCGGCCGGCCGTCATACTCCTGGAGCTTGTAGACGCTGTCGAGCGTCGGCGCGTCCGAGGAAACGGTGAGGGCGGCCCCCACGCCGAACCCATCGATCGGCGCGTCGGCCAGCCGGGCCACGTCATACTCGTCGAGTGAACTGCTGGCGAAGATGCGGACGCCGGGGCAGCCGCCTTCATCCAGAATCCGGCGTACTCGCTGTGCGTGGATCTCGAGATCTCCGGAATCCAGTCGCACCGCCTGGACTTCGATGCCTTCGGCGCGGAGGCCGGGCGCGATCTCGACAACCTTCGACGCCGCCGCTTCCGTGTCGTAGGTGTCGATGAGCAGCACCACGTTGTCGGGATGGGCGCGGGCGAAGCGAACGAAGGCATCTGCTTCGCTGTCGTGAGACTGGATGAACGAATGGGCCATCGTCCCGAAGGTGGGGATCCCCCAGCGCTGCCCGGCGAGGACGGTCGCGCTGCCATCGAAGCCCGCGACATACGCGGCCCGGGCGGCGAGGAGCCCCGCTTCGGAACCGTGCGCGCGCCGCAGGCCGAAGTCTACGAGTTGGGCCTTGGGGGCCGCGAGCGTGAAGCGGACCGCCCTCGAGGCGACGAGAGACGAAAAATTGAGCAGCGAGATGAGGCGCGTCTCGACGATTTGGGCCTGCGGGAGGGGCGCGGTAACCCGCAGGACGGGTTCATCGGGAAAGAAAACGCTGCCCTCGGGCATGGCGTCCACATCCCCGGTGAAGCGCAGACCGGCGAGCCACTCGACGAAGGCGGGGGGGAAAGCGGGCTGGCCGCCAAGCCATTCGAGTTCCTCGGGCTCGAAGCGCAGACTCTCCAGATAGTCGAGGGCGTGAGCCAGGCCCGCCGCCAGCAGAAAATTGCGATTCGGGGGGAGCCGGCGGACGAAGAACTCGAACACGGCCGTCTCGTGCATTCCGTGTTCCCAGTACGCCTTGAGCATGGTGAGCTGATACAGATCCGTCAGCAGGGCACTCTCCCCCGGATCGCAACTCGAAGCGGCACCCTTTGTTGGCACGAATCCCTATCCCCCGCCGAGAACGGCTCTTGTCGACGCAAACTCCGCCCCCGCGGCGCGCATGCGGGCGACGGCGCGCTCTCCATCACCGGGTTCGACCTCGACCGACCGGACGGCGTCTTCCAGAACAACGACATGAAGGCCGGCCGACCGAGCGTCCAGTACCGTGCTCAGCACGCAGTAATCCGTCGCGAGCCCACCCACAAGGACGCGATCGACCCCGCGAGTCGAGAGACGATCTGCGAGATCCGTTCCCTCGAACCCCGAGTAGGCGTCGGCGTCCGGGCCCGCCGCTTTCGAAACCACGACCGCGGCCCCGGGGAGGCGCAGCGCGTCCGGAAACGCCGCGCCGCGTGTCCCTGCAACGCAGTGTCGCGGCCAGAGGCCGCCCTGCTCGACGAACGAGCAGTGGTCTGGAGGGTGCCAGTCACGCGTGGCAAAGATCCCAAGACCCGCTTCGGAGAAGGCGCGTATTGCCTCGTTCAACGGAGGGATCACCCCATCGCCCCCGCTGACGGCCAGAGCCCCGCCAGGCAGGAAATCGTTTTGCACATCGACGATTAGCAGCGCGTCGCCCCGTCCGGGCGATCGAACCGGCATCGGTCCTCCCCTTTTGCTGCGCTCACGGCGGATCTGCTTGGGAACGCAGACCCCTGGATGGAAACGGCCCCACGGTACCATGCGTTGCAGTGGCGTGCGAAATCGTGTTACAAGTGGCCGCCGAAGAGCCCCGGAAACGCTATTACATTCACCCCTTTGGAGGTACGGATGGGCCGCAGAGCGGTAGTCCTGTTGAGCGGTGGATTGGACTCGGCGACCGCCCTGGCGATCGCGCTTGAGCGGGGCTATCGACTCTACGCGCTGACTCTGCGCTACGGGCAGAGGCACCAGATCGAGGTCGAGGCAGCCCGTCGCGTGGCCGGAGCCATGCGAGTGATCGAACACGTCATCACGGAGATCGATCTGCGTACGTTCGGCGGCTCGGCTCTCACGGGAGACCTGGAGGTACCCAAGGGGGCAGGCGCGGTTGGGGATCCGGAGGAGATCCCCGTAACATACGTCCCTGCACGAAACACCATCTTCCTGTCCCTGGCCCTCGCCTGGGCCGAAGTGCTCGACGCCCGCGACATCTTCATCGGCGTCAATGCAGTCGACTACAGCGGATATCCGGACTGCCGACCCGAGTTTCTTGCTGCCTTCGAGAGACTCGCCGGCCTCGGTACCAGGGCGGGAGTGGAAGGGCGTCGGCCGTTCCGGATCCATGCACCTCTGATCGATCTCACCAAGGGGGAGATCATCCAGCGCGGACTCGCGCTGGGCGTGGACTACGGAATGACTCGGAGTTGTTACGACCCCGATGAATCGGGCGCGGGCTGCGGAGAGTGTGATTCCTGTCAACTGAGGCTCGCGGGGTTCGCGAGCGCGGGATCGAGAGATCCAGCTCCGTATCAGGCAGTATAGCGGGGGGATTGGGTCGCTACGCTCCCCGAGCTCGCTCCCGTTGGTCGCTCGGTTCGAACCCCTTCTAAGCGGAGAGGGGGGGATTCGAACCCCCAAGCCCGTGAGGGCGCCGGTTTTCGAGACCGGTGCATTGCCGTTCTGCCACCTCTCCAGGTGCCGCGCGCCGGCGTGTCGGGGGAACAACTGATGCACCTCGGTACGCGCGGCCGGGGAAGGTGTTTCGGGAAGGCTCCCGCTGTCAAACTTTCGGGCTAGCCTACGTCGACGACCTTCTCTCCGCCGAGCGCAACGTCGGGATGGGATTACCTCACCCGCTACGCGAGTTCGTCGAGCTGGGTCCCCTGCAGGTTATCCGCGCCGTTGGGTTCCTTCGGGTTCGGAGAGAGGGGGGTTCAGGAATCGGAAGCAGGGAGGATGAACAGGCGTTACCGGCGGCGACGGAGGTACCGACGGAACCAAGCCTCCCAGGACGCGTAGGCGGCGTCGAAGTCGGAAGCATACGCGACGTCCCGCGAATAGCGGTCAATCGGTACGGAGTCTCCGTGGTCGGCCAGGATGTGGGCGGCAAGATAGGGGGATACAGTCTCATCTCCCGGTTCATTCACGGCGGGTCCCCCGTGCACTTCGTCGTCCAGCCATCTTGCGCGGATGTTGCTCATCATGGCCTCCGAAGCGACGGTCTCTGAGGACCCACTGCCCCCCCCCCCGCAAGAAGAGCTTTATAACTGCTCAACGGACGGGGTGGGATTGGCTTCCTCCCGCTACGCGGGACTCGCCGAGCTCGCTCCCTCCGGTCGCTCGGTTCGACCCACGAGGGCAGCGCCTCGGGCCTGCCTCGTGGAACTGCCTAGACGGACGGGGTGGGATTCGAACCCACGAGGCAGGGTTGCTGCCCACACGCTCTCCAGGCGTGCGCCTTAGTCCGCTCGGCCACCCGTCCAGAAAAAAACGCCTCCGGGTGTGCCGGAGGTTCTGCTGCAGGCAGAGTTCCGCCCCACACATCTCCTTACTTCCAGGCGGAGGGGGTGGGATTGACTTCACCCGCTCCGCGGGTTCGTCGAGCTCGCTTCCGTTGGTCGCTCGGTTCGAACCCACGAGACTCTTTCGAATCACGCCTCAACCGGAGTCTCGCCCTACACATCTCCTTACTTCCAGGCGGAGGGGGTGGGATTCGAACCCACGAGACTCTCTCGAGTCAACGCCTTAGCAGGGCGCCGCCTTAAGCCACTCGGCCACCCCTCCGCAGGTGCTGCTGTGCTGATTGGCCCGCCAGGACTCGAACCTGGAATCTTCTGGTCCAGAGCCAGACGTGTTGCCAATTCCACCACGGGCCAACGTCCCAATGAATGGGCCGTCGAAAATACTTGAGGGGGGGCGCAGCTTCAAGCGTCTACCCGCAAACGAGTGAGGTTGGGGAGGATGCTCGGCGCAAGCGCCTATTCCTCGGGGATGGGGGCTCCGCGAAGATCCGGGAGACGGTCCAGTTCTTTCATCGCGTCTGCAATCGTCTTGAGGCCGGATCCGGAGCGGGGGGCGTTCTCGTCGGCCGCGGGGACGAGGTACCAGCGATCTGCGCGATCGTCGGGCTGATCCATGTAGTGGCCGCGCTCGAGTCGATACCCGGCGAGTTGGGCACGGAAGCGGAGCGCCCTCAGAATCACACCTGGATCGAAGTTCGCGGATGACACCAACGCTAGGCGGAGTCGGAGTCGGTGGACAACATCCTGATTCGCACCTCGCACGACTTCCAGATGAATGGTACGCCGCGACAGAACGTCGTCTCAATGTATGGCCCACTTTCGGAATAGTCGGCCGGATAGAGTGTTTGCGTCTTGGTGATTATGGCCGGAAAGCCGGGGACGCCGGTCAGAGCATCGACTACGAGCAGTCCTCCGACGATCAGCCAGATCCGTTTCTTGTTCACGATCCCGACAACTCCGTGCGGGGTGGAACCAGCAGAATCTCTCGTAATCTAGGGGCGAATTCCTGCATGGGCTACGGTCGTCCCCGGCGTGGCGCCTCGTGCGGGGCGGAACCGTGCCGGTCGCGTGGGGGCCGGTCCGTCTTCAGGAGGTAGGTACGGAGCCGTTCGATCTCTTTGGGCGGAAGGAGTGTAATCGGCACGGCCGGAGCCATGCCGGAGGTGTACCGGGATATCGGGACCAGGCGGTCATGAAAGATGATCGTCGCGGCGGCCACGGCTCGGCGCGCGGCTTGCGCATCGGGGCGCGGATCGAGGGCCTTGAAGTTGATACCACGAGCGAAGTCCCGTGCGGCGAGTTCCGCGGCAAACACGCGCACGGTCTCGCTACGGGAAAGAAGTACGACGAACCCGCGGTGCATGCGCCGTCGGACCACTTCCCGTTCGCGTGTGCCCCCGGCAAGCGATATCGGAACGCACTCGACGGTCCCGGATCGGCGCATGCGTGACAGCAATTCGCGCCGCACGACCACCGGGAAATTCTCCGGGATCCTGCGCGCGGAGTCGACGGCGTGAACGACGATTCCGCAGGCCTCCTCAAGTTCCGCGGCGAGCACGGCCCGCAGGCCTGCGCGAGGCTCGCACAGGGTCGCAGTGTGCGGATCCGGGCGCCTGGCCCCGTCGACGATCCGCTCCAGTTCGTTAAGCAGTCGCCAACGAGAGAGTCCGCCGGCGTGCGCGCGCCTCAGCAGGTCCAGCGCCGCGGCCCTCGGCACCATCTCCGCGGTGGGCGCCGGCAGGAGGGGGCGCGGGCGTTTCGATACCCGGGGGCGCTGTCCCCTCCCGAGTTCGATGAGGTTCCTCCGGTGAAGTCTGGCGAGCGCGGCCCCTACCGTCCCCCGGTCGACGCCGAGTCGGCGCGCCATGTCCCTGGACGATGGTAGCGGCGCCCCGGGGCGGACTTGTCCATCCCGGATCCCGGCCTCGAGATCGGCCGCAAGTTGTCTCCGGAGCGGTATGTGGTGATCCCGCGAGAGCGGCGGGAGTCCGCATCCAACCTTCATGTGTCCGAACCTCCGTACGCTGGGGTCCCGCCTGTCGGCTTTCGTCGACGGCAATATCGGGACGGGGTCTCAACGGAGGCTCAAGTCACCGGCTTCCCCCGAGGGCTGCGAGGAAGTCGTCCGCACCACGCGTATTGAGGATGTGTGCCGGGGTGAGCCAGGCTCGGCGCGCCTGCTCGATCCCGTAGTGCGCCAGATCCAGATCATCGGGGCGGTGCGCGTCGGTCGTAACCACGACGGGCACACCCAGTTCGCGAGCGCGCCGGAGGTGGCTGTCCTTCAGATCCAGGCGGTTGGGGTGGGAGTTGACCTCGACCGCGACGCCGAATTCTGCGCAGGCGTGGAGAATGTCGTCGATGTCCACGTCGATCGGGCCCCGCCGGTTGATGATCCTTCCCGTCGGGTGGCCGAAGATCATGGAACGGGGGTGAGCCAGCGCGTTCAACACGCGCGCCGTCTGTTGCGCGCGGTCAAGGCCGAAGAAGGAATGGATCGAGATGATCACGACATCGAGCTGATCCAGCATCTCGTCCTCGAGGTCCAGCGACCCGTCGCGGAGGATGTCGACCTCCATCCCGCGCAAGATCCGGATCTCGGGGTGCGCCGCCTGCACTTCGGCGATCTCGACCCACTGGCGTCGAAGCTTGGCGGCGTCGAGCCCCTCGACCATCGCGAGCGCCTTCGAGTGGTCGGTGATCGCCATGTACTCGTAGCCGCGCGACGCGCACGCCTCGACCATCTCTTCCAGGGAGACCCGGCCATCGGACCAGGTGCTGTGCATGTGGACGTCCCCGCGCAGGTCCGAGCGCTTGACGAGATCCGGGAGCGCGCCCGCATCCGAGGCGGAGAACTCCCCCCGGTCCGCGCGCAATTCCGGCGGAATCCAGGCCAGATCCAGGGCCCGGTACACCTCCTCCTCGCTGGCTCCGGCGACCATGACGCCCTCCGAAGCGATGCCACGCTCGCCGAGGCGGTCACCAATCGAGTCGTCGGGAATCTGGAACACGCCGTACTCCGACACGCGCAGCTTCCGCTCGAGGGCACGGCGGCGGAGACGGATGTTGTGCTCCTTCGAGCCCGTGAAATACACGAGTGCGGCGCCCCAGCTCTCGGGCGGTACGACCCGCAGGTCGACCTGCAACCCACTCCGCAGGCGCACCGACGTCTTCGTCCCGCCGGCCCCGATGACGCTTTCGACGCCGGAGAACCCGACGAGGGCGTCGGAGGCGGCCCGCGCGTCATCGGCCAGGACCAGCACATCGATGTCGCCGACCGTCTCCTTCCGGCGGCGGTAGCTCCCCGCGACCTCCAGCCGGGTGATGCCGGGTGTCGACTGCAGGTGCTCGATCAGCGGCGGCAGGAGCTCGTCGACTTCCCCGAGGCGGAAGCGGGCCGTGTTCGTCCGGTAGTTGCGGATGCCGCGGAGGATCCGGTCCTGCGTCTTGACGCCGAAGCCGGCCAGTTCAGCCACGCGTCCTTCGGTCGCGACCTCCTCCAGGTCCTCGATCGACTCGACGCCCAGTTCGTCCCACAGCTTGCGCGCCTTCTTGGGGCCGACGCCCGGGAGGCGCATCAACTCGACGAGTCCGGGAGGGACCTCGGCCGCCATCTCCTCGAGCATCGCGAGGCGCCCGCTCTCGACGAGTTCCCGGATGTTGTCCGCCATTCCCTTCCCTATCGACGGCAACTCCGTAAGGTCGGCACCCTGTTCGACCAGCTTCCGCAATGGTGTCGCGTGCGCGCTGATCGTGCGCACCGCGTTGCGGTAGGCGCGGACGCGGAAGGGGTTCGCCTGCTGGATCTCCAGAAGATCGGCCACCTCGTCCAGGACGCGGACGATCTCGATGTTCTCCATCAGGATCCGTCGATCTCGGGAGCATCGGCGGCCGTGTCGGGAGCAGGAGCCTCATCGGGAGCGGGGAGCGCCCCGGGTCCGCCGCTCAGGAGTGCGAGGAGACCCGCTTCGTCGAGAATCTCGACGCCGAGCGTCTGCGCCCGTTCCAGCTTGCGGCCCGGGTTTTCTCCTGCCACCACGTAGCTCGTTTGCTTGCTCACCGAAGACGTGACCTTCGCGCCCAGAGCCTCGAGCTTCTTACCGGCTTCGGGGCGGCTCATCGATTCAAGGCCCCCGGTGAGCACGATCCGGAGGCCGGCCAGGGTATCTCCCACTCTCGGCGGCGGCACGGGCTCGATGAGGCCCCGCAGTTCGTCGACGACCGCCGACACCTCCGGCCGGGCCAGGAAGGCGGTGATCTGCTCCGCCATCCTGGGCCCGATCCCGTCCACGGTCTGGAGCGTCTCGTCGTCCGCAGTCCGGAACGCCTCGAAGGACAGGAAGTGCGCTGCGATTTCCCTCGCCACCGTCGTCCCGACCTCCGGGATCCCGAGACCGTAGATGAAGCGTGCGAGTTCCGTGCGGCGGGCGGCCGCGATCGCCTCGACGAGGTTGTTGGCGGACTTCTCGGCGAAGCCCTCCAACTCCATGAGAGTCGGCGCCTCGAGTTCGAACAACTCCGGAACGTGTCCGATCACCCCCTCCCGGACGAGGAGGTTCGCGGTCTCCTCCCCCAGTCCCTCGATGTCGAGGGCGTGGCGGGAGCCCAGGTGCTGGATTCGACCCGCCAGCTGAGCCGGACAGGCGAACAGGTTGGGGCAGAAGGTGTAGGGCCCGCGCGGCTCGAGGGCGGTCCCGCACGAGGGACACTCGCCGGGCATGACCCACGGTTCCGCGCGCTCGCGGCCCGGCTCCTCGATACGCTCCAGCACCTGCGGGATCACGTCCCCCGCGCGCTGCACCCGTACCCGGTCGCCCTCGCGGATGTCCTTGCGCGCGACCTCCTCCCGGTTGTGCAGATTCGCCCGGCTCACGGTCACGCCGCCCAGTTCCACCGGTCGCATGAAGGCGATGGGCGTCACGACGCCGGTCCGTCCCACGCTGGGGAAGATGTGGAGGAGGCGAGTCACTTCCTTGCGGGGCGGGAACTTGAAGGCGAACGCCCAGCGCGGGTGGTGCGAGGTCTCGCCGACTTCGTCCCGGGCGGCGATGTCGTCGAGCTTGATCACGATGCCATCAATCTCGTACTCGAGGTCGTCACGGCCCGCCTCGATCTCCCCGTGGAAGGCGAGGATCTCCTCGACGCCAGCCGCCGGCCGACACCGTTCGTTCACGGGAAGCCCCCACTCGCGCAGCGCCTCGAGCGTGGCGCGCTGGGTGGGCGGAGGCCGGCCGTCGATGGCAAGGATGTCGAAGACGTAGATGTCGAGCGGGCGGGCGGCGGTGATGCGCGGGTCCAACTGCCGCAGCGATCCGGCCGCCGCGTTGCGGGGGTTCGCGAACGGAGCGCGGTCGCTCTCCAGCAGCCGGGCGTTCAGCGCCTCGAAGTCACCCACCCTCATGATGACCTCGGCACGCAGCGCCAACAGCGCCGGTACTTCGCGATCCGCGCTCCGCAGCCGCAGGGGTACCGAGTGGATCGTGCGGACGTTCTCCGTCACTCCCTCGCCGCGGACCCCGTCCCCGCGCGTCACGGCCCGCGAGAGGCGGCCGGATTCGTACACGAGCTCGATCGAGGCGCCGTCCAGCTTCGGCTCGACGACGTACGCGATGTCTTCGCCCAGCGCCTTGCGCATCCGTTCGTCGAACCGCTCGAGCGGCTCCACATCCGCGGACGAATCCAGGCTGAGCATGGGCGCGGTGTGCTCGATCGTCTCGAAGGCGCCGAGCGGCTCGGCGCCCACGCGCTGCGTCGGCGATTCCGGGGTGACGAGTCGCGGATGCGACTCCTCGAGGGCCTTCAGTTCCCGGAACAGTTCGTCGAACCGCTCGTCGGAGATCTCGGGCTGATTGCGGACGTAGTAGAGATACGAGTGGTGCCGCAGCGCCCTGCGCAGTTCTCGGGCCCGCCGCTCGGGGCCGCCAGGACTCGATTCGCTCATGGCGCGGAAGCTACCCCGGCCGCTGGCGGCGAGACAGAATCGCGGCAGCGTCCCGTCAGAAGGTGACGCCCAGAAGAACGCCCCCGAGCACATAACTGTCGTCGGCGGTCGTGAACGCGACGTGCGGTCGAACGTAAATGCTGCCGACGGCGACCGTGACGCCGCCGCGGACGACGGCGCTGACTTCCCGGGCCCCCTCCACGATGTCGTCGTAGAGCCGGTCGACCGAATAGTTCTCCACGCTCACGATCAGGGAGGGGATGATCGCGAGGCCGGAAGCCGGCGCACTGAAGCGTTGCCCGACGGCCACGCCGGCCCCGTAGACGGTCTCGCTCTCGTGGGGGAGATCGTTGAAGTTCCTCGACAGGACGCCTCCAGTGCCCACGGTGACGACGGGACACACCGCCAGTACGGGTATCGGAACCTTGAGCGCGATGGTCGCCCGCGCATCCTCGAAGTCGAACTCCTGGTCGAACTCGTCAGCACCCGAGAACTTCAGGTAGTGCCCCGTGGCGGCCACCGGCCCCAGATCGAGTCCGGCGGCTCCCCCAAGGCCTCTGACGTCTTCGGACGATTCACGCCACACGGCGCCCGAGCCGCCCAGGAATCCGCTCCCGCTGAATCCGAGGCAGGCCTGCGCCGCAAGCGCGGACGGAGCCGCGATCACCGGTACGATCAGCCATGCGAGTCGGCCAGCCAGCAGTTTGAAGTTCGTCTTGCTCATCCCGCCCCATCCTTTTCTTGATTCCGGTACCCGTCGCCCGATGCTGTCCTACTCCGGTGGCCGAGTCGGGTTCGGTATCAGATGATCCGCTCGGGAGGGGAGAGTAGCGCGTCGAGTTGTGGCGCCGTTTCCTCGAGCGCGGTGTCCAGTCGGGCGGACGCCGCCTCGGCCTCTCCTCGGATCTGCTCCAGACGGCGCCGGTGATCATCAGATGGCCCCGTCAGTGAGCCGGTCGTTGAGACCCCTCCATCGAACTTGCCGCGCAAGCCGGTCCACCAGTTCCGGATGTCGCTGTTCAGCGAGCGCCAGGCATCGGCGATCTGCTCGATCTCGCCCGCCAGCTCACGCGCGCGTTCGAGATCGTCGCCAGCCACATCCTCCGCGCTTTCCAGCGCTTCCAGCACATCGGAAGCCCGGCGCTCGAGGGCGTACGCCTCTATGCCCCGCTCGTAGGCCACACTCTGGAGGTCGAAGAGGGCCATCGTGAACTCATGGCGGGCGAGCCGTTCTTCCGCGGATACAGGGAGTTCGGGGTCGGGACGGACCTCCAGCGACTGCTCGCGCGCCTCGCCGCCCGCGGACAGCCGTACCGTGAAGGTGCCCGCGAGGACGAACGGACCCTCGGGGCCCGCGTCCAGACTGGGCACCTCGTACTGTGCCGTGTCGTGCGGCAGCGGATCGTGGCGCAGGTCCCACGTCACGCGGTTGAGACCCGTGGCGCCCGGGCCGCCAAGCGTGCGGACCTGCCGGCCGTCGCCGTCCAGCACTTCGATCGAGACGCCGTCATTCATCACCTCCGCCAGCCGGTAGTCGATGTTGGCGCCGAAGGCGGGGTTCTCCGCGCGAAACGACCCCTGGCCCATCGAGGGCACGTCGTTTCGATACAGGAAGAGCGTCGCCGGGCGCGGAGCGAAGAGCTGCGGGCTGTCGTCCGCCTCGGCGTCGGCCGACCCCTGCGAGAGCGGCGAGATGTCGTCGAGAATCCAGATGGCGCGGCCGTGCGTTCCGAGGACGACATCGTTCTCACGCGGGTGGATCTCGATGTCGTCCACCGGAACGGCGGGCAGACCCGAGCCGAGTGCGGCCCATGTCACTCCCCGGTCAAGCGACGCGAAGGCGCCGTTCTCCGCCCCGACGAGCAGCAGATCCGGGTTGTCCGGATGCTCGCGGATCACGTTCACGCTCGCCATCCCGCCCCCCGTCGGCCGGCCCGTGGCCGTCACCGCCGCCGCCCCACTCAGCCCGTCCGCGAGCGACTGCCACGTGGCGCCGTAGTCATCCGTCACCACGGCGAGCGGCCGGTAGTCGTCGTCCCAGTGGCCGTCCAGGCTCACGTATGCCCGGCCCGCCGCCGCGTGCGAAGTCTCGACCCAGCTCACGTAGTACGGGAACGGTAGCCCCGCCGCCGCGGCCACCCGGTCGGTCAGATCTTCCCAGGTCCCCCCGCCGTCCCGGCTCACTCGGACTGATCCGTCGTCCGCGCCGATCCAAAGCACGCCCTGCTCGACCGGCGACTCGGCCACGGCCGTGATCTCGCCGTATCCCGATGCGCCGTCGTGCTTCGACAGGGTGGTCGAATCCGGGCGCATGCCCATCAACTCGAGACTGTCCTGATGGATCTGCCGCGTGAGGTCGTCGGTCGCGCGCCAGCTCTCCCCCCGGTCGCCCGAGATGAAGAGGCGGTTTCCGCCCAGATAAACCCGACTCGCGTCGTGCGGAGACACGAGAATCGGCGACTTCCAGTCGAAGCGATATGAGACCGTCGTGTCGGGCGGGAAGGGCTTGAGCGCCTTCCGGTCGCCCGTGGCCAGGTTGACGCGCACGATCCCGGCGTTCTGCGACGTCACGTAGACGGTGCCGAGGTCCGACCAATCGGTCTCCGCGTACATCCCGTCGCCGTAGTCGAGCACCTGCCAGTCGCGGTTCATGATCCCCTGATACCGCCGCGTACGGCTGGGACCCCGGTACGAGTTGTTGTCCTGCAGTCCCCCGTAGACGTGGTACGGGTCCGCCAGATCGAGGTCGATGTCGTAGAACTGGGCGATGGGGATATTCCCGATGAACGTCCAGTGGTCGCCGCCATCCCACGTGGAATAGAGCCCGCCGTCGTTTCCGAGAATCATGTGGCGCGAGTCCCGGGGATCGATCCACAGGTCGTGGTGGTCCACATGCACGCCCGTGTTGTACTCGATCTCCATCGGCAGCGCCTCGAAGTTCTCGCCGCCGTCCTCCGAGCGGTGCAGGCTCCCCGCCACCAGCCAGACCCGCTCCTCGTCGTTGGGGTCGATGCGAAGCTGGCTGTAGTACATCGGACGCTGGTTGAGTTCGTTGACGCGGGCCCAGGTCTCGCCGCGGTCGCGCGAGATGAAGATCCCGCCCTCCTCGGCCTCCACCACGGCCATGACCAGAGCCGGGTCCCGCCCGGAGACGGCGAGCCCGATCCGCCCCTTGTCCCCCTCCGGCAGGCCCTCTGTCACCTCCTGCCACGAGTCGCCGCCGTCGGTCGACTTGTAGATGCCGCTCCCGGGCCCGCCGCCCGCGAACCCCCACGCGCGCCGCCGCCGCTGGTATGCAGCCGCGTAGAGCACCGACGGGTCCGCCGGATTCAGGGCGAGGTCGACGAACCCCGTGTCGTCGTCGATGTGGAGAACCTTCTGCCACGTTTCGCCGCGGTCGGTGGTCCGGTACACGCCGCGTTCGGGATTGGGGCCGAAGAGATGCCCCAGCGCCGCCACCCACACGACGTCCGGATCGGTGGGATGGACGACGATGCGCCCGATGTGGCGGGTCTCCTCCAGCTCGGTGAGGCGCCACGTCTTTCCTCCGTCGGACGAGTGGTACACGCCCTCGCCCCACGGAGAACTGTTGCGGTTGTTCGGCTCCCCCGTTCCCACCCACACCTCCAGCGGGTCCGATGGTGCGAGCGCGATGTCCCCGACCGAGAGGTTGGCCGCGTCATCGAAGATCGACGTCCACGTCGTCCCGTGGTTGACGCTCTTCCACACGCCGCCGGAGGCCGCCCCCACGTAGATGTGCGACTGCGTGCCGGGCACGACCTCGAGATCGGCGATGCGGCCGCCCGAAATCGCCGGCCCGATCAGGCGCCACGTCAGCCCGGCCGCGATCCGTTCGACAGGGCGGGCTTCGCCGGCGGGCGAGCCGGTGGCCTGGGCCTCCGCGCGCGGAGGGGCCGCCGCGAGGGCCACGTTCAGCGCCGCCATCGACGCCAGCGCACGGACTGAGATCCGACACAGACCAGCCGGAGTACGATCGGAGCGCAGAATCATGGTCAGCTCACCTTCTTCTTCTTGAGGCCGTCCTTCTGCTCCAGATAGGGGACGCCGGTGGTGATCCAGGCCGGGGCCGGTTCCCCCTTCAGGTAGTGGGCGAACCACTGGAGGATGCGGCTCTGGTAGTCGCGCTGGTTCGGCTCACGCGCGAGTCCGTGATTCTCCCCCTCGTAGACGAGCATCACCATGTGCTTCCCCGCGCGCCGGGCCGCGTTGTAGAACTCGACGCCCTGGTTGAACTCGACGGCGCCGTCCTCCGTCCCGAACTCGATGAGGAGGGGCGTGTCGAGATTCTGAATGTGATGGAGCGGAGAGTTGTTGAAGTAGGAATCCCAGTCCTCCCACCACGGCACCTGCATGCGGCCCTGGCTGATCTCGAAGATCCGGGCGTCCGTCCCCCCGCTGTTCCAGTAGAAGGAGAGATACATGCTCATCAGGTTGGTCAGCGGCGCGCCGGCCACCGCGGCCGCGAAGAGATCGTCCTGCGTGACGAAGAACGTCGTCTGGTATCCGCCCCACGAATGCCCGATGAGCCCGACCCGGTCGGCGTCGATCATCCCGGTTTCGACCGCCGCCGCCACGGCCGGGCGTAGCGTCTCCACGTTCGATTGTCCCGGACGCCGGTCGCGGTAGACGATGTCCGGCATGAAGACGAAATATCCTTCCTGGCTCCAGATCTGAATGTTGTAGTAGCGCGTGGGATCCGGAACCACGTATCGGTGGAGACCCTGCGACAACATTTCGTAGTGGTACACGATCATGGGATACGTCCGATCCGGATCATAGTCGGCCGGATAGACGAGCGCGCCCTGGAGAGGGCGGCCCCATTCGTTCTCATAGTCGATGAGTTGCGTGCGGCCCCAGGCGTAGTCTTCCTGGAAGGGGTTCGTGCGTGTGACCTGCCGTGCTTCTTCGAGATCCGGCCCCGCGACGAAGTAGTCGGGCGAGTCGTCGAACCGCTCGCGGCGGAAGGCGTACACGTCGGCGTCGGCCGCCTTGAGCAGACCGCCCGCAAAGCTCGCGTCCGCCCAGATCAGCGGCTCCGGCGTGTCTCCCCGGCGGGCGCGCGAGAACCCGGCCTTCTTCGTCCACTCGCCGTAGGTGGAATAGTAGAGAGCTTCGTCCGGGGCGAAGGCGTCGGCTTCCCGGTCGAGCCGCAACACGCGGTGCCGTACCTCGTCCTCCGCGCCCGCCGTGAGCCGCCTGCCGCCGGAGCCATCGGGGCTCACCTCCCACACGTCGAAGCGGTCGTTCACGAGCAGCGCGGCGTCATCCTCCAGCCAGCCGGCGATGCCGAAGGGACCCATCTGCTCGCGGGTGGGCGTCCGGTCGAGGTCCACGAATGTGCCGTCGAGTCCTTCCGTCACGTTGCGCGTCTCGCCGGTCGTGAGGTCGTGCGTCCAGTAGTCCGCGCCCTCGAACCAGACCGCGTAACGGCCGGCGGCGCTCGAGCCCATGTCGATCGTCACCCGCTCCCGGACGAGGTCCCGGCTGCCGGTGCGCGCGTCGACGGCGTAGATGTCGTGGAACTGCTGGCGGAACATCGCGTCGACGTCGTACGGCGTCTCGTCGCGGGCCAGCACATGGCGCCCGCCGTCGGCGATCTCGGCCTGGTCGGCGTGATCGCCCCCCAGGAGGAGGAATCCACCGTCGGCCAGGTCCCAGGCGCCGAGATCGTGCTCCTGCCGCAAGCGGCTCTCCCGCACGCGCTGCTGGGGAATCGGATCGACGTCGAGCGAGTGCCACACCTCGACGCCTGGGCTCTCCTCCTCATCATCGGGCTCGGCCCCGTTCTCCCCGTCCCCTTCCTCTCCGTCTTCCCCCTGCGTTTCCTCGTCTTCGGCCGCCGTCTCGACCTGGAGTCGCTCCTGGAGGCCGAGGAAGATCGTCGAGCCGTCGTCGGACCAGGAGGGGACGCGGTGTTCGACGATCCGGGTGCCTCCGGGGAGTTCGGAAGGCTCGCGCGGGTCGAGGACGAGCGACCGGGGGCTATCGGAGTCCAGATCGCGCCACGCCAGCGCCACATGCGCGGTGTCCTCGTGCGCCTCATCCTCGTACGTCTTGAGGACGGCGAGGTCCGGGGCATCCTCGCGCCACGACAGTTCCCGGTATGTCGCCTCGTCCGCGTCGAGCGAGCGGATGCGGCCGGATTCGGGGTCGTAGAGCCGGACTCCGTTGCCGACTCTCTCCTCGGCGTCGATCGTCATGGCCAGCAGGTTCCCATCTTCCTGCCAGGCGACGCCCGAAACATTGCCGAAGCTGATCGGCCCGCCTCCGCTCAAATCCCGAACCAGGACATCGGCGCCGGCGCTCTCGCTTTCCTCGGGGCCGTAGCGGCGGAGCGCCAGATATCTTCCGCCGTCGGAGAAGGAGAACGACTGCACCGCCTCGATCTCGTCCTGCTCCCCCGTCCGCAGGTTGAGGAGGCCTGCGCCGTTGCGGGCGGGATCCCCCCTCTCGCCCAGCCGCTCGCGCTCGTCCGGGGAGACGCCGATGGCGTACGCGAGCCAGTTTCCGTCCGCACCGAACTCGGGGCGCGAACCCTCCGCGACGATGACGACCGAGTCGGAGTCCGTGCGGTGGATCCGAAGCTCCGAAGTCTCGTCCACGCGACGAACCGTGACGGCGAGCCACAGTCCATCCGGCGAGAGCGAGGCCTGGCCCGGGCTCTCCCACTGGTCGTAGTCGTCCGCGCCGAGCGTGGGTTTGTCCTGCGCGGCCGCCCCCTCGGGATACAGGCCGGCGGCGGAACCGAGCACCACGGCGAGGATGGCCGTGATTCGCGGGAGGATGTTCCTCATCTCACTGTCTCCTGAACTTGCGGGCGCCGCCCCCACGGAGCGTCCGGGCGGGCGGCCAGCGTCCGCGACCCCGCAACATGCACCGGAAACGGCTGTTCCGGGCAAGGGTAGGCGGTCAGCCGGAGCCCAGGGCGCGGCGGGAGGGCCGGTTTGCCGCGGGTCTTGGCACGAGGTAGGGTAGAATCGCGGGGACAGTTTCTACCATCTGTGTTGAGAGGTGGATGATGAGCCTCAACATCAAGAACGAGGAGACGTGCCGGCTGGCCGACGAACTGGCACGGCTGACCGGAGACACGAAGACGGGAGCCATCACCATCGCCCTGAAGGAACGCCTGGAACGCGAGAAGCGACTGCGCGACGCGGATGCGCTCATGCGGGACCTGCGCACCATCGGCGAGCGGTGCGCCGCAAGGCTCAAGCCCGGCCCCTCCGCGATCGAGCACGGGGATTTCCTCTATGACGAGCACGGCCTCCCGAAGTGATCGTCGACACCTCCGCCATCCTGGCGATCCTGTTTCGTGAAGAGGACGCGCGCCGGTTCGAGCGGGCGCTCGCGAGCGCCTCCGCTCCGCAAATCTCGGCGGCGACGTTGGTGGAAGCGGCGATGGTGGCTGAGGCCAGGGGCGGACTCGGTGCCGGACAAGACCTCGATGACCTTCTCGAGAGAGTGCAGATCCAGGTGATTCCAGTCACGCGGCAGCATGCCGAGGCGGCTCGGAACGCCTGGCGGTGCTACGGAAAGGGGAACCATCCCGCTGCGCTGAACCTGGGGGACTGCTTCGTCTATGCTTTGGCGCGCACCGCCGGCGAGCCGCTGCTCTTCAAGGGCACGGACTTCGCGCTCACCGATATTGAGGTGGCCTGAAGATCCATCCGGCGCCACGAGCGGAACTTGACCCAGCGATCTGGCTATAATAATAATCTAGCCATATAGGTTGGATATGGAGGATTCGATGACCGAGTGGCCGCTTTACGATGCAAAGAACCGCTTCAGCGCAGTCGTTGACGCTGCCGTGGCCGGCGAGCCGCAGCGTGTTACGCGCCGTGGGAAGCCGGCCGTGGTCGTGATCGCGGCGGGGGAGTACGAACGCCTGCGGCGGTTGGAAAAGGCAAAGGCCCCCAGCTTCGCGGAGTTGTTGCTCTCGATGCCCGATCGGGGCGAGGAACTGGAACGGCTCAAGGTGGTGCCGCGGCCCGTGGAATTCTGATTTTCCTGCTCGATACGGACGTGCTGTCGGCCCATCGCAGACCGGATCGAGCGCAGCCGGTCGCAAACTGGCTCGCCCGCCAGAGGACGGTAGATCTCCACCTGAGTGTCATCTCCATTGGGGAAATCGAACGAGGGATAGCTCGGCAGCGGGATCGAGACCCGTCATTCGCCGCGGCTCTCGCCGCCTGGCTGGACCGCGTACTCCTGTTGTACGGGGAACGTCTCCTCGGTGTCGACGCGGCGACGGCTCGGCGCTGGGGTCAGCTCTCGGCTGCAATCGGCCATGAAGGCGCGGACCTGTTGATCGCGGCCACCGCTCTGGAGCACGGCTTGACCGTGGTGACGCGCAACGTTCGCCACTTCGAACCGACGGGCGTGCGGGTGCTGGATCCCGCCACGCAGGGCTGAATGTCCGGCGTTGGCTCAGCGCGGGACGCCGGCCACCTCGGCCGCGCGAGTCCAGATCGAGTCGAACATGGGCTCGGTGAGCGTGCCCGTGAAGGTGTTCTGCTGACTCGGGTGATAGGAGCCGATCAGCAGGCGGCGCCCGATCTCGACCTCCACGCCATGGCCGAATTTGGGCGCCGGCCGGGGGACCGCTTCCCCGCGTTCGCGGAAGATCCTCAGTAGCGCCGAGAACGAAAACCCGCCCAGCGCGACCATGACGGGGGCGTCGGCGAAGTAGTCCAACTCGCGCTCGAGGTAACCCCGGCACCGTTCGCGCTCCCCGGCGGTCGGTTTGTTGGCGGGTGGGGCGCAGCGCACGGCGGCGGTCACCCAGGCGCCCCGGAGCACCAGCCCGTCGTCGCGGGCGGTCGAGTCGGGCTGCGAGGCGAACCCGGCCCGGTGCAGGGCGCGGTAGAGCCAGTCGCCCGACCGGTCGCCGGTGAACATGCGCCCGGTGCGGTTGGCGCCGTGCGCGGCCGGGGCGAGTCCGACGATGAGGAGCCGCGCGGCCGGATCGCCGAACCCCGGCACCGGACGCCCCCAGTACGTGTCGTCGCGGTAGGCGGCCCGGCGTTCCCTGGCCACCCGCTCGCGCCACTCGACGAGCCGCGGACACTTCCGGCAGGCCGTGACCTCCCGCTCGAGCGCGGCGAGGGCCGGATGCGTCAAGCGCCGCCTGATTGCGGAAGGCCGTACTTCAGCCGGTAGAGCACGGCCTCGAGCCGCTGTGACGAGCGGACGGGGGCCGGGAAGCTGGCCCGGTGCAGCGTGGGCACCTTCACCGAGCGGACCCCGGCCAGGTTCGCCGACGCGATGTCCGTGAAGTACTGGTCCCCCACCATCAGCGCCGCCTGCGGACGGTCCGCAAAGTCCAGTTCCTCGAGCGCGGCTCGTACCAACCGGCCGCTCGGCTTGCGGATCGGCCGCAGGTCGCCGGGAGCCCGCTCGTGGGCGGACGAAGCCGCCACCGCGGCCGCGCCGGGGCCGCGCCACGACTCCGCGGGCCCGCGCCGCACTCGAAACGCCGCCCCCGCCCCGGTCTCGTATCCGAGCATGACCGGGATCGCGGGGAAGATCTCTCCCAACTCGGCGAAGCGTGCCTCCTGGCAGTTGGAGACGATGGCGTGCCGCAGTCCGGGAGCGCGGAGCAGATCCTCGAACCCGGCCGCGAGCGCCGGGTCCACCCGCCCCGCGTGGTGCGCCATCAGCGTCCCGTCCACGTCCCACAGGACGGCCTCGACACCCAGGTCGCGCAGGCGTCCGGCGCTCAACTCGTTCACCGAGCCGAGATGGAACGTCGGCCGGATCTCCCGCGAGAGTCTTGCGAGCCGCGGCAGGAGCCGCCGCGCCGTCTGCATCCAGGTCGCGCTCATCAGGTCGCCCTCAGGCGGCGTCCGGTGCCACCGGCCGCGTCAGTTCGCCCCCAGGATGGGATCCTTCTCCCCCGTCATCTCCCAGCGGGTGAGGACGATGGGGATGACCCCGACATCGTAGAAGGCATCGAAGAATCGCTTCACGCTGAAATCTTCGCCTTCCTGGATGGCGTACTCCGCGAGCAGTTCCTCGATCTGGATCTTCCCGGTCACATAGCTCGTCCCGTACCCCGGTTGCCGCAGGTAGAGGCTCTGCTCGCCTCGCACGAGGTCGCCGTCCGGCAGCCACCCTCGCGGCGTCCATTTCATGGCGTGGGCCACCGCCTCCTCCATGTCGAACACCTCTCCGTGCAGGTAGAGGCCGCTGAGCGCCCGCGCGGCCCTTTGCGCCAGCATGACCCAGGTGAGTTCGCGCGACCGCGGGGATCCCTCGAGCAGCCCCAGATGCATGAACATCTCCTCCACGCCCGTGGCGAGTCCCTCCGAACGGGAGTCGAAGATATTGTAGAGGGACGGCGTGGCCCGGATCGGGCTGGCGTGCGGGTCCGCACGCATGCGCGCGAGTTCGATCCAGTGGTGCATGTGCGGCCGGAAGGAGTCCGGGTCGCGGTAGTTCACTTCGGAGAAGAAGTTCCGGATCTGGCCGGGTTCGGCGGGCGTGAAGCTCCCGTTGACGGCGCGGAGGGCCGGGTCCATCCACTCCGCTGTCGTCTGCACCTCTTCCTCGTCGAGGAAGCGCATGTAGCGGTCGACGGACTCGTTCAGCCGCCGGTCGTATTCCTCCGCCGAGGCGATGCGCTCGAGTTCCGGAAGATCCCGGTTGCGGTTCTCCTCCAGCCGCATCGAGGCGTGGGCGCGGGCGAGTTCGCGCCGCATGATCGTGACCTGTTCCTCCCACGAATACGGGACGAGGTGCACGTTCTGCATGTACCAGGTGTAGTTCTCCCGTCCGACCCCCGACGGCCCGGTGCGGGAGGGCGCCTCCTCCTCGAGCCACGCGATGAACGCCTCCGAAGCGGTGCGCGCAGCGGCGATGGACTGGTCGAGCGCGGCGCTGGTCCCGGCCACCTGCGCCGCAAGGTTGTCGAGGTCCCGCACCTGACCCCGAAAGGCCCGGAGGCCGCCCAGCCACAGATCACGGGCGTTCGAGTCCGCGAGGTTCCCCCGCGCCTGGTCCAGCAGCGCCGGGATCGCACCGATGCCTCCGGCGAGTTCGACCGCGTCCGCTTCCGAAAGCGGGTAGTCGTAGGTCCAGAGGTCGATCCAGCCGTGGATGACCGGGCCTTCGTGGGCCGGCACGTCGCTCTCCGCCGCGAAGACCGTGACGTAGAAGGCCGGGTCCCGGGCCCACGGGCGCCGCACGCGGTGATCGAAGTCGAGGCCGTTCATTTCGGCGCGGACCAGGTGCCAGTCGATCTGTTCCGCCACGGACCAGTCCGCCGGGGCCCCGCTGCCCAGCCGCACCTGCCACTGCGGGAGTTCCTGCTGCTGGCGCGCCATCGCCTCTCCCGTGTAGTCCGGCACTCCGTCGAGGAAATCGGGGCGCTCGAACTCCCGCCACTCGTCGAACAGCTGCAGCAGGTCGGCGTGTGAACCGGGACCCGGCCCCACGACGGCATCTCCGGGCCCGCTGGACACTTGCACCAGGAGGACGCCGAGAACGAGGACCGCGATTCCCATAAGGATGAACGACGGACGGAGTCGGCTGCGAACCATGGTGCCTCCCGGAGGGGTGTAATCCGCGGATCGTTTCCTGCATAATGATACCGGTGTCGCGTCCCGGAAATCCGCGAGCTGACAAGAGTGCCGAGGCGCCGGGGCCTGCAGGGCACTTCCAACGGGGAATCATGATCATGCACGCTTCGTCATTCCTCCGGTCTTTCTTCCGCCCGCCTTCATTCCTCGTCTCGGCGGTCCTTGCCACCCTTGCTTCGACCGGATCGGCAGCGGCTCAGGAACCGCCGGACACGGTCGTCGTGGTGCAGGAGCTCGAGGTCGTGGTGGGGTCACGGGTGGGGGTCGAGGATCCCGCGACGCTCTCCGTCCCCGTGGACATCTACAGCGCCGAGGAAATCGCGCGCATGGGGGAGGTCGACCTTGGCGAGGTGCTGGGCAAGATCGCGCCGTCCTTCAACTCCACGCGGTTGTCCGCCGGCGATGGCGCGGCCCTCCACGTAGCCACGTTGCGCGGCATGAACGGCGACCAGGTGCTCGTTCTCGTCAATGGCAAGCGACGGCACGGAGTCGCATTCGCGAAGCTGCTCGCGGCGGCCGGACAGGGGACGACCGGGACCGACCTGCGTGCCATTCCGGTCCACGCCATCAAGCGGATCGAAGTGCTGCGCGAGGGCGCGGCTTCGCAGTACGGCTCGGATGCCATCGCGGGCGTGATCAACATCGTGCTCAAGGACGACGCCAGCGGGGTCAGCGCGGCCACCTACCTCGGCCGGACCTCGCGTGGGGACGGAATGAGGCTGTTCACTTCGGCCAACGCCGGGGTTCCGCTCGGAGACGGCTTCTTCAACATCACGATGGAGATCGCGCGCCAAGAGGTCACGAACCGGGCGGGCGCCGCACCCACCTGCTTCGGTCCCGATCCGTCCTACGGCCCCTGTGCCGATGGTGGAAAGGTCATCCAGCTGCAGCGAAACGGCGAGCCCGACTACAAGGGCGCGGGGTTCATGGCCAATGCCGCGATCCCCCTCGGCGAATCGGCCGAGTTCTATGCCTTCGGGGGATACTCCGGGCGCGAAGCGGTCTCGGACGGCCTGTACCGCAAGGCGGACTGGGTGCCTCGCTCGGTCAGCTACGTCTATCCGGATGGCTTCTTCCCCATCGAGGAGTCGGACCTCATCGACAAGTCCGCCGTGGCGGGGCTGCGCGGCGACATGGGCGAGTGGTCGGGAGATCTCAGCCTCGGGTTCGGGCACGGCCGGTTCGCCTTCAACGCCGCCAATTCGATCAACCCGTCCTACGCGGCCGAGTACCTGGCGGGGAACCCCGGGGCCGACGGAGCCTCGATCGCGGCCAACGCCGGACCCAGGAACACGTTCAGCGGCGGGCTCAACGTGCGCCAGTGGACTCTGAACGCCGACGCGACGCGGGAACTCGAGGTGGGTTCGACCCCGGCGTTCCTGGCTGTTGGTGGAGCTTTCCGGAGGGACTCCTACTGGATGGAAGCCGGCGACCGGGCTTCGTGGGCGTGCGGACCGAGCGATACGCCCGGCAGCTTTCCGGCGGCCCATCACCAGAACGATGGGACCGTATACGCGAGCTGCGGGATACAGGGCTACCCCGGCTACAGCCCGACCTCGGCCCGGCTGAGTGAACAGGATCGCAACAGCGTCGGAGCGTATGCGGACATGGAGTTGCGCTCGCCGAGCGGGCGCACCCTGGGCGGCGCTCTTCGCTATGAGCACTATACCGACGCTGGAAGTTCGCTGACCGGCAAGCTGGCCGGCCGCCTGGAGTTGGGCGAATCGGGCGCCGCGCTCCGCGGCGCGGTCTCCACAGGCTTCCGGGCGCCGCGGCTGCCGCAGCGGGGCTTCAACACGATCGGTTTCGTGGGCGGCAGTGAGGGTCTGGTCAGCGCCGGGTTCCTGCCCGAGGGCGATCCGATCGCGTGCTCGGACTTCGGAGCCTGCTCGCTGAGCCACGAAACGTCGCTCAGCCTCACGGGCGGACTCGTCTATTCCAACGACGCCGGCCTGTTGGTGACGGCGGACTACTACCGCGTCGCCGTCAAGGACGCGATTGCCCTGACCCGGAGCCTCGATCCGAGCCACGGGCTGCGGCCCGGCGCGCAGTTTCAGGGTCGGCCAGTGGACGCCGTGGCGTTCTGGACCAACGCGATCGACACGCGCACGCAGGGGTTCGACCTGGCGGCGAGTTGGCGCTTCCGCGGCATGGACTGGGGGGCCGCGGATCTGTCCGCCAGCCTGCACCGGAACAGCACGAAAATCACCGCCAACCGCAACGAGAACTTCATCGGAGACACCCAGCAGACGCTGATCGAGGACTCGCAACCCGGACAGCGGATCGGCGTCAGCGCCGACCTCCGGTTCGCACAGGGGTTCGGCGCGAGGTTCGGCGTGAACCACATCGGTTCCGTCACAACGCCGTTCATCTTCGAGGAGAACGTCACGATCGACGCGGCGGCGATCGCCGACCTGGAGTTCAGCTTCCGCGTGGGCGACCGCATCCAGGTGGGCGTCGGGGCCAACAACCTGTTCGACCGTCTGCCGAACCGGCTCCCGGACGACGCCGTGGCTCAGCTCTGGACGATGGAGTACCCCTCGGAGTCGCCCTACGGCGTGGCGGGACGAATCTGGTACATGCGGGTCAACGTGGTCGGGAACTGAGCGAGAATGACCCCGGCTGGACTCGAACCAGCGGCCTCGGGATTAGGAATCCCGCGCTCTATCCACCTGAGCTACGGGGCCGGAGCGACACCCGCCTGCTCGCCGGGAACCGCGCCGCGAATCTAGCGGCCGGGCCTGAGGACGGCCAAGCGACTCGTCGCAGGGGAGCAGCGCCGGACGTTTGAAATCCCCGCTACGGGGATAGAGATTGCGCCCATCCCGGCCGCGTCGAACCGTCAGCCTCCCCGGAACCATCACATGCAACCTGTAGACACGCTCATCCTCGGCCCTCTCGTCGTCACGATGGACGCCGAAGAACGGATCATCGAGACGGGCGCCGTCGCGGTGCGGGACGGCGTGATTGTCGCGGTGGGAACGCGCGGGGACCTCGAAGGCGTGACCGCCGCCGAGACGATCGACGCCGCCGGGAAGCTGCTCATGCCGGGGCTGGTGAACGCGCACACGCATCTGGGCGACTCCCTCTTCCGGAGTCTCGTGGAGGAGTTGCCGCTCGAGGCGTGGCTGGAGCGGCTGTGGATCTCCGAGCGCGAGTTCGTCAGCCGGGAGCGCGTTGAACTGGGGGCGCGGCTCTCGATGGCGGAGATGATCCGCGGCGGGACGACATGTGCGCTCGACATGTTCTGGTTCCCGGAGGCGGCCGCCGACGCGGCGCTCGGGGCCGGCTTCCGGCTCGTGACCGGACCCATCTTCTTCGACTTCGACGGACCCGATGGGCTGGCGGTCGAGCGCCGGATCGCCGCAGGCGAGCGCTGGTTGGAGCGCTACGCGGCCGAGCCGCTGATCACCCCGTGTGTGCAGCCGCACAATGCGCTCACGGTCTCGCCGGAGGGTCTACGGGCGGCGCGCGATTTGGCGGACCGGGCCGGAGCCCTCTTCCACACGCACTGCTCCGAGACGGCGACCGAGGTGCGGCAGACGACCGAACGCTTCGGGCACACACCCGTCGCCCATCTCGATGACCTCGGCATCCTGGACGACCACACCGTACTCGCGCACTGCGTCCACCTGGTCGACGACGATTTTGCCCGTCTCCGGCGCTCCGGAGCGGCGGTTCTCCACAACCCGCTCTCCAACCTCAAGCTCGGGTCGGGGATCGCGCCGGTCGCCCGCATGCTGGAGGAAGGGATTCCCGTCGCCATCGGCACGGATGGCCCGGTGAGTTCGAACGATCTCGACATGTGGACCGCGATGCGTTTCGCGGGGCTATTGCAGCGCGGTGTTCACATGGATCCCGTGCTCACGCCCGCCCGCGAAGTCGTCCGCATGGCGACGACGGTCGGGGCGGAGGCGCTGGGACTGGGCGAGGTGGGACGGCTGGCGGAGGGCTACCGCGCGGACCTCATCCTCATCGATCTGGCACGACCCCACCTGATGCCGATGTACGACGTGTACGGCCACCTCGTCTACACGGTGGGCCGCGACGATGTCCGCTCGGTGATGGTCGACGGCCGCTGGGTCATGCGCGACCGAACCCTCGAGACGATCGACGAGGCCACCGTCCTCGCCGAGATGGAGCAGCTGGCCGCCGAAATCGAGCACCACGCCGCCAGCCTCGAACCCGCCTGAGTCAGAGAGAGAAGACGAACCCCCCGAGAATCGAGAAGACACGGGTCGTCTTCGAGCCACCCAGACCCGGAGCGGAGCCACCCAGGCCCTGTATCCCGAGATCGTAGAGGAACTCGAGCGCCACTCCCATGCGGCTCGCAACGGGTACTTCCAGGCCCGCCCCGCCCGAGACACCGAAGTCCGTGTTTGAGAGCTGTATATCGGTAGCGTCGCAGTCGGCGTTGAAGCTCGCTCCGCCCCCGGAGACCGAGGCGGAACAGGCCGTCCGCAATCCCCAGTACGGTCCGAGCAGGAAGTACGCGCCCCCCCTGCGGCTCGCTTGCGTTAGCCCGATTCTCGCCAGAGCCGAGAGACGGAAGTAGTCGACCTCGAGCTGCGGGACCCGCGGTCCTCCGCCGGCCTGGACGTAGCTCCCCGCGAATCGAAGACCCATGCTGCCCGAAACCGGCACCGTCGTGGACACCCCCAGGCGGATGCCGGACCTCGACTCCTGTTCCGTCAGTGCTTCCAGATCGGCGAGTCTCGCCCGGGTCAGCCCGGCGTGAATGCCGACAGTAGTCTGCCCGCCAAGGGGGGCTGCGGGTGCCAGACCGCCGAGGAAAAGGAGAGCAGCCATCGGAAGGGGAGAGATCTTCAACGGTGCACTTCCGGTCGATGACCGAATTCGATGCGGGAAGAGCCTCACAGAGAAAAGACGAGTCCCGCCATAACGGAAAGGACACGGGTCTTCGCGTCCTCCAGGTCCTTCAGACCCAGGTCGTACAGGGCCTCGATCGACACTCCCATGCCGTCCGAGACACCGACTTCCAGGCCGGCGCCACCGGACACTCCGAAATCTGTGCCCGGCCAGTCGAGATCGGCTTCGTCGCAGTCGACGCCTATGCTCATGTCTTGTGCCTCGACGGACATGCTGCAGCCGGAACTGAATCCGATGAACGGTCCAGCGAGGAAATAGACCGCCACCCGACGGCCTTCCATGGGCAACGCGGCCCTGGCAAGAGCCGAGAAACGGAGATAGTCGAGATCAAGCCCGGCTTTGATCGTCGCGTCTGGCGGCACGCCGTCCTGATCCAGACCGGGGACGAACCCGGACAGGTCGAGTGCAAAGCCGCCCCCCGCCTGAACGTAGTCCCCGCTTAACCGGATCCCGAGGCCGCCTGTGACCGGGGCGGTCGCGGACACTCCGAAACGGGCCCGCGATCGCGATTCCTGAAGTACCGGTATTGGCGTGCCTCCAAACGAGAGCGTGCCGCGGGTGAGGCCGGCGCGGAGACCCACCACGGTCTGTCCAGCCAGAACGGGGACGGATGTCACACAGCTGATCGAGAAGAGCGCGACCAGGAGCCGGCGCGATGATTTCATGGTCTGTCCCCAGGCGGGCGGGAGCGCTGACGACTGCTCTCGAAGCTACCCGTGCCTCGTGTCCGCAGCAAAGAAAATTCGGCCCGCCAAGTGCTCCGGCGAAGGCCCCACGCGCCGAAGGCCGCCGTTCAAGGGGAGGCGTCGTCCGCGGGGACGATGGCGGGGAGGATGCGATCTTGAAGCGCCGTCCAGCTGAAGAGTTCGGGCTGCTCGTGCAGCGTCCAGCCGTTGAAGACGGAAATCAGGTCGTATTCGGGGACGACGTGGATGAACTGCCCTCCGTATCCGTTCCCCGCGAATACCCGCGTTTCACCATTCTCGTGCACAGGCACCCACCACTGGTATCCGTAGCCCGTGTCGGGCCGATCGTTATCGGGCGCCACGTCGGGGACGACGGGTAAGGTGGAGGCCTCGATCCAAGCCCGGGAGACGATCTGCCGGCCGTCCCATTCCCCGCCCCGGAGCATGAGGTATCCGATGCGGGCCAGGTCATGCGTGGAGAGGTAGAGGCCGCCCTCGCTGTCGACTTCGCCTCCGGGGGTGATTTTCCAGTAATACTCTTCGATCCCGATGCGACTGAAGAGGCGTTCCTCCGCCCAGGCGTCCAAGCGCTGTCCCGTGGCTTGGCGCACGATCTTTCCGAGCAGCACGCTCACTCCGTCGTTGTAGTCGAAGCGCATGCCTGGCTCGGTACCCACCGGCTGCGCGACGACGTAGTCGATCCACCGGTCGCTCGCCTCGAGGATCGTCGTGGGGTGCGTGTCGTCGTCGTACGTCTGGCCCGGGATCGCCCAGTCGATCCCGCTCTGCATGGTCAGGAAGTCCTCCAGCGAGGCGGCGGCGCGGCGCGGATCCGCGAGATCGACGCCATACGTCTCGAAGTACGGCCAGACCGGCGCCTCGACATCCGGGATGTGGCCCTCGTCCACCGCGATCCCCAACGCGACCGAGGTCACGCTCTTCGTCACCGACTGGAGCGAGTGCAGATCCGTGTCCCGGAAGTAGGGGTGCCAGGAGGGGTGGTCGTAGTTGTACTGATGGTCGACGGTGTCCTCCTGCGCGGACAGGAGTTCGGCGTACGTCTCGGCGCGGTCCCAGTGCCGGTCCGCAATCACCCGGCCGTTGCGGATGAGGAGGAAGTGGTCGATGAGGCCGTACCGACCCGCGTCGATATCGGCGATGAGCGAGTCGATCGCGGCAGGGTCGACGCCTTCGGCCTCCGCAGTGGAAACGGGCCACGTCTCTCCCGGCCAGCCGGGCCCCGAACTCGCACCGCAGCCAGAAAGGAGCATCGCCCCGGACATCAGGATCGCCCCGGACATCAGGATCGCCGCTGATCGCAGGAGAAGGGCCCCTTGGCCGAGAAAGACCTTCGGTTCCCTAACCGTGTATCCGGGGGTGCGGATTGTCATTCCGATTGACAATCCGCACCCCGCCTTCGAGGCTTGTGGATCATGGCAGCAGTCACTTCGCGGGGGCGCAATGGAGTCAACTGGCGAACCTGGCGAACCCGAACCTGGCGAACCTGAACCTGGAGGACGCGGAACCGTGGCCATCATCCATCGTAACCTTGCGGACTCGTTTCGCCAGCGATTGCGGCGCTATCCGCTGGTAATGGTCATGGGTCCACGGCAGTCCGGCAAGATTACGCTCTGCCGGACCGTACTTTCCGACCGGCCCTGCGTCTCGTTGAGTGAGCTCGACGTGCGCACCCATGTGAGGGAGGATCTGGTCGGTTTCGTGCGGGAGTATCGCGACGGTGCGGTAATCCGCGAGATCCAGTTGGCGCCGGAGTTGATGTTCCATCTTCAGGAACTTGCGGACGAGGATCCGATCCCGGGGCGCTTCGTGGTGACGGGATCGCACCACTTCGGCTTGAGTGTCGTGATGAGCGAGTGGATGGCGGGTCGTGTGGGCGCCCTCCAGTTGCTTCCTCCGGGACTGGACGAGTTGGCACGCTTCGGAAAGCGACCTCCCGGTCTGCTCAACGCCCTTTGGACCGGGTCGTATCCGAGGATTCACCACCGTGACACTCCGCCCGGTGTCTGGCTGAGGGACTATCTCGCGACGTATCTGGATCGCGATGTCCGTTCCCTGCGGAAGATCGCGAACCTTGAGATCTTCTCCGACTTCGTGAGGCTGGTTGCGGGACGAACCGCGACGGAGGTGAACCTGTCGGCGCTGGCGGCCGATGCCGGCGTGCGGCACAACACGGTCAGGGCTTGGCTGGAGGTCCTGGAGACGAGTTTCTTTGTCTTTCGGACGCCGGCCTACCGCCCCAACGTGCGCACACGCCAGATCAAGGCGCCCAAGCTCCACTTTCTGGATTCGGGACTCGCCTGCTACCTGCTCGGCATCCGGTCTCCGGAGGAACTCCGTCATCACCCGTTGAGAGGGCAGATCTTCGAGAGCTGGGTGGCGGCGGAGGTCTTCAAGGCGATCACCCATCGCGCCGAAGAGCCGCGCTTACGCCATTACCGGGCAGCGGGCACCGAGGTCAGCCTCATCGTTGACCGGGGAACGCGGCTCGTCCTGGCCGAGGCGAAGTCCGGCGCTACGGTCGTCCCGCGTTTCCTCCTGGGCATGCGTACACTCGGGGAGGCACTGGAGAGAGAGGGACGGTCCGTTGACCGGCGGCTCATCTACGGGGGAGACCTGCTCCACCGGCGCGGCGGCGCGGACATCCTGCCGTGGAATCGGATGCTGGAAAAGACCTGGAACTGACGGCCTGGAACTGACGGACTGGAACTGACGGACTGGAACTGACGCGGCCGCTTCGGGTCATCGGAGGGCAGCGGCGACGTTGCCGCCGTCCACGGTGAGGATCGCGCCGGTCGTCGCGCGGGCGAGGGCCAGCGAGACGAACGCCTGCGCGACATCCTCGGCCCTGACCTCGCGGCCGAGGAGGTTGCCCCGCAGGTAGGTATCTTCGGTCACGCCGCGCGCTTCGGAGCGGGCCGCGATCATCTCGTCGGTGAGGACGCCGCTCCGGATGCGGTCGGCGTTGACGCCGTTCGATCGGATTCCCTCCCAGCCGTGTTCGATGGCGTACTGACGCACGAGTCCGAGGGTCGCCGCCTTCGGCAAACCGTACGGGCCGAAGTCCGGGCCCGGGTTGACGGCCTGCTTCGAAACGTTGAAGAGGAGACAGCCGCCCGTCCCTTGGGCGCGCATCGTGCGCACCGCCGCGCGCGTGACGCGCTGGTGGGCGAAGAAGTTCAACTCGAAGCTCTCTCGCAGCACGTCGTCCGACACGTCGGCCATGGGACCGCGCCAGGCGGCCCCGGCGTTCGAGACGAGAATGTCGACGCCTCCGAAGCGGGCGGCGACGATGTCGAAAGCGCGCTCGACGGACGCATCGTCCGTCACGTCGCATGGGACGGCGAGCCCCGCACCGGCCCCGGCGGCGGTGTCGAGCGAGGGGCCCGGGAGGTCGAAGAGGGCGACCTCGGCGCCGGCGGCCCGGAACGCGGCGGCCGTGGCCCGTCCGATCGCGCCCGCACCGCCCGTGACCACCACGACGTGTCGGGCCAGCGTCTTCTCCTTCGCGCCGGCCAATTTCGCCTGTTCGAGCGACCAGTACTCGATGTCGAACAGCTCGGCCTCGGTGATGCTTTCGAAGCGGTCCATGCTCTCCGCATCCGTGATGACATCGACCGTGGTCTCGGCGAGGTCCGCCGCCGCGGCCGCGGCCCGCGCGTCGCGACCGCTCGCGAACAGACCCACACCCGGCACCAGGACCACGCGCGGACTCGGGTCGAGCATGCGCTTCGTCCCGCCATAGCGCGGGTTGTGGCGCTCGAAGTAGGCCCTGTAGGCCGCCCGGTAGGTGTCGACCGCGGCCCGCGCCTCTCCGGTCCAGGCGGTGAGGTCGCCGGCGGGTGGCGCGGGGAGCACGACGGGGAGCGGCTTGGTGCGGATCGCGTGGTCGGGCGTGACCGTGCCGACCTGGCTGTAGCGCGACAGTTCGTCGCCGCCGACGTAGTCGAGGATAGCCGGGCCGGCCCGGTGTTCGAGGATGAAGCGCTCGCACTCCGCCCCATTGCTTTCCCGCCGGTTCGCCAGCATGCCACGGATGGCGGGCGCGATCTCGCTCGCGGAAGCAACCGCGCCAGAAGTTGCGGCGCTGGCGAACACGGTCCTGCGCCCGCCCTCGATGCGCGCTTCGGCGAGGCTGACGAACTCGATCATGAGTTCATACGCCTCCCGCGCCGTGTCTCCGAAGGTGAACAGGCCGTGCTTGATGAGGACGAGTCCTTCCGCCTCCGGATGGGCGTCCGCCGCCGCCTTCGCGGCCTTCGCGAGATCGAAGCCGGGCATGATGTAGGGGACGATCGCGGCGCGGTCGCCGTAGACCTCGCGGCAGATCTCCTCCCCCTCCGGCTGGTCCGTGAGGACGAGGGCCGCATTGGCGTGCGTGTGATCGATGAACGTGCGCGGCACCCATGCGTGCAGGAGCGTCTCCACCGAAGGGTTCGGCGCCTTCGAATCGAGCAGGTTGCGGCGCTGCAGGTTCACCATGTCCTCGTCGGACAGGGCGTCGATCTCCGCCAGCCCGAGGAGTGGATCGAGTTGCACCGCGGGAAGTCCGGGCGGCTCGATCGTCCCCATGTCCCACCCGCTGCCCTTCACGTACAGCACGTCCAGTTCGGCGCCCGTCACATCCCGCGCCCTCGACTTGACCGACGTGTTCCCGCCCCCGTGCAGCACGAGCCTCGGCTCGGACCCCAGCAGCCGTGTCGTGTAGACCCGTAGCGCGAGATCCTCCCCTACGCCTTCGGCGGCGTACCGCTCGACGAGTTCCGCAGCCTCGCTGTCGTTCCACATGCTTTTCATCCAAGGACGGTACGGACCTCCCCGTAACTCGTCCAGCAACGTAGGATGGTGCGGTCCCGGCGCCGGGCCGGGCGGTTCGCCGGAGATCCGATGACCTGGCCACGAAGCGCCCTCGTTCCAGTCGTGCTCGCCGCGCTGCTCGTGGCTCTCCCCGTCGTTGCGCAGGAGCCGCCGGCCCCGGGGGAGGCGGAGACCGGCGTGGCATCCCTGCCCCGCCCCACGCTCGTCGCGCGGGCGCTGACGGCCACGATCCGCGTGGACGGGATCCTGGACGAGCCCGCCTGGCAGGCCGAGCCGGCCACCGGCTTCATCCAGGCGGAGCCGGACGAAGGGCTGCCCGCCACCGAGCACACGCACGTCTGGGTGGCGTACGGCGACGGCAACCTGTACGTGGCCGCCCGCCTGCACGACGCGCAGCCCGACCGGCTCGTGGTGAACGATATCCGCAAGGATTTCGACGACCGCGTGCAGGATGCGTTCGCCGTCATCCTCGACACGTTTCACGATCGCCGGAACGGCTACGTGTTCGTGACGAACCCGGCCGGCGCCCGGGCCGACCGCCAGATCGCCAACGAAGGCCGCGAAATTAACGCGAGCTGGGACGCCATCTGGCGGGTGGAGACCCGCCGGGACGACGAAGGCTGGACCGTGGAGATGGAGATCCCCTTCCGGTCGATCCGCTCCGCCTCCGCGGGGGACGTGTGGGGGATCAACTTCAGCCGCCGCATCCGGCGCAACAACCAGATCGCCTTCTGGTCCCCGGTGCCCCGCGCGTACGGCCTCACGCGGCTGTCGCTCGCCGGCACGCTCACCGGACTGCCCGGGACGCGGAGCGCCGGGCGCGACCTCCGCCTCACCCCGTACGGGCTCGCCAACACCGTCCGCGGAACGGGCGGCCCCTCGTTCGACCAGGAACTCCAGGGAGGCGTCGACGTGAAGTGGGGTCTCACGCGCGGCCTCGCGCTGGACGTCACCGTGAACCCGGACTTCGCCCAGGTCGAAGCGGACGAGCAGCGCGTGAACCTCACCCAGTTCAGCCTCTTCTTCCCGGAGAAACGCCGCTTCTTCCTCGAGAACTCCGGGCTCTTCTTCATGGGCGACCAGGCGCGGAACACCCGCGGCAACCTCCTGCCCCGCGTGGACGAGGACCTCCTCCCCTTCTTCAGCCGGCGCATCGGGCTCACGGAAGATGGCAGGACCCAGCCGATCCGCGGCGGCGCGCGTCTCACGGGCAACACGGCCGGGCTTCAGCTCGGCGCGATGGCCATGCGGACGGGGGATGTGGAGGGGGTGCCGGGCAGCGATTTCGGCCTCTTCCGGGCGCGGAGGAACCTATTCCAATCCTCCGAAATCGGCGGGATCTTCATGTTTCGGCGCGCGGCCGATGGAGGCGCGGAGGACTTCAACCGGATCTACGGGGCCGACACCAACATCCGCTTCCCGCGCGAGGTCGATCTCAGTGTGTACTACCTGGCGTCGGACGCAAAGGGGCCGGGGGACACGACCCGGGGCGAAGCGGGGGCCGCGCCGTCTCCCGCCGGAGAGCGGGGCGGCCACACCGTACGCGCGTCGATCGGTCACGACGGCAACTTCCTGCACTTCAAGCTCGCCTACATGGAGATGTCGCCGGACTTCCAGAACGACCTCGGCTTCCTCCGACGCACCGGGTTCCGGAAGTACTTCGTCGACTGGGGGATCCGGCCCCGCTACGAGTTCGCGCGCCGGCTCGGGGTGCGCGAGATCCACCCGCACCTCGAGTGGCACTACTACGACGATCTCGATAACCGGATGCTCGCCAAGTGGCTGCACACCGGCGTCACATTCTTCATGAACAACGGAGGCAACGTTCAGATCCAGGTGGACCCGCGCTTCGAGCGCATCGACCGTCCGTTCACGCTCGACCGCCGCATCGACCCCATCCCCGCGGGCTCCTACAGCTGGGCGCCGTGGTCGCTGACGGGGGGGACGGACGCGAGCCGCATGTTCTCCTTCCGCTGGCGGGGCACGCTGGGCGAACTGTGGAGCGGGACGCAGAAGTCGGTGTCTCTGACGATGAACTTCAAGCCGTCCTACGCCTTCCGGGCTTCGGTGGGGATGACGCGGACGGACGCGACGCTCGACCTCCCGGACGCGAGCTTCGTGCGGACGCTGTGGACGGTGCGCACCAACTATTCGTTCAATCCGGACATGTTCGTCGACGCGCTGATTCAGTACGACCCGGCGTACGACGTCTTCAACTCGAACGTGCGCTTCAACCTCATCCACGCGCCGCTGAGCGACCTCTACCTGGTGTGGAACGAACAGCGGATCACGACCGGCGACGGCACGCCCCCGGGCCGCAGCCTCACCCTCAAGATGACCCGAATGCTCGCCTTCTGAGGCGAGACCATAGGGCAGTCGAACGGGAGGCGCATACGGATAGGGGCGGAAAAAAAGCGCAGCCCGGATTGCTTCCGCTCTCGCAGACAAAGGCATCCCGGGCCGGGCCTTTTTGGGTAGTCGGCGGGTTTACCTTGTTCGCTGTCGGACAGCGATTCCGACTCCACCCACTCCAACTAGCGTGGCGATGTGCGGCCACCACTCATCTAGGAAATCAAGTTGTCGCGTGACCGCAAGCGTCACGAAGACGACCACAACTGCCCCCGTCAACACCAGCAACTTCTTCCAGCCGATCGCGGCCAGTTGTCCTTGCGCCTCGGGCGCACCGCTACTACGCTGGATCTTGTCCATTTCTGTCTCCTTTCAGGTGGATGTTGGACGCTCGCTGAAGCTCCTACTTCAGCGAGCGTTACGCTCCAGGCCGCCACCTGTCGGCCTGGGGCGTTTTCTATTCGGAGCCACCACCCTCCTCTGGTTCCCCGGAGGGATCTCCGTCCTTCGATGCTTGCTGCTTCGGTCGGTTGGGGTACCACTCCGCGAGCCCCCAGGTACCATCCTTCTCCAGTCGAACAACCTGTCCCGCCTTCACGAGACGGTGAGTGCCCGTGTAGACGATGTTCCGGAAGTTCTTGGATTGCGTTATGAACCCACCTTGGAGGATCAGGTCCGCCAGTTCTCGCGTCGAGAGTGGCCGCTTTCTGATGCTTAGGCATTTCTTCACGGCATCCTGGACGGACATCCGGAAGAACGTATCCGACTTGATGACAGGATCGTCCGCCATCCCCCGATCGATGCCACCGGCTGGTACCGGACCTCCGGCGAGGCGTTCCAAGGCTTTGATCGCGGTCTCGATGTCTTCTTTCTGCGCATAAAGTGCGGCCAGCGCCGGACCGTACGGATCGTCGTTCATGCTCTCGGTCACTTGTTTCCTCCAGCGGACACACGTATCCTCTACCCGTCATTGTGGGTCATCAGCACAGGGCCGGACTACGGCCCCCGTCGGCCCTCATAGGCGATGCTCACCCTCCGGGGTTACGGGGGCTGGGCCGCGAATTGTTCCCCCAAGAACGGTGATCGCGGCCAGCCCCCGGTTGCTTGTTGTTGGTCTCCGGGAATACCGGACTCGAACAGGGTACGCGCACACGACGTGCCAGTCAAGCAGTAAGGGTCTGCCCCGATGGCGGCAGCCCAACATGTGTCGGATTCTGTAGACTGTCCCTGAGTGTGCAGCCCCATCAAGCCGGTAGACTGCCTCTCATCCGCGCCTCGGAAATCCTGGGCCCAGAGCGGTGACGGCGCTCGATGTTTCCGTGGCGGCCTCTCGTCCACCCCTTCAGTGACAACGCGGCGATACCCGCTCTACGGCTTGTCGCTGACGCCTCCGAACGCGCGCAACAGTTCATCCGGGAGAGGCTCGAAGAAACTCGCTGGCACGCGCATGCCGCGGTCGATCCCGATGGGACGCTTCTCCTCGGAAGGCGGGCGCAACGGGCGGATTTCCGCAATGGGCACGTTCCGGCGGCAGATGGTGACCGTCTCGCCGCGCTCCACGCGGGCCAGGTAGCGGGACAAACCGGCTCGAGCCTCGGCAATGTTGACCTTGATCATGTAAAGCAACCCATACACTCCAGGTTCATGTCAACGGCCGGCGGTGGTGACGGCCTCCTTCTTGTCGGGATGGACGGGGGACGTTTCCCACTCGTACTCCTCCCCCAGAACCCAGCGGTAGTACCAGTCGAGTTCGACGTTGGCCTTGAAGAGCCGCTGCTGGAGTTCGACCCAGCCGTGGCCCTGCTCCGGTGCGACATAGAGGTGGGTCGGGACGCCGTTGTGCTTCAGGCCCTGGTACAGTTCGACGGACTGCGGCATCGGTACACGCTCGTCGTTCTCTCCGACGAGCACGAGCGTAGGGGTCACGACCTTGTGGAGGTCGAAGAGCGGCGAGTCGGCCATGTACTGCTCGATCGGGGCGTCCTCGGACCAGGGCGTGCCGCCGAACCACGGCGTGCGGTAGATGCGGACATCGGACTGCGCGTACATCGACATCCAGTTCACGGCGCCCGCGCCCGAGGAGGCCGCCTTGAAGCGGTCCGTGTACGTGATGATCTTGTTCGTCATGTGGCCGCCGGCGCTCCAGCCCATCTTCGCCATGCGGTCGCCGTCCACGAGTCCGCGCTCAACGAGGTAATCCACGCCGGCCATCACGTCCTTGTGCGCCTGGTCGAAGTAGTTGCCGATCATGTTGCGCAGGAAGTCGTCGCCATATCCGGTGGACCCGCGATAGTTGGGCTTGAAGACGAACCATCCGCGCGCGGCGAGCACGGTCTCGTAGTTGCTCGAGCGCGCGAAACGGAACTTGTCGGAGGACGGGGGGCCTCCGTGCGTCTGCACGACGAGCGGGTAACGCACGCCCTCCTGGTAGTCGATGGGATAGAAGATGAGACCTTCCACCTCGACCCCATCCTCGCCGGCGTACTGCACCGCTTCCATGCGCGGGAGGAGGAACTCTTCGGCCAGATAGTCGAACAGGTGGGTCACCTGGCGCGGCGACGCGGAGCCGGCCAGCGCCCACAAGTCCCCCGCGTTGGTCGCGCTGCTCACGGAATAGAGGTGTGTGCCCGATGCGGGATGGTAGTCCCAGGCGCCGACCGAGTGGTCTCCCCCGGTGACCGCTTCGGCCCGCCCCGCGTCCGAGGCATCGGCGGGCACGGAGTAGATCTGCTGGCGCACGCCGGTGTTCGCGCGGAAAAAGATCGAGCGGCCGTCCCGCGACCACATCGCGGCGTTGACGTCGAAGCTCCCGCCCGGCACCACGGAGACGGGATCTCCGCCGTCGGTCGGGACGACGAACAGGCGCTGGTTGAAGTAGAAGTCGCTGAGTTCGTCGTTCGTGTTCGCGACGAAGAGCGCGTGGCGGTTGTCGGGGGAGAGGGCGGCGCCGACTTCGCCCACGTGATTGTCGGTGATCTGTCGACCGCCCGACCCGTCGGGGTCCATGACCCACAGTTCGGAGTTGAGCAGGTCGTCGTAGAGGGCCGTGGGCGCCAACTGCACGAGGAGCAGCGTCCCATCGCGCGAGACCGAATAGCCTCGGACCATCAGGCCGGGCTCCGTCACCCGCTCCGCGGGGCCGCCCTCGCTCGAAACACGCCACAGTCCGGTCGGCAGCTTGTCTTCCTCATAGCGGAACACGTTGTCGTTGACGGCTTCGCGCGCCTTCTCGGCCTCCGACTTCTCATCGACCGCCATGAAGTAGATCCAGGCGCCGTCGCCGGACCACGAGATCGAACTCACCGGCGTCGGGTGCTCGCTTACGGCCCCGGCCTCGCCGCCCCGGGTCGGCATCACGAACACCTGGTTGTGCTCCGTGTCGTGCCGGTTCGCGATGAAGGCGAACCGCGAGCCGTCGGGAGACCAGCGCGGGCTCGATTCTCCGCCCTCGCCGTTCGTCATGCGTACCGTTCCGGTCCCGTCCATGGCGACGCGCCAGATGTGGGAAGCCGTGCCGTTGGCCTCCCAGTCGGTGTCCGTCCGCACGTACAGCACCTCCGATCCGTCAGGCGAGATCCGGGGGTCGGCGAGACCGGGGATGTCGATGAGGTCCACGATCGTCATCGCCCGTTGCTGGGCGGACAGGGGGATCGCCAGCGCGAAGACGGCGAGGACGGCGAGAACTCCGAGCCCTGGGATGGGGCGAGTGCGGCGAGACATGGCAGACTCCTGCGGTTGGCGGTGGCCCGTCGCGGTACATCGATGTTGATGGAGCCGTCCCCGGGGGACAAGAGCCCTGCGGCTAGCCTGTCACGCTGCGGAGAGCGGCGAGGTGCTCGTCGGTGAGGCCATCCATCTCGAACAGCGACACTCCGGCGGCTCCGGCGTCCCGCGCCGTCGCGACGGCCTCGGCCAGCGCGGGGGGATCGAGCGCGGGCAGGTAGAGTCCGGCGTTCAGCGGTGTGGCGGCTCCCCCTCGCACGTCTCCGGCCGTGGAGGCGAGCGCTGCGACCCCTTCACGGACGCCCTCTCCGATCCAGGGGACGTCCTCGAAGTAGAAGCTCTGGTAGAGCATCGGGAAGAAGCGGTCGAGCGGCCAGCGATCCCAGTCCTGCCGAACCAGCGTGCGCGCGATGGAAGGGGTCGGGAAGACCGCGGCGGTGATGGGCTTCCCCTGTTCGTGAGCCGCCTCGGCGAGTTGCCGGACGCCGCCCGTCACGGAGTCCCATCGGAAGCGGCGCCAGGCCTCGTCCACCGGCGGGTCGGGGATTTCGAGCGGGTCCCTCCCGTCGAGCGCCCGGAACTGCTCGCGGCAGACGTCGCAGTAGCAGAAGTCGAACTCCGGGTGCTCGACATCCTGCACGAGGTCGTAGGTCTCCCACAGCGCGCGCGGGAGGATGACGTCGCAATGGCGGACATAGTCGAGGTGGACGCCGTCCACCGCCGGGTTGGCGGCAAGCTCCGCGATCCGGCCCCGCAGGTAGTCGCGCACGGGTCCGCGAGACGGGCAGACCCACTTGTAGTAGCCGACGTAGGGCGGGTGCTCGAGCGAACTCTCCAGGTTCCGACTCACCGTGAACCACTCCGGGTGATTCTCCCGCACCCAGGCGTCGCCGTTTCGGTTCATCGTCCAGAACCAGCGGTGGTACTCGAGTCCCTCCGCTCGGGCGGCCGCCGAGACGAGGTCGATGTCGCCTCCGCCCACGAGTACCGCGTGGAAGCCGGCCTCGCGCAGGCGGCCGAACCTCTCGCGCCACGCGGCGGCGTCCCGGTCGCGGTTCCCGTGAACCCACGTCCACAGCGTGAAGGACGCTTCCGGATCGGGCGGAGGCGCGCAGGCGGGGAGCGCCGCCCCGAGCACCGCCGCGCTGCCGGCGGCCCGGACGAAATCCCGTCGCCTCATCGTGACGCCCCACCCTCGGCGACGAAGCGCACGAAGCCCCATTTTTCCGGTATGTGCATGTCGATCTCTCCCTGCGGCGACCACACCCAGTTGTCTTCCGGATGGTCGCTCCAGTTCACGGGTTCGCGCTCCTTCCGGTATTCACCGTCGGCAACCACGAGAGGCCACTGTACGCGCGAGAAGTTGACGCGCCAGACATCGCCGGGGGCGGGCGCGGCGGTGGCGGGCGCGGTCTCGGCAGTCGCGTCGGGGGGACGCAGCGCCGACCAGGGGATCGCGATCTCAACCGACCAGCCGGTGTCTTCGTCGGAGGGGTCGTTCAGGGTGCCGTCGAGTCGCACCGCGGTTCGGAGCCCCTCCATGTCCCAGGCGATATTCGCGCTTCCTTTCCGGCGATACGGCCTGTCGAGGAAGAGATCGAACTCGGTCCCGAGCGCGTTGATCTCGAGTTCGTAGTAGGCGAGGCCGTCGCCATCCGGGTCGAGAAACACCTCGAAGTCGTGCTCGCGGTACACGATCGCGTCGCGGTCGGCCAGCGTGGCCCAAAGGTGTGGCTCCTCGAGTTCGGCGCCGACATACAGGAAGCGTTCATCCCACATGAGTTTGGCACGCGTCGTGAGGTGCGGGTCGGGCCAGTCCCCGCCGCGAATGTCGACGAAGGGTTCCGTCCACGGCGCGGCGCGCCACGCCACGTCCTCCAGGGATCCGTCAATGACGAGGGCGGAGACGGCGGGCGGCGCCTGGTATTCTCGCACCCCGGGCGACATCTGGTGAACCGAGGCCGTGACGGCCGGGACAGCGACAACCGTCGTCGCGGAGAAGGCCAGTGCGCCGAGCCCGACCAGAGCAGCTCGGCCCCGCAGAGCAGCTCGTGTGTCGACGCAGGGGCGGAGAAGGGCGCGCGGCACGCCAACTACTCTCCGACGGAGGGGAAGACCTGGAAAATCCCGCTGGTCGCCGGCGTCTCCTCTGCCAGGTTCCCTTCCGCGTCCAGGATCCACACGTTTACGCGATACCAGCCCTGGAAGGCGAAGAACGGAATCGTCACGGTTTCCTGTGTCGAGTCTCCGGGTTCGAGTTCGACCATGCGCTCGACGATGTCGGCGCGCGTGGCCCCGCGGCCGCAGTGCAGCGTCGGGTTGTAGAACTCCTCGAATTCGACTTCGAGGTTCGTCACGCCCACGGGCTTGGTCGCGCAGGAGTCCTTGAGGATCGGAGCGCCGGAGACGTTCCGGGAGGTGACGGTGATCGACTCCCTGGGCTCGTACTCGGGACGGTCCACGCACACCTCGAGGCCGTGCTGCGTAGCGCAGAGCGAGCCCACGGGTCCAGTGGCATCCTCGCCGCACGAAAGGACGAGAACGGCGGCCAGCAGCGGCAGCGCGCGTGACATGTCTCGACTCCGTTCGGGGGTTCGGGGGTCGGGGATTCGTGATCCCTCGGAATCTACGGGGGAACCGGGCGGGTCGGGACAGCTACGTCAACCGGTTCAGTTGTTGGCCCCGGGGAAGATGACGAACACGCCGCTGACGGCCGGCCTGTCGAAAGCCAGGTCCCCGCTCGGAGTCAGGAGCCACACCTGCGCGCGAAAGAAGTCCTGCGGGGCGTAACCCAATTGCAGGGTATCCCGGGTCGCTTCTCCGGACCCGAGCCTCCTCATGCGCTCGACGATTATCTCCCGGGTAACCGATACGCCGCAATTGCGCCGCGGACTGTAGAACGGCGTGAACTCGTCCTCGGGATCCGGCACCCGAGACGTGGACATCCCGCACGCATCCCTGAAGATCGGACGGTCGGACAGATTGCGAGTGGTGATGACAATGGGCTCATTGGACCGGTACTCGGGTCGGTCCACGCACACTTCGACCTCGTGCCGCGAGTCGCACAGGTTCCCCGAGGGTCCGACCGCGCCTCCGCTGCATGCCAGGCACATCACGGCGGCCACTGTCGGCGGCACAAGTCTTCGCAGCATCGTGCGTCTCCGGGCGTATCGCGCGTCTCCAAGCGTGCGGAGCGGATCGAATATAGGCGCGGCCGGGCACGGTTGCCCGCCGGGGCGCGGCAACGGACTGTAGGGCGTGGCCGGGCGGAACCTCGGCGATGGGTCGGAGCTTCACACTCGTCTCGTGGAGTGAACCATGAAGGGAAGTCACAGCAAAGCGAGCAGGTGGGCGAGCCTGGCGGTGCTGGGCGCCGGACTGGCCGTCGGATCGCCGCCCGTGGCCGCCCAGGCCGGCGCCGCGGACGGAGAATGGCACTTTTGGGCGGGCGACGCCGGGTCGACGCGCTACTCGGCACTCGACCAGATCGACGCCTCGAATGTCGGAGAGCTGGAGATCGCGTGGCGCTGGCAGGCGCGCAACTTCGGGCCCACGCCCGAGGGCTACTACCGCGTGACCCCGCTGTACGCGAACGGCACGCTCTACGCCACCGCCGGCTTCCGGCGGGCGGCGGTGGCGATCGATCCGGAGACGGGGGAGACGCTCTGGATGTATCGGCTCGACGAGGGAGAGCGCGGCAGGAACGCGCCGCGCGGCAACTCCGGGCGGGGCGTCGGCTACTGGACGGACGGCGCCGAGGAGCGGGTGCTCCTCATCACCCCCGCCTACCACATGGTCTCGCTGGACGCGAAGACCGGCCTCCCCGACCCGGCCTTCGGCGACGGCGGAATCGTCGACCTCAAGCTGGGACTCGGACGCGAGGTCGACCTTGTGAACGACCGCATCGGCTCGAGTTCGCCGCCGGTCGTCGTCGGAGACGTCATCGTCGTCGGAGCCGCCCTCCCGCAGGGCGGCCGTCCTCCCACCAAGGAGATGCCTCCGGGCCATGTGCGCGGGTTCGACGCGCGGACGGGCGAGCAACTCTGGACCTTCCATACCATCCCCCAGCCGGGTGATCCGGGGCACGAGACCTGGGAGGAAGGATCCTGGGACTACACGGGGAACGCGGCGGTCTGGACGCCGTTCACGGCGGACCTCGAACTGGGCTACGTCTACCTTCCGGTGGAGGCGGGGACCGGGGACTACTACGGGGGCCATCGTCCCGGCGACAATCTCTACTCGCAGAGCCTCGTGTGCGTGGACGCGAGCACCGGCGAAGTGGTGTGGTACTTCCAGACCGTTCACCACGGGATATGGGATTTCGACCCGCCGGCGGCGCCCGTCCTGATGGACATCACGGTGGACGGGCGGGAGATCCGGGCCGTGGCTCAGGTGACGAAGCAGTCCTTTACGTACGTGTTCGATCGCGTGACGGGCGAGCCCGTGTGGCCGATCGAGGAGCGGCCCGTGCCCGCCGGCGATGTGCCGGGCGAATGGTACGCGCCGACTCAGCCCTTCCCGACGCTTCCGGTGCCATTCGACATGCAGGGGGCGACGGAGGACGACCTCATCGACCTCACGCCGGAACTGAAGGCGGAGGCGCTGGAAATCGCCAAGAACCTCACCCTGGGCGAACTGTTCACGCCGCCGACGGTGCTCGTCGAGGGGGGCAACCAGGGCACGCTCATCACGCCGGGGAGCCTGGGCGGCGCGAACTGGCCGGGCGCGGCGTACGACCCGGAGACGCAGAGGCTGTTCGTGGGATCCGCGACGCGCGGTTCCGTGATCGGGCTCGTCAACGATCCGGAGGCGTCGAACATGCGCTACATCGCCGGACGTCCCCGTGGCGTCGGCGGCCCGCAGGGGCTCCCGATTCTGAAGCCGCCGTGGGGACGGATCACGGCGCTCGACATGAAGACGGGGCAGAAGGTGTGGCAGGTCGCGAACGATCACACGCCGTCGTTCGTCGAGGAGCATCCGGCGCTCGAGGGCGTCGACGTCCCGCGCACCGGGCGACCCAGCCGGGCCGGACTCCTCGCGACGAGCACGCTGCTCTTCGCGGGAACGGGCGGAGGGACGATGTCTCCGGACCTCACCGGCCTCCTGCGGGCGCACGACAAGGAGACGGGCGAGATCCTGGCCGAGATCGAACTGCCGTCCCATCAGACCGGCGTCCCGATGACGTACATGCACGAGGGCAGGCAGTACATCGTCGCCGCCGTCGCCGGGCGCGGCGTACCAGCCGAACTCGTGGCCCTGCGGCTCCCGGGCTAGCCGGCAGACGGCAGCCCGCGGAACACTACGTGCCAGCGCCTTCCGTCGTCCGGGGTACGCCCTTTCACGCACGAACGGGTCCACTGTGCCAGGCCGGCAACTGGCGGCGCTGGGCCGGGCACCTGTCGGCGGGTTCGTACGAGCCCACGCACGAACACGAGTACCAGGCCATCCGCTCGGCCTGTGCGCTCATCGATGTTTCGCCGCTCTACAAGTACCGGCTCTCGGGTCCGGGAGCGGCGGCGCTCGCGAACCGCGTCGTCACTCGGGACGTGGACCGGCAGGAGATCGGCCAGGTGTACTACACGCCCTGGTGCGACGCGGGCGGGAAGGTGCGGGACGACGGCACCCTGCACCGGCTCGGCGAGAACGATTTTCGCCTCACCTCGGCCGAACCGACGCTGAAGTGGCTGTACGAGAACGCCCGGGGACTCGACGCGAGAATCGAGGAGGAGACGGAACAGGTGGCCGCGCTGGCTCTCCAGGGGCCGCGCTCGCGGGACCTCCTCCAGCAGATCACCGACGGTGACGTGGCGGGACTCCGCTACTTCCGCGTGATGTCGGCTCGGATCGCCGGGGTCCCCGCGGAGATCTCGCGCACGGGCTACACGGGGGATCTGGGCTACGAAATCTGGGTCGGCGCCGATGGCGCGATTGCGCTGTGGGATGCCCTGGCGGCGGCCGGGGAGCCGTTCGGCCTCGCCCCGGCGGGCATGCTGGCCCTGGACATGGCACGCCTCGAGGCCGGCCTGCTCCTCGTCGACGTCGACTTCATCCCGGCCCACCGGGCGATCATCGAGGACCAGAAGTCGTCTCCGTACGAACTCGGCCTCGGCTGGACCGTGGCGCTGGACGCGTCGAACTTCGTGGGCCGGGCGGCGCTCCGCGCTGAACGCGCCCGCCCCCCCGCGTGGCGTTTCTGCGGAATCACCCTCGACTGGGAGTCGCTCGAGGCGGCGTACGCGAAGGTGGGCCTCCCCCCGCAACTGCCGGGCACGACGCAGCGCGACAGCGTGCCCCTCTACGCGGGCGGCCGACAGGTCGGGTACGCCACGAGCCGCGGATGGTCACCGACGCTCAAGACCTACCTGGGGCTGGCCCACCTCGAGGCAGATTCCGCCGCGATCGGGACCGAACTCGAGATCGAAGTCACGGTCGAGCACCAGAGGCGCCGGGCGCGGGCCACGGTGGCGAAGACCCCGTTCTTCGATCCCGAACGCAAGCGGGCGACCCCGTGACGGCAGCCAATACGTACGACGCGATCATCGTCGGGGGCGGCCACAACGGCCTCATCAACGCCGCCTACCTCGCCCGGGCCGGGCTCCGCGTGGTCGTGCTCGAACGTCGGCATCTCGTGGGCGGGGCCGCCGTCACGGAGGAGATCTTCCCCGGCTTCAAGTATTCCGTCGCCTCCTACGTCGTGAGCCTGCTGCGGCCCGAGATCATCCGCGATCTGCAACTCGCCCGGCACGGATTGGAGATCCTCCCGCTCGAGAGCACGGTCACGCCACTGCCGAACGGCGACTACCTCGGGCGGTGGGCCGACCACGACCAGACCCGGCGCGACCTGTATCGCCACTCTGCGAAGGACGCAGAGGCGTACGACGATTTCGCGACGCTCATGTACCAGCTCGCGTGGGCCGTAAAGCCCTTTCTCGGCATCGTGCCGCCCGATCCGATCTCTCCCGGCCTGCGCGACCTGAGAACCCTTCTCACGCTGGGACGACACGCGCGCGGCCTCGGGGAGAAGCCGTTCCATGCCCTCCTCAAGCTCGGGACGATGAGCGCGGCCGACTACCTCGATGAATGGTTCGAGTCGGACGTGCTCAAGGCGACGATGTCCGCGAGCGGAATCATCGGAACCTTCCTCGGGCCGCGCTCCCCGGGGACGGCATATGTCCTCCTCCATCACTACATGGGCGAGATCGACGGCGTCTTCCGGGCGTGGGGATTCGCGCGGGGCGGAAACGGGATGGTCAGCGAGTCCATCGCATCCTCCGCGCGATCTCACGGGGCCGAGATCCGGACCGGGGCCACGGTCGAGCGCGTGCTCGCGAGAAACGGGCGGGCTCAGGGAGTAGTGCTCGAGGGCGGCGAGGAGCTCAGGGCGAAGACGGTCGTGTCGGGGGTCGATCCGAAGCGCACGTTCCTCGACCTGCTCGACCCGCAGGAACTGCCGGACGACCTCGTGAAGGCGATTCGGCGCTTCCGGATCCGCGGCTCCTCCGGCAAGGTCAACCTCTCGCTCTCGGAGGCGCCTGTGTTCTCCTGCCTGCCGGGCGACGGTCCGCACCTGCGCGGCGCCTTCTCGATAAGCCCGAGCATGGACTACCTGGAGCGCGCCTACGACGACGCCAAGTACGGGGGGTTCTCGCGGCAGCCGTACATGGACATCGTGATCCCGTCCATGATCGACCCCGGGATGGCGCCGCCGGGACGGCACGTGATGTCGATCTTCGTGCAGTACGCCGCCTTCGACATCGAGGGCGGCTGGGACGACACGAAGCGGGAGGCGTTCGGGGACGCCGTCGTCGACACGCTCTCCGAGTACGTGCCGAACCTGAAGGCCTCCATCCTCCACCGGCAGGTGCTTACGCCGCTGGACATGCAGGAGGAACTCGGGCTCACCGAGGGCAACATCTTCCACGGTGAGCTCACGCCGCAGCAGCTCTTCTTCTTCCGTCCCTCCCCCGCATGGGCCGACTACCGGACGCCCGTGCGCGGGTTCTACCAGTGCGGCTCGGGCACCCACCCGGGGGGCGGCGTGTGCGGCGCCTCGGGGCGGCTCGCCGCGCTCGAGATCCTTCGGGACCTGCGGAGGGGGCGCCGGTGAGCACCTGCGACGCCGTCGTCATCGGGGCGGGCCACAACGGCCTCATCGCGGCTACGTATCTGGCTCGTGCCGGGCTCCGCGTGGTCGTCGTCGAGCGAGGCGAGACGGCGGGCGGGTGCGCCGCCACGGAGGAGCTTTGGCCCGGCTACCGCGTGGACACGGGCGCGCACAGCCTGACGGGGATCGACCCGCGGGTCATGGCGGACCTCTGCCTCGAAGAGACGGGACCGAAGGGCGCCGGGCTGGAGATCATGTCTCCCGCTCCCTGCGTCGTCTCGCCGCAGCCGGAGGGGGAGGCGCTCATTCTGGACACGGACCCGGGGAGGACGGCGGATCTGATCCGGCCTTTCTCCGCGCCGGACGCCAGGCGTTGGCCGGACTTCGTGGCCGCGATGTCGCGGGCGAGCCGGGCGCTTGCGGTGCTGTACGGCACCCTGCCTCCGCGACTCGCGGGGGCGGATCGCGGCGACCTGTGGGAACTGCTACGCCTCGGCGCGAAGATGAACCGGGTGGGCCGGCGCGATGCCCTCGAACTCATGCGGCTTCTCCCGATGACCGTGGAAGAACTGCTCTACGAGTGGTTCGAGGGCGACGCGCTCAAGGGCGCGCTCGCGGCGGACGGGGTGCGGGGGATCTGTCAGGGGCCGCTGGCCTCGGGCACCGGCTACATGTTCCTGCACCACATGGCGGGCGCGGAAGGGGTCGTCCGGCGACGGCGCCAGGTGCGCGGCGGGATGGGCGCGCTCGGCGATGCTCTTCAGCGCATCGCAGTCGCTGCCGGGGCGGAGATCCGCCTCGGGCACGAGGTGGCCTCGATCCGCGTCGAGAATGAGCGCACGACGGGCATCGTCCGCGCTGGGGGCGACGAGATCACGGCATCGCGCGTCGTCTCGTCCGCTGACCCGGGCCGGACCCTGCTCGGGCTCATCGACCCCGGCGAACTGGCGCCGGAGTTCGTCCGCGCGCTGGACAACATCAAGTACCGCGGCGTCATCGCGAAGGTGCACCTCGCGCTGGGAGAGCCTCCGCGCCTGCGCTCCGGCGGGGACCGGGCACAAACCGCCCTGCTCGCCGGTGCCGCCGTCACGATCGCGCCAGGCATCCACTACATCGAGCGTGCGTTCGACGACGCCAAGTACGGCCGGCCGTCCTCTCGACCCGTCCTCGATGCCGTCCTCACGACGGCACTCGATCCGTCACTGGCGCCGGAAGGGCGTCACATCCTGTCCGTAGCGGCCCAGTACGCACCCTTCCAACTGGCCGACGGGGCGTGGGACGACGCGCGCGGCGAGGCGCTGGGGGACGCAGTCGTCGCAACGCTCACCGACCACGCGCCCAACATGGAGGGGGCGATCCTGCACCGGCACGTGTTCACGCCCGCAGACCTCGCCGACCGCTTCGCGCTCCCGGAGGGAAACATCCACCACGGCGAGATGACGCTCGACCAGGCCTTCTTCGGCCGTCCGGTGGCAGGCTGGGCCCGCTACCGGACCCCAATCGAAGGACTCTACCTGTGCGGGGCCGGGACCCACCCGGGTGGCGGACTGAACGGGCGCCCGGGCGCCGCAGCGGCCGCCCGGGTTCTCCGTGACAGCAAGAGGTCGGGCCGCTAGTCCAGGTCGACGCCGCGGCTGACACGGAATACGTGACCATCGGGGTGGCGCACATGCATCTCGCGCACGCCCCACGGCATGTCCGTCGCCGGCCACGTGATCTCCAGACCTTCCGCGACGCACCGCTGCTGGACGCTGTCGACGTCGTCCACCCAGACCGACATCCATACGCCCTTGTCGGCGGCATCGTCGCCGCCGGGGCCGAACGTCCGGTCCACGTCGCCGCGCCCCCGACCGCCCTGAGCGTTCTGACACAGGAAGATCTGGCACTCACCGCAGGTGACGCCGCCGAAGTCGGGTGGATCGCCCCACTCCCAACTCTTCTTCCAGCCCCAGCGCTCGAACCAGGCGAAGCTCGCCTGCAGGTCCGAGACGTTCAGGATCGGGGTCAGTCCCTTCGCGAAATCCCTGGCCATCACCGCTATCCCAGGAGGTCGGCGACGGCTTCGCGTTCGGCGCGGAGTTCCGCGTCTGTCACCTCCATGCGCGAACGGCTGAACTCGCTCACGTCGAGGCCCTCGACCACGGCATAGTCGCCGTCCGCACACGTCACCGGATGTGAGTAGACGACGCCTTCGGCCACGCCGTAGCGGCCATCCGCGTGCACGGCCATGCTCGTCCAGTCCCCCTCCGGCGTGCCGTGCACCCACGTCCGCATGTGGTCGATCGCGGCCGAGGCCGCCGAGGCCGCCGACGACGCGCCGCGCGCCTGGATGATCTCGGCGCCCCGCTTCTGGACCTTCGGGATGAAGGTGTCCCGGTACCAGGCCGCATCGACGAGATCGGCGGCCGGAGCACCCCCCACCGTGCACTGGCTGATGTCCGGGTACTGCGTCGCGGAGTGGTTGCCCCAGATCGTCATGCGCCGGATCTCCGTCGCGTGCGTACCCGTCTTCTCGGCCAGCTGGCTGATCGCCCGGTTGTGGTCGAGGCGGGTCATGGCCGCGAACTGGCGGCGGTCCAGCTTCGGCGCGTTCGCGGCGGCGATGAGGCAGTTCGTGTTCGCCGGGTTTCCGACCACGAGGACGCGCACGTCGGGCGAAGCGTGATCGCTCAGCGCGCGTCCCTGCGGACCGAAGATTCTCCCGTTGTCGGCCAGCAGGTCGCCGCGCTCCATCCCCGGTCCCCGCGGCTTGGCGCCCACGAGCAGGGCGTAGTCGACGCCCTCGAACGCCTCGTTCGCATCCGCCGTCCCCACGACCCCGTGGAGGAGCGGAAAGGCGCAGTCGTTGAGTTCCATCTCGACGCCGCGCAGAGCGTCGAGGGCGGGCGGAATCTCCAGCAGTTGAAGGGTGACGGGCTGGTCGGCCCCGAGCATGTCCCCCGCCGCGATCCGGAAAGCGAGGGCGTATCCGATATTGCCTGCGGCCCCCGTGATGGCGACCCGCGCTGATGCAGTCATGTCGTCTCCGCACGCTGTGAGTGATGTCGGTGAGTGTTCGTGAGGCTGGTCCCCGGCGTCGTCACGCCAGGGGAGCGCCAAACTCACAGGACCGACCCCTCAAGTCCAGCGCGCGGAGACGGCGGGCACGGTCGCGCCCGGCCTCGCGTCGGGGCCGACGCCGTGGCAAACTGCGGCGCTCTTCAAATCCATGGGGACCCGGGGGGATTCCGATCCGCGATACGCCTCACATGACGCGCCTGATGGCGTTGCTGCTCGCGCTCTGCACGGTCCTGCTCGGACTGATCGTGATCGCGGTCGTGACGGGCGCCGGGCGCGCGGCCCCGCTCCCCCATCCCGAGTACGGCCCCATGCAGGTGGGAATCGATGCTGGCGCACTCGGCACCCCGCCGTGGGCCGCGTACATGGCGGGCATCGTCATGCTCGGGACCATGTGGGTTACGATGTCGATCGGGTTCCGGAGCGGGCACTGGATCCACCGGGCGGTCAACGCATGGATGGTGAGCTACCTCCTCCTCTTCGTGATCCTCATGTGGTCCTTCGGCGCCTACGCGGCCGGAGACACGACGATCGTCCTCGGTTTCACCGCGCCGACCTCCCTGCTGGTGTACGGGCTCACGCTCGCACCATGGATCCCGCTCCTCCTCATCACCTGGAGGTTCGAGGATGCCTACTTCGGCCCTGACGAACAGGCTCGTTTCGACGACATCGTCGCGGAGGCGAAGGACCGAACCCGTTCTTCCCCCGAGGGCGGGAGCTAGCGGCCCGTGGAGGAATACCGCGCCCTGATCACGCTGCTCGCGGTCATCGCGTACCTGGCGCTCTGCGTGGGCGTCGGCATCTGGTCGCTCAGGCGCACGAAGTCGGCCGGCGATTTCTTCGTGGCGGGTCGCAGGCTGGGGATGTTCGTCACCGCGTTCGCGATCTTCTCCAGCACGATGAGCGGGTTCGGTTTCGTGGGCGGCCCCGGGCTCATGTACTCGATGGGGACGAGCTCGATCTGGATTCTCGGCACGATCGTCATCTCCAACATCATCGTGCTGAACCTCGTGGCGAAGCGCATTCGCATGGTGACGGAGCTTCGCGAATGCATATCGCTTCCGGATGTGGCGGCGGCCCGCTACGGCAGGCGGTCGGTGCGCGCTTCCGTGGCGGTCGTGATCCTGCTCGGCGTGCTGGGCTACCTCGCGACGCAGATCCTGGCCATGTCGATCGTGCTGCAGGGCGTGCTCTCGGACGCCGGCGTGTTCGAGCAGCCGAGCCTCGCGCTCTGCGTCGCCATCTCGTGCTCCGTCCTCATCTTCTACTCGGTCACGGGAGGGATCGTCGCGTCGGTGTACACGGACGTGATCCAGGGCGTGATCATGATCGTCGCCTCCACCCTCGTGTTCATCACCGTGCTCGGCACGTTCGACGGGGGGATGGCCGAGATCAGCCGCATCGTGGCGGCCGACGACCGCGCGGCGAGCGGGCCCTGGGGCACGATCGGCATCATGGGCGCGCTCGCCTGGTTCTTCGTGTTCGGCATCGGCGTGGGCGGGCAGCCGCACATCATCACGAAGTTCATGATGCTCAAGAGCCTGAAGGAACTGCGCTACGTGATCCCGCTCGGCGTCCTCGCCTACAGCGTGGCCGCCCTGCTCTGGATCGGTATCGGCTTCGCGATGCGCGCGCTGGTGATCACGGGCGCGCACCCGGCGCTCGCGACCCCGGACGCCGCCTCGGCGGAGTTCCTTCAGACCTTCACCCACCCGCTGCTCGCCGGCGTCGTCTTCGCGGCGCTCCTCGCGGCGATCATGTCCACCGCGGACGCATTCCTGAACATCGGTGCCGCCGCCGTCATGCACGATCTGCCGATCGCGATCCGGGGACGTTCCCTCGGGAACGAACTCGTCTGGGCGCGCGTCATCACGGCCCTGCTCGCGCTCGTGGCCGCGCTCATCGCGCTCTATACGGGCGATCTTGTGGCCCTTCTCGGCGCCTTCGGCTGGGGGACGTTCGCCGCCGGCCTCCTCCCTGTCCTCGCGATCGGACTGAACTGGAAGCGGGCCAATGCGCTCGCCGCCAACGTCGCAATCATCAGCAGTCTGTTCGTCAACTTCGGCCTCCGGGGCCTCGACATCCGTCTGCCGTACGGGATCGACCATGGCGCGGCGGCGCTCGTCGTGTCCCTCGTCCTCTTCCTCTCCATCTCCTTCCTCACGAAGCCCGAGCCCCTGTCGCGGGACATCCAGCGGGTGATGGACCTCTGATCCCGGGCGTCCCGAAACCTCCGGCCGGGGGGTTCGTAGGCTCCGCGGAAGGCCCGGTCCCCGCCGGGCCGTCCAAGACGAAGAGGGTCTGCAAAGGATGTCTGAAGACACCGTAGCGCATCTGTCCGGCGTGACCCACCGATACGGATCCGTGGTCGCGTTGGAGGAGGTCGATCTCGAGGTCCGGCGTGGTGAAGTGCTGGCGGTGCTGGGTCCCAACGGGGCGGGCAAGACGACCGCGATCCATCTGCTGCTCGGGAGCCTGCCCGTGCAGACCGGAAGAGCGACCGTCTTCGGCCGGCGACCCGACGCTCCCGAGGTTCGAGCGCGCCGGGGCGCGATGCTCCAGATCTCCGGCATATCCGACACGCTGACGGTGGGCGAACACATCGACCTCTTCCGCGCCTACTATCCCGCTCCGCTCTCGGCTTCCGGTCTGCTCGCCATGGCGGGGATCGAGGGGCTGGAGAGACGGAGGTTCGGCAAGCTCTCCGGGGGGCAGAAACAGCGGGTCATGTTCGCCCTTGCCCTGTGTGGCGACCCGCAGCTGGTCTTCCTCGATGAGCCCACCGCGGGTCTCGACGTGGAAGTCCGGCGCGGGCTGTGGGAGGAGATTCGCCGGCACCGCGAGTCGGGCCGGACCACCGTTCTGACGACGCACTATCTCGAAGAGGCGGACGCGCTCGCGGATCGAATCGTCGTCCTCCATCGCGGGCGCGTCATCGCGGAAGGCGCGCCGTCGACCATCAAGTCCCGCACCGCCGCGCGTCTGGTCCGCTGCGTGACCCGCGTTACGGCAGACACCGTGACGGCCGTGCCCGGTGTCGTCAGGTCCGAGACCCGAGGCCAACACCTCGAGGTCCTGACCTCCCGCCCCGAGGCGCTGGTGCGCGAACTCTTCGACCGGGACCCCGCCCTCCGCGACCTGACCGTGGTCGGCGCCGGACTGGAAGAGGCCTTCCTCGCTCTCACACGAGAGTCCGGCGATCCGGAGCCGGTCCAGTGACGGCGGCGACGCTCGCGCGGCGTGGGCGCATCTACGCGCTGGAGGCGCGGTACCAGTTCCTGATGGTGCTGCGGGAGCCCGCCTTCGCGATCCCGACGCTGCTCTTCCCCCTCATCTTCTACCTGTTCTTCGGCGTGGTCATGGGCGCGGGGAGCTTTTCCGTCGCTGCGCCTACGTACATGCTGGCGACGTACAGCGTCTTCGGGGTCATGGGCCCTTCGTTGTTCGGTTTCGGCGCCGGGCTCGCCATGGAACGCGACTCGGGCGTCCTTCTCCTCAAACGGACCACGCCGATGCCGGCGGCCGCCTATCTGCTCGCCAAGATGGCGATGGCGATCGCCTTCGGAGCGGTCGTCGTCCTCGGGATCTTCCTTCTCGGTGCCCATGGGGCCGGCGTGATCCTGTACCGGTGGCAATGGTTCGCTCTCGCCGGAGTCGTGCTCGCCGGAGTGATCCCATTCTGCGCTCTGGGGCTCGCAGTCGGGGCGTGGTCGAGGGGGCGTGCCGCAGTGGCCATCACCAACCTCGTGTTCTTTCCCATGGCCATGCTGTCCGGACTCTGGATCCCCATCACGATCTTCCCGGCGGCCCTGCAGGACGTCGCCAACGTGTTGCCGGCCTATCACCAGGCGCAGCTTGCGCTCAAGATCATCGCCATGGACGGGGGACAGCCCACGCTGCTGCACGTCCTGGTGCTCGCTGTTCAATCGCTCGCCTTTCTCGCCGTCGCCGCACTCGGGTTCCGGCGGGCGGGGACCGGCACGGTCTCGATTCGCCCGGGGGGAATGTCATGAATGCGTGGAACCGATCCGGTATCCGAAGCCTGTGGGTTCCTGTGGCCGCGGCCGGGGTATTCGTCGCCGCATTGGCGACGCTGCCGGTTCCGGGTGACGCGGCCGCCCCGGGACAGGAAGCGCTGGAGAGTCGCTTCTCGGTCGTGGATGTGACGCTGTTCGACGGCGAATCGTTCAGGCGGAATCAGGATGTCTGGATCGAAGACGGTCGGGTGCGCGCGCTCGGATCGAGGCTCCGACTGCCGGAGGACCTGCCCCGCGTGGACGGGCGCGGCTACACGTTGCTGCCCGGCCTCATCGACGGACACGTCCACACGTTCGGCGGCACGCTGGGCGACGCGGTGCGCTTCGGCGTGACCTCCGTACTCGACCAGTTCACCGACCCCACCCTCCTCGGTGGAGCACGAACCACCCGAGACGAAATCGCCCGTACGGCCGAAGCCGATCTCTTCTCGGCGGGGATGCTGGCGACGGCGCCCGGCGGGCACGGCACGCAGTTCGGGCTGGGAGTGGAGCCGCTGACCGAACCCGCCGGCGCCGCCGCGTGGGTTCGGGCGCGGAAGGAGGAAGGCTCCGACTGGATCAAGATCGTCTCGGAGGACGGAGGCGCCTATCGCGGGGAGATCCCGTCTCTCGACCGCGAGACGATCGGCGCGCTCATCGACGCCGCCCATGCGGAGGGATTGCTGGCCGTCGTGCACGTGACGCGGATCGAGCTGGCGCTCGACGCGGTCGCGCTGGGGGCCGATGGGCTCGTTCACGTCTGGTTCGACGCCGCCATCTCCGAGGAGGACGCGCGCAGGTTCGCGGAGGCGGGGGTCTTCGTCGTCCCGACGCTGTCCGTCGTCGCCGGCATGTTCGGCGATTCCACCGGACTGCGGATCCTCGACGAGACGGACGAGTCGCTCGTCTCGCCCATGCAGCGGGAGAGGCTCGCCGATCCGTCGCTTCAGAGGCTGGGACCCGAACTCCAGAGCGCGGGGCTGGACGCGACGACGGCCATCGAGAACGTCCGGCGTCTGCACGCGGCCGGCGTGCGGATCCTGGCCGGAACGGACGCGCCGAATCCGGGGACGGGGCCCGGGATTTCGATGCATGGGGAACTGCGCCTCCTCGCGCGGGCCGGCCTTGAAAGCGCCGAGATTCTCGCTGCGGCGACCTCGCGGGCCGCTGACGCATTCGGTGTACCCGAGCGCGGCCGCATCGCCGAGGGCTACGTGGCCGACCTCGTGCTCGTGCGGGGCGATGTCGAGAGCGACGTGTCACGCACAACCGACATCGTCACGATCTGGAAGGACGGCTATGCCGTCGCGCGCGAAGCCGCGGAGACGGGGTCCGGTCCACAGATCGCGCCGGCTCCGGAGGGACCGATCGTCGTCGACTTCGAGGACGGGATGGACTCCGGCTTCGGCTTCGGCTGGCAGGTGACGACCGACGCGATGAACGGCGGCGCCTCCACGGCCGAACTGGCCGTTGAGGCCGGCGCTCTTGTGGTGCGCGGCGAGACGAAGGCCGGATTCGCGTTCCCCTGGGCAGGCGCGATCTGGTTTACCGGCCCGCAACCGATGCAGGCCGTCGATTTCTCGGGCCGGACCACCCTCCGATTCCGGACCCGCGGGGACGGACGCTCCTACTCGGTGATGCTATTCGGCGCCGGCGCAGCGGTGACCGTGCCGCCCATGGTCCCCTTCGAGGCCGGACCGGAGTGGGCCGTGATCGAGATCCCGCTCGACAGCTTCGCTACGGCCAACCCGACGATCATCGCCGGCCTCGCGTTCGTGGCCCAGGCACCGCTCGGATCGTTCACTTTCGAACTGGACGACGTGGAGATCCGCTAGACACGCAGATGCGGCCGGGATCTCCGGCGACGGTCAGCGGACGCCCACCTGGCCGGCGACGGCGGCGGTCAGCTTTTCGGGATCGTAGCCGAGGCCATCCTTGAACACGAGACGGACGTTACGGATGTCGGACGGCCGGAGTCCGATGTCCCCCTCGATCACGATGAGGTCGGCGAGCTTGCCGGGGGCGACCGTCCCGAGTTCGTCGTCGAGACCCAGAATGCTGGCCCCGTTCGCACTCATGATGCGGACGGCGGCGGCCGGCTCGAACCCCGCCTCGACGAGGATCTCGAAGTTGCGCTGGTCGCCGTATCCGGGTAGCGCGCCCCAGGCCGGATCGACGCCCGCCGCGAGCACGCCCCCCGCCTCCACGAAGGCGAGTTCGAACTCGAGAAGGTTCTCGAACAGGTCGATCATCCACGGCATTTCCGTCGTCCGGAAGATCGACCGGCGCTCCATCTCCGCCTCCACGACATGGTCGGGAAGCGCTTCCAGATCTCGCTCCGCGAGGTCGGGCACGAGCGGCGTGGCCTGTTCGGCGACGGCCACGGTGGAGGTCATGGCAACGCCCGCGGCGACCATCTCGGAGATCGTCTCCGCCACCCGGGGGTCGTCCATGTCCAGCTCGGCGATGCTTCGCTGGTAGTTGGGGCTGCACTTGTCCGGCTCGCGGGTGGTGTCGTACTCGGAGTTGGCCCACAGGCCGTGCTCGAGGTTGTCGATCCCCAGCGCCGTCGCCTCGCGGAAGCCCACCGAGCACAGGTGCGCCGTCACCTTGATCCCCTGCCTGTGCGCCTCGTCGATGATCGTGCCCAGCGCCTCGCGCGTGATCTGCGTGTAGGCCTTGATCCACTCCGCTCCCTCTGCGGCCCAGTACCGGACGTAGCGGCGCGCGGCCTCCTCGTCGCGGATCGCGTACATCCCGAGATCCCGGAGGCGCTCGTCGGGACCGGGGCTGATGACGTAGGGGGCGGTGATGAGGATCCGGGGACCCGGCGTCTCTCCCCTCTCGATGGCGCCCTTGAGTGAGAGATCCTGATACGGCGCGACGCTTCCCGTCGTCCGCACGGTGGTGACCCCGGCCCCGAGGTAGAGGCGCGGACCCGAGTACTGCATCTGCGAGGCGCGCGGGGTGGACTGGTAGTAGAACATGTGGTTGTGGAGCCCGACCATCCCCGGCATGACCGAGTGGCCCTCCAGGTCCAGCCGCTCCGCGCCCGAGGGGATCTCGACCTCGCCGGCCGCGCCGACGCTCTCGATCCGGTTCCCGCGGATGACGATGGTCTGCCCTGGGCGTGCGGGTCCGCCGGAGCCGTCGAACAGGAGCACATTTTCGAGCGCTACCAGGGGCGAGGAGACGGCAAGATAGGACCTCACCTCCTCGGACAGCGCGTCCCGGTCCTGACCCGCCGCCGGCTTGCCGCCCGCGAGGAGGATCGTCACCGCCCCGAGACTCCACATTCCCATGCGTGTTCTCTGCCGCATTACGCCTCCTTGTGTCGAGCGGGTATCCTTCTCAGCGTAGATTCGGTCGTCCGGGACGGAAAGGTCGGCGCGCGGCTTGGGTGGGGAGGGGGGAAGTGTCGGCGCCGGCTGGCTGGTGAACGCCGCGGCGATGCCCGCAGCCCGCGGGACACACCGTCGCGGGGCGGCAGCCAGACCACGGAACGGATTGGCAGGCGTTCAAGGCTGGCGCCGCCGCCGACACTCCCCCCCTCCCCTTCCGCACCCAGCAAGCACGCCCGGCCAACTCCCCCCCCTCTCATCGGCGACGGGCGGGTGATGGGGGTGTCGGCGCTTGCGCCAGCCTTGAACGCCCACGAGCCCGCTGACCTGCGCCACGCCCACCCCGCGACGATCCCGCACCCCCGCACCCGAGCCGTGTCGCGGCGTTCACCAGCAAGCAATCGCCGACACCCCCATCACCCGTCCCACCCCGACGAGTCCTTGTGTCGAACAGTGATCTCTGTCAGCGTAGAGTCGGTCGCCCCGGGGCGTTGGAACCAGGGTGCAAAGGCACCGGACTTGATCGAGGGAGCGTCGCCATGCGCGCAATCCGAGCTTCGTTCGTTCTCTGCGGAATGTTGGCAGGAGCCGTTTCGCTGCAGGCCCAGGACCGGTGGCTGGCGATCGAGGGAGGCACCGTCTTCGACGGCACGGGGGCCATCCACGAGAACGCGACGGTGCTGGTTCGGAACGACCGCGTGGAGGGTATCGGCCCGGCCGGGCAGGTCGAGATCCCGGACGGAGCCGAGCGCATCGATGCGACCGGCAAGTTCCTTACGCCGGGGTTCATCGACCTCCACTTCCACTACTCTCCCGGCCCGCACGCGTCCATCGACGGGACAGGGACCGACGCAAATCCCGAGCTCCCGCTCCTCTTCCTGGCCAACGGAGTCACGACGCAGCGGGAGATGGGACAGTGGATCTCGGACAACGAGGCATGGCTGGCGGACGTGCGCGGCCAGGGGTATCCGACGCCGAGGTTCCTCTATTCCGGCCCGATTCTGGACGGGAGGGACACGGCCTATCCCACCATCTCCCGGGTCCTGCTCGATGACATGGACGCGCGGCTGGCCGCCAACGAACTCATGGACGCCGGCGCGACATCGCTGAAGGTGTACTTCCGACTTTCGGTGTCCCAGGTCGCGGCGATCATCGAGGAGGCGGACCGCCGCAACGTGCCGGTCCATGGTCACCTCGAGATCGTCGACCCCGTAGCCGCCATCCGACTCGGGCTCGACGGCATCGAGCACACGCGCTCGGTCGGGCGGTCGCTCGTCCCGCCCAAGCAGGCGGAGGAGTTCCGGCAGGCGGTGCTACGTGAGAGCATCCACCGCGGCGAGGGCGGTGTGGCGCTTTGGGCAGCGCTGGATCCCGCCGGCCCGCGCGCCGACGCGCTCATCGAGCTCATGTTGGAGCGCAACGTGAACCTCGACGGCACTCTGGCCGTGTTCGAGCCCGCGTTCGACGAGGAGGGCCGCGAGGTGCAGTGGGCCGCGATGCGGAACATGGCCGCGTTCACGGTGCGCTACGCGAAGGCCGGCGGACCCGTCACGATGGGTTCGCACGGCCTGGTGGCCAACGCGCCCCCGGGGCTCGCCTATCAGCGCGAGATGGAAACCCACGTGGAGGCCGGAATGACGGCGGCAGAGACTTTGATCGCCGCGACCCGGATGGGCGCCGAAGCGCTGCGCCTGCCCGACAGGGGCACGCTGGCGCACGGAAAGCTGGCCGACATCGTCCTCTTCGACGCCAGCCCGCTCGAGGACATCGCCAATGCCCGTCGCGTCCACGCCGTGATCCTCGGTGGGCAACTCCTCGATCGCGACCAACTGCTGGCGACGGCCGAGGGACTCGTGCCCTGACCTGATACGACTCGCTGGCGGCGGCGGACCACTACCAGGCCCCAGAGTAGCGCCAACACAGCGGCCCCCACTCGCGAGGCGCCCGGGATGTTCGTCACCGCTACCCTCCCCGCGGGCCCTCGATGTTCACCGTCACGATGTCGGCCCCGTGGTACTTCTGGTGCCGGACCGATGTCGCGATGTGCTGCAGCAGCCGGAGCGAGAGTTCGTGCTCCTGCGGCTCCGCCGTTCCGTGGCTGGCGAGCACCGCGATCTGATCCTCGATATTGCCTTCCCCGCCGGCGGCGATGAACTCGAGTTCGGCGCCCGTTCCCCACTTCCGGGCGACGAGGCGCAGCCGCCGGTCACGAGCACCCTCTTCGGCACCCTCCCCGCCCCCCGTCTGTTCGAGCAGGAGGAGGAGCGTTTCCTCGGCAGCCTGAAGCAACCGATCGCTCATCTCCATCTGCCACTTCCTGCGGATCGAGAACTTGTCCAGGAAGTTCCGGATGGCGGGCAGCGCCTCGACGTTCAGCGTCGTGTCGACCCGCATGGGCCGAGAGCCGAGGAGTTCCAGCATCAACGTGAGGAGAATCGCGACCAGGCCTCCCGCCGTCATTCCGTTCTCCAGCAGCGGCGCCAGCTGGGGCCCCAGAGACTCGGTGAAGAAGACGCCCTCCTGGAACCCGACGCCGGCCCAGAAGGAGACGCCGACGATGGCTGCCGTGCGATAGTCGACGCCATCCTGGATCACGACCCGCATTCCGATGACAAACAGGATCGAGATGAGAACGATCGCGTAGGCCGCGATCACCGGGTCCGGGACGGCGAGTACGACCGCGGCAACCTTCGGCAGGAAGGCCAGCAGGCAGAACGTGACCCCGATGCAGATGCCCACCCGACGCGCCGCCACGCCCGTTATCTCGACCAGCGAGATGCTGGATGAGTACGTCGTGTTGGGGACGGTACCGAGGAGCCCGGAGAGGAGGTTGCCCAGGCCATCGGCGGCGACCGCGCCCTGCACGGCCCCGAAGTCCGTGGCGCGCTTCTTCCGCCATGACACGCGCTGGATCGCGACGCCATCGCCTACCGTCTCGACCGCCCCGATAAGGGTCACGAAAACAAAGGTCGGCAGGAGGGTCCAGAAGGCCGGGCCGAAGCTGAAGTCGAAGCCGGGCCAGCCCCCCGCGGGCAGACCGAACCACCCCGCCTCGGCGACGCGACCGAAGTCGTAGATGCCGAATGAGACCGCGACCGCGCACCCGACGACTATGCCGATCACCGGTCCCCAAAGCCGCATCACGCCGCTGGCGCGCAGTACGATGATGAGCGTGACGAGCACCGTGGCGAGCGCAGTCATTGGCGCCGCGGCTGACGGCGAGCCCTCCGGAACCTGGCGCAGAAGATCGAACAGGAGGGGCATGATCGTCACCGCGATCAGCATGATCACGGTCCCCGCCACGACCGGAGTGATGATCCGCCTAAGAAGCGCGAGCTTCCAGGAGAGGCCGAACTGGAAGAGGGAAGACGCGATGACCAGCGTCGCGAGCAGCCCGGGACCTCCCTGCACGAGCGCCGTCACCGATACCGCGATGAAGGCCCCCGATGTCCCCATGAGGAGGATGTAACCCGCACCTATGCGACCGAGGCGCCTGGCCTGTACGGCGGTCGTCAGGCCGCTCACGACCAGGGCCGCGAAGCTTCCCCACGACAGGTACAATTCGCTGCCGCCCGCTGCCCGCACGACGATCGCCACCGTGATGACGATGCCCGCGATCGTGAGCACCACGTACTGGAGCGCGAGACCGATCGCGATCCTGTATGGCGGGGTCTCGTCCGGCTCGTACTGGATCGCGTGCTGAGGCTCCATCGCTCCTGATGCCATCGGTCACGTCCGTCGTTGAGGGATCGGTGTTTCCGAACGCGCGCCGTCGAAGCTCAGGCCGGCATTACTCGCCCGCAAGATGCCGGGGGGATGCGCTCATCGCGGGAACGGCCAAGGCGCACAACCTGTCGGTGGCGACGCGGAACGTAGCGGACTTCGGAGGACTCGACGTCGTCGTCACGAACCCGTGGGATTTCCGCTCACCGGCCGCTGAGTGAGCGAGGCAGCCGCTGTCACTCTCTTCGGTCTCCTATTGATGTGGCGGCTTGGTCGGCCCGGGCGGCGGCTGTCCGGGCAAGACCACGGAGCACTTCCCCATCCAGTCCCGGCATCATCAGCGCATTGGCTACATCGCGTGCTCGGCAGGTCACGGACTCCGCGATTTCCTCAACTCTTCGGCGGATCAGGGGGAGCCCCAGCGTCGCTCCTTCCGCGAAGGCTGCCCAATGGTGAGAGTCCATCTCGGCGAGTCCGGTGCACCCCCCGATGGGCATGGCGAGGGCGGGCGACAGCTCCGGATAGGCGACTGTCATCACGAGGTCGTAGAGCGGAGCGAGACGAGGTCCGGCCGCGTCATACAGGAGTGAGAAGTTCTTCCCGTGTGCGTCGGCGTTGCCGACGATCAGGTTGAAGATCACAGCGTCGAGGAGCTTGAGAATCTCGACAGCCGGACGAGCCGCGACACGACGGAGAAGCGCGAAGCCGTCTTCCAGCGTCGGACCTCCCTCGCTCGCGTACTTGATCTCGGGTGCGACCGCCAAGGCCTGGCAGAAATCTTCTTGATGAATACGGCGCACACGACCGTCGGGGTCGGTCGATCGATCATATCGCCCGACCAGTAGGAACGTTCGGTCCCCTGCTCGTCGAGGTTCCACGGATGCGACGGTCAGGCCGGCGGCTCGCGCGAGCCGCATCGCAAAGGCTTCGTTCTCCGTCGTGTCGGGGAAATCGGAGTTCGCCGGCTTCAGGATGTGGGTCGTGGGCTGTCCCGGCGCCGGAAGAGCGATCTGATCGTCGACCGTGACGACAGGCAGTTTCGACTGGGCCCCGGCCAGCGATAGACGCAGACCTTCCTCGCCGACGAGCAGGGGCCGCCACGGCAGCTTGTCGAGCACGTCGACCAAGGCCGCGTCGTCAAGGGGTTGAGGCGAATAGTTCGAGTCTGGCCCCGCTGGCAGCTCCCCGAGTGGTAACAGTTGGAGCGCTCCTGCAACGTCACCGCCGAGACGATCGAGAAGGGCGAAGTCGTTCAGGGGGGAGACGCCCAGCGACCTTGCCACCCGGTCCCGCTGGCTTTCCTCCGGCAGGAGGCCGGCGAAGAAGGGGCGGCATTCGCGGCGCGGATACCGCTCCGCGCGCTTGGGCAGCGACGCGGACAGCGCCGGGACCCGGTCGTCCCGCAGCCAGTCGTCCGCGTACTCGAACTCCAGGGTGGCGGGCCGGGGCTGCGTCAAACGGCCGACGAGCCGCCCATCCCACCAAATGTCGAGAACGCGGTTCATGTATCGCGAACACCGGCTGGTGCGGTCGCGTCAGATTCGGTTGGGGGAACGATGTCGACCGAACAGCCGAGCGCCGCCAGGACCTGAAGGACCTTTCCGATCTGCGCGGTCGGTTTTCCCGCTTCAAGATCTACGATGAAGCGCAGCCCCACCCCCGCTGTGCCCGCAAGCTCATGTTGGCGCAGCCCCGCGTCCTTGCGCGTGGTACGGACGATTGCGCCGATATTGGCAGGTGTGACCGTTCGTTTTTTCATGATATTCCCGATCGGGAATATCGCTTGTCCTCACAGCCCCTGTCAACATTATTTTTCCCGATCGGGAATACAGTCAGATATTCAGGGCGAACGTAGCGCAAGATTTCCCGATCGGGAACGGGGAAGGAAGAGGGAGAGTGTCACGTCGAGAGATTCCGTGCAAAAGCGGGCGACCGGGGTCGAACCGGCGACCTTCAGCTTGGAAGGCTGACGCTCTGCCAACTGAGCTACGCCCGCGAGGCCGTCGAATCTGGCGACGGGGCCCGTTGATGGGCAAGTTTCCCGCCGCACGCGCCAAGCTGCGCAGTAACGCGCGATCAGGTGTGACGAGGAGTCCAGGAGGCCAACCAGTGAGCGTTCGACACGTATCGGAGTTCGGGCTGACGCCCGTCGCTGCGGGTTCGGGCACCGAGACGCAGGTTCTCATCGGTTCGGATCAGGGGCCGAACTTCGCGCTCAGGCGCTTCGTCATGCAGCCGGGGGGCGGGATGCCCCGGCACACGAACGCGGTCGAACACGAGCAGTACGTGCTCCGGGGACAGGCCCGGGTGTCGATCGGGGACGAAATGCACGACGTGAAGGCCGGGGATGTCGTCTACATCCCGGCGGGCACGCCGCACTCCTACGACGCCGTGGGAGACGAGCCGTTCGAGTTTCTGTGCGCGGTGCCGAACCAACCCGACAGGATCGAACTCGTCGACTGCTAGGTGGTGAGGACGACCCTTCCGACGACGTTCCCCGCCTCCAGATCCCGGAGGCTTGCCTCCGCCTCCGCCATGGGCCGCGTCGCGTAGGGAATCGGATCCACCTTCCCGGAGCGGACCAACGCCATCAATTCCGCCATCTCGGTGAGACTTCCGAGATCGGACCCCGCAACGGTTTGGTCCTTGAGGACAAGCAGGGGCAGGGGCACCGGGAGAGAGCCGCCCAGGAGGCCCACCACCACGAGGCCGCCGCTCTTGGCGACGCTCCGGAAGCCGAGGGCGGCGGACGCCGAGGAGCCGGCGAAATCGACCACGGCCGCGCAGCCGCCTCTCGTGAGTCGCTTCAGTTGCCGGGCCGCGTCGTCCTCGCGGGCGTCCACGACGTGCGCGGCCTCCGCCCGCCGGGCCGCCTCGAGCTTCGCGTCATCGACCTCGACGACGACGAGTTCGGCCTCGAACAGGGCTTTCGCGATCTGGATGCCGGCGAAGCCGACCCCGCCGGCGCCTATGATGACGAGTTGGTCCTCGATCCAGCGTTCCGCCTTCCGGAGGGCGCTGTAGGCGGTGAGCCCCGAGCACGCGTAGGTGCAGGCCAACTCGGGCGCGACATCCCCGAAATCGAACAGATAGCGCGGGTGCGGGACGATGACGTGGTCCGCGAAGCCGCCGTCGAGGTGCGTGCCGAGGGCGCGGGGACGGTTGCAGAGGTGCTCGCGGGCGCTGTCGCAGAAGTCGCAGTCGCCGCACCCGATCCACGGGAAGACGACCCGGGCATCGCCGATCTCGACACCCTCCGCATCCGGTCCGGCCGCGGCGACCTCGCCGACGATCTCGTGGCCCAGCGTGAAGGGCAGTTCGCGCACCGCCCGGACGTCCAGCTTCCGGCCGCCGCCCATCTCGAAGTAGCCCTGCCACAGGTGCAGGTCGCTGTGGCAGACGCCGCACGCACGGATGCGGACGAGCACCTCGGTGCCCGCCGGTTCGGGCGTCGGCCGTTCGGTCAATCCGAGCGCCTCGCCGTATTCGCGGAACTGGTAGCTCTTCATCGCCTCTCCCTGGTGCCGTTGCGCCCCAGAACTTTCGCGAACGCGTCCACGACATCCTGCATCTGAGCGGCCCCCGCCAGCAGGACCTGGTGCTTGATCCAGATCGTCGTGCGGCAAAGCCTCTCGCATACCGGAAGTCCGCGTGCGAGCGGTACGGTGTAGCCCGGATGCGCGGGGATCCCCTCGGCGCGGAGCGCCTCGATGACCCGGCGCTTGTCGCGGCCGTCGCGCGGGTCCGCCGTGAGCCCCGACTCATCGAGCCGGATCATGAAGATGTGACAGCCGTGGGCCGTGATGCGCTCGTCCCGGTCCGGCGTCTTCACGCCCCCGACTTCCGCCAGACCCGCCGCCAGCGCGTCCATGGCCTGCCGGCGGATGGCCTGCTCGGCAGGCAGGCGGTCCAGACCGCACAGGAGCAGCGCCGCCTGGAACTCGGTCATGCGAAGGTTGAGGCCGGTCGCGGAGTGCTCGTGCGGGGAGCCCGCCGGGTCGCGGCCGCAATCATGCCAGGACCATGCGCGGCCGTACAGCGCCTCATCATCGGTGAGGACCATCCCGCCCTCGCCGGCGGTGAGGTTCTTGCTCGACTGAAAGCTGAACGCGCCCGCGTCCCCCAGCGTGCCGACCGCGCGGCCGCGCCAGCTCGCGAGCCACGCCTGCGCGGCATCCTCGATGACCCGGAGGCCGCGGCGGGCGGCGATGTCGTTCACGCGATCCATGTCGGCCGGGCGTCCGCCGATATGAACGGGCAGGATCGCCGTCGTGCGCTCCGTGACCGCATCCTCGATCAGCGCCGGGTCCAGGTTGTGCGTGCCCGGCTTCACGTCAACGAACACGGGAACTACGCCCAGCGACCGGGCGGCGTGGGCCGTCGCCACGAAGCTGTACGGGCTGGTGATGACTTCGTCGCCGGGCTGCACCCCGACAGCGACGAGGGCGGCCTGAAGCGCCATCGTGCCGTTGCAGCAGGCGATAGCGTGCCGGGCCCCGTGCAGCGCGGCGAAGCGGGCCTCGAGCTCCGGGACGGCCCGCCCGCCGAGCCCCCAGCGGCCGGACTCGAGCACTTCGGTCAGGGCACGCCGCTCCGCCGCCCCGGAGCGTGGCCACGATGGCCAGGGCGCCGTGCGGACCGGGGTGCCGCCGTCGATCGCCAGCCGGTCGGTCACACGATTCCCGCCCGGGTTCGTGGCACGGCTCGCGGCGCAGTCCGTGATGCGCCGGCTACGAAACGGCCCGCGGCCGGCCCCGGGTGATGACCGCCGGGACGCCCGAGTCCCGCGCGAGCTGGTTGAACGCATCGAGCATCTCGCCGAGCACGCGCGAGAGCGCGGCCTCCTCCACGATCCACTCGGCCTCGAGGTCGTCCCACCTCTCCAGCACGCCGGCGCGAGGAGACAGGTCCGAGCCATCCACCTCTCCCATGAGCGAGGTCAGCTGCATGTTCAGCAGCGCCTCGTAGGCGACCATGTCCTGCTGCGCCGCCCGCCGCTTCTGGAACAACCTGTCCTCCAGCACGGTGATCGAATCTGCGAGCGTCGTCCCCGCCGCCTCGAGCGCTTCGGCCCCCGAGAGGCCGGCCTCCGCCGCCTGCCCGACCACCGCGTTCACTTGCGCGCGCACGTCCCGGATGTCGTTCAACCCGATGTGCAGGTCCACGACCGCCCCGAACACCGACTCCAGGAAGCGCCCGTTCGCCGCAAAATCCGTCTGCGAAGCCGGTATCCGCGGATCCCCGCGGACCTCGAACGACCGGGTCTGCGGCGGGGCGTCCCCCACCGTCAGACGGGCCCCATACATCCCCGGCATCACGCGATAGCCCTGCGCGTCCCCGAAGAACGCGTACGATTCCGTGACTCTCGGCCCGCTCTCCACGCGCAGATCCCAGAACACCCGGTTGTGACCCGGCGCGGCGGGGGCCCGGGCGTACCGAACGCCCGTGGCGGTCATGGCCGTATCCGTCGTGAGGGTTCGGATCACCGCGCCCTCCGCATCGAGAATCTCCAGCACCAGCCGGATGCCCTCGGAGGCCTCCTCCGAGTCCGACCCTTCCTCGGCTTCCGTCCCCCCCGGCGCGGCGCCTACGACGTAGTCGATCGCGACGCCCGGTGGCTTGTTCTGCCCCGTAGTCGTCGGACCGACCGGACCTCCGAGACCCTGACTCACGCGGTATCCGGTGGAGGGCGTGTAGAGGTGGTGCCCGCCGGCGGCTTCGGCGTCCGCCTGCTGCCGCAGCGGCGAGAGATCGTCGAGCACCCAGAAGCCTCTTCCCTGGGTCGCCACGGCCAGATCCCCCGCCTGCACCTGAAGGTCGGTGATCTGCGTGAGGGGCAGGTTCAGATCCAGGCTCCGCCACGAGCCGCCGTCATCGAAGCTCACGTACATCCCGAGTTCCGTCCCGGCGTAGAGCAGTCCGCGCCGCTCGGGGTCCTCGCGCACGACGCGCGCCCACGCTTCCGGCTGGTCAGACGCGATGCCCCCGTCGATGCGCTGCCAGCTCTGTCCGTAGTCCGCCGTCCTGTAGATGTACGGCGCGAAGTCGTTGAACTTGTAGCGGGCGAGCGTGATGTATGCGCCGCCCGGCTCGTGCGCCGACGGATCCACCGAGTTCACCATCCCCTCGGGCATCCCGTCCGGCGTGACGTCGGTCCACGTCTCCCCGTTGTCGCGCGTGATGTGGACGAGGCCGTCATCCGCTCCCACCCATATCGTCCCGGCCTCGAGCGACGACTCGGCCATCGCGACGATGGTGTTGTAGACTTCGCCCCCCGCCGCCTCGTTCGTGAACGGCCCGCCCGCCGCGACGTGCTTCTCGGGCTCGTTCCGCGTGAGATCGGGGGAGATCTCCTCCCACGTCACCCCGCGGTCGCTCGACCGCAACAGATGCTGCGCCCCGTGGTAAATCACCGTCGGATCGTGCGGCGACACCACGACCGGACCGTTCCAGTTCCACCGATAGCGCATGTCCTCGGCGTCCATTCCGAGCTGGAACTGCGGGTAGGCCTGCACGCTGCGCGAGGAGCCGAGTTCCGTGTCCAGCTCCGAGATCATCCCCTGGATCGAAGTCGCGTACAGGTAGCGAGGGTTGTCGGGATCGAACGCCACCCAGGCCGATTCCCCGCCCCCCGCATCGAACCAGTCCTTCCAGCCGAGCCCGCCGGAGTGCGTCGCCCACCCCAGAATGCCCACGCTCGTGTTGTCCTGCTGCCCGCCGTACATCCGGTACGGGAACTGGTTGTCCACGGAGATGCGGTAGATCTGCGCCGTGGACTGGTTCTCCTGCGTCGACCAGGTCTCACCTCCGTTGAAGGTGACCGTCCCTCCTCCGTCGTTGGCGGAGAGCATAACCCGGCTGTCGAACGGGTTGATCCACAAATCGTGATGATCGACGTGCGGCGTCTGGATCGTCTCCCACGTGCGCCCCCCGTCGATCGACTTGAGGAAGGGCGAGTTCATCACGTAGACGGTCTCGCGGTCCAGGGGATCGGCGTAGATCTCGATGTAGTACCAGGCCCGGCCCCGCAGCTGGCGCTCGGAACTCACCAGGGCCCACGTCTTCCCTCCGTCATCGGAGCGGTATACGCCGTCGACGTCCTCATCCGCCTCGATCAGGGCCCACACACGATCCGGATCCGCGGGGGACACATCGATCGCCGTCTTCCCCATCATCTCGGGGAGACCCGCGTTGATCTCCTCCCACGTGTCTCCGCCGTCCGTCGACTTCCAGAATCCGGAGCCGGGACCGCCGCTGCGGATGTACCACGGATCGCGGTCGTGGTCCCACATGGAGGCGTAAAGGATGCGCGGGTTCGTGCGATCCATCGCGAGGTCCGAGGCCCCGGTGTTCTCGTCCACGTGGAGGACGAGCTCCCAGTTCTCTCCTCCGTCCGCCGAGCGGTAGATGCCCCGCTCCGGCGTCGGCGCGAAGGGCGATCCCTGGGCGGCGACGTAGACGAGGTCGGGATCCGCCGGATGCACGCGGATGCGGGAGATCGTGCGGGTCGGCGCGAGCCCCATGTGGCTCCATGTGCGGCCCGCATCGGTGGAGCGGTAGACGCCGTCGCCGTGCGAGGTCGTGACTCCGCGGATCGAGTGCTCGCCCATCCCGACGTACACGACGTTCGGGTCCGACTCGGAGACGGCCACGGCGCCCACGGAGGAGGTGGCCACGAAACCGTCGGTGATGGGACCCCAGCTGATACCTGCATCGGAGGTCTTCCACACACCGCCGCCCGCCGTGCCCATGTAGTAGGTGAGCCTGTCATCGGGAACCCCCGCCGCGGCGACCGCCCGACCGCCGCGAAACGGACCCACGTTGCGCCACCGCATCGACTGGTAGAGCGATGTCTCGTCCTGTGCCTCGGCGCCCGCGTCCTGGATCGGGGCCGCGCGCATCTCCCCTGCCGGAACCGCAAGGACCAGCGCCGGAAGCAGCTTCCACGCGCCTCGCGGAAAGTGTGGGAAGGGAACTATCGCTTTGATCGAACGCATGGGAACGGCCTCCGAACCGGGATGTCGGCCTCGAAGCCGACGTGTCTCATATTCCGTACGGACTCCCCGTCACACGCGGGGTCGCGAAGAATAAGCCGCCCCGCGGCGGCGCCGACAGAAGCGCCTGGCCCGCTGTGACGGCTAGTCGCGGCGGATCGCCTGACCGGGGGTTGCCTCGTCAACGAGTTCGCTGTCCCGGACGACAAACGTGCCTCCAACGATGACGTGCTCGATCCCGCCGGACGGCTGCGTCGGCGCCTCGAAGGTTGCGTGGTCGATCACGGTATCCGGATCGAAGATCGTGAGATCGGCGTCGGCTCCCACCCGGATGCGACCCTTCGCCGCCATCTGCGGGACGTAGCTCTCGAGACGCCGCGCCGGCATCAGCGTCATCTTCCGGATCGCGTCCATGAGCGTGAGGAGTCCCTCCTCGCGCACGTAGCGCCCCAGCACGCGGGCGAAGGTCCCTGCGCCGCGCGGATGTCCCTGGCCGTCCACGAACGGGACGCCGTCGCTCGCCACCATCACGATCGGGTGGGCGAGAGCGAATTCGAACATCTCCTGCGGGATGATGTGCGCGATGATGCGGCCGCCCGTCTCACGGCGCTCGTTGAAGGTCTCCTCCGTGAGGCGCTCGCCGGTCGCGTCCCATTCGATGTCGCCGTAGTCCGAGCCGAAGCGCTCGCGCCAGCCGGGGTCGAAGATCGCGGCCCGGATGTCGGTCGAGGCGGCAGTGTAGGGGTAGACTTCCGTTGTCACGTCGAGGCCGCGCCCCTGCGCCCCCTCGATCATGGACAGCAGCGTCGGCACCTGCCCCAGACCGCTCGACCCGATGTGGACGATGTGGACGCCAGCCCCGGTCGCCGCCGCGTTCGCGATCATCTCGTGCACCGCTTCGATCGAGCTTCCCGGTTCGACCATCCCGGCGTAGCGGATGTGGACGAAGTTCGTCACGCCCTCCTCCGCCGCGAGTTCGAACATCCGGTGGATCTCCTCGCGCCGGGCCCCGGGGGTGTACTGGATGCCGTAACCGATCCCTAGCGCCCCGCGTCCAAGTTCGTCCCGTAACCGGTTCTCCATCACCGCGACCTGCTCGAGATCGGCCGCCAGCCGGACGGCTTCCTCCCGCCCCCCGAGCGCGAGCCGGCGCGCCGCCCCGTGCGAGGCCGTGGCCCCGTAGTGGATGACGGCCTGCCCTTCCCGGCTCGCGTACCACTCCTCCACATCGCCGGTACCGCCTTCCAGTTCGAGCGCGGTCGTGACTCCGTCCTGGGCCTGCAGCTGGCTGGAGAAGAGGTCCTGACCGTGCGCGTGGAGGTCGATGAACCCCGGCGCCACGACGAGGCCGGACACGTCGACCACCGTCTCGCCCTCCAGCGGAGATTCGGAGATCGCCGCGATCGTCCCGTCGCGGAGCCCGACGTGGCGCACCGCGTCGAGACCGGACTCGGGGTCCATCACGCGCCCGCCCGCGAGGACGAGGTCGTAGCTCTGGGCTCTCGCCCCGGAGACGCTCGAGGTGAGGGCCGCGGCGACGGCGATCAGGGTTCCGACTCTCATGGCGAGGATCCGTTTCATCCGAGCAACGCGGGGAGTACACGAGCCACAGTCAGCCCCAGGAAGGTACCGACGGCGTTCCCCAGCGACCCGATCAGGACAGCCGGGAGCACGAGATCGCCACGGCCCAGGCTTCGCGCCAACGCGAGGGCAGAGGTCCCGCCGCCCACGTTGGCCTGGGAGGCCACTGCGGCGATGTCCACGTCGAGCCTGAGGAGTCGGGCCGCGCCGAACGTGATGAACCCGTGCACGACGACGATCGTGAGGGTGAACACCAGGAGCGCGAGGCCCAGCGGGCCGATGTCGGCCAGCGCCCGCACGTCGCAGTGCGCTCCGATCACGCACAGGAAGAGATAGACGGAGAAGAGACCCAGCGTCCGGCTCCCGGCGAGATCCGTGATGGCCCGGAACTGGGCGAGGATGAGCGCGATTACGGTGAGGATCAGGATGTCCGGGATCGGGAACCCGAGCGTCGCCGTCCACGCCTCCAGCCGCTGCGAGACCCACAGCGTCCCGAAGCCGATTGCGAGGACGAGAGCCAGGTCGACGGGGTGCACGCGCTCGGTGTCCTCCGCAACTCCGAGGTCGGGAGCCCGGTCGGCGGCATCCGGCGCGGCGGCGGCCGACCCGCCCCAACTCCGGCCCGACTTCGGCCAATGCGGCCGCAGCCAGCGGGGAATCGCGATCGTGGCGGCCATCCAAACCGTGGTCATGATGGAGTCCACGGCCGACGCCCCGCCGAACAGCACGCCCTCGCGCATCACGTCGTAACGAAGCGCGACCGCGTTGAAGTTCACACTGCCGCCCGTGTAGGTGCCCGTGAACATCCCTCCCAGTGGACCGAACAGGGGGCCGATCCGCTCCGGCCCGTCCACGAGCGCCATGCCCGCGATCACGCCGGCCACTGTCCCCAGAGATCCGATGAGGAAGAGCGTGATGATCGGCAGTCCGGCGCGGAGGATGTCCCGCAGGTTGACCTTGAGGAGAAGCCACACGATCGCGAGCGGGGCGACGGTGCCGAAGATCGCGTCGAAGGCCGGCACCGGGTCCGTCTCGGTCGAGGAAGTCGGGAGGAGGCCGAAGTTCGCGATCAGCGCGGTGAAGATGATGACCATCAGCGCGGTGCCCCCGTGCCGCAGGAAGCTGCGGCGCACGAGCCATTCCGTGCCGGCGATGACGAGGCACAGGACGGCGACGATGTAGAGCGTCTGCGCGGTCACGACAGGACCCTATCAATCACCGGCGTAGAGCGACTCCGCCTTCACGGCGGATGTCGTGATCCCCTTGATGAAGGCGGAGGAAAAGCCGCGGTGCTCCATCTCGTTGAGGCCGGCGATCGTGCAGCCGCGCGGCGTCGTCACGCTGTCGATCTCGCGCTCGGGGTGACGGCCCTGATCCCGTACGAGGGCCGCGGCTCCGAGCGCGGTCTGCGCCGCCATCTGTAGAGCCTCCTCGGGGTGGAAGCCGATCTCGATGCCGCCCTGGCAGGCGGCGCGCACCGCCCGCAGGAAGAACGCCACGCCACAGGCGCAGAGCGCGGTGGCGGGGACCATGTGCTCCTCCTCCACGACGAGCATGGCCCCGACGGCCCGGAACAGATCCGCCACCCGGTCGAGCGCCCGGGCGTGGGCGGGCTCGGCCGCCAGGCACGTCATCGACTCGCGCAGCGCGACCGCCGTGTTCGGCATCGCGCGAACAATCGCCACGTCGGGGCCCACGTGCTGTCGAACCGCCTCGATCGACGCCCCCGAGACGACGGACACCAGGAGATGGCGCCCGGGGTCCACATGCGGGGCGATTTCCGTCAGCACCGCGTCCAGGGCCTGCGGCTGGACCGCGACGATCACGGTGTCGCATGCCGCGACGGCCGCCGGGTTGTCGGACGACACCCCGAACCCCCGCTCCGCGAGATCTGCGATCCACTCCGTACGCCGGCGCGTGACGTGGACCTCCGATGGAGCGTGCGAGCCCGCAGCCGCGAGCCCCTCGGCGATGGCGCGCCCGATATTCCCCGCGCCCAGGATGGCAACGCTGTTCGCCATCGTCAGCGCGGATCCCGACGCGCGCCGTCCGATCCGTCTTCTTCCTCGCCGGAGGGACGCAGCGTCGGGTAGGTGGTCTCCCGCTGCCTGATGTACGTGTCGGCTGCCGGGAGCTTCGAGTAACGCATGTCTGACCTCTTCAGGGGTACCGGGATACGTCGCGCGGCATCGGTCGGGCCGGGCGTTCGGCGCGTGGCGAATTGTCGCCCGAGGGCCGTTGAACCCGCAAGGCGTTCCGCTGGTGGCATTGCCGTTGCCGAGCCCTCGGCGTGCCGAAAGGTTGGTTCGTAATTCTCATCGCCACAGGAGGTTGGAAGATGGACGAACGAGTCGTTCAGTACGAGGAGAAGAAACAGTCGCCGATCGTCGCGTACTTTCTGTTGGTCGTGTTCGGGGTGCTGGGGGCACACAACTTCTATCTCGGACGACGGGAACAGGGGATCGGCCAGTTCGCCTTCACGGGCCTCATCGGCGTCCCGTGGTTGTGGCTTACACTCAGCTTCACGTCTTCGGTAACGGGGATTGGATTGGTAGCGGGGCTTGGATCGGAGGGACTGGACGATGTGGTCCGGCGTGCCACCATCCAGCAGGCGGTTGGCACGATCTGGTTGGCCAGCATCTTCGCGTGGCTCATGGTGAACGCACTGGAGGTCCCGAAGCTGGTCGCGCGGCACAATCTCCGGCTTTACAGGCGCATCTTCGCTAGCGAGTAGCCGCCCGCTCCTTTCTGCAGCTGACGACGATTATGCGCCATCCAGAACGTCGTAGAGCGCTCCGCGGTCGGAGACGTCGACGTTGGGCGGTGCGTGTCCCCTCACGACCGTCCGCTCGACGTCCCAGCGGCGGATGGCGAGGCAGGCGTTGTGTCCGCCGAAGGCGAAGGAGTTAGACAGGGCCGCCGAGACGGGGCGTTCGATGGGACCGCCGTGCGCGTAGTCGAGATCGCACTCGGGGTCGGCTTCCTCGAAATTGATCGTCGGGGGGATCACGCCGTCCTTGCAGGCGAGCATGGAGATCACGGCCTCGATCGCCCCGGCCGCTCCGAGCGGATGGCCCGTCATCGACTTCGTCGAGCTCACTACGACCGATCGCGCGTGATCGCCCAGCACTTCCTTGATCGCCTTCGTCTCGGCCGCGTCACCAACCGGCGTCGCGGTCCCGTTCGCGTTGATGTAGCCGATGTCGGTCGCGGTGAGCCCGGCATCTTCGATCGCCTGCAGCATGGCCAGACGGGCGCCGACCCCGTCCGGAGCGGGGGCCGTCATGTGATACGCGTCCGCGCTCTGCCCGAAGCCGGCGATCTCCCCCAGGATCTCCGCACCGCGCGCCTGCGCATGTTCCATTTCCTCGAGGATCAGCATCCCCGCGCCCTCGCCGAGCACGAAACCGTCGCGGCCGGCATCGAACGGGCGGCAGGCTCCCGCCGGATTGTCGTTACGCGTCGACATTGACCCCATGGACGCGAATCCGGCGACCGCGAGCGGGGTGATGGCGGACTCCGTGCCCCCGGCGATCATTACATCCGTCTCTCCCCTTCTGATCGAGCGGAAGGCGAGTCCCAGCGAGTGGCCGCTCGAAGCGCAGGCCGACACGGTCGCGTAGTTCGGGCCGCGCGCCCCGTACACGATGGACAGCAGACCAACGGTCATATCGGGGATGAACATCGGAATGAGGAGCGGAGAAACGGCCCTCGGTCCCCTGGACAGGAGCTTCCTGTGCTGTGCCTCCAGCAACGGGAGCCCGCCGACCGCGACGCCGACGACGACCCCTGTCCGATCGGGTGGCAGGTGGGCAAGCCCGTCGCCGAAGCCCGCCTGTTCCATGGCCTGCGTCGCCGCGCCAATGGCGAACTGCAGGAAGCGGTCGGCGCGGCGCGCTTCCTTCCTGTCAAGGTACTGAAGGGGGTCGAAACCCTTCACTTCACAGGCGAAGCGAACGGCCTGATCGGACGCGTCGAACTGCGTGATCGGGCCCGCGCCGCTCCGGCCATGGAGAAGCGCGTCCCAGGTGGTGGCCGTGTCGAGACCGATGGGCGTGACCATCCCGACGCCCGTGATCGCGACACGCCCCTTCGCCTCCGTGTGAATCAAACTGATCGTCTCCAGCCACCCTGGTTTGGCTTCGAGACGGAAGGACCCCGTTGAACAATCGTGAGATCGACCTCGTACCGCCCCGCACCGCGTTGGGGGGAGATAATACTGTGAGGGGGAAAGCCTGACATGGCCCCCCGGAGGGACTGGGGTGCGGAGGGGGTGGGATTGACTCACCTGCTTCGCAGATTCGTCGAGCTCGCGCCCGTTGGGCGCTCGGTTGGCTCGCTGCGCGGGACTCGCCGAACTCGCTCCCTGCGGTCGCTCGGTTCGAACCCACGTGGGCTTCGCCCTACTTCTACAAGCGGAGGGGGTGGGATTGGCTTCCTCCCGCTGCGCGGGACTCGCCGAGCTCGCTCCCTTAGGTCGCTCGGTTCGAACCCACGTGGGCTTCGCCCTACTTCTTAGCGGAGGGGGTGGGATTGGCTTGCGCCCGCTACGCGGGACTCGCCGAGCTCGCTCCCTTAGGTCGCTCGGTTCGAACCCACGTGGGCTTCGCCCTACTTCTTAGCGGAGGGGGTGGGATTCGAACCCACGTGGGCTTGCGCCCGCCGGTTTTCAAGACCGGTGCATTCAGCCGCTCTGCCACCCCTCCGGGACGGCGTTATGGCCCGCGCTATGAGGGTCTCGCGCGGAACCGGGCCGTTGCTCTCAGGCAAGGTACTGCCCTCGGAGCCGTGGATCCATCAGGAATGGCCGCGGCGCGTCGGGGGTGGGATTGACTCACCTGCTTCGCAGATTCGTCGAGCTCGCGCCCGTTGGGCGCTCGGTTGGGTCGCGAACCATCCGGGGACAGAAGGCCGTACGTCGAGGGTCTGTTGTCCGAGGCCGCGGCGACCGTCACCTTCGAGTTTCAAATTGACGAATGGCCTCACATCGGCGGCGCGTTTGCGGGCGGTCGCACGAAGGGAGAGACGTGATGACGAGGATCGGATACAGGATCGTTCGGGTAGTAGCCGGGTTGGCGCTGGCGCTTGTGGCACTGGCTGCGACGTCCAGCGCAGCGCAGGCGCAGGAGTCGGGCCTCGTCGGAACGTGGGACGTGACGACCGCGATCCCCGCCATGCCGACCGCCCCGACGTTCGACATGACGTGGACCTTCGCGTCGGGGGAAGACGGAGCCCTCACCGGAAGCTGGACGGGCGAAGCGGAGGGAGAGCAGGTCGGCGGACATGTCCGACATCTCGGTCGATGGAGACGCCTTCGACTTCAGCGTAAGAGTCACGGAGCAGGGACAGACTGTGGTGTTTTCCTTTGAGGGGACGACGGCGGGGGATGAGATCAGCGGCACCTTTGAGATCAGCGCGGAAGGAGTGCCGGCGATGGTCAGCGGCACCTTTTCCGGCGCCCGGGCCGAGGCGGACGGCTCGTGAGCGGCCAGGGAAGCGGCTGGAGGAAAAAAAGCGGGTGACCGGTCTCGAACCGGCGACCTTCAGCTTGGGAAGCTGACGCTCTACCAACTGAGCTACACCCGCAGGTCGCGCTGACTGCCACGGCGAATGGGGCGGGAGGGACTTGAACCCCCGACTTCTGCGATGTGAACGCAGCGCTCTGGCCAGCTGAGCTACCGCCCCGGGTCCCCTCACGGGGCCAGCGATGTTACCCCACAGCCCCGTCGCGTGTCAAAGCCGCGACCGCCACCGTGCGCGGTTGCGGCCAGCGCTCAGTTGCACCGCGATGCCCGGTCTTGCAGCGGCGTCAGGTGCGCCAGGGCGTGAGCATCCTGAACAGGGCGTCCGTGTTGTCCTGCACGAATTCCTTGACGCTCTTCTCGGTGTTCGCCCGCGTGGAGATGTAGCACTGCTGGCACGTGTTCTGCTTCGTGAACTTCTCCAGCATGTCTTCCTGCCGGTCGAAGTACGCCATCACCATCGCGCACGGCGTGAGCCTTCCGTCCGGGTTGATGACGAGGAAGCGGCGTCCCGCCTGACAGCCGGGGACCCCTCCCTCCGTCAGAAAACGGTGGAATTTCCACAGCACGCGAGGTGTCGTGTAGACCGGATATCCGGCGTTCCGGAGGTCGATGACCTCCTGCAGGCTGTCCGCCAGCCCGTCCAGCCCGTCCCCCTCGATGAGCCCGTCCCGATCCTGCACCCTCAGGTGGGTGTAGACGGAGAAGTTGATCGGTACGCCCCAATCCTTCGCGACGCGCACCATGTCGCCGATGTCCCGGTAGTTCCACGCCGTAATGCAGACGTTGAGCAGGATGTCGTCCGTGTCCGTGCTCTGGCGGCGGATCTCGGGAACCACGCGGGCCATGCGGTCGAACAATCCGGGGATGCGCCGGAACTCGTCGTGCCGCTCATCCGGGAAATCGAGCGAGGTGGACAGCTGGTGCATCCCGCTGTCCTTGAGGCGGAAGAAGCGCTCCGGCGTGAGGTTCGACGCGTTCGTGACCACGATCATCCAGGGCAGGCCGCCCTTGTTCGTCATCGCATCGACAATGTCGTAGACATCACCACGCGCGAGGGGCTCCCCCCCGGAGGCGTGCGAAACGACGGGCCGGAGTTCCCGGCAGATCGCCGCGTACTCCTCCGCCCCGAGGCGCTCTTCCTTGATCGGGCCGCCCCAGTTGCAGTGCCAGCAGTTCGCCGTGCAGGAGTGCGTGATCTCGAACGAGACGGAGAGCGGCTTGTTCTGAATCCGATTGCGGATGCCGCGCGCGAGCATGCGTGCGGCAATGGCTCCGGAGATGTTCGGCATCCGATCAACCCCTCCAACGCTGGTACCCCGCAGGGATGGCCTTCACGAGGTACAGCGCGAAGACCACGGCCACGCAGGCGATCAGCACCCAGTTCGGGATCGGAATCGTCGCCCCGAGGAGAGCGAGAAGGTAATAGCGGGGAAAACGGGCGACCACCAGCGCCGCGACCCACTTCCACATGGGGTACTTGATCGAGAACGCCAGGAACTTGAAGGGGAAGAAGGGGATGGGCGCGAAACCCGTCGCCACGATCGTGGCGAATGGCCACTTCATGAACCAGGAGATCGCTTTCCGGTAGAACCTCTTCCGCTTGTACGCGCGGATGTTCTGCAGGTTAAGGAGGGGGACGAAGACGAGGTGGTCCATGACCCCCGCGATGGCCGTCCCGAGCGTGGCCCACGCCGCGGCGAGCCACAGGTCCGCGACCTTCCCGAAGTAGATGAGGACCGGCTCGTGAGGGAAGACGGAGATGGCCGTGTTCGCCGGGATGGAGTAGAAGGCGAGATACAGGTAGCTGTCGGACTCGAAGTCGCGCAGGAGGAGGATGGATGTCGTGATCCCGATCGCGATCATGAGCCCGCCGCAGATCCAGACCGCGGGGCCGAGGTGCGTCCCGCCTTCCGCCTCGGGCACGCCGCCGACTTCGTCGCCAACCCTGTCGATCTGGTCCTGCCCCAAAACCGCTCTCCGCCGTAGCTTGGTGTCCCGCGGCATGGCGGGTTCCGCTCAAGCTAGTGTCACCCGACCTGCGGTGCTCCGGAGAGGGCACGCGAAGAGGAGGATCCGATCGACGGCCCGCGCGATGACAAGCGGATGGACTGTCCGGACTGCGGCGAGCCCGTGGGACTGTCCGACCAGACCTGCCAGAAGTGCGGCGAGCCGCTGTCCTTCGCGCCGGACGAGGTGGGCGTGCACTGCGCCGTCTGCGGCGCCGCGATCGGCGCCTATGCCGAGACCTGTCCCGGCTGCGGCGAGACGGGCTACCCCGCGCTCCGTCCGCGGCGCGGCCGCAAGTGGAAGGGCTCGCGGCCGGAGGGCCTGACCCGGAAGTGAGCGAGGGCCCCGCACGGCTCGACCGGACGTGCATCGTCCTCCACGAGCCGCAGGATGTCGTCAACATCGCGCTCGTCATCCGCGCGATGAAGAACATGGGCTTCTCGCGCCTCCGCCTCGTGAACCCCGGGGAGTTCGACGCCTGGCGCATCACGGGGATCGCGCACGACACCGAGGACGTCGTCGAGCGCATCCGGATCTTCGACGACCTTCCCGCCGCCCTCGCGGATGTGAGTTACGTGCTCGGGGCGACGGCGCGACGGCGTTCCACGCGGCAGGACTGGTGGAGTCCCGAGGAAGCGGCGGCGAGCCTCGGCGGCCGCGACGGGGGATTGGCCGTCGTCTTCGGGCGCGAGGACCGGGGCCTCTCCAATGAGGCGCTCGACCTCTGCCACGGCCTCGTGTGCATCCCCACGAACCCCGATCACACATCGATGAACCTCGCCCACGCGGCGGTCATCATCCTGTACGAGTTGCGGAAGGCGGCGCTGGGCCGCGCCGACTGGGAGGCGCGCGACCTGGACGGGAAGAGGCGCCGGCGGACTCCGCCCGCCTCGCACGCGGAACTGGAGGAGTTCTTCAACCTCTGGGAGCGGGCGATGGAGGAGATCGGCCTCTTCCACGGGATCGATCCGCTCCCGAAGATGCGCAGCTTCCGCAACATGTTTCAGCGCGCGGACCTCGACCGGCGGGAACTGGGTCTGATCCTCGCGACGGCCTACGAGGTGCTGAACTTCGCCCACAGGGAGAAGATACGCGCCCGCGAGCGCGCTGAGGCGGAGGCCGGCGGCTAAGCGCGAACGCGGGGGACCGCGGCGGGATCCCTGCTAGATTCGCTGGCGCAGCTTCGAGACGAGTTCCTCGTTCGAGTCGGTCTGGCGCATGAGGCCGAGGACTTCCTGCATCGCTTCGACGGGCGGATACGTGCTGAGTTCGCGCCGCATCGCCTGTGCGACGAGGAGTTCGTCGTCGCTCATCAGACGCTCCTCGCGGCGCGTCGCGCTCGTGTTGAGGTCGATGGCCGGGAAGATCCGGCGGTCCGACAGATCCCGGTCGAGGACGAGTTCGCTGTTCCCCGTCCCCTTGAACTCCTCGAAGATCACCTGGTCCATGCGGGAGCCGGTGTCGACGAGCGCCGTCGCGATGATCGTGAGCGATCCGCCGCCCTTGCTCTCCGGGACGCAGCGCGCGCTGCCGAAGAAGCGCTTCGGCTTCTCGAGGGAGTTCGCGTCGATCCCGCCGGTGAGCGTGCGCCCGCTGCCCTCCTCCGTGGTGTTGTACGCGCGCGCAAGCCGCGTGATGGAATCGAGGATGAGGACGACGTCCTGCCCCAACTCCGCGAGGCGACGCGCGCGCTCGAGCGTGATCTCGGCCACCTGCACATGACGCTCGGCCCGGTGGTCGAAGCTCGAGGCCGTGACCTCGCCGAGACCGGTCGCCTCCATCTCCGTCACCTCCTCCGGACGCTCGTCGACGAGGAGGATGAGGATCCTGGAATCCGGATGGTTCTTCGAGATGCCCTCGGCGATGGACTGAAGGACCATCGTCTTGCCTGCCTTGGAGGGCGCGACGATGAGGGACCGCTGACCCATGCCCATGGGGCAGATGAGATCGATGATCCGGTTCGTGTAGTCGGGCTGTCCTCGGCGCTCGAGTCCGCACTCCAGCCGCAGACGTCGATCGGGGTGCATGGCGCTCAGGCGGTCGAACTGTCGGCGCCGTCCGAGTTGGTCCGGAGGTTGGCCGTTGACGGTGTGGAGATGGCGGAGCGGGGGGCTCTTGCCGGGGCGCGGGGGCCGGCCGGCCTGGCCGCAGATCTCGTCTCCCGTCCGCAGATCGTAGCGGGAGACCATCTTCGGGCTCACGTAGATGTCCTCGTCGCTCGGCGTGTACCCGGCGTGCTGGCGGCGGATGAAGCCCGTGCCGTTGCCGAGCCGCTCGATAAGTCCGAGGTAGCCGTCCTTCGGACCCTCCGGAACTTCGGCGACCGCACCCTGCTGGCCGCCGCCCTGCGGCTTGGAGCCCTGGCCTCCCCGGTTGCGGCGTCCGCGCGAACGGCGCCGCCGGTTGCGGCTCCTTCCGCCGCGCCCACCCGGCCCCTTGGCCTGGCCCTTGGCTTGGCCCTTGGGTTGGCCTCTGCGTTGGCCCTTGCCGCCGGGTTGCCCTTTGCCCCCGCGCGAGGGGCCGCCACGGGGCTGTGAACTGTTGTTCGTCAATGCACCAGCTCTTTGTTGTATTCTCCGCGAAGCCGGACCGGATTCGCGACTTCGAGAACTCCCCGGGGCCGAATCGACCGCGCCGGGTAACGGGGGGTTGTCGGTCGGAGAACGGATCTCGCGCCTGCGGAACGTCTGGCCGGCGCAAGGGTCGTGGCGACCATCGAACGGGGATCCCCCGGAATCGCCTGAATGTGCTAGTATGGGGCGCTCCAGAGGCTCGCGCCAGTTGCGGCACGCCTCCGGGCCCGCGCTGCCGTGGCCCGTGGGTCGACATCCTGTATATTCCGGGCGCTCTCCTCGGCACGACCAGCGCAGGCATCCGACCGGCCCGGGGGGACGCACCTTCGACGTACGTCTCACGAATCCGATCACGGAAGAACTCTGGAGCGAATAGAATGATGAAGCGATCAACGATACTGACCCTGGGGGCGTTCGCCCTCTTCGGATGCGGCGGCGGCGAGGGGAACCAGCCCTCCCCGGCCCCGGCCCCCGCCCCCGCTCCCGCCACGGAGACGGCCGCGGCCTCTTCGGGCACGATGGCCGCGGACTGGATCTCGGTGGATGACGGTGCGCGCACGGTCACGATCGATCTCGTCGCGGGCTCGACCGACGCGAACAACCGCTGGAACTTCAATGGCTACGCGAACGGCGAAGCCAGCGTCGTCGTGCCCGTCGGATACACGGTCACGATCAACTTCGAGAACCGGGACCCGGTCAACTATCACAGCGTGAGCGTCCTCGAGAAGGCGGCGAGCTACCCGGCCATGTTCGATGACGCGACCCCCGTGTTCGATGGCGCCATCACGTCCAACGCGACTTCGATGACGGAGGCCACGGCCCCCGGCGGGGGGACCGAGAGCATCACCTTTACGGCGTCCGCGGCCGGCGAGTACGCGCTCGTGTGCCCTGTCCCGGCCCACGCCGTCACGGGGATGTGGATCGGGTTCGATGTCTCCGACTCGGGCGAGTCCGGACTGCGGAGCTAGCCCGGAGGGACCGGCCCGCGCATGGAGACGATGCGGAAGGCGCTGCAGTGGGCTTCCACGAACCCGTGGCTCTCGCAGCGCCTCCCCGAACGCCGCTTCGTGCGGCGCGCCGTCCGCAAGTTCATGCCGGGCGAGACGCTGGAAGACGCGCTTGCCGAGGCTGACCGACTGCGCGCAGAGAGCACTCCCACGCTCATCACGACGCTGGGCGAGAACGTCGAGACCGCCGAGGAGACCCGCGAATCCGTCGCCGAGTACGTGCGCGCGATGGATCTGGCAGAGGAGATGGGGCTCGACCTGGAGGTTTCGATCAAGCCCACGCACCTCGGACTGGACCAGGATTTCGACCTCGTGTGCGAGAACGTCGCGGAGCTGGCTTCACGCGCCGGGACACGCGGCACACTCTGGATCGACATGGAGGGGTCCGCCTACCTGGAGGCGACCCTCTCGCTCTACCGGACGGTGCGGCGCCAGCATGTGAATGTCGGACTCTGCATTCAGTCCTACCTGAGACGGACTGCGGACGACTTGGAATCGATCATGGAATTCGGTCCCCGTATCCGGCTGGTGAAGGGGGCGTACGCGGAACCGGCGGCGATCGCCTTCCCGGACAAGCGGGACGTGGACGAGAGCTACCTGGCCCTCGCGCGGCGCCTCATGGACCATCTCGGGGGCGGCGGGGATGGATTCATCGGCCTCGGGACGCACGATCCCGCGATGATCGAGCCGCTCTCCGAATACGCGCGGGCCGCTGGCCTCGATGGCAGCCGGTTCGAGATCGAGATGCTGTACGGGATCGGGCGGCGCGAGCAGCGGAGGCTCGTGCGCGAAGGAACTCCGCTGCGGGTGCTGATCAGCTACGGGCGGGCGTGGTTCCCGTGGTACATGCGCCGCCTCGCCGAACGGCCGGCGAACGTGTGGTTCGTCGCCCGCAGCATGCTCCGCTAGGAGATAACGCCATGGACGGGAAGCCCGGGGTCGCTGCCCTCTTCGCACCGGATGTCCTTTCGGGCCGCACCGCGCTCATCACGGGCGGCGGGAGCGGCATAGGCTACGGGATCGCGGAGTGCCTCGCGGCGGCCGGAGCCTCCGTGGGCGTATTCAGCCGCAACGAGGAGCGGGTGACACAGGCGGCGGAACGCCTCGCCTCGACCCACGGCGTGCGGACGCTCCCGACGGTCGGGGACGTGCGCGAACCGGCGGCGCTCGAACGCGCGGTGCGCGAGACGCGAGACGCGCTCGGGTCTGTCGACATCCTCGTGAACAATGCGGCGGGCAACTTCTACGCGCCGACGGCCGATCTGTCGCCGAACGGCTGGCGCGCCGTGGTGGAGATCGACCTGTTCGGCACCTTCCACGCCTGTCGCGCGGTCTACCCCGTCATGGTCGAGCAGGGATACGGGCGCATCGTGTCGATCTCGATGACGCTGTACTACCGGGGCTGGCCGCTCATGGCACACGCGACGGCGGCCAAGGCGGGGGTCGACGCCCTCACCCGCACGCTCGCCATCGAGTGGGCGCGGGACGGGATCAACGTGAACTCTGTCGCGCCGGGTCCGATCCCCACGGAGGGCGTGAAGAAGGCGTTCGAGGCGCCCCCGAGCGAGGAAGTCGACATGTTCGGCGCTCGCTCCGGCGCCGGTTTCGCCGAGCGCTTCATCCCCGCCGGGCGGCTGGGGCACCCGCACGACATCGGGCAGATGATCACCTTCCTGTGCTCGCCGGGCGGAGACTGGATCACGGGCGCGGTGCTCGTCGTCGACGGCGGGGAGTCGCTCGTGAGTCCGCGCACCGTCCCCCCTGGACGCTCCGAGAGCTAGACCGCAGCCACCGCCGCCGGGGCTTCGGCCGTCAGCCACCCGGCGCGGCCGTGCAGGCGGGCGGAGAAGCGATCGCCGGGGGTTGCGCGGCCGAGGAGTTCGACCCGCAGGTAGTCGCCCGTCACGCCGGCGACGCGGTCGTCCCGCCCCTCCACGACGATGTCGGCCACGGAGCCCACGCGCGTTTCCTCGTAGGCCTGGCCCTTGCGGAGGGCAAGTTCGCGCAGCGTCCGGGAGCGGGCTGCCGCCACGTTGCCGGGCACCCGGTCCGGGAGGCTCGCCGCCACGGTTCCATCCCGCACCGAATAGGGGAAGACGTGCAGGTACGTGTAGGGCAACTCCTCCACGAGGGTCCGCGTCTCCTCGAATTCCTCCTCCCTCTCTCCGGGAAACCCCACGATGATGTCCGCGCCGAGGCCGAAGGCGCCGGAACCGATGGCGCCCAGACGCTCGGCGATCGCGAGCACCCTGGCGCGATACGCCTCCCGCGTGTGCCAGCGGCGCATGAGGCGAAGCACGCGGTCGGATCCGCTCTGCATCGGAACGTGCAGGTGGGGCGCCAGGCGGCCCTCCGATGCCGCAAGCAGATCGACGAGCCGGTCGTCGATCTCGGTCGCCTCGATGGAGGAGAGCCGGATGCGGGCGGGGACCTCCTCGAGCAGCCGTTCGCACAGCGTCGCGAGACTGGCGGGGCCGGGGGACCCGGAACCGGGATCGAGATCCTTCCCGTAGTGGCCGATGTGGATGCCGGTGATCACGAGTTCCGGGTGCGCGCGGGCGAGGGTCGCGGCTTCCGTCACGACCTCGTCGACCGGGCGTGAAACCGAGGCGCCGCGCGCGATCCGGGTCGCGCAGAACGAGCACTTCCGGTCGCAGCCGTCCTGGATCTTGAGCCAGGCGCGGGTTCCGCGCGCATTCCGCTTCAGCGGGGCAAACGAAGCTTCCGGACCGACTCCGGTGACCGGAGCCTCCGCGGCGGCGTCTCCCAACTGCGGCACGAGTCGCGCGACGGCAGAGGGATCGTGTCCGGGCACGACGCCATCCACTTCCTTCAGCGCGTGATACTCGGCTTCACGAAAGGAGGTTGAACAGCCGGCGACGACGATGCGGAGATCCGGACGTTCGCGGCGCAGCCGGCGCACGAGTCGCCGCGCGTTCGCGTCCGCCTGGTTCGTGACGGTGCACGTGTTGATCACGGCTACGTCGGCCGCGGACGCGTGGAGCGCCGTCTCCGCGCCGCGGAGTTCCAGCTCCTGGCGGATCCGTTCCGTATCGTACTGGTTCGCCTTGCAGCCGAAGGTATGGAACCAGACGGCAGGCCTGTCGGTCAGGTCGCTCACGTCGCTAAGCCGTGTCGCTCACGGAGGGGTTCGAACGTTCTCTCATGTAAGATTGGTGCAGCGCGAATCGCGCGCTATGTGTCGGGTGGACTGCACCCGGCTCCGGTGTATCTTTCCCAGCGTATTGTTCACCCGGCCGAGAGCGGGCGCGGATCGCGGGCAGACCCCGCACAAGTCGCCGCGCCGTCCAGCACAGCGGCCATGGAGGAATGCAAGATGTGGTGCGTGAAACAGAAGCGGTACGCAGTTGTCGCCATCGTGGCGATCGGGTTGTCGCTCGCGGCCTGCGGTGACAGCGACCCGGTGACTCCCGAACCCATGTTCGACAGCCCGTCCCTCGTGCGGGTCGTCAACCGCCTGTTCGGGCCCGTGATATTCTTCTTCGCGCGTCCGTGCGGGACGTCCGACTGGGGCACCGACCTCTTCGGTACGGACCACCCCATCGACGGTACGATCCAGCCCGGCGGCCAGCGGGACTTTACGGTCGAGGCGGGCTGCTATGACTTCAGGGCCGTGCATCTGGAGACGACCGAGCCGGGTCCCGCGCTCGAGAAGATGATCTTCAACCAGGCGGCCTCGCCGGTCACGCCGGTGATCTGGACGCTCGAAGACGATCCCGTAGATCCAACCTGATCCGTAATCCCTACCTAGTACGGGTCCTGCCAGGCGTTACGGGGGGGCGTCGCGGGGTGCAACCCCGTTGACGCCCCTCTTCATGCTCCGAAAGTTTTCCCGTGCGGATGGTATCAAACACTGAAATCCGGCCCGGAATGAGGGCGGAGGAACCACTATGACGCAGCAGCTTGTGGAGGTGGCGGAGGCCATCGGGGCCAAGGGCAGGGGGATTCTGGCGGCCGACGAGAGCTCCGGCACAATCAAGAAGCGTTTCGATGGTATCGGCGTCGAGTCGACGGAGGAGAACCGGCGCGATTATCGCGAGTTGCTCTTCCGGACGAGCGACGCACTTAGCGACTGCATCTCCGGCGTCATCCTCTTCGATGAGACGCTGCGGCAGTCCGCCGCAGACGGCACGCCGCTCGTCCAGCTGCTCTCCGATGCAGGCTCGATCCCGGGGATCAAGATCGACAAGGGGGCGCACCCCCTCGCGGGAGCGCCGGGCGAGAAGGTGACGGAAGGACTCGATGGGCTGCGCGAGCGGCTGGCCGAATACTATGAACTCGGCGCCCGCTTCACGAAGTGGCGTGCCGTCATCGACATCGGACGCGGCGGAGACCGCTCCATCCCGAGCGCCTATTGCATTGGCGCGAACGCCCACGCGCTCGCCCGCATGGCGGCTCTGAGCCAGGAACAGGGGCTCGTCCCGATCGTGGAGCCCGAAGTGCTGATGGACGGCGACCACGATATCGACCGCTGCTTCGAGGTTACGGAGGCCACGCTCAAGCAGGTCTACATGGCGCTCTTCCACCAGCGCGTGCTGCTGGAGGGCTCGGTCCTCAAGCCCAACATGGTCCTCTCGGGCAAGCTGTGCGCGGACCGGGCCGGGGTCGACGAGGTCGCCGAGAAGACGGTGCGCTGCCTGAAGCGGGCGGTCCCGGCGGCGGTCCCGAGCATCGTCTTCCTGTCCGGGGGACAGTCGGATATCGAGGCGACGGCCCACCTGAACGCGATGAACGCGGCCCATGACACGCCCTGGAATCTGAGCTTCTCATACGGACGGGCGCTGCAGGCCGCGCCACTGCAGGCCTGGGGGGGCAGCGTAGAGAACGGGCCGGCGGCCCAGGCCGCGTTCGCGCACCGGGCACGCATGAACGGTCTCGCGACGCTTGGCCGGTGGTCGATGGAACTGGAGCGGGCAGCCGCCTGAGCGCCGGACGGGCGGTCCCGGCACGAAGCCGGGATCAGGTCGCCCGCCAGATCTCCCGCATCGCCCTCCCGAACGCGGATCGGATCCCGGCCTCGCCAGCCACCGATCCGCGCTCGACGCGGCGCTCCCCCCCCACGTACACGGCCTCTATGTCGCGCTCGTCGCCCCCCACGAGCCACGCGTCCATGAGGGTCTCCCAATCGTGCCCCAACGTGTGGGGACCCTCCCGATCCAGGACGACGAAGTCGGCCCGGTAGCCCGGTTCGATTCGTCCCAGCCGCATGGGAGCCCGGCGGCCGTCCGCAGGGGCGGGGCCGCCCGCCACCGCCTCGCCGCCACCCTGCGAAAGCCACGACCAGACGACCGGCCCCGCGCCCGCTTCCGTGGCCAGCCGGGCACGCCGCCGATCCCGCAGGCGCTGTCCATATTCGAGTTGCCGCGCCTCCTCGATCGGGGAGATGCGGACGTTCGCGTCGGACCCCGCCGCGGCCACGCCGCCGGCGAGAAAATGCTCTCGGGCCGGAAAGATCCCGTCTCCCAGGTGGGCTTCGGTGATCGGACACAGGACGACCCTGGCCCCCGCGCTCCGGAGCCGGGCACGCTCCGCCTCCGTGGCGTGGGTCGCATGCACGAGGCTCCACCGCAGACCCAGTTCGACCGTGTCCGCGAGCAGATCGATCGGCGTACGGCCCCGCGCCGCGAGACACTCCTCGACCTCGAGTTCCTGTTCGCTGATGTGAATGTGCAGCGGTGCTTCGCGGCCCAGCGTCGCGTCGACCCCCGCCACGAGTTCCACCAGGTCCGCCGCGGGCACCGCCCGGAGAGAGTGTGGCGCCACGCCGGCCACCGCGGCGCCCAGCGACTCGACCGTGGCCATGAAGTCGTCCACCGAGCGGTGCGCGAAGCGGCGCTGTCCCGCGTGAGCCACGGTCCCGTCAAACCCGGCAGTCCGGTAGTAGACGGGCAGCAGGCTGATGGGGAGGCCGACCTCCTCAGCCGCCGCGAGTATGGCCTGCGTCGTCTCGGGCCCGCGCGCGCCGCTCGGGCCGTGATGCAGGTAATGGAATTCCGCGACGTGGGTGAAACCCGCGCGCAGCATACGGGCGTACCCGTGCCGGGCGATGTCGAACAACTGCTCCGGCGTGATCGAGCCGGCCAGCCGGTACATGGCCCGACGCCAGCTCCAGAAGGAGTCGTCCCCCCGCGCCTCTTCGCCGAAACCGGCCAGTGCGCACTGGAAGATGTGAGAGTGCGCGTTCGGCATGCCGGGGATCGCGAGCCCTCCGTCGTAGGTGGCGCCGCCGGCGCGAACCGCCCGGATCGCCTCGATCGTCCCGTCCGGAGCGATCTCGACCGACCGGTCTCGCTCGAGGCCTCGGGGACCCAGGATCGCGCGAAACGTCAGCGTGGGGCTCTTGGTGCTCACGGCTCCGACAATAGGTGACGAGCCGACGGTGCGGGTAGTCTGCCCTGTGGTGCCGCTGCCCCAATGCCGGCCGCTCGCGCGTTGTCTCTTAGGGGGGGTAGTCCACTTAGGGGGGAGTCTACAAGGGCCCTGTCCGCAAGCACGAGCCGGACATAAGGAGGGATCGCCTTGGGCCGCTTTGTTGGTGTCGCACTGATCTGCCTCTTCCTGGGCCTTGCGGTCCACCCGCCCGCGGTCTCGGCTCAAGGGGTCACGACCGCCGGCGTGGCCGGACGCGTGCTCGACGACGCGGGACGCGCCATCCCCGGCGCGCGGGTCGAGTTCCGGCACACCGCTACCGGCGCGACGTACGCCACACTCAGCGACGGCGCCGGACGTTTCAGCCTCGCGAATCTTCGGCCCGGCGGCCCCTACACGCTCGAAGTCACGCGTATAGGGCTCAGCCCGGTGACGCGAGAAGGCATGACGCTCAGCGCCGGCCAGCGGCTGCGGCTGGACGTCGAACTCTCCGAGACCGCCGTCGCCCTTCCCGAGCTCTCGGTCCGAGTCGAGACGGATCCAGAGTTCGACCCCACGCGGATGGGTACGACGACGGTCGTCAACCGGAGCGCGCTGGAGACGCTCCCCACGATCTCGAGGGACTTTACGGAGTTCGCCCGGCTGTCTCCGCTGGTCGCGATGGACGAAATGGGGACGTCCGTCGCGGGGTCGAACATCCGCTTCAACAACATCCAGGTGGATGGCGCCCTCAACCAGGATGTGTTCGGGCTGTCGCCCACCGGCGTCGCCGGCGGTCAGGCGCGGGGGCGGGTCATTCCCCTCGCGGCGATCGAGGAACTGCAGGTACTGACGGCGCCATACGACGTGCGCCAGTCCGGGTTCACCGGCGGCGTGCTGAATGCGGTCACGCGGACGGGGTCGAACGACCTGCGCGGGTCCGCCTTCGGGTTCTTCCGCAACGACGGACTCGTCGGCGACGCGGTGATCGGCGGTCGCCCCAGGGAGCCCGGCCACCTCGAGAACGTGTTCGCGGGCTTCGATGTCGGCGGGCCCATCGTGCGCGACCGCGTGCACTTCTTCGTCGCGGGAGAGATGGAGCGCCGGGAGCGCCCCCCGGATGGCTTCACCGTGGGCGTCGATGAGATCGTCCGGACGAAACTCGAGCCGGACTCGGTGGCCCGCGTGTCGAGGCTCCTCGCGGGCTACGGGGCGGACGCCGGCGAGGCGGGCCTGTACACGCTCGAAAACGATCTGCTGAACGTGTTCGCGCGCATCGACGCCCGGCTCGACGCCGACAACTCCCTCATGCTGCGGTACAACCACGCGTATGCGGCGGATGACCCGGCGGCCAACCGGCTTCCAGGCGACGCCTACGAGATGTCGTCGACCGGAAGGGAAATCGAGTCGCGCAACCATTCCGTCGGGGCGCAGTGGCTGTCGAACATCGGCTCCCGGCTGTCGAACGACCTGATGTTCAATCTGCAGTTCCTGCGCGACCGCGAGACGGCCAATTCACTCTATCCCCGCGTCGAGGTCGCGCTCCAGGGCGGCGTACCCGGGGCGGGTTTCCGCAGAGAGTTGCGCGCGGGGTCCAACTATTCCGGACCGGACGGTGAACTCGATCAGGACATCCTGCAGATCACGAACGCCCTCACGCTTTCGCTCGGCGACCACCACCTCACGATCGGCGGGGGGATCGAGCGGTTCGCCATTCGGCGCCGGTACCTGCCGGGCAGCCTCGGCAGTTACTTCTTCCGCTCGGCGGACGACCTGGAGGCGAACGCACCCTACGAGTATGTGGTCCACGTGCCCATCTGGCCGGACGCCGAGACGACGAGATTCAACGTCCACCAGTTCTCCGCCTTCCTCCAGGAGGAAGCCCGCTTCTGGGACCGGCTCAACCTCCGGCTGGGCGTGCGGATGGACGTGCCGATGATGCCGGATGCGCCGGCGTACAACCCGGCCATGGACCGGACGTTCGGCGTGGACACGAGCGAACTTCCGAGCGGCAAGGTCCAGTTCTCGCCGCGGGCCGGGTTCAACCTCGGGATCGGCGCCAATCGAGGCACCCAGATTCGGGGCGGGGCGGGGCTGTTCACGGGCCGGCCACCCTTCGCCTGGCTCGCGAACGCCTACCAGAACACGGGGCTCTCCTCGGTGTTCCTGACGTGCCGGCGCCGGAACGTGGGGGTCCCCGATCCGGAGATCGTGCCGATTTTCGACCCGGCCGCTCCGTCTCCCACGACGTGCGCCGACGGGTCCGGGGGCAGGTCCGGCATCCCGAACGTGACGGTTTTCGACCGCAGCTTCCGTTTTCCCCGCGACTTCAAGGCCTCGGTCGCGGTCGACCAGCGCCTGCCGGCGGGGTTCGTCCTTTCGCTCGAAGGGATCTATACGCGCGCCGTGAACCAGATCGCGTTCGAGGATCTCAACATCGGCTTTCCCCTCGCGGTGGGCGGGCGTACGCCGGAGAACGGATTCACGTACGGCTTCGGATACGGGACGCGGGAGGTATTCGGGGACCCGGGTGACGGCAACGAGACGCAAGATCCGCCCCCGGGCAGTCCACCCATCCTACGGGAGCCGATCTTTTTCCCGCGCCGCGTCAGCAGCCTCTTCGGACAGGTCGTCAGCGTCGGCGACCGGGCGCAGAACTTTTCGTACGCCCTCAGCGCGCGGCTCCGGAAGCGGTTCGGCGACCGGCTCTCCGTGGACCTCGGCTACGCTTTCAACCGCTCCGCCGACGTGCGGAGTCTCGTCTCGCTGGACGCGATCGCGAACTATGGTTTCACGGCGGTCGAGGGCGATCCAAACAACCCGAAGCGTCAGGCCTCGCTCTTCGACCGGCCCCACAGGATCGTGGCGAGCGTTACGGCCCAGCTCCCCCGGGTCGTGGGCGGGGGTCGCGTGTCCCTGCTCTACGTGGGACAGTCCGGGAGGCCCTACTCCTACGTTTACGCCGACGACATCAACAGCGATACGTACCCGGGTTTCGGGCGGGCGCTGGATCTCGCGAACGACCTGATCTTCGTGACGGAGGCGGCGTTCGACTTCCCCGGCGGAGGACGGGCCCCCGTCAGCGCCATCCTGTTCGAACAACTCGTTGAGCAGGAACCCTGCCTCGAGAAGCTCAGATTGCGGATCATGCACCGGAACTCGTGCCGGACGCCGTGGTCGAACGAACTGGACTTCCGGTACAGCCAGCCCTTCCGGGTAGGTGGCGCTGAGGTCACGCTGCGGCTCGACGTATTGAACGTCCTCAACCTGGTCAACCGGGAATGGGGGCACGTCCAGACAGTAAACCCGGTCGTGCAACTGCTGAGCGTGAAGGACCGCGTGGATGACCGCCTCCTGGGGCGCGTCCTGCGCGCACAGTACCAGGGACCCCTCCAGTTTGGAGACGCGGGAGGAGTCCAGGCCGCGGTTCCCTACCTGCCGCAGCTCGGAGCCTCCCAGTGGCGGGCCCAGTTCGGGATCGGCATCCGTTTCCGATAGGTTCTCCCCGGAAGCATCACCCTACATGAGGAGGATCGCCTTGGGTCGCCTTATCCGCGCTGCATTGGCAGGCCTCGTTGTGGGCTTGGTGGGCCTTGGCGTCCACGCGCCCTCTGCCCTCGCCCAGGGGGTCACGACCGCCGGCGTGGCCGGACGCGTGCTCGACGCCGATGGAGCCCCGGTGGCCGGGGCCCGGGTCGAGTTCCTCCACACCGAGACCGGCGCCACTCATACGGTTCTCACCGACGAGGCCGGACGTTTCAGCATCGCCAATCTTCGGCCCGGCGGGCCGTACACGCTGGAGGTCACGCGCATCGGACTCAATCCTGTGACGCGCGAGGACCTGACGCTCAGCGCCGGGCAGCGCCTTCGGCTCGACATCCGACTCTCCGAGACGGCGGTTCCCGTGCAGGAGCTGTCCGTACGCGTCGAGACGGACCCGGAGTTCGACCCCACCCGGATGGGCTCGACGACCGTGGTCGACCGCGAGACGCTGGAGGCGCTCCCCACCATCTCGCGCGACTTCACGGGGTTCGCGCGGCTCTCACCGCTCGTGGCGGTGGACGAGATGGGGACCTCCGTGGCCGGGTCGAACATCCGCTTCAACAACATCCAGGTGGACGGCGCCCTCAACCAGGACGTATTCGGCCTCTCGCCCACCGGGGTGGCCGGCGGACAGGCGCGGGGGCGTGTCATCCCCCTCGCGGCGATCGAGGAACTGCAGGTCCTCACCGCACCGTACGACGTGCGGCAGTCCGGGTTCACCGGCGGCGTCCTCAACGCGGTCACGCGCACGGGCGGCAACGAGTTCCGCGGCTCCGCGTTCGGCTTCTTCCGAAACGACGCGCTCGTCGGCGACGCGGTCATCGGTGGGCTCCCGCGCGCGCCGGGTGATCTGGAGAACGCGTTCGCGGGCTTCGATCTCGGAGGGCCGATCATGCGCGACCGCCTCCACTTCTTCGTCGCGGGCGAACTCGAGAGCCGGACGCGGCCGCCCGATGGCTTCACCGTGGGCATCGACGAGATCGTGCGCACGAAGCTCGACCCCGACTCGGTCGGCCGCGTGGCGCGGATCCTCTCGGGCTACGGCGTGGACGCGGGCGAGCCCGGGCTGTACACGCTGGAGAACAACCTCGCGAACCTGTTCGCCCGCATCGACGCCCGTCCCAACGCGGACCATTCCCTCATGTTCCGCTACAATCTCGCCTACGCGGCGGACGATCCGGCCACGAACCGCCTCCCCGGCGACGCGTATGAGATGTCGTCCAACGGGCGGGAGATCGATTCGCGCAACCAGTCGTTCGGGGCGCAGTGGCTCGCGACGCTCAGTCCACGGCTCTCGAACGACCTCATGGTGAACGTGCAGTTCCTGCGCGACCGCGAAACCGCGAACTCTCTCTACCCCCGCGTCGAGGTCGACCTCCAGGCGGGGGTTCCGGGGGCGGGGTTCCGGCGCGAGTTGCGGGCCGGGTCCAACTACTCCGGGCCGGACGGCGAACTCGACCAGAACATCCTGCAACTCACGAACGCGCTCACGCTCTCGCTCGGAGACCACTACCTGACGCTGGGGGCCGGGTTCGAGCGCTTCTCCATCCGGCGCGAGTATCTGCCGGGCAGCCTCGGCAGCTACTACTTCCGCTCGGCGGACGATCTGGAGGCGAACACCCCCTCGGAATACGTCGTCCATGTGCCGCTCTCGGAGGACGCCGGCACCTCGGACTTCAACGTCCACCAACTGTCGGCCTTCGTGCAGGAAGAGGCCCGGATCGGGGAGCGGTTGAACGTCCGGGTCGGCCTGCGGATGGACGTGCCGCTGATGCCCGATGCGCCGACCCACAACCCGGACGTGGAGAGTGCGTTCGGCTTCCGCACGAGCGACCTTCCCGGGGGCACCGTCCTCTTCTCCCCGCGGGCGGGCTTCAACCTCGGTCTCGGGGAGGACCGTACGACGCAGATCCGCGGCGGAGCGGGGCTGTTCACCGGCCGGCCGCCCTTCGCATGGCTCGCGAACGCCTATCAGAATACGGGTCTGTCGTCCGTCTTCCTGACCTGCCGGCGGCGGAACCTCGGGGTTCCAGACCCGGAGATCGTCCCCACCTTCAATCCTCTCGCCCCGCCTCCGGCCCTCTGCGCGGACGGCACCGGCGGAGAGTCCGCGGTCCCCATCGTCACCCTGTTCGATCCCGACTTCCGCTTTCCGCGCGACTTCAAGGTCTCGCTCGCGGTCGACCAGCGTCTGCCGGGAGGGTTCGTGCTCTCGGTCGAAGGCATCTACACGCGGGCCGTGAACCAGATTGCCTTCCAGGATCTGAACATCGGACCCGCCTTTCCCGCGGGTGACCGGACGGAAGAAAACGGGTTCACGTACGGGTTCGGTTACGGGACGCGCGAGACCTTCGCGAACCCCGGCGCCGGGAGCCAGTTCGTCGATCCGCCGCCGGGCGATCCGCCGGGCGCGCGCGAACCGATCTTTCTTCCCATCCGCGTGGACCCGCGCTTCGGACAGGTCATCAAGATCGGCGACCGGGCCCTGAACTTCTCGTATGCCTTGAGCGCGCGGCTCCGGAAGCAGTTCGGCGACCGGCTGTCCGCAGACGTCGGCTACGCCTTCAACCGTTCCGCCGACGTGCGCAGCCTCTCCTCGCTCGATGCGATCGCGAACTTCGGGTACACCGCCGTCGAGGGCGACCCGAACGATCCCCAGCGGCAGGCTTCGCTGTTCGACCGGCCCCATCGCCTCGTGGCGAGCGCGACGGCCGCCCTTCCGGAGCTGATCGGGGGCGGTCGCCTGTCCCTGCTCTATATCGGACAATCGGGGCGGCCGTACTCCTACGTGTACGCGGACGACATCAACGGGGACACCTACCCCGGATTCGGGCGCGCCCTCGACCTCGCGAACGACCTCATCTTCGTGAGCGGGGGGGCCTTCGACTTCCCCGGCGGAGGACGGACGCCCGTCAGCGGCATCCTGTTCGAGCAACTCGTCGCGCAGGAACCCTGCCTCCAGGAGAACCGGCTGCGCATCCTGCACCGTAACGCGTGCCGGACGCCGTGGTCGCACCAGCTGGACTTCCGCTTCAGCCAGCCCGTCCGGGTGGGGGGCGCGGAAATCTCGGTGACGCTGGACGTGCTCAACGTCCTCAACCTCGTGAACCGCGACTGGGGACACGTCCAGACCGTGAACCCCGTCGTGCAGTTGCTGACCGTCGAGGACCGGATCGAGGACGACTTCGATCTTCAGAACATGGTGCCCGAGCCGGATGATCCGCTCCGTGCCCGCTATGCCGGGCCGCTACAGACGAGCGATACGGGGGGCGTCCGCGCCTCGGTGCCCTACCTGCCGCAGATCGGCGCCTCCCAGTGGCAGGCCCAGTTCGGCATCGGCATCCGCTTCCGCTAGAACGGGTGTCGCACGCCTACTTATGGGGCTCGGAAGATCGCCGCGCGGGACGGTTACGGCGCACGGGCGTCGACCCTACCTTAGCGACCTCCCGGGCACCGCGCCGGGGTCTTGTCCACGTATCCAGATCATCGTCCATCAGGAGCAGGGTCAGATGCGGTCTCCTCAATTTCGATTCTCCGCCGTTGCCGGACTCATTTCGCTTTTCGCCACGGGACCCTTCGCTCCGGGCGCGGCGCAAACCCACGCCGGCAGCCTGAGCGAGGCCACGGCGGCCCCGCTGATCGGCTTCGGGGCGGCCGCGGCCGTCTCCGGCGGCGAGATCTTCGTGTCGCGACCGGGGGAGTTCGCGGCGTTCCCCATGCCCGGTTCGGAAGCCGGCAGCGTCCATGTATTCCGACGCGGCCCGGACGGTTGGGCGGAGACCGTCGTCGTATCGGCCCCAAGCGGCGTGTACGGAGACGGTTTCGGGGAGGCGCTGGCCATCGAGGGCGACATTCTCGTGGTGGGCGCTCCGAAGGAGAACGAGGCCCGGGGGGCCGCATACGTCTTCGTCCGCGAAGGCGACATGTGGAGTTTCTTCGAGAGGCTGGAGGCGCCGGACGGGATGCCGGGCGATGCTTTCGGTTCTTCCGTGGCCATGGGGGCCGGCGCGCAGTTCGGCGTCATCGGCGCGCCGGGACGCGGGGCCAGTGGCTCCGTCTTCGCCTACGTCCAGTCCGACATGGGCCTGACGTCGGTCGAACTCACCGGATCGGACGCGCCGGCCGACGCCCGTTTCGGGGCCGCCGTCAGCGTAGAGGGCGACCTGGCGCTCGTGGGCGCCCCGGGGCCCTTCTCGCTCAACCAGTACGCTGCGCCGTCCCCACCGCAGGCAGGGACCGGTTACGTATTCCGCCGGACCGGGACCGCGTGGAATGAGGTCGCGCGCCTGACGCCGGCCGGAGGCGTCGTGGCGGGCCTGTCCGCCGTGCTCCTGGACGGAGAAGCGTACCTCGGCTCGCCCATCGGCAATCAGGCGCAGGGAGCCGTCTTCCGCTTCGCGGCGGACGCCGACGGGGCGTGGTCCCAGACCGGCACGATCGGGGCCGCTTCGCCCTCTCCGGCGGCCTTCTTCGGTTACTCTCTCGCCCGGGCGGCCGGGGGACTCGTGGTCGGCGCGCCCGGCACCAATGCCTTTGCGGGCGCGGCGCACGTGCTCCGGTCCGGGGACGATGGCGGGTGGAGCGAGGAGGCGGTGCTGGAGGCCGAGACCCGCGGGCTCATGGGCTTCATGGGCAACGCCGTGGCCGGAGGCGACGGCCTCGCCGTGGTCGGCGCCCCCGGGTCGGAGTTCTTCGAGGGCATCGGCTTCATCTTTGAGCGGGAGGCTGGTGGGGTTTGGAGCGAGGCCGCCCCCATCCACGAATCCGAGTCCGGGCTGGCCGCCGTGACCGGCGAGGAGCAGCGCTGCTCCGACGACGGGGTGGTGGCGGGATTCGACTGCTCCGAGGTGGACCTCGTCTCCTTCCTCCCCGCCAATGAAGTGGGCGGCGCGCGCGGGATCATGGTCAGCGACATCTGGGGCTGGGTCGATCCGCAGACGGGCCGCGAGTACGCGATCCTGGGCCGGTTCGACGGGACCTCCTTCATCGACGTGACGGACGCCGGGAATCCCGTCTATCTCGGCAACCTCCCCCTCACCGAGGGCGCGACGCCCAACCTGTGGCGGGACATGAAGGTCTACGCCGACCACACCTTCATCGTGGCGGACAACGCGGGCGAACACGGGATGCAGGTGTTCGATCTCACACGGTTGCGGGACGTGACCAATCCCCCGATCGACTTCGACGAAGATGCGCTCTACGCCGAGTTCGCCTCCGCGCACAACATCGTCATCAACGAGGAGTCGGGCTTCGCCTACGTCGTGGGCGGAAGCGGGGGCGGCGAGACGTGCGGCGGCGCGCTGCACATGGTGGACATCCGCGATCCCCGGAACCCGACCTTCGCCGGCTGTTTCGCGGACCCCGAGACGGGGAATGCCGGTTCGGGCGGCTACACCCACGACGCCCAGTGCGTGATCTACGAGGGTCCGGACGAGGACCACGCGGGCAAGGAGGTGTGCTTCAACGCGAGCGCGACGAAGCTCGGCATCGGCGATGTGACGGACAAGGAGAACCCGACGCCGATCTCGAACGCCGCCTACCCGAACGTGGCCTATTCCCACCAGGGGTGGCTGTCGGAGGACCAGCGCTACTTCTACCTGAACGACGAACTCGACGAGTTGTCGGGCGGGACGGACGGGACCCGCACGCTGGTATGGGACGTAGCGGATCTCGACGATCCGGTACTCGTCCGCGAGTTCGTGCAGGACAACGCGGCATCGGACCACAACCTCTACATCCGCGGCGACCTCATGTACCAGTCGAACTACGTGAGCGGACTCCGGATCTTCGACATCTCCGACCCCGAGAACCCCGTCCCGGCCGGCTTCTTCGACACGGTTCGCGGGAGCCCGGACGCCCCCGGCTTCGCCGGATCGTGGAGCAACTACCCGTTCTTCCCCTCCGGCAACATTATCGTGTCGAGCATGCGCGAGGGGCTGTTCGTCCTCAGAAAGCGCGAGACCGCCCTCGTGCCGTAACAGCCCGTGGCAATCGTACCGCCGCATTCGGCTGCGGCGGGAGGCTGCCGCTCAGGGCACGGTCTCCACGAGGTTCGCTTCAATGATCCTGCGGTCGTGCGTCAGCAGTGTCCCGCCCAACACGCGGGCTGTGGCGACGAGGATGCGATCAGCGGGATCCCGATGGAAGGAGTCGGGCAGGGCAGCCAGTTCCACCGCGATGGCCGGCGAGATCCCCTGCCGTCTGACCAGCGGCGGGGCGACCGCCTTGTCCAGCCACTCCCGCAAGGGAACGGCCAGTCGGATGCGCCCCAGATCGTAGAGGGTGGCGACCTCCCAGAGCGAGATGTCCGACACGAGCAATGGAGAACCCGCGCTCGCAGAATCAACGACCTCCCTCTGCTCCGGCGAGAGTCGAGAGGCATCGTTCAACCACCAGATCAGGATGTGAGTGTCAAGCAGCGCCGTCATCGCCGAGACTTTCCCAGTAATCCTCGGGAACGGCAGGTCCGACGATGTCGCCGACGACGGTCACCGTGCCTCTCAGTTCCCTCTGCGGGTACTCGGCCCGGGCGCGGCTTGGAGGCCAGAGTTCGGCTACTGCCCGCCCACGCTTGAGGATGACGACGCGTTCCCCGGTCTCGCAGACGCGATCGAGGATGGCGAGGCAGCGCGCCTTGAAGTCGGATGCATTAATCGTTTCCATATGACCAGTATTCATGACCGGTCTTATACTTGTCAAGCCGATCCCGGTGCCGGAAGAGGCCGGGTGAACGTGCGTCCACTCATTCGGCCGCCGCGCGGGTGACGCGGCGGAAGGCGAGGGCGGCGAGGAGGCCGATGGCGCCGAAGCCGGCCACGGCGGCGAACACGTGCTGGTGCCCGGGCAGTCCCGGTGAGTTGTCGAGCAGGACGCCCATCAGGGGTCCCATGAAGACGTCGGGGGTGAATCCGAGGACGGAGACGACGCCCGCCGCGCTCCCCGTGTAGGCGAGCGGTACGGCGCCCTCGGCCAACAGAGCGAAGTAGACGCCGCGGAGCGCGTAGATGCCGACGCTCGTGGTCACGATCGTCACGATGAGCATCCAGGCCGGGCCGGGCGCGAGGACCCCCGAGGCGATGAGCAGGCAGCCTCCGATGAGGATCGCGAAGCCGCCGACGATGACGCGGGAGGCGTCCAGGCGGTCCCCGAGGTAACCCGCCGTGACCGCTGCCGCGGCGCGAATCCAGAACGCAAGGGTACCGATGGTCGAGGCTTGCACGTCGTCGAAGCCGAGCGCGTCGCGGGACAGGAGCGAGAAGTCGTCCGTCGCCTTGTACCCCGTGTATGCGCAGATGACGATGAGGGCCTGCAGCCACACGGCCGGCATGCGGCAGGCGGCCCGCACGCCCTTGAGAGTCAGCTTCGGGCGGCCGCCGCTGTCGCTGCCCGGCGTACTGTCCGGCACGAAGAGCCAGACGAGCACCGCGATCCCCAGCGTGATCCCGGTGAAGACCCAGATCACGCCGCGGAAGGCGGTCGCCAGCTCCTCCGGCGTGGCCGACGACGCTTCACCCGGCAGAAGTGCGGCAAAGACGGCCACGGAGATCGTCGCCACGAGCGCCGCGAGGAGTCCGCGGCCGCCATCGAGGAGGCCGTAGGCGCGTCCCTGCATCGTGCGACCGCCCCACTCGCGGGTGGCCCGGATCATGGCGGCCCAGAAGAGAAGGACCGTGGTCATCCCCCAGAAGGCCCACAGGATGTTCATCGTCCGCGGTGTCGGGAATCCGGCGAGCACGATTCCGCCGAGGCCGGTGGCGAGGAGCGCCACGGCCATCAGTCGGCGGGCCGAGAACCGGTCCGCGAGCGGGCCACCCGCGAAGTACGCCACCATGGCGACGACGCCGTACAGCGAGAAGGCGATCCCCAGCTCGAGGTTCGTGATCCCGAACACGTCGAGCAGCGTCGGCCGGAAGACGCGCGCGAGGACGAAGGGGAGGAAGAAGACGGCCTCCCCGGCCGCGATGAGCGCGAGGAGGACGAGCCCTCGCCTCACCCGATTCTCCTCCCGGGTCAACGCTCCGGCTGGCGTTGCGGCCACGGGCGTGCCTCGACCCGGCCGAGCGGCGTCAGGGTGCGAGACGGGCGGTACGCCTGACGCTCCGCCAGGTCGTACTGATCGCCCGGCGCGAGGAAGTAGAACAGGCCACCGCTGTCGAGCGTGCTCTGGTTGTCGTAGATGACGACGTACGACTCTCCGATGACCTCGAAGCGGTCACCCTGCACGACGATTGCGGTGTTCTCGTCGATCCCGATCCCGAGGAGTTCAGGCCGGGCTTCGATGATCTCGAGCAGGTCGAACTGGCGGTTCCGATACAGGAGATGCTGGTCGATCGCCGTGTTCCTGAGGAAGCCGAGGCCCTCCTCGTGGCTCCCCATCATGATCGTGTTCGTGGCAGTATCGCCTCGGGCCAGGTACGACCCCTGGATCGTCGCCCCGGCCGAAGACCCGCCGATGACGCCGCCACGCTCGAGGAGCGCCCACAACTCGTCCTCGGTCCGCGTCCCCGCGTAGGAGTCGACCAGACGCCACTGGCGCCCGCCCGTGAACCACACGCCGGTCGCCTCCCGGATCGCGGCCACGAAGGCTTCGCTGTTCGCCTCGTCCCGATCATTCGTATGGCGGACCGTGAGGTGCTCCGCCCCCACCGCCTGGAAGGGTCTCACGCCACCGAACGACGGACCGTAGGAGTCGGCGCCGCCCGCCGTGGGGATGACGACGATCCGCGCGTCCGTCCCGCCGGCGAGTTGCACGAAGCGCTCCGCGATCTCCGGACTCCGCATGGCGCCGCCCACGATGACGAGCGACCCGTTCGGCGGTCCGACTTCCTGGGCCTCGACCTCGGTCGCAGCCACCAACGCGGCCCCGTACGCCGCCACCGCCGCCGTGAGGAGTGCACAGGCCACGCTCAACGCTCGCCGCTCCGTTCGCATCGTTCGACCCTCTCGATTGGGTTGCGCCCATGGTCTTCCGGCAGATTCCGGCGGACGATCTCACGGTACGCCGATCGCGGGGGCCGGGCGACCCCGCCAGGTGGCGGCTGCCCGGCCGCGCTTGTCGCTCGCCGCAGGCCGCGTCACGTTGCGGATCGAAGATCCCCGGCGACCCGGAGACGCAGCCTATGCCCACACCGCCCCTTACTCTCCTCGGATCCTCCCTCTGTCTGGCCGGGTTGGTCGGGAGCCTCGTCAGCTCCTCGCCACCGGAAACCGCAGGGCCGCTCTCCTCGCAGGCCGATGCCCTCGCGGGGGCCTGGGCCGCGAACGAATACGTCCTCGCGAGCGGCGACCGGCACCCCGTGCGCGGGCGCATCATCTTCACGGACGGCGAGTGGCAGGTCCTCTTCTTCGTCATGGATGGCGACGAGCCCAGGCGCGGCTCCGGCGAGGGCGGACGCTACACCTTCGACGGGGAGACGCTCACCTTCGAACACCTCCATCACCTCTCGTACGGACGCACGATGGCGGGACTTCCGGCGAGCCCGCTCGCGATGACCGCACGGGACGGCGAGGGGCCGTTCGAGCCGACCGGCGTCGAGATCGACGACGACGCGTTGACGCTGCGCTTCCCCAGCGGGAACTCGATGTCCTTCACGCGCAGTTCCGCGTGCTGCCCGTGACCGGAGCGGGCGCCGGTGACGACCGCTACGGCCTGATGGACCGGAGGAGCTGGCTCCGCCTCGGGGCAACGGGCGCCGCGGCCCTTGGCCTACCCGCCTGCGCCGCCTGGGATGGGGCTGAGGCGTCAACAGCGGACATGCCGCCGCTCCGGACCCCGTCGGGGACGGGCGACGCGGACTGGGAGGACGTGCGCGCCCACTTTCTTGTCGAGCCGGGCACGGCCTACCTGAATAACGCGAGCATCGGCATGCCGCCGAGGCAGGTGGTGGACGCGGTCGCAGCGGGTTACCGGGCCATGGCCGAACTTCCGGCCCGCGGCCGCTCGGAGCTGAGCGCCCGCATCACGGAACACGTTGTGCCCGGGCTCGCCGCCCTGTTCTCGGTGGAGACGGACGAACTCACGCTCACGCGAAATGCGTCGGAGGCGCTCCACCTCCAGAGCGTCGGGGTTGCGCTGGCCCCCGGCGACGAAGTTCTGATCACGACCCAGGAACATCCGGCGGGCCGCCGTCCCTGGGAATTCCGACAGGTGCGGGAGGGGGTCCGGGTAAACGAAGTCTTCATCCCCAGCCCATTGCCCCCCGAGGAGGAGATCCTCTCCCGGTTCGAGGACGCGATCACGCCCCGCACGCGGGCGGTCTCCTTCTGCCACGTGACCCGGGGCGGGCACCTCTATCCCGTGCAGGCGATCTGCGGCCTCGCGCGCGAGCGGGGACTCGTGAGTCTGGTGGACGGCGCGCAGGCGGTGGGCCAGTTCCCCATCGATCTGACATCGCTGGGCTGCGACGCGTACAGCGTGAGCCTCCACAAGTGGATGCTGGCTCCGGCGGGGACCGGCTTCCTTTTCGTTCGGCGCGACGCGCGCGACCGCATCCATACGGCCTTCGCGCCCGACGCCACCCCGGATCAGCCGCAGTTCGGTCCCCCGGGCACCGCGGCGTTCCCCGTGCGTGCCGCGATCGGGACGGCGGTCGACTTTGTCGCCACCCTCGGACTCGAGGCCGTGGAGACCCGCTGCCGCTCCCTCTCGGATCACCTGAAATCGCGCCTCGCGGATATGAGCGGCGTCACGCTCCTCAGCGGCGCCCGTGACCGGAGCGCGCCCGGATCGACGATCTTCGAGAAGGAGGGTCTCGACGCTGTGGCCGCGGTGGGGGCGTTCGAGGCGAGCATCTCGTCCCATATCGACGAGCACCAGCGCGACGGCCACAACGCGATCCGCATCTCCACACACGTATACAACACGACGGAGCAGGTCGACCGCTTCGTCGACGCCCTCGCCCGCACGACGGGCTGATCGGAGGCACGAATGTCAGGTTCGAGACAAACCCCCGGGATCCTCGCGCTCGGCGCCATCTTCCTGGTCGGCATGATCGGCATCGCCACCTTCGCGGGCGCCGAGTCCGCCGAGGCTGGCGAGCCCGCCGCCGCGGAGGCCATGGCCGCCGGGACGGACGCGCAAGCGCAGGACGGCGCCATCTACGAGATCCGCAACTACCACTTCGATCCGGCCCGGTACGACGAGTACGCCGAGGTCGCGAAGGGCGAGTACATCCGCTACCTGCGCGAGCATCTGGACATCGTCGGGTTCTGGCTCGAATCCGGGATCGCGGCCGAGGTCCGGGGCGCGGAGCAGGACGAACTCGGTCCGGCGAACGTCACGTGGGTCATCCGCTGGGCGTCGAAGGAGGAACGGGACGAGAGACTCCCGGCAGTCCTCGGTACGCCGGAGTGGCGGGAGATCTTCGCGGACGTTCCCGGGGGCGGCGCGAGCTACCTGAGGATCGAGTCGCGCTTCATGAAGTCGCTCGACTGACGAGCGGCTCCGTCAGCAGCGGTCCCGTCGGAAGTCCGCGGGGCGGCAGGTGAAGCCCCACTCCGCCCACAGCCCCCTCCCCTCCGCTTCCGCGGCGGCCTCCGCAGCCTCGATGCGGTCCTCGTAGCGGCGGTTGGGCGGGATGATGAACGCCAGCGCGTACCCGCTCGCCACCATGTGTTCGTTCAGCATGTCCCCGTCCGGGAGGAACAGGTAGGCGAGGTCCCGGTCGAAGGTGTCGACCCGAACCTCGTCGTACTCGACCCGGAGCGCCGTGTTCGTGGGCGCGACCCGGAGTAACTCCTCGCGGGCGCGGGCGCCCCACGGTTCCTGGGCCATCTCGGGGGCATCGATGGCGAGGAGGCGGATTTCCCGGCCATCGGCGCAGCGGACGGAGTCTCCGTCGATCACGAAGGACAGGACGCAATCCCCGCTCGCCATGGGAGGGGGCGGCGGGGGCGGCGTCGTCGCGGACTCCGAGCACTGAGCCGCCGCGAGGGCCGCGCCGACGACAGCTACCGCTGGGGAGTAGCGGCGACACTTCCGGTCCGGCGTCACGGACCGGCCCGGGTCATGGACCGACCTGGATCGTCCCCACTTCATCGGTTCCCAGATGACGGCCGTCTGCGTTCACGTACCATCCCCTCAGACGCGGCAGACGCAGTCCGCCATCCTCGGTCAGACCCTCGAACGTGATGTATTCGCCGTCGTTCGCGCTCTCGTCGTGATAGAAACGGCAACCCACGAGTTGAGCCGTCCCGGGCTCGAAGTAGAAGTACCACGTGTCGCCGCCGATGTCGGGGTCGTAGGTGACCCGAACCGCGTGAACCTCCCGGTCCATGAACGTGGTCTCGATGACCTCGGGATCGAGGTGGGAGCCGTGGTCGGAGATCTTCATCGGGAGACCCGCCAGGAACCCGTAATAGCTGCGCCAGAACATGCCGCCCTCACGATGGAGCCGCAGGCGCTCGCGGTCCGCCTCGGGGAGATCCGCCTGCGGGACCCCCTCCACGGTCGCCGACCAGCCTTCGGCCGTCGTCTCATACTCCATCGGCGATCCGCGATAGCGGCCCGAGAAGGCGAAATCGCGCTCGTCAGCACCGAACTCCAGGTCGACGGCGACGCGTTCCGCCCCCTCTCCGTCTGTCCCGACCCACGACATCGCGATGGGGCGGCTTCCCCAGACCCCTTCCGGGTCGTGGAAGGCCACCGACCTCGCCACGAGTTCCTGCGCGGGCGTGAGGTCGGCTGCCGCGGCCGCAGCGGCGGCATCCTCGTCCGCCGGGGGCCGGGAACCGCAGGCGGCGGTGAACAGGACGAGTGAAGCCGCGAGTGAAGCCGCGAAGGAGGCGCGGGAAACGGGGCGGAACTCCGGGCGGAACATCGGTCGAAACGTCGCGTGAGTTTTCATGTCTCGATACTAGCAGCCCGCGTTGAAAGGCCGCTACATTCGAGCGATTCGCCACTTTCCCACACTCGGAGGCTCTCCATGCAGCGTGTTAGAACATCGAACCGGCTCCGTGCCGCAGCGACCGTGCTGCTGGTGCCGCTCGCCATCGCCTGCGCCGGTGACGCGGCGGAGGACGCGGCGGGTGAGACGGCGGACGCGGCGGAGAGCGCCGACGAGGCGACGGCAGCCGCCGAGACCTCCGGGACGCCCGAGGGCGTGATCACGGACGTCCGGGAAATCGCCTTCGCCGATGAACTCGCGGTTGATCTCGACGCGATGGAGCAGACCGAGAGCGGCCTCTTCATTCAGGTGCTGCAGGATGGAAGCGGACCGCCGGCCGGCTACGGCGACGAGATGGGCGTGCACTACACCGTCTGGCTTCCGAGCGGGAGCAAGGTGGACTCGAGCCACGACCACGCCCCGCCCGAACCGCTCGAAATGATCCTCGGTTCGACGGCTCTGATCGACGGTTGGGTGGAGGGCGTCACGGGCATGCGGATGGGCGAGCGCCGGAAGCTTGTGCTGCCCTACCATCTCGCCTATGGGGAGGAGGGTCGGCCACCGGCGATCCCCGCCTACTCGCCGCTCGTGTTCGAGGTCGAACTCGCCGAGCACATTCCCACCGGGGAAGGCTGATCATGGTCCGGACCGGTGTGATCGGACCGGAGCGGTGACCGCGTACGTCCGTTACCTCGCGCCGGGCGCCACGGGCCACACGGACGCCGGGGACGCCGGGGCTCGCTGGGGGGTCGTGGAGGATGAGGTTCTGGCGGACGGGATCATCGACGACAGCGTGGTCGAGGAACTGGCCGGGACTCCCTTCGAGGGGGAAGTTCGCACCGGGAAGCAGATGCCGCTCGAGGAGCTTCGACTCCTCGCGCCGGCGACCCCGTCCAAGGTCATCGCGGTGGGCTTGAACTACCGTAGCCACCTCGACAACAGCCCCATTGGCACTCGCCCGGAGCCCACCGAGCCCGGTCTCTTCGCCAAGCTGCCGAGTTCGCTCGTCGGGCCGGGCGCCACGATCGAGATTCCTCCGGACGCGGAGGTCGTCCACGCGGAAGGAGAGGTCGTCGTCGTGATCGGCCGCGCGGCGCGTCACATCAGTCCGGAACAGGCGGGCGACCACATCTTCGGGGTGACGGCGGGCAACGATGTGAGCGAGCGCACCTGGCAGCGCGACGACCTCCAGTGGCTCAGGGCCAAGGGCAGCGATTCGTTCGGTCCGCTCGGGCCGCGGATCGTGACCGGCGCGCCATGGGAGAACCTGCGCCTGCGCACGCGCCTCAACGGCCAGGTCGTGCAGGATGCGCGCACCTCGGATCTCATCTTCTCCATCCCCGAGATCGTCGCCTACGCGAGCCGCTACTTCACGCTTCTTCCCGGCGACGTGATCTATACGGGAACCCCCGGGAAAACCTCGACGCTATCTCCCGGCGACCGGGTGGAAGTGGAGGTGGAGCGCGTCGGCGTGCTGGCGAACGACGTGAGGGTCGAACCCCGGAAGGACGGGACATGATGAAGCCCCACCGGCGGTTTCTCTGGGTCACGCTGGCGCTGGCGGTTGCTCTCGCTACGCCACCCGCTTCGCGCGCGCTCTCCGCCCAGCAGGCTCCGGATCTGGCCACGCTGTTCGAGTTGGGGACGCTCGTGCTCGATACGAACGGTGACAGCGTGCCGGATCTCGTGAACGCGGCGCTCGTTCTGGGGGATGATCCCTCGTCGGCAGTCCTGGCCGCGGCCGCCGAAGTCGCGGCTCGGCTGGGGTTCGAGACGATGGCGATGGACCTGCCGCTGTCGCGGAACCCGGAGGACGGCCGGATCGGGATCGTCGTGGGGCGCGGAGGGCTCGAAGCCGCCGGGCTGGGGACGCCGGGCATCGATCCGGCCTCTCTCGACTCGGGAGAAGGGGCCGTGACCGTGCGCGAGGAGGACGGTCGCACCTGGGTGCTCGTGGTCGGCGGGGATGAGGAAGGACTGCGCGCCGCGGCCCGTCTGTTCGCGGGAGTCCTGCCCCACACGCGAACGCTTTCCACCGCGAAGTTGGACGCCGTTCGCGACGATCTCGCCGAGACGATCGAGGCCGGGGGCGTGGCGGACGCGACCGTGCGCCTGACCCAGGCACGGGTCCGGACCGGGCAGGCGGGCGTTGGTCGCGTGATCGCCGAGATCGAGGTGGATGAAGCCGACCGGAGCGCCGCGGCGGAACTCCTCCGCGGACTCTCCGCTGGCGAAGAAGCGCCCGATGCAGACGAGCCGGAAGAGACCGAAGAGACGGAGGGAGACGACGAGTCCACCGAGGCGGAGGCCCGGCAGAGTCGCCTGGCCTACCCCGGTCTCGAATCGGTGGAGGCGCGGCTGGTCGGCGGGCCCACAATCAGGATCGCCGGACGCGCGGCGCCGGATGCCCCCGGGCCGGTCGCGGGCCGGCCGGGGAGCGGCGGCAAGAACGAGATGGACCTCTCCAACCTGTATACGTCGGAGGGGCTGCTCGGCGGGGGCGTGCTGCCGAACCGCGTGGACGCGCTGCTCGCACCCGGCGAGGGGGGCAGCGATGGATTGCCGGATCTGGCCGGCCGGCTCGGGCTGGAGTCGACCGGGCTGACGGTGCCGCTCGTCGAGCCGACTTCGACGATCGAAGGGGCCGCCGCCCGGCCCACGCTCGTACTCACCGGGGTGGACAACGCCCTGACCCGCCAGCTCGCCGACAGCGCGAAGATCGATACGGGTTCGCTCGCCCCCGGCGAGGGGCTCATCCAGGTGGTCCCCGCGGCCTTCGGATCCAAACCGGCCCTCGTCGTCTCCGGCGCGGACGCCGCCGGGGCCGAGCGCGCACTCGATCAGCTGGCCCGGACCTTCCCGCACCTCGCCGAGCGCGGCGACGACCGCCCGACCATCGACGATGTCGAGCGCGGCCTGTGGGACGCCCTGTCCGGCCACTCGCCCGTGGGCCAGGCGGCGATCGGCCTCTACAAGCTCGGTCGCATCGCCGACAAGCTCGCGGATCGGCAGATCGCCCGCGCGGACGTGCTGCTCTCCGTCGAGAAGGCGGACCCCGGCCTCGAGGCGCATGTGCAGGCCCGGGCCGCGGAAGCGCTGGGGCTCGCCGACGCCGCGCAGGTCGGCGTAACGATCGACGAACGCGATGTGCAGCGGGCCGCCACGATCTTCGCGGACACGCTCGCGCTCCCCTCGGAAGTCGACCGCTTCCGGGAACTCTTCCGCGCCCATGTCCTCCCGGCGGCCGCATCCGCTTCGGCCACCGATCCCATCCGGATCGAAGCCCGCCTGAGCGAGCCGCCGGAGATCCGCCGCCAGCTGGAGCGGGAGGCGCGAGACGCGCTGATCGAGGCGGGGGCGCCGGCCGACGCCGTCGAGGTTCGCATCATTTCCGCCTTCAAGCAGGGTTACTCGTGGCTCGAGGAGGTCATCCTCCCCCTGCTGGAGGGGCGCGACGTGGCGGAGATCGTCATCAGCTTCCGCCGCAACGATCCGCCGCCGGAGTGGCCTCAGCAGGCGATTCACACGCCCGTCCGCTGGCTCCACGAGATCTTCCCCATCGACGAGATCTTCGCGCGTGAACTCGGCCTCGACCTGGAGCAGATCCGCTTCGAGGAGACCACCGAGGGAGAGACGTACAGGGTGTACGTCACGGACTCCGCCGGCAGCGGGATCCTGTCGGGTGGGTTCGAGCCCCGCTGGGTCATGCGTCCGTACTTCGATCGCTTCCAGGACTACGAGCACGTCCGCGTGACGACGGGCTGGATCCGCGCCGGGGCGGGCGACCGCACGCTGGTCGACGAACGCATCGTCACCGACCCGGAGGCCTTCTGGGACCACTACCAGAGCGTCGTCCTCCCGGCCATCTACGACTACGTGATGGACCGGCACGACGGGATCCCCGACGGCGGGAACGCCGACGCCCCCTACTTCGGCGAACTGACGGTCGAACTCGAGATGAGCGAGCCCAACTACCGGCTCGAGATCGACAACGAGATCCACGCGCCGATGGACGCTCTCCACGAGGAGATCTACTTCGGCACGATCGAGTTCTTCGACGTCCTCGGCCGCAACTCGCGCGGGCAGGGCCTCACCTTCCCCGGCCGCATCCTTCCGATCATGCGCCCGCGCGCAGACGGGCGCGCGGCGGAACTCCGGGTGAGCTTCACGGGGTTCGCCACCTCGCGGCCGGCGGTGGTCGTGGCATTCGAGGACGAGGCGGGAGTAGCCGACACCATGCGCCTCGACATCCCGAAGACGGGACTCGCGCGGCCGTCCGCGAGGCTGGCCGTCGTCCGCGCCGGCGAGCCCGGGATCGCGCACCTCGGCCTGCGCGTGCGGGTCGATACCGACGCCGACATGCGGGACAGCCTCCTCCACTACGCACCGCCGCGGCAGGTCGACCGGAGCATGGTGTCCGCCGAACAGGTCGAGGCAACAGTCCGCGAGATCGAGGCGCTGCGCGCGGCCGGCCTCTACGCATCCTCGCTGGCCTGGCCCGGACTCGGCTCGCTCGAAGTGTGGGCCGAGTGGACCCACGAACAGGATCCCGAATCACGCCGGACGGCCCGCCTCGCGGCGAACGGGACACCGGACGCCCTCCCCGACTGGCGCACCCTGCTGCCGGAGGGCTGGAGCTACGGGGGCGAACGCCTCGTCCAGTGGGAGACGCCGATCCCGCCTCCCGAAGGCCACGAGATCCTCGCGAAGATGGCGGAGGCCTTCGAGGAAGTCTCGATGTACAAGGCCGGCGAGTCCTACCTGGGCAGGGATATCTGGGCGGCGGACCTCATGCCCCCGATCGCGGCCTCGCACTGGTCGCGGGTGAAGGCAACGACGTTCAAGCCCACGGTCATCTATTCCGCGCGGCAGCACGCGAACGAAGTCTCGTCCACGAGCCACGTCCTGCGGCACGCGGAACTCCTGCTGACGGATCCCGCTCAGCGCCCCAAGCTCGACGACGTGAACGTCATCATCCATCCGTTCACGAACCCCGACGGGGCGCAACTCGCCTACGACCTGTACCGGATCACGCCGGACTTCATCCTGCACGCCGGCTACCTGGGTTCGCTGGGGATAGACGCGACGACGGGCTCGCGGGACGACCATCCCATCTATCCCGAGGCGCCCGTCCGAAATCGGCTGTGGGGCCGCTGGCTGCCCGACATCTTCCTGAATCCGCACGGGTATCCCTCTCACCAGGTCGTGCAGCTGTTCAGCGAATACTCGGGGCTCGTGCGGCGGGGTCGCGTCACCGAACGCAACTGGGGCCTCAACAAGGGCTGGTTCATGCCGGGGTTCGGATACGTCGATAGTCCCGACCTGCCCCGGCACCGGGACGCGGCGTTCAGCATCCGCGACTACATCACGCGCGGGATCAATTCCAATCGCGATGTCTTCGAGATGAACCAGCGCAACTACGAACGCTACCGGCGCTACGGGGCGGAGTACGACCCGGACGTGTTTCGGCTGCCGATGACGGACAGCGTGCTCATCCAGATGCCGCTGAAGGGATCGAGCGGCGAGTCCCGGTTCGGGTTCGACTCCCGGATCACCATCTGGAGCGGCACGACGGAAGCTCCGGACGAGACCGCCTACGGCCCGTGGATGGAACTTGTGGCGAAGGCGGGACTGTCATGGGACCAGGCGCTGCTGGACTATCTCCACGAGGGAGCGCACGAGGTCAAGCGTTCGGGTTCGTCGTTCTTCGGAGGCGTGACGCTGCGCATGAATCGCCCGCGGCCGCCCGAGGACGAAGAGGAGTCGGATGACGATGCCGCCGTGACGACGGACGGGGGAGGAAAGTGAGCGCCCGCACTTGCCCCGGTCCCGGTTCGGAATCCACGTTTGGGCGACTTTTTCGAGACACCATCGAGCGAGGCAATACCTCAATGCGGATATTCTCAGCGGGATCGCGGCACCACCTGCGGGCTTCATTCACGGCGGCCGCCATCGCCACCGTCTTCGGCGGGTCCGCCCTCGTCGCCCAGGATGAGGGGGGCGAGGAAGCGGAGGCCGGAGCCGCGGCCACCACGACGCAGGGCGTGTTCAGCGAAGACCAGGCCACGCGCGGGGAGGACGTGTTCTACAACATCTGCGCCGAGTGCCACTTCGAGGAGGACTTCGGGGGACCCTTCATTCAGTCCTGGGTCGGCGCCTCGGTGAAGGATCTTGTCGACGAGATCGTGGCCACGATGCCGGAGGACAATCCGGGCGGGATGCCCACCGAGCAGTACGTCGACGTCGTCGCCTACATGTTCAAGCTCAACGGCATGCCCACGGGCGAGGACGAACTGACCTCGGAGAACCTGGACGTAGTGGAGATCGCGGTCGACCTCGATCCCTGAAGCTCGACCCCGGCTCCCATGTCGCCGCGAAGGATACCGCAATGCGTAACGGAAGATCGTCCGCGCTGCTACTCGCGCTGCTGGGTCTGGCCGCAGGCGGGCTCGGAGCGCGTCCCGTCGACGCACAGGTGCCGAAGGTCACGGCCGGAGAGGTCGTGGACCGTGAGACCCTGCGGGGGTTCGTGACCTACGCGGCCTCCGTCGCCGCCTCCATCACCGACATCAACGAAGGATCGCGACTCATCCAGGCGGTGAGGACGGAGGGCAGCGACTATAACGTAGGCAACATGTACCTGATCTTCATGACCACCGATGGTCAGGTGTTCATCCACGGCGAAGACCCCAACCTTGACGGCAAGAACGCGTTCCAGGTGTTGGACGACAACGGGACCACGGTTGTCCAGCAGATGCTGGCCGCCGGGGCGGCCGGCGGCGGGTTCGTGGAGTGGTGCTGGGACGACCCGGCGGACCCGAGCGACGCGCGCTGCAAGGACAGCTACGCCCTCCAGCACTTTTCCCCGGTCGCCGGAGTGGATCTGGTCGTGGTCGGAGGATACTACCAGGATCTGTCGGGAGCGGGACAGCCGCTCCCTCCGGTCCCGCTCCCCGAAGTTACCGCCGCCGATGTCGTGGACCGCGAGACGCTCAGGCAGTTCGTTCACGGCTCTCTCGACTGGTTGCTCGAGCTCGTCGGGCTGGTCGGTTTCGAACGTGCGAACGAATGGAAGGCCGTGCTGCGGGAAGAGGGCGGCCCCTTCAAGTCGGGCCCCATCTATCTCTTCGTCTTCACGCCCGAAGGGTACGTCATCTTCCACGGCGCCGACCCGTGGCGGGAAGGCCGCATAGCCATCGACAACACGGACTTCCGGGGAAGGGCCTTCGTCAGGGACGTCATCGCCACCGCCCAGGCGGGCGGAGGGTTCGTCGAGTACTTCTGGGACGACCCGACGGTGCAGGGGGATGAGGACACGGGCACTCCGAAGGTGAGCTACGCCGTCTCCCACAGGAGCGATCTGCCCATCTACCAGGGTGTCGAGTTCATCGTCGGGGCCGGCTTCTACCGGAACTTCTCCACCGCGGAGGCGGAGATGGCGGCCGCGGACTGGCTCGACCGGTTCGGCCGGTCGGTGGCGAGTCAGGCCATGGAGATGATCGGCGACCGCGTGTCGCACTCGCACCAGGGACCCGACCAGGTGACGGTGGGCGGACGCACGATCGACCTCGCCCAGCTGAACGCCCGGGGCGGGCTGTTCGGCGGACTCGGCTCACTGGCTTCGACGGCGGGCACCGGCACGGGCCGGCTCGCGCCGACTGCGTTTCTGCCCGCATCAGTCGGGGGGCTCGTCGGCGAGACCTCCTTCCAGCTCTCCCCGGGACAGGACGCGGGGGGCGGAGGCAACTACTCGCTTTGGGGAGCTGGCGAGATGATGCGGTTCTCCAGCGGCGGAGCCGAGGGAGTCCATGACGGAGAAGTCGTCACGGCCGCTCTCGGAGGCGACTACGAGTTCGGGTCTTTGCTTGCCGGGCTCGCCGTGTCCTACAGCCGGGGGGCCGGCGGGTTCGAGCTGGGTCGCGCCGGAGAGGATGACGTCGGTGATGTGTCGACGTCGCTGACCAGCGCCTTCCCGTACGCACGGCTCGCCGTCAACCACCGCCTCTCCCTGTGGGGCGTGCTCGGGTACGGCTTCGGCCAACTCGACATCTCGGGCGGCGGCGAGCAGGACCCCACGAGCGACATCGCGATGCGCATGGTCGGCCTCGGGGCACACGGCGAGCTTGTGGGCGCCGAAGATCCGGACGACTTGGCACTCGCGCTCCGGTCGGACGGCTTCGTGGCGCAGATGACCTCGGATGAAGTCGAGGGACGCAGCGAACTCACCGCCGACGTGAGTCGTATGCGCGTGATGCTCGAAGCCCACAAGGGTTACACGCTCGGCGGGGGAGAGCTGGTCAAGCCACAGCTTCGGGTCGGCATGCGCCGCGACGGCGGCGATGTCGAAACCGGGTTCGGGATGGAGCTGGGAGGAGGCCTGTCCTTCCTCGATGCGGAGCGGCGTCTTTCGATCGCCGTACACGGCCGCAAGCTCGTGGCGCACGAACAGAGCGACTACGAGGAGTGGGGGCTCGGCGGATCGATCACGCTCAATCCGCAGGGCGGGGGCCGAGGGCTGTCGCTCGGTTTGAGTCCGTCGTGGGGATCGACGGCGAGCGGCCTGGCACGGCTGTGGGCGCAGGGCGCGACCGGGTTGACGCCGAACGGACACGGGTACGGATACGGCAGCCGCCGGCTGGATGCGGAAGTCGGGTACGGCGTCGAAGCGCTGGCGGGCCGGGGTGTGTTCACGCCGTACGCGAGAATCGTTCTGTCCGAGCAGCCGGGTCCGGGGCGGCTCGGCGCGGGCCCCTTCCAGGGCCCGGTGGCGCTGATGCCGCTCCACGGCTCGACGCAGGGCCTGTACGGCTACCACCTGGGCGGGCGCCTGAACGTCGCTTCGGGCCTCGCGCTGAACGTCGAGGCGGGCCGGAACGCGTACGGCGTCGGATCCGGTCCGTCGAACAGCGTGATGCTCAACCTCTCGATGCATTGGTAGAACGACCCCGTCCACCGTGGACCCGCCATGCCCGACTCCGACATGACCCCTGACGGGAATTCCGGCGAGCCGGGTCGCTGGCTCGAAATGCCCCCGGAGGCCATGCTGGGCCTGGCCCGGCGGGCTGCGGAGCTCCTCGTACAGAGGAACGCGAACCTTGCGAAGGAGGCCGCCTGGGACGGTGAGTTCCACGAGGAACTCACGGAACGGCTCATGGAGGACCCGCCGGAGCAGGGCACGCCAGCGGAGGAGGTCATGGAACGGGCCGCCCGCGAGGTTCTGCCGGCTACGCTCAGTCTCGATCATCCGCGTTGCTTCGGCTTCATTCCGTCCTCTCCCACCTGGCCCGGCGTCGTCGCGGACTTCCTCGCCGCCGGGTACAACATCAACTCCTGCAACTGGCTGATCTCCAGCGGAACCAGCCAGCTCGAATGCGTCATCATCGATTGGTTTCGGCGCTGGCTCGGCCTTCCCGAGACGGCCGGCGGGGTGCTGACGAGCGGCGGTTCCGCGGCGAGCCTGGACGCGCTGGTCGCGGCGCGGGAAGCGGCCGGTTATCCCGAGGGCGCCACCGTCTACATGAGCGACCAGAGTCACAGCGCGCACAAGCGGGCGGTGAAGATCGTCGGCATTCGCCCGGATCACGCCCGTCTTGTGCCGAGCGATGAGCGGTTCCGCATCGACGTGGACGCGCTCGCGCGCATGGTCGCCGAAGACCGCGAGGCGGGGCTGCAGCCCATCGCCGTGTGTGCGAATGCGGGGGCCACGGCGACCGGTGCCATCGACCCGCTGGACGCGCTGGCGGACTTTTGCGAGACGACGGGCATCTGGCTGCATGTGGACGCCGCCTACGGTGGCTTCGCCGTCGTGACCGAGCGGGGGAAGGCGTGGCTGCGCGGGATCGAGCGCGCCGACTCCATCTGTCTGGACGCGCACAAGTGGTTCTTCCAGCCCTACGAAGTCGGATGCCTCCTTGTCAGGGACGTCTCGACGCTCGAGAAGCCGTTCGGCATCCGGCCCGACTTCCTGCAGGACGCGCTATGGGGCTCGGGGCATCCCAACTTCTGGGATCGCGGCCTGCAGATGAGCCGTTCCGCGCGGGCCCTCAAGATCTGGATGTCGGTTCAGACCTTCGGGATGGCCGCCTTCCGGCGCGCCATCGCGAACGGCCTGGACCTGGCGGCGCGCGCCGAAGAGTACATCGAAGCGAGCCCGGTGCTCGAATGTCTGAGTCCGGCTTCGCTGGGCGTCGTGTGTTTCCGGGTGAATCCGGCCGGGGGGGACGTGGCCGAAGAGACTCTGGATGAGGTCAACCGGCAGGTGCTCGCCCGGATCTTCTGGGAAGACCCCGCGTTCGTATCGTCGGCAGTGCTGGCGAAGAAGTTCTCGCTCAGAGTCTGCATCATCAATCACAACACCGGGTGGCGCGACGTTCGGGAGACGCTGGAAGCCACGGAACGTTTCGGGGAGAACGCCCTGCGCGAGTTGGCGGCGAGCACCTGATCTTGGCCGGGGCGGATCGAACCGAAGCCTCCCTGGCAGGGGTCCGGGCCGGCATCGAACGCTGCAGCGAGCGAACGCGCGACCTCGGCCAGCTCCGGTGCGCCGCTCCCGATGTCTCGGCGTGGAGCGTCCGGGACCACCTCGAACACCTGTACCTCTCCGACCGCGCGGTCCTGCGTTGGGTGGCCGACGCGCTGACCCGCCCGAACCCGGAGGCGCGGGCGGACTTCCCGCGGGAGATCGGTGTCTCGCTGCTGGCTCGCGGCTCGATTCCGCGGGGCCGGGGCCCCGCCCCCGACTTCACCCTGCCCGCCGGTCTGGAGCCCGCCGACCTGCGGACGGGCTTGGAGAGACTCCGGGCGCAGACCACCGATCTGGCGTCGCGCGTGGAGGAACTGGACGCGTGTCTGCACACCCTTCCCCACCACGTGCTCGGCCACTTCACACCGGCCGAGTGGCTACGCTTCCTCCACCTCCACCACCGTCATCACGACGCCATCATCCAGGACATCCTGAGCGCCTGAACCGGCGGCGGCGCTAAGCTTCAGCCCGTCCCGCCCGGACCCTTCGGATGGCCGCGGCGCCCTCGAGGAGGAGCCAGATCTCGAGGATGAAGATCGCGGCCCCGATCACGAGCAGCATCCACTGGTTCGTGCCGAAGAAGCGGTCGAGGTTGATGACCATGGCCCACGTCGTCATCAGGAGCAGGAACGCCATCGGGATCATCGTGACCCAGAAGGGGCGTCCCTTCCGCATCAGGAAGAGCGACACGATGAGCAGGGTGAGGCCGGCCAGGAGCTGGTTCGTTGTGCCGAACAGCGGCCAGATCATCATGCCCCCGGCGCCGCGGTCCGCCGAGAGCGCCAGAATCGCGCAGCTGACGACGGCGATCGCGGTCGCGACCCACCGGTTCTGGATCGCCTTCACGTTGTACTCGACGCCGAGTTCGCTGATGATGTAGCGCTGGAGCCGGATCGCAGTGTCGAGAGTCGTGGCCGCGAAACTGATCACGACGACTGAAGCGAAGATCACGGCTACGCTCTCCGGGATCCCCAGCCCGCCCGCGAGCACCCCCACGCCGTTCACGAAGGCTGTCGTGGCGCCGGCCGTCGCCGCCTCGAAGCTTCCGTAGTGTTCCTGCCAGAGGACGAGGCCCTGCGCCGCCCCCACGTCCCGGCTGAGGAAGATCGCGAATCCCGCCGTACACGCGATGATCGAGGTGACGGCAAGCGTCCCCTCCCCGATCGCCCCGCCGTAGCCCACGTAGCGGGCGTCCGTCTCCTTCGCCAACTGCTTCGATGAGGTCCCGGATCCCACCAGTCCGTGGAAGCCGCTGATCGCCCCGCAGGCGATCGTGATGAAGAGGAGCGGCAGCCAACCCGGCGTATCCGCAGGCAGGCTGGTGTTGACCGTCGGCGCCACGACCTCCGGGTTCACGACGATCACGCCGAGGCTGATGATCCCGAGCGCCACGAACAGCTGGTGCCCGTTCACGTAGTCGCGGGGCTGGAGGAGCAGCCACACGGGCAGCACGGAAGCGACGAAGGTGTAGGCGAAGAGGATGGCGATCCACCCCACGCGCCGCCCATCGGCCGCCGCCGCGTCCCCCGCGGCCGCCGCATCTCCTCCCGCCGCGGCCAACTGCGCCTCGGTCGGGCTGAACCCGATGAAGTCCGGCAGCATGAACGGCATGTCCTGCCCGAACCAGATGAGCACGTACAGCGTGGCCAGCGCCCCCAGCGACGGAATGAGGATCCCCGTCCCCGTGCGGTAGATGAGGAACCCGACGATGAGCGCGATGACGAGCGATCCCCACACGGGAACCACGGCGCCCGGGTTCGCCATGAACAGGTTCGCGATGATGACGGCGAACACCGCGTTCACCATCAGTAGCAGGAAGAAAATGATGAGGAGGAAGAGGACCCGTGCGCGCTTGCCGAGGATCGACTCGGTCAGCGTCCCGATCGACCGCCCCTTGTGGCGGCTCGAGATCCAGAGGGCGGCGAAGTCGTGCACCGCTCCCGCAAACACCGTCCCGAGCACGACCCACAGGAAGGCCGGCAGCCAGCCCCAGATGACGGCGATCGCCGGTCCCACGATCGGCGCCGCTCCCGCCACGGAGGTGAAGTGGTGGCCGAAGAGCACGTGCTTGTTCGTCGGCACGTAGTCGACGCCGTCCCTGAACTCGTGCGCGGGGGTGACGAAGTCCGGGTCGAGCTTGAAGACCTTGCCCGCGATGAAGCGCGAGTAGATGAGGACTCCCGTGAGGAAGGCCGACAGACCAATCACCAGCAGGACGATCGCGCTCATCGGACAACCTCCTCCGCAGTATCGATTACGGGAACCCGCCTGAGTGCGTCCACCCCCACCGGATCGGCGTCCTGGAGGTCGACGCGGAGGACAGGCCAATCTCCGAGAGACTGTGAGATCCTCGCAAGATAGGCGGCCTGTCGTTCGCGCCTGGCCGCGAACAAAGGGTCCTCTCCCGCCCCGCCGCCGCGCTCCGGGAGAACCAGGTTCACGACGATGGCGCCGACCGGGACGCCGTGCTTCGACAGGGCTTCGACGGCCTTCTCCGTCTCCCAGATCGGCAGCCGTTCGGGAATCACGACGAACACGAACGCCGTCCGCCGGGAATCGGTCAGGACCCGCCGCGCCTCCTGGAAGCGGTCACGCCGGTCCTCGAGCGCCTGCAGGAGGGGGTCGTCCGCGAGGTCCGCCGCCTCGGACCCCGCCACGTTCTTCCACATCAGCGAGAGCGCTCCGACTTTCTTCCGTCGCTTGATGAGCCCGCCGATCCAGGTCGTCATCAACTCGGGCAGAGAGAGCAGCCGCAGCGTCTGGCCGGTGGGTGCCGTGTCGAAGACGATCCGGTCGTAGTCCTCCCCCTCCTCCTCGAGGATCCGCGTGAAGCGGTCGAAGAGCGCGGACTCCACGGCCCCGGGCGAGACGCGCGCGATGTCGATCTGCCGGTAGACCTCACCCAGCAGCCGGGGAGGCGCCGCCGACTCCACGCGCGACTTGACCCCATCGATGTAGCGGTCCGCCTCGCGCTCGGGATCGACCTCCATGGCCCAGCAGCCCTCCGCCACCTCTTGTGGGCGATCGCCCAGCTCAGCCTGGAGAACATCCCCCGTGGAGTGCGCGGGATCGGTGGACACGAGCAGCGTCCGGTGTCCGCGCGCGGCCATTTCGAGCGCGGCGACGGCGGCCATGGTCGTCTTCCCCACGCCGCCCTTGCCACCGAAAAAGAGCACGGGCCGGTCCGGAAACGGCAGCGGGGTCGTCGGCTGCGCTCCGGTCTCGCGCGAACCCTCGTCGCTCAGCAACAACGGAAGCCACCCTCGGGCGGGTGCTCCATCCCGACGCGCACGTGCCACTCGTGAAACTCTTCGATGAGCGACGGATAGAGTTCGAGCATGTAGAACTGCACGGGGTTCGGCACGCCGAGGAGGTCCGAGAAACCCATGAGCATGAACGCGTCGTGCTGGCGCAGGTACTCGCGGTGGATCGTGGCGCGATACGGGGCGATGTACAGCCCCTCGTAAATTTCGCGCGCCTCCCGCAGCCAGCGGCGCCAGCGCGGCGCCGGCGTCGTTACAACCATGCCAGGGTCCTCTGATCCAGGTTCCTCGTTTGCGGCGTCCACGGAGTTTGCGGCCCCACGACCGAGTTCAGCCTCCTGTGCGGCCGGCCAGCTGGCGCCGTTCCCAGGCGCGGACGCGGGGGATGGCCGCGTCGAAGATGCGCTCATAATTGAGCCGTTCGACCTGGTCCCGCACTTCGGGGTCGAGCCGTTCCCACAGCGGGTCGTAGACCGTGTAGTTGGCGACGTAGCCCTCCCAATCGGCGGGTGCCACGGCGTCGGTGCCGAACAGGAAGCGCGTCGGGTGCCGTTCGATGAGCGTGGCCCACGCTTCGAGGGTCGCGTCATCGCCAACCACGTACTTCGCGACTTCGTCCCACGAGATGTCGAGCGCCACGTGGTCGTAGCGCGGGTCCGACAACATGCGGTCGAGCCAGGCGACGTGCCCTTCGCTCGGGGCGATGAAGCGTCCCAGGCCGGTGTGGGCCCAGATGATCGTCGTCTCCGCGTGGCGGGCGAACAGGTCCAGCAGTTCCTCCGCGTGATGCGGCGGGTCGCTCGAGCGGACATGGTCGATGTCGTTGTGGAAGATGACGACGAGGCCGATCTCCGCCGCCGTGGTCAGGATCCGGTCCAGAGCCGGGTTGCGCAGGCTCGCCGCGTGCCCGGACACCTTGGACGACACGAACTCCTTGTGGATGCTGAACTCGCCGATGCCGGCGAACACGCCGGGGAAGGTGAGCAGGACGCGCTCGATGTGGTCGGAGGCGTACATGTCCGCCGGGTTGAAGCCCGTGATCATGGGGTCGACGCGGCTGCGATCCGCCTCGGGCAGCGACAGATACTCCCGCGCGATCACGGCGTCCACGAACGAGTAGTAGTACAGGTCGGCGTTCGTGCTCAGGTAGTAATCGGGCGCGTGGTCGCCCGACAGGAAGTAGTCCCACTTCTGCTGCAGCGGGATCCCGAACATGGCCACGCGCCCCACCCGCCCGGCGGTCATGTCCAGGAATTCGCGCGCCGTCAGGCCGCGCTGGATGTAGTTCAGGAGATGGAAGTGGGAATCGTTGAACAGCACGGTTCCGGATGGCGTCGCGGTCCCGGCGGGGGACGGGGTCGGCGCTGCAGCGGTCGGCGCGTCGGGCGCCGCCGCCGGAACCGACGGGGTCGCGACCGGACCGCGGCCCGTCGCGCAGGCCGCGAGGAACACGGACACCGTAAACGCGCTGAGCCGGCTCACCACGCCACCGCGGCGCTGTTGTTGCGGTTGTGTGACGCCGCTCGCAGCGCACCCGTCTCCGGATCGCGCCGGATCGCGACCCACAACCCCTCGCCCCCGAACCGGGCCTCCAGCGGGAAGATCTCCTCGTACGCGTAGCCCGTCCCGTCGAGGACCTCGCGCGGGAACTTTCCACCGGGTACGCGGAAGGTCATCCGACCTGTCGCCGGGTCGGTATTCGGCAGGAAGAAGTCGGGTGTGTCGATCGCCTCATCCACGGTCATCCCGAAGCGCATCACGTTCAGCAGCCCCTGGAAAGTGCGCTGGTGGAGGCCGGACCCCATCGACGCGAAGCCGAGCACCGGCTCCCCGTCCCGGAACAGGATCCCGGTCTGCGTGGGTGCCGGCAGCCGCGAACCCGGCTCGAGGCGGGCGATCTGCGCCTGCTGGAATGAGGCCGGATCTCCGATCGTGATTCCGTCCACCACGATCGCGGTCTTGCCCCACAGGACCGCGTTGATGCTGTGCGTGATCGCGGCGATGTTTCCATCCGCGTCGATGGCCACCACGTCGTCCGAGTGGCCGGGGCCACGCGGCGCCCAGTTGCCGAAGGGCAGACCGGCCTGGATGACGTCCCAGAGCCGTTCGGCGTGTTCCGGCGTGACGCGCGCCTTGGGCGTAACCTCGCCGCCGACCAGCGACGCGGCCATCTCGGGCGGCAGGAAGTCGAGCAGCGACGCGCGGGTCACGTTGAGCGCAGTCCGCAGGGCCTCCGGCGATTCAGTCCAGTGGCCCTCCTCCAGCAGCCCGGCAGCCGCCGCGAGCCGCTGCGCCTCGATCATCGTCACGCCGCCGCTGTTGGGCGGCGGGTTCGTGTACAGCTCCCAGCCGTCTCCCAGCTCCGCCACGAGCGGCTCGTCCCAGATGACCTCGTAGGCCGCGAGGTCCTCGACGGTCATCCGGCCGCCATCGGCCTGGATCGCGGCCGCCGCTTTCCCGGCCCACGGGCCGCCGTACATGTAGTCGGTCCCCTGCTCGGCCACCGCTCGCAGCGTCGCGGCCAAGGCGGGCTGGCGCAGCACATCTCCCTCGACGTACGCAGAACCGTCCTCCTTGAGGAACGTCGCCTTCGTCTCGGGGAGACGCGCGAGATCCGCGGCCCGCCCCTCCCAGTAGCCCTCCACCTTCTTCGAGATCGGGAAACCTTGCTCGGCGACGTGGATCGAGGGCTTGAAGATCTCCGCCCAAGGGAGCCGTCCGAACCGCTCGTGCGCGGCCCCGACCCCCTTCATGAAGCCGCCGACCAGCGCCGTCCGGCCGCTCACGGCGGTCCCGTACATTCCATCGGGCGACGAAAGGTCGATGCCTCCGGGGATGTTCACCGGGTCGTCCTCGCCGAGCACCGTGTTCCACTCGGCGTTCATCGTGTGGACCCGATCCGTTTCCGCGTCGTAGTAGACGAGCGACATGATGCCGAAGTAGCTGATCGGCGCGCCGGCGGTGAGCGCGACCTGCATGAGCGAGGTCGTCATCGCCGCGTCGATCGCGTTCCCTCCCTGCTTCAGCGCCTCCAGTCCGGCGCGCGCCGCGAGCCCGTTGTAGGCGACGGTGACCGCCCCGTTCTCCCCTGTCGCCACGCCGGCTTCCGTCCGGTCCACGAGTTGCGCCGCCATGAACCGCTCGTAGTCGGCGGCCCAGCGCTCGGGCGACAGATCCACCTCCGCCTGGCACGCCGTCAGCACCAGGACGGACGCGAGGCACGCGAGGCGAAAGCTCCTCCCGGATCGATTCGCGGTTCGATTCACGGCGCTTGCGGCTCGGCACATGGATCGCTCACTGGTCGGAGGTCGCGGACGGACGCAGCCACTGCTCCCACCACTCGAGCTGGACCCACATCCGGTGCACCATGCGCCACGGGGTCCATCCCCCGTGATAGGAGTCGGGATAGCGGACGAACTTCGCGGGCACCTGCTGCTTCCGGAGCGCCACGTACATCTGCTCGGCCTCCTCGATGGGGACCCGGTGGTCGGATTCCCCGTGGACGAAGAGGGTCGGCGTCGTCACGCCCTTCGCGTGGATGATGGGAGAGGAACGCAGCAGGTTCTCCAGGCCCCGCTCTTCCCACGGCGGCCCGAAGAACTCGCTCTCCTTCGTGCGGGGGATGTCCGCGACGCCATAGTCGCTGACCCAGTTCGAGATCGAGGCGCCCGCGATGGCGGCGGCGAAGCGGTCGGTATGGGTGATGACCCAGTTCGTGAGGTAGCCGCCGTACGAGTAGCCGGTCACGCCCATGCGGGCCGTGTCGATGTCGTAGTTTTCGATCGCGTGATCGACCCCCGCCATCACGTCGTCGTAGTCGTTGAAGCCCCAGCCGCCCCACGTCCCCCAGCGGAAGTCCTCGCCGTATCCGGTCGAGGCCCGGGGGTTCGTGAACAGGACCATGTAGCCCTGCCCCGCCAGCAACTGCTGGTCGAACGAGAACGTGTTGCCGTAGGCCCCGTGCGGCCCGCCGTGCATCTGGAGCACCATCGGGAAGCCGCCCTGCCCGGCCGCGTAGCCGCGCGCCGGGAGCATCCAGCCCTCGACCTCTGTCCCGTCCGGGCTCCGGAAGGAGAGACGCTCGGGGCTCGAGAATCCGATCTCGGCCAGCAGGTCGCGGTTCACCTCGGTGAGCCGAACCTCGTCGCCCGGCGCGGCCCCCATGTCGGCGACCCAGACGTCGCCGGGCTCCGTTGGCGCCGTGGCGCGGAAGGCGACCCGCGAGAAGTCCCCGGAGAAGGAGAAGCTGCCCAGCCGGCGGTCCCCCTCCGTCAGCTGCTCGACCGATCCTCCGGCCTCGGGAACCCGGAACAGGTGTGTGTTGCCGCGGATTCCGGCGGAGAAGAGGACGTGTCCGCCGTCCGCGCTCACCGTGGGGCCGCCGGGGATGAGATCCCAGTCGGCCGTCAGGTTGCGGAGCCGCGTGCCGTTCTCCGCGTCGAACACGAAGAGGTCGGAAGGCGCCCCGCGATCCCGCGCTTCACGGATGATGATGTCGAGACCCTCGTTGCCGCGGACGACGATCCGCGCGCCATCCGCGGACCAGGCCGGGGAGGAGTAGTTGTATCCGTCGTCCGTGAGTCGGTTCACCTCGCCGTCGAGGTCGACGACCCAGAGATCCGACCGCTCGTACGAGTGTTCATCGCGCTGGTGCGCGTCCGCGGTGAACGCGAGCCGCCGGCCATCGGGACTCCAGGCGAGCCCGGAGGCATCGAAGCCGAGTTCCGTGAGCCGGCGCGCTTCTCCGCCTTCGGCGGGCAGCAGGTACACCTCGCGGGGCGGCGTCGCGTTCGGGTCGCGCGGGTCCGCCAGATAACCCCGGCGGTCGAAGCGATAGTTCATCCAGTCGTACTCGCGCCCGTCGAACCGCTCCACCGTGCGGCGTTCGAAGTCGGAGTCCCAGACGGGCTCCGGGGGAGGCGGGGGCGGCGTCGGCCGGGTGAAGGCGATCCAGCGGCCGTCCGGGCTGAAGACGGGGGATCCCCGCAGCCCCTCGAGCTGGAACGCTTCGCCGGCCGGCCGGTCCATGCGGAGAAACCACGTACTCCCGGCGCTCGCTCCCCCCGGATCCGGCCGATTCGACGAGAAGACGAGATAGCGGCCGTCCGGACTCCAGCGCGGCGAGGAAGCGCTGAAGCTCGGGCTCGTCACCCGCGTGGCTTCCCCGGACCCGTCGGCGTCCACGAGCCAGATCCCGCTGTGGCGCCGGTTCTCGTCCTCGAGGACCGACGTGACGACGTAGGCGACGCGGGAACCATCGGGCGAGAGGGCCGGGCTCCCCGCGTCCTTCAGCCGATAGTAGTCGGCGAGCTCGAGCGGTCGCCCCTCCTGCGCGCCGAGACCGGGCGCCGCGAGGAGCGCGGCGAGGGGGATCCAAGGGATCAGTCGAGAGCTGCGAACGCGCATGGCGGCCTCCGAAACGGGCTTAGCGTCGTACTCGATAGGCGAGCAGGAGATTTCCGGGCATCTGGCTGAACAGGTCGTATCCCGAGTTCACGAGGACATAGCCCCGCGCGACGACGGGGCCCGGCCCGTCGAGCGCGCCGCCCCGGCCCGGCACGCCGTTGACGGTCTCGAACTCGCGGGCCGTATCGACATCCCACAACACCGAGCCGTCCTCCGTGGAAAAGGCGCGCAGGTGGCCGTCGAGACTCCCGGCCAGCACCGCGCCTTCGATCGCGGTGGGTGCCGCCGAGAAGAACGGCATGCACCCGGCCCGGCCGCCACACACGGACGGGTCGGGCGGAGCGTGCCACAGAACTTCTCCGGCCGCGAGTTCGAGCGCGTAGAGGCCGGGGGTCGGCGGATCCTCGGCGTTCATCTGCGTGGATGCGCCCGAGCGCGGGTCCGAGATGACGGCGAACGGGTTGTCGACGTTCGGCACGTAGGCCCGATGTCCGTCGGAGGTGAGCCCCCAGTGGATGCCGCCCAGCGAGCTTCCCCTCCCGACCCGGCGCGCCCACACGAGGTCGCCCTCCGAATCGGGGTCCAGCGCCCACACCATGCCGGACTTCTGGCCTGCGATCAGTAGCTGGGACCCGTCCTCGGCGGTGACGATGATGGGGGCCATGCCGAAGTCGTGATCGGGGCCGGTCGGGGCGGGACAGTTCTGGAAGCGGGGCGACAGGCAGGACATGTTCCACGCGTCGTCCTCCCGCCCCTGGAAGGTCCACACGGCCTCGCCCGTCTCCATGTCGAGCGCGGTGAGGGCGTCGCTCCCGCCGGTCGTCGGGCGCGTGTAGTTCTCGCCGGTCCCGATGTAGAGGAGGCCGCGCGCGGCGTCGACCGTCGGACTGGACCACACCGGCGCTCCGGAGGGTGCGAAGAGCCGTGTCCCGGCCTCGTTCTCGCCCACGTGCCTCGGCTCATCGGCCACGGTCCGGAACTCCCACAGGGCTTCGCCCGTCTCCGCCGAGAAGGCGGCCACCCCTCCGCTGGAGGTGCAGCACTCGTAGGTCGGATCGCCGGCGCTGATGATCTCCATCGAGGAGAGCGGGACGAAAACGCTCCCATCGTGGACGGCCACGCTTCCCGTGACGACGTGATCGGCGTGGGTCCCGGCGATGGCGCGCCAGCGGAGAGCGCCGGTCGTCGCATCGATCGCGTACACGTTCGTCCGGAAGTCCGCGAAGAAAGCCGACTGTCCCCCGTCCGGGCCATCACCGATCGCGATCGCGCCGCGCACGGCGGCATCGCCCGCGAACACCCAGTGCACGCAGCCGCTCTCGAGGTCGATCGAGTACACCTCGCCGTACGCCGAGCCGACGATGATCCGGTCGTCGATGACCGCAGGCTTCGAGCGCACCTGGCTCACGTCCGGGAAGCCGAAGACCCACGCGAGTTCGAGATTGGGCAGGTCCTCGGCCGTCAGCCCCGCCCGCGCCGCGTCGACGAAGCCCGTCTCGCCGCCGCCGCCTCCCCAGCCGGACCAGTGCACGACACCCTCCTCCCGCGGCGCGCTCGCGCAGAACGCGGAGGACGGGAGGCGGGTCTCGACCAGCGTCTCCCCGGTGAGCCACTCCGCCACGGCGCGGCGTTCTTCCGGCGTGAGGTCCTCGCCGTGCCGGCGCATGCGGCCGCCCTCCAGCGAACTCAGGACCGCGCGCGGCGTCATGGCCCCGAGCGTCGTGAGCCCGGGGGCGCGCACGGTGCGCTGCCCGGCATGGCATTCCGCGCACGAGGCGACGAACACCTGCATGCCGGGACTGTCGTCCATGGGAGGCGGGTCGAGCAGCCCCCGCCCCGACTCCTGGGCGATCGCCGGCCCGGCTCCGGCGGTCAGGGCACCGGCGGAAAGGGCGGTGGCGAAAGCAGCGGCGGCGAAGCGCATCAGGCGTTCTCCCGGACGAGATCGAGCGGACCCGCGGAACATAGGCCCTGACGTTGCGCTGCGGGACGGCGCGCCGCTAGCGGCGGATCGGCCGCGCCGACTCGACCACGCGGCGCACGACGAGATCGGCCACCGCGTCGGCCTGCCTCCGATCGAAGTCGCCGGTCCCGCGCCAATGGGTCTGGGCCACGACGACGAGTTGCCGATCCGGTACCACCCACACGTACTGGCCGCCGTAGCCCCACATGACGAAGGCGGACACGTCGTCGCCGCCGCCCTGGCGGTCGCTCCAGGTCTGATAGCCGTACCCCGCGTCCCGCAGGACGTAGCCGAGGTCGCCCAGCGCGACGATCCGGCCTACCTGAGCCTCCATCCACGCCCGCGAAACGATCTGGGCCGAACCGGAGCGCCCGCCCTGCAGGAGAAGCTGTCCGATCTTCGCGGCATCGCGCGCGCGGAGCGCCAGCGCCGCGCCACCCACGATCACGCTGTCCTGCATGACCGGCCAGCGCTTGTTGTCGATGCCGAGCGGACCCAGCAACTCCCGCTCGGCGAACTCGAGCGCGCTCCCGTCGACCACGTTATCGACGATCACGGCCAGCAGGTGCGACCCGCCGGTGTTGTAGATGAAGCGGCGGCCCGGCGGGGCGACGACGGGCAGGTCCAGCACGTAGCCGACGGGCTCCCCCGATCGCACCCATGGGCCGAAGTCCTCCTCATCCGACCACTGCATGCCGCTCGTCATCGTGAGCAGGTCGCGCACGCGGATGCCGCCATGCTCGGTTCGCAGCGACGGATGCGACAGCCGATCCGTCATCAGATCGTCCGGGTCCAGGAATCCTCCATCCGAGGCGAGGCCGACGAGCAGCGCCGTGACCGTCTTCGTGACGGACCGCATGTCGAAGGCCGAGTCCCGGTGCATGCCGCCGAAGTACGCCTCCTGAACGAGCCGCCCGTTCCTCACGGCAACGAGAGCCCGGATGTTCGGCACCGCACTCTCCGCATCCGCGACCGCGTCCTCCAGCAACTCCTGGTCGAACCCCTCCGCCTCGGCGGTCGAAGTCGCCCAGACCCGAGACAGATCCACCGGAGGCGCGACCGGATCGGGCCCCGTGCCGCGATCCCCGGGTTCGACCGGCGCGGCCGCGCTGTCGCACGCCGCCAGCACCGCGACGAAGAGAGCGCCGATCCGCCGCCTATTCGCGGCGCCCCCTCCGGAAGGGCATCGAGAGCATCCCGCGCAGCGTCCCCCACTCCGAACGCTCCATGTTCTCGAGCCCGAGACGGATCTCCCGCGGCTCGGACCGCAGCCGGAAGCTCCCGAAGACCCGGTCCCAAAGGGAGAAGATGCTCGAGTAGTTCGAGTCCGTCTCCGGCTGGTAGTCGGAATGGTGGACCCAGTGCATCCACGGCGTGACGATGAGCCAGCGCAGACGGCGGTCCACCCGGCCCGGCAGCCGCACGTTGCTGTGGTGGAAGAGAATGATCGGGAGGAGGATCGCCTCGTAGACGAGGAGTTCCGCCACTGTCACGCCGAGGAGGGGAAGCACGGCGAGCCGCGCGATCGAGGAGAGTACGATCTCCCCGGTGTGAAAGCGGAGACCCGACGTGGCGTCGAGTTCCGCGTCCGAGTGGTGCACCTGGTGGAAGCGCCACAGGAACCGGACCTGGTGGTTGAGCCGGTGCCACAGGTACTGCCACGCATCGAAGATCACGACTGCGAGCACGATCCTGGCCCACGCCGGGAGTTCGAGCAGGTGGAGCAGGCCGAAACCGCGTTCCCTTGCCCCTTCAGTGACGAACAGCGTGGCGGCGGCGAAGATGACGGCCGCAACCGCCGCGTTCCCCACTCCGAGGGCGAGGTTCCGCGCCCCGTGCCCCGCCCTCGCGCTCCGGTCCTCGAACATCGGGAGGACGCCCTCGACCAGCCACAGAGCGGCCAGGGCGAGCGTCGCCCCGGCGGCCTTCAGCGTACCGGGATCGTCGAACACGGCGGACTCGCTACCGTGCGGGCCCGATGCCCTCGGCCACGCTCACCTCCGCCGCCCCGAAGAATCCGAACGGGAAGCGCTCCGGGCGGGTGGTGTTCGCGACGTTCCCGCGGATGGTGACGGGCGGCACCGAGAACGAGTTCCCGGTCCCGAGCGCATTCTGCTCGAAGAGCGCGTAGTAGAAATCGTAGCCTCGCCGGGAGAGCGCGATCTGGCGGATCACGACGTGGGCTCCGGGCTCGATCACGACCTCGTTGTTGGGCTGGATGCCAATGACGGGCTGACCGTCGTACAGTACGTCCCTGCTCACCAGGTTGAACTGATTGCCGGCACTGGGCGGCGGCTCGTTGACCCCGTCGACGAACTGCTCCCAGAGATAGAAGTGCGGGCCGCCGGGGGGATCCGTGTAGTCGATCGCCGTCCGGTAGCCTTCCTTGTCGTTGACCAGCGTCGCTTCCTCGTAGATGAAATAGAGGGAGTCGATCGGGGCCACCGCCCGCAGCGTCGCCGAAGCGGCGTACCGATCTCCCTCATAGTCGATGGAGAGCGAATACGTCTCTCCGATGCGGGCGTGGAGGTCGTGCGTCACGTGGTGGCCCGGCTCCATCTCCGTGAACGGGTAGACGACGCCCGCCCCGTCGGTCACGGTGACGACAGCTCCCACGGCGGGCGGCGTCCGCCGGTTGCTGAAGAAGGCGTCGCTGGTCCTGAGCCGGATCGTCTGCGTCCCGCTCGGCGCCTCCTTCACGAGTTCGATCCGCCCCTCGACGACCAGCAACGGTTCCGGATCGGGAATCTCGACCTCCACGATGCGCTCGCACGCCGCGGCGGCGATGCAGCCGAACAGGACCGCGAGCCGGACGGGCGTTCGCCGGCCCATCAGAAGCGCCACGTATAGCTGATGCTCGGCACGATCCCGAACACGGCCGTCTCCACCGCCTCCGTCACGAGACGCCTATCCTCCCTCTGCCGGAACGCGAGGGACTGCGCGTTGAAGCGGTTGTACGCGTTGAAGACGCCGAACCGGAGGTCCCCGCTCCCGAACCGCTTCGTGGCCGAGAGGTCGAGCCGGTGATAGCTGGGGAGGCGCTCCGCGTTGCGGGACCCGTACGCGCCCAGAACCACGCCGGCGAACTCGTAGCGCGCCACGGGGAAGGTCGTCGGCAGACCCGTCGCGAAGACCAGGTTGGCGCCGACGCTCCACGTATCTCCGAGTTCGTAGATTCCGGTGAGCGCGAAATCGTGGGTCCGGTCGTAGGGCGCCGGATACCAGCTTCCCCCGGCGATGCCGGGATCCGCTGCGGTCAGCCCCGGCGTACGCTGCTCGGTGCGCGCGAGGGTGTAGCTGGCCCAACCGCGCAGGCGACCCTGCGTCTTCCTGAGCAGGAGTTCGAAGCCGTACCCGCGCCCCTCGCCCTCGAGCAGCATGGTCTCAAGGTCTCGGACGACCCAGAGATCGGCCCCGTCCACATAGTCGACGAGATGGCGGGCGCGCTTGTAGTAGACCTCTCCGGAAAGCGCGTACCGCCCCCGGGAGAACGTCGTCACGTAGCCCAGCGCGACCTGGTCGGCCACATGCGGTTCCACCCAGGGACCCACGAGGTCCCACAGGTCGAGGGGTGTGGGAGAGTTCGTGTTCGTGACGAGCCGCATGTACTGCCGCGTGCGGGAGTAGCTCGCCTTGAGCGACGAGGCGGATCCGATCTGCAGGCGCAGCCCCAGCCGCGGCTCGAGACCCCAGTAGGAGACGATGCTCTCCCCGGATCCGTAGCGCGTGCTGTCCGTCACGACCCCCCTGTCGTACCGGCCCAGTTCCGGGTGATAGACGACCGGCGCATCGTTGAGATAGTCGTAGACGGTCGCTTCGCCCTGCCGGATGAACCCCGTCGCGCGCAGCCCGTAGCGCAACCCGAGCGGCCCCAACTCCGTCTCGTGTTCGATGTACGCATCAGGGGCCAGGCCGTGGCGCGCGTCGAGTTCCTGCGGCACGACGGCCGAGCCCTCGGCCTCGACGACGTCCGCGGGCCGCACGTTGTAGGTCCCGATGCCGACCCCGAACTCCAACTGGTCGCGGGGTCCCAGCGTCCAGGACTCGTCCACGCTCAGGTTCAGGTGCCGGACCCGAGAGCTAAAGGAGGCCGCGCGCGCGTTGAAACCGCTCTGGATCTGATAGTCGTAGTCGCTGAAAATCAGCGTAACGTGCGAGAAGATGGGGCCGAACCCCTGGTTCCAGCGCAGCGTGCCGGCTGCATTGCCCCATCCCACCGAGGCTTCCCTGACGACGCTGAGACGGTCACGGCCGAAGTATCCGGAGAGCATGACCTGGCCGGTCGTTCCGTAGCGGACGTTGGCCTTGGCGTTGAGATCGTAGAAGTAGGCGACGCTCTCCCTCACGTCCGGGTCGTTGGACAGGCCGAGAAACAGGTCCGCGTAGGTCCGGCGCCCGGCCACCAGCCACGATCCGTTGCCGTCGAACAGCGGTCCCTCGAGACTCAGCCGGCTCGAGAGCAGTCCGACGGTGGCGGAGCCCTCGAACTCGCGGGAGTTCCCTTCACGCTGGTGGATCTCCATGACGGAAGAGAGCCGCCCGCCGTAGCGCGCCGGGATGCCGGCCTTGTACAGCGTGACGTCGTCCACCGCGTCGGTGTTGAAGGTGGAGAAGAACCCGAGGGCGTGGGCCGGGTTGAACACCTCCGAATCGTCGAGGAGAATCAGGTTCTCGTCGCCCGCCCCGCCGCGCACGTTGATCGATGTCGTCGCGTCGTTCGTCGTCGTGATCCCGGGATAGAGCGTCAGCGTGCGCACGGGATCGGCTTCGCCCAGCACGACGGGGAGTTGCGAGATGGCCGGGGCGTCGAACCGGATCACGCTCATTTCGACCGTCTCGGGGTCCAGATCCGGCGGCTCGTGTTCCGCCTCCACGGAGATTTCGGCCACGGATACGGGCCGGAGCTCGAGGGCGAAATCCAGCGAGGTCGTCTCTTCGAGATCGACGACGCGGGTGGCCGTCTCGTACCCGAGCTGCGAGACGCGGACCGTGTAGCGGCCCGGGACCAGCTCGATGGAGTAGAAGCCGAACCGGTTGGTCGCGATGGAGATGCCGGGTTCCACGACCTCGAGTCGGGAGATACGCAGCACCTCGTCGCTCACGGCCGAACGCACGTAGCCCGACAGCCGAACCTGTTCCGGTTCCTGCGCGTGCGCCGTACCGACACCCACGGCCGCGAGGGCCATCGGAATCAGGGCCAGGATCGTGCGGCCCGCTCGCAGCTTCAGGCTGAGCTTGGACACGGGGCCAACATAACCAGGGCGTCCGTGTTCGGGCAGGCTGCTTACCTGGGGGGCGCGACCCCCTCCGCGACACTCACCTCGGCCGCCTCGAAGAGGCCGAACGCATACTTGTACGGGCGATCCAGGTTCGTGACGTTTCCGCGCACGTTCGCGGGCGGGAACGAGAACGGGTTGCCGGTTCCGAGCGCGTTCTGCTCGAAGAGCGCGTAGTAGTAGTCGTAGGCCAGCCTCGAGAGCGCGATCTGACGGATCTCCGCATGCTGGCCGGGCTGGATGGCAACCTCGTCGCTGGGCTGGAAGCCTGTGACGTCCCGCCCGTCGTAGAACTCATCCTTGCTCACGAGATTCAGATTGTTCTGGGGATCCGGTGGAATCTCGTTCACGCCGTCCACCAGTTGTTCCCAGAGGTAGTAGTTCTCGACCCCCGCCGGATCGACGAAGTCGATGGCGGCGCGGAAGCCGGCCTCCTCGATGATGAGCGACTCCTCCTCGAACTCGAAGTACAGGGAGTCGATGGGGGGCACGTCGTGCAGCAGGGCCGATGCCTCGTACATATCGCCCTGATACTCGAGCATGAGCGTGTACGTCTCGCCGACGCTCGCGAAGAGATTCTCCGCCTCGTACAGGCCCGGCTCGACCTCGGGGAACGGGAACACGCGGCCGGACCCATCGACCACGATGACGGTGGCGCCCGTCGCCGGCGGCGGCAGCCGGTTGTCGAAGAAGCCGGCTGTCGTAGAGAGCTGGATGCGCTGTCTGCCGCTCGGCGCCTCCTTGATGCGCTCGATCCGTCCTTCCACGACGAGCCGTGGCTCCGGCGCGGGGATGTCGACGTCCACGACCCGTTCGCATCCCGCCGTCGCGACACACGCGGCGCACGCGAGGACGCGGCCCAGCGCGCGAGCGCCCATCAGAAGCTCCACCGGTAGCTGATGCTCGGCACCAGACCGAACACCGCGGTCTCGACCGCCTCCGTGGAGAGGGGCGAGTCACGATTCTGGCGGAACGCGATCGCCTGGGCGTTGAAGCGGTTGTAGACGTTGAAGAAGCCGAACTGAAGCTCTCCCCGTCCCCACCGCCTCGTGGCCGAGACGTCGAGGCGGTGATAATTGGGGAGCCGCTCGGCATTCCGCGGGCCGTACTCTGCCAGAATCAGGGAGGCGAACCGGTATCGGGCCACGGGGAAGGTCGTGGGCACGCCGGTCGCGAAGATGAAGTTCGCGCCCAGACTCCAGTCATCGTTCAGTCGGTACAGTCCCGTGAGGGCGAAGTCGTGGGTCCGGTCGTAGGGAGAGGGATACCACTCTCCGCCGTTGATCCCCGGATCCTCGGCCGTGAGCCCCGGCGTCCGCTGCTCCGAGCGGGCCAGCGTGTAGCTCGCCCAACCGGTGAGTCGGCCGCGGGTCCTCCGCACGAGGAACTCCAACCCGTACCCGCGTCCGCTTCCCTCGAGAAGGAGCGTCTCGAGGCGGCGCGTGATGAAGATGTCCGCCCCGTCCACGTAGTCGATCAGGTGGCGGGCGTCCTTGTAGTACACCTCTCCCGAAAGGGCGTAGAGGCCCCGGGAGAGCGTCGTCACGTAGCCGAGCGCGAACTGGTCGGCGACCTGTGGCTCGACATACGGGCCCACGGGGTCCCACAGGTCGAGGGGGGTCGGCGAGTTCGTGTTCGTGACCAGCCGCAGATACTGCCGCGTGCGCGAGTAGCTCGCCTTGAGCGACGAGGCGTCGGTGAGCCCGAGGCGCAGTCCGAGCCGCGGTTCGAGCCCCCAGTAGGACGTGATCGTCTCGCCTCGGCCGTACCGCGTGCTGTCCACGACGGCGCCGCGCTCGTAGCGGCCGAATTCGGGCCGATACACGACGGGCGCGTCCCCCGCGTAGCGATAGACCGTCTCTTCACCCCGGCGCAGGAACCCGCTCGCGCGAACCCCGTAGCGCAGCCCGAACGGCCCGATCTCCGTCTCGTGCTCGATGTACGCTTCGGGCGCGAGGCCTTTCCGGGACTCGAATTCCTGCGGGATGACCGCCGAGCCCTCTCCGGGGCTGATGTCCCCGGGGTGGATCTCGTAACTGCGGACGCCCGCCCCGAACTCCAGCCTGTCGCGAGCGCTCAAGTCCCACGACTCGTCGATGTTGAGGCTGAGGTTCCTGATCCCCGCGTCGAACGATGCGGCGCGCGCATCGAAGCTGCTCTGCAGGTGGTAGTCGTAGTCGCTGTACGTGAGCGTCAGATGGGAGAAGACGGAACCGAAGACGTGGTTCCAGCGCAGCGTGCCCGTCGCATTGCCCCAGCCGGCAGAGGCCGTTTCTCCGATCCGCAGCCGGTCGCGCCCGGCGTAACCGGACAGCATGACCTGGCCGGTGGCCCCGTAGCGCACGTTTGTCTTGGCGTTGAGGTCGTAGAAGTAGGCGGTGCTCTCCCGGATCGACGGGTCGCTCGAGAGGGCGAGGAAGAGGTCGGCGTAGGTCCGGCGCCCCGCGACGAGCCACGATCCCCGCCCGTCCGGGAGGGGTCCCTGCAGGCTCAGGCGGCTGGAGAGGAGGCCGATCGTCGCCGCCCCCTCGAACTCGCGCGAGTTGCCCTCCCGCTGGTGAATCTCCAGCACGGAGGAGAGCCGGCCGCCGTACCGGGCCGGGATGCCGCCCTTGTACAGGGTGACGTCCCCCACCGCGTCCGAGTTGAAGGTCGAGAAGAGGCCGATGGCGTGGGCCGGATTGAACACCTCCGAGTCGTCGAGACGGATCAGGTTCTCATCGCCCGCCCCGCCGCGCACGTTGATGGCCGTCGTCGCGTCGTTCGCCGTGCTGATCCCGGGATAGAGGGTCAGCGTGCGGACAGGATCCGCCTCACCGAGCACGACCGGGAGTTCGGAGATGGTGGGCATGTCGAGCCGGATGACGCTCATGTCGACGCTCGCCGGATCGAGGTCCGGCGGTTCGCGGTCGGTCGTCACCGTGAGTTCCGACACGGCGACGGGCCGCAGGGGGAGCGCGAAGTCCAGCGTCACCGTCTCCCGGAGATCGACGACCTGCTCGACGGTCTCGTAGCCGAGGCTGGCGACGCGGATCGAGTACCGGCCGGGGGGCAACTCGATGGAGTAGAACCCGAACCGGTTGGTCCCGATGATGAGGCCACGCTCGGTGATGTCGAGCCGGGCGGCCCGGATCACCTCGTCGTTCTCCGCCACCCGCACGTAGCCCGAGAGGCGCACGGGCTCCGGTTCCTGGGCGTATGCCCCGCCGGCTCCCGCCAACGCGCCCCCCTGCGCCAGGGCCAGAATCGTCAGCGCTGCTCTTCTATTGAAGCGGATGATGGCCTCTGTCGGGTGTCGGGATCCTTCCGGGTGGCGGCCAGCCGTGGCCGGGTCCTGCCGGGGAAGGCAGTTTCGGGGGCGGGAGTTGGCGCCCGAAGCAGCCTATCCCCTCGCAAAACACGGTGCAAAAGACCACGCCAAAGGACCGATCATGATGAAGCGGACCCCCCTCTACACACTTCTCGTGCTGGCGGCCTTTTGCGGCGCGCCGGGGGTGCAGACCGTCGTCGCCCAGACCTTCCCCACCGACGATCCCGTCATTCGCCAGATTTGGGAGGAGGGGATGGGAGAGGGCTCGCAGGCCTTCGATCTCGCCCAGGCGCTGGTGGATTCCATCGGCCCGCGGCTCATGGGTTCTCCGGGTTACGAGGCCTCGGCCGACTGGCTGCTGTCGAAGTACGAGGCGTGGGGGATCGAGGCGGAGAAGCAGGAATACGGGACGTGGATCGGGTGGGATCGCGGCTACAGTCACATCGATCTCATCTCGCCCCGTGTGCGATCGCTCGAGGGGATGATGCTCGCCTGGAGTCCGGGCACGGAGGGTCCGGTCGAGGCGGACGTCGTCATGATGCCGAGCGTCGGGTCGCGCGAGGAGTTCGACGCCTGGCTGCCGACGGCGGCCGGCAAGGCGGTCGCGATCTCCTTCCCTGAACCGACCTGCCGCGAGGACCGGTCGTGGGAGGACCACGCGACGGAGGAGACGGTGGAACGCATGCGGGCCGCGCGCGACGAGGCCCGCCGGGCCTGGTTCGGCGGCATGCGCAACGTGGGCGGAGACTACGCCCAGCGGATCGCCGACGCCGGGGCCGTCGCGCTGCTCACCGGGCGCTGGTCGCAGGGCTGGGGCGTGGACAAGATCTTCAGCTCGCCGAGCGGGAGTGTGCCCGGACTGCACCTGAGCTGCGAGGACTACGGGCTCCTGGCGCGCCTCGCCGAACGGGGCCAGTCGCCGCGCGTGCGGATCGACGCGCGCGCGGAGTTCCTCGGCGACGTACCCGCCTTCAACGTCGTGGGCCGGATCCCCGGCACCGAACTCCCGGATGAATACGTGGTCCTGAGCGCGCACCTCGACTCGTGGGATGGGGCCTCGGGCGCCACCGACAACGCCACCGGCACGATCATGATGATGGAGGCAATGCGCCTCCTGAAGACGGCGTACCCCAACCCGAGGCGGACGATCCTTGTCGGACACTGGGGCGGCGAGGAACAGGGGCTCATCGGCTCGACCGCCTTCGCGGCGGACAACCCCGAGGTCGTGGACGGGCTGCAGGCCGCCTTCAACCAGGACAACGGCACGTGGCGGATCGACTACATCCGCATGCAGGGCTTCACCGGCGCCGGGGCCCACTTCGGGCGCTGGTTCTCGAAGATCCCGGTCGAGATCACCGGACACATCGAACTCGACATCCCCGGCGTGCCCGAGACGGGCGGCAGCGACCACATGTCGTTCATCTGCAAGCCGGCCCCGGGGTTCCGTCTGCAGTCGAACTACCCCGACTACCGGCAGTACACCTGGCACACGAACCGGGACACCTTCGACAAGATCGTCTTCGACGACCTGCGGAATAACGCGACGCTCGCCGCCATGCTCGCCTACCAGGCGTCCGAGGATCCCGAGCGGGTGCCGCGCGACACGCGCGTGCTGCCGGCCGGCCCCGGCACGCCGGGCGAGTGGCCGCAGTGCCGCCCCCCGCGCCGGAGCGCACGCGGCTGAAGGCAGGGGTTCGGGCGGGTCAGTCCGGAAGCGTGAGTACCTGGCCGGGGTAGATGCGGCTGCCGTCGAGGTTGTTCGCGGACCGGAGACGGGGGACCGTCGTGTCGTGACGGCGGGCGATCTCCCACAGCGAGTCGCCCGGCCTCACCTCGTACCGCCCTCCGCCGGCCGCGTACTGTCGCGCGGCGGCGCGCGTGATCCGATCGACGTAGGCGGCGTACTGCCGCGGGAAGAGCGCCACGTGGTAGTGCGGCGGGCGGCGTTCCATTGTCGCCTCCAGAACCCCCGATCCCTCCAGCTGGAGCAGGACCCGTTCCAGCCATGCGCGGCACTTGCCGGCGGGGCGGCGAAAGTCGAGGGCCATGCCCGTCGGGTGGACGGAGCGCGGGGAGGCGTTCCTCGGCTGCCGGTTCTTCGGTCGGGTCAGGCTCGTGACCACGAGCCGCTCGCCGCAGGCGCGCCGGTACTGCGGGGCGAGCCGGGAGATGAACAGCTTGACCTCGGGCCTGGCGTAGGGGAACGAGATCTCGTGGAGTACGTAGTCCGCCGAGGTGGGCACTCGCACGAGATAGCCGCCGTTCACGAACCGCTCCAGCTGCGCCGGGTTCGCGATGTACGTGAAGTCGTGCTGGCGCGCGACGCGGTTCTGAAGGTCGAGGGATCTCGTCCCTCCGCGCAGACTCTGCCCCGAGGTTTCACCGGGCACGGCCGCGGCCAGAAGCGCGGCCGACGCGAAAAAGAAAAGACGAAAATTTCGAAGGGACCGCGCGCCGTGGCGCGGCAACATCGTCCAGGTATTCACGATGCCTCCACCCCGTTGATCCACCCCACCTGAACTGCATCCGAACCTGGAACATAAGCCGATAAGACCTTGACGTTCAACTTTCGCCGATCAAGAGACGTCGCTACGGGTCGTCGCGGAGCCCGAAGAACCGCTCTCGCCGGGCGAGCGCGCGGCGGATGGCATCGGGCTCGGCGCGGACGAAGCGGATGGGCGTGCCGGGTCGGGCCTGCGCGAACGCGTCGAGCGCGATCGGATTCATGGAGCCGAGCTTCGCGTAGCCGCCGATCGTCGGGCGGTCCCGCATGAACACGAGCGGGAGGCCGTCGCCGGTGACCTGAACGGTGCCGTCCACGAGGGGCGTCGAGTCGAGTACGCGCGGACCCGAGGTCAGGGCGGGGCCGGCCAGTCGGCCCGCGGTGCGGTCGCTCGCCGGATCGACGGTCCACTCCGAGTCGAACACTCGCTCCCGATCCGCACTCGAGAACTCGGCCCACTCGTAGCCGACGATCAGCGGCAATATCAGCGAGGCCGTGGTGGGCGGGATGAGTTCCGGGGGCACGCGTCGCATCGGACACGCCCGCCCGGGCTCGCACCAGCGGAGGGATTCGCCCGCACGCAGGGGCCGGCCGAGCAGCCCGGGCAGTCCGTCGCGCACGACGGCTGACGCCGAGCCGAACGCCGTGGGGACATCGAGCCCGCCGGGAAACGCGACGTAGGCGCGCATGCCGGTCGCGCTGTAACCGAGCCGGAGCACCTGGTCGGGGCGGGCGTGGACGGTGCGCCAGGCACCCGTTTCGACGCCGTCGAGCGTGGCGGCACAGTCGGCCCCCGTCAGCGCGAAGGCCGTCTCGACGGCGAAGCGCAGGGCGAAGCCGCCCAGGGTGATCTCGAGCGCGGCCGCCGCCGGATCGTTCCCGAGAAGCCGGTTGGCCCACAGGTACGCCCGCTGGTCCATCGCGCCCCCGGGAGCCAGCCCGGCGCGGCGCCCGGTCTTCCGCCCCGGATCCTGGATCGTGCACAGCGGGCCGGGGCGGTCCACGACGCCGTGCGGGCTCATCCGCCCGCCGCCTCGTACTCGTCGCGGCCGATCGGGCGGAACTCGACCGTGCCGCCCGGCCGGAAGCGCGCAATGCGCTCGGCCGGATCCGCGAACAGCGCCGGGGGAACGCGGCCGATCAGACGCCAGCCGCCCGGGCCGGCGGCCGGATAGATGCCGGTGCGCCGGTCGGCGATCCCGACTGACCCCGCCTCGACTCGCGTGCGGGGCGTCGCCAGGCGCGGCAGCGCGATCCGCGCGTCCACATCGCCCATGTACGCGAACCCCGGCGCGAATCCGGTCGCGAGCACGGCGTACCTCGTGCCGCCGTGGAGCCGGGCGACCTCCGCCACGCTCACGCCCGCGTTCGCCGCCACGTCTTCGAGATCGGGCGCCAGTTCGGGGTCGTAGCACACGGGGAGCGAAACGGGATCGCCCGGATCGATCGGGGCCGTCTCCGCGAGACACCGATCCGCAGCGGCCTCCAGCGCGGATTCGACCTCCTCGGGATCCCAGCTGTGCGGCGCGCCCTCCAGCAGGAGCCGGTTGAAGGCCGGAATCGTGACCCGAAGGTCCGGGAGGGCGTCGCGCGCCAAGCGTTCGAGGTTTAGAACGCGGGAGATCCCGTCCCGATCGGCGGCCGCGGGAAGGGTGACCAGGGCGCTGACCGGGCCCGGGAAGGTGATCACCGGTCGTCTACGTCCGTCGCGGCACGAGTTCGCGGATGCGGCGGAGCACCGCCGTGGCCGACGGATTGTCGCCGTGCACGCAGAGCGTTTCGGCCTCCACCGCCAGCGGGCCCTCGGGCGTCTCCACGAAACCGTCGAGGAGATTCGCCACATGGCCGGCCACCGCGTCCGCGTCGGAGAGGACCGCTCCGTCGATGCCGCGCGCCTGGAGGCGCCCGTCCGCCGCGTACGCCCGGTCGGCGAAGGCCTCGAACGCCAGCGTAAGGCCCGTGTGCTTCAGCAGCGCCGCGTGCCGCTCGCGCTCCGGCGTCGCCTGGAGGACGAAGACGAGAGACGGGTCCACGGCGGCCACGCCTTCGGCCAGGCGTGTAAGCAGGCGGTCATCCTTCATCATCGCCAGGTACAGCGCTCCGTGCGGCTTCACGTGCCGCAAGCCGATCCCCAGCGCCCTCGCGACCGCCTGCAGCGCGCCGATCTGAGCCTGTACCTCGAGTACGAGAGAATCGAGCGGCCAGTCCAGCTTCAAGCGGCCGAAGTTGCGGCGGTCGGGATAGCCCGGGTGCGCACCCGCCTGGACCCCGTGCTCTGCGGCCAGACGCAGCGTGTGCGCCATCGTGTCCGGGTCCCCGGCGTGACCGCCGCAGGCGATGTTGGCCTGGTCGATGAGCGGCATCACGACCGCATCCGCTCCCTTCTCCCAGGGCCCGTAGCTCTCCCCCATATCGCAGTTGATCAGCATGCGGGAAGATATTCACGCGGAAATGCAAGTCGCTACGGGTGGCGGCGCGCCGTCTGCGGAGCGAGAATCCTGTATGGGGTCTGTTCAGGCCACCGCCCTCTTCAAAGGGAGTCCGTACAAGATGATGCGAGTTCTCACCCGGTCGTCGACGGTGGCGGTTCTATCCGCCCTCGTTTTCGGGCTCGCGGTACCGGACGCGCGGGCGCAGGACGAACACCTCGAGATCGCGAAGCGCGTCCTGTCGAGCGTCCCGCTGTTCGACGGACATAACGACCTGCCCTGGGCGATCCGGAACGCTGACGCGCCCAGCGATGTTCGCGCCTATGACATCTCGCGACCCACGCCCGGGCACACCGATCTCGCCCGCCTCCGGGCCGGCGGCGTCGGGGCCCAGTTCTGGTCGGTCTATGTCCCTGCCTCGGTCATGGACGACGGCGGCGGCGCCCGCATTCAGCTGGAGCAGATCGACATCGCGAACCAGATCATCGCCGATCACCGCGAGGACCTGGGGCTCGCGCTCACCGCCGCGGAAGTGATGGACCAGTTCCATCGCGGCAAGATCGCCTCGATGCTCGGCATGGAGGGCGGGCACGCGATCGAGAATTCTCTCGGCGCCCTGCGCGCCTTCTACGCCCTCGGCGTCCGCTACATGACGCTTACCCACAGCGCCAACCTCCCCTGGGCCGACTCCTGCTGCGAGCTGCCCGAACTTGGAGGACTCTCCGCGTTCGGGGAGGAGGTGGTCCGCGAGATGAACTGGCTGGGCATGCTGGTCGACATCTCGCACGTGTCGCCGGGGAGCATGCACGACGCACTCGACGTGGCCGAAGCGCCGGTCATCTTCTCCCATTCCTCCGCCAGGGCGGTGACGGACCACCCGCGCAACGTGCCGGACGACGTGCTGCGCCGGCTGCCGGAAAACGGCGGCGTGGTCATGGTCACCTTCGTCGAGTCCTTCGTGAACCAGGACGTCACCAACTACGTCGGCCCATCGGAGGGACGCCCGCGCGCCACGATGGCCGACGTCGTGCGGCATATCGAGCACATCCGCGACGTGGCGGGCATCGACCACGTCGCGATAGGGGGAGACTTCGACGGAATCGACCGTGGGCCGGTGGGACTCGAGGACGTGTCGACGTACCCCGCCCTGTTCGCCGAACTCTCACGCCGAGGGTGGACCGAGAGCGAGCTTCGGGCACTCGCGGCCGACAACCTGCTCCGCGTCATGCGGGCCGCCGAAGCCACCGCGCGCCGTCTCCGGGCGGAACGCGGCCCGTCCACAGCCACGATCGAGGAGATGGACGGCCTGGTCCCGTGAAATCTCCCCGCCCAACCGAGAGGAAAGACCCATGAGAAGCGCACTGCTCAGACGAAACTGGACCGCACGGGCCCTTCCGGCCGCCCTCGTCGCAGTCCTGTGCTCCGCCGCCTCCGCTGCCGCCCAGGATGTCGCGGGGATCGTGCTCGTGGAACCCTTCAAGGTGGGGACGTTCGCGATCAGAGACGTACCGCGCGTCGGACTCGTGCTGCGCGACGCCTTCGTCATCGACATCGAACTGGCGAACGAAGCACTCGAGCGGAACCGCGCCTTTCCGAGGATCCCGCCGCCGAGCGACATGCTCGACCTCATCGGCCGCTACGAGTATGGCCTCCAGCGGCGCCTGTACGAGATCGTCAACGAGACGGTGGCCTATCAGCGGCTCACGGGCCCCACCCGTGCGGAGTACGTCTACGAGGTCGAGGACGTCCGGATCCTCCCGCCGATCATGTATCCCGGCAAGATCCTGAACGCGGCGAGCAACTTCTACAGCCGTGTCGCGGCCAACGCCCCCGAGGGAGAGGGGGAGGACGCCGTCCGCGAGCGCCGTGCGAACCGGGGCATCCCGTACCTCTACCTGAAGCCGTCGCGTGGCGCGGTGATCGGGACCAGCGACCGAATCGTAATCCCGCACGGCCGGGAGCAGACCGACTGGGAGGTGGAACTGGGCGTGGTCATGGGACGAGCGGCGAAGTACGTCGCCTCGGAGGATGCCCAGGCAACCGTCTTCGGGTACACCGTGACGATCGACGTCTCCGACCGGGGCGGGCGTCCTCCGGGAGGCAACCCCACGACGTCGGACTGGCTCGTCGAGAAAGGGCACGACACGTTCGCGCCCATGGGCCCGTGGATCGTACCGAAGGAGTTCTACGGCGACCCGATGGCCGAGTTGCGTCAGACGCTGGACGTGGGCGGAGAACGCATGCAGGAAGCGACGGCCGGGGACATGATTCACACGCTGTGGGAGTTGATCGAGTACGCATCCTCGATTCTGACTCTCTTCCCGGGCGACGTGATCAACCTCGGCACCTCCGGTGGCATCGGCGAGGGAGAGGAGCGATTCCTGCGGCCCGGCGACGTCCTCAGGGCAACGATCGACGGGATCGGAACGATCGAGCTTCCGGTAGTGGAAGGGCCGCCGGCTGTGGGCGACATAGGCGTCCGGCTGCCGCCGCTGTGGAGCTACAGGCGGGATCCCGGCTCATGAGAGCGCTCCTGGCAGCCGCGGCCCTCGCGTTCTCTGCTCCGCTTGCGGCCCAGGGAGGGCCGGAGATCGACATCGCGGAGCCGTTCAAGGTGGGGACGTTCGAGATCGACGGCGCGCCGCGGGTCTCCCTCGTGCTGCGCGACGCCCTCATCATCGACATCGAGGAGGCGAACCGGGAACTCGAGCGAAACCCCGCCTATCCTCCGGTCCCGCCGCCCGCCGATATGATCGACCTCATCGGCCGCTACGAGTACGGCGTTCGGCTCCGGCTGTACGAGATCGTCAATGACCTCGTGGCCCGGGGAGGGCTGTCGGGGAGCGGCAGGGCCGATTTCGTCCACGACCTCGAGGACGTGCGGATCCTCCCGCCCATCATGTACCCCGGCAAGATCCTGAACGCGGCGGTCAACTTCTACAGCCACGTCAACGAGGCGGGCAGCGAGGAGGAACGGCGCGAAGCCCGCCGCCAGCGGCGCGAGAACCGCGGGGTCCCCTATCTCTTCCTGAAGCCGACGCGCGGGGCGGTGATCGGAGCGGGCGACCAGATCGTGATCCCCTTCGGCCGCGACCGCACGGACTGGGAGGTGGAACTCGGTGCCGTGATCGGGCGCAGCGCCAAGTACGTGGACGCCCGGGACGCCGAGGACCATGTGTTCGGGTACACGGTGACGATCGACGTCTCCGACCGGGGCGGGCGGCCGCCCGGGGGCAATCCCATGACCTCCGACTGGTTCGTCGGAAAGGGGCACGACACGTTCGCGCCCATGGGTCCGTGGATCATTCCCAAGGAGTTCTACGGCGACCCGATGGAGAGGCTGCGCCAGACGCTGGACGTCGGTGACGAGCGCATGCAGGAAGCCACCGCGGGAGACATGATCCACACACTGTGGGAACTGGTCGAGTATGGGTCCTCGATCGCGACGCTGTTCCCGGGCGATGTGATCAACAACGGCACCTCGGGCGGGGTAGGCATGGGCACCGCGGTCCGCGGAGAGACGCGATTCCTGCAGCCCGGCGAGGTCGTCAGCGCTTCGATCGACGGCATCGGCACGCTGACGCTCGAGGTGGTGGCCGAAACCGAGCCGCCCGGAGGCACCGGCGCCCGGCTCCCGCCCGTCCGCAGCTATCGCGGCAACCGCTAGCACCGCCGGGGCCTCGGCAACTCCGGCGCGCAGCACCGAATGACGCCCAGACCGGCTCTGGGGCTGTGGATGTGCACGGCCCTCGTGGTCGGGAGCATGGTGGGCTCGGGCGTTTTCCTGCTGCCCGCCTCGCTCTCCCCGTACGGGGGGATCAGCATCGTCGGCTGGCTCGTGAGCGCGGCCGGCGCCATGTGTCTGGCCCTCGTGATGGCGCGGCTGGGCGCGCTGATCCCGAAGGTCGGCGGGCCCTATGCCTTCGCGCGCGAGGGCTTCGGCGACTTCGTCGGATTCTGGGTCGCGTGGTCCTACTGGATCTCGCTGCTCACCGCGAACGCGGCGCTCGCGGTGGCGACCGTGAGCTACTCGACCGTCTTCTGGCCCGTGCTGGGCGCCTCCCCCGTCGCCGGGGGCATCGCCTCGCTCGTCGCCCTCTGGAGCCTGACGTTCGTGAACGCCTGGGGCGTGCGCGCGGCGGGGCATGTCCAACTCGTCACGACCGTGCTCAAGCTGCTTCCGCTGGCGGCGATCGGCACGATCGGCTTCCTCTACTTCCAGCCGGAACACTTTCGGCCCTTCAACCCCACGGGTGGGAGCCCACTCACCGCCGTCACCGCGACCGTGACGCTCACGCTGTGGGCCTTCATGGGGCTCGAGGCCGCGACCGTTCCGGCGGCCGATGTCCGGGATCCCGCCCGCACGATCCCGCGGGCCACGATCCTCGGCACCGTGATCGCGGCGCTGATCTTCGTCATCAGCACCTCCGCCGTGATGGGGATCATCGCGCCGGCGGACCTCTCCGTCTCCACGGCGCCCTTCGCGGACGCGGCCGGATCGATCTGGGGGAATGCCGGCCGGCTCGTGATCGGCGCGGGCGCCACGATCGCCTGCTTCGGCGCGCTCAACGGCTGGATCCTGCTCTCCGGGCAGCTGCCGCGCGCCGCCGCGCAGGATGGTCTCCTGCCGGCCGCCTTCGCCCGGCTCAGTCCGCGAGGGACGCCCTCCTTCGGGCTCATCTTCGCGGCGAGCGTCGCCACGGTCCTCATCGCGATGAACTACACGCGCGGGCTCGTGCAGGCCTTCACCTTCCTCATCCTCCTCTCCACGCTCGCGACGCTGCTCGCCTACGTGTTCGCCAGCACGACCGGCCTGCTCTTCGCCCTGCGCGAGCGTTCCGGCGCGAGGGCGGGTTCCGGCGCGGCGGAGGCCCGGAGCGCCTCGGCGCCGGTGGGTCGGCTGGTCGTCGCGATCCTCGCCTTCGGATTCTCCTTCTGGGCCATCGCCGGGGCAGGCCCCGAGACGGTGTTCTGGGGCTTCCTGCTCCTTGTGGCGGGCGTCCCCGTGTTCGTCGTGATGCGGGCCCGGGGCGGCGGCGGCGACCCGGGCAGGCGCGTCGAGAGCGGCTGACCTCCGCTCAGTCGTCGGCCGCCGCGCTCTCCAGAATGCTGAGGAATTCGTCCAGCGAGGTGCGGCCCTTGTCCCGGGCGTAGTAGCGCCGAACCTCTCGATACCGGTCCGTCGGCTCCAGCTTCATCCCCTCCGCCATCACCCATTCCTGGATCGGCGACGGCCGGGGGCCCCACCACCCCCGCTCACGGAACGCCTCGTCGTAGACGATGAGGATGGGTATGGAACGGCTCGTCCCGTTCGTGAGATGAGCGTCCATCAGATCCGGGTTCTCGTCCCGCAGGAGGACGCGCAGTTCGATGTTCGCGGCCGCCTCGGCCAGCCGGTCGAACACGGGGAGGGTGTTGATCGCGTCTCCGCACCAGTCTTCGGTGAGCGCGATGACGTTCCACAGGCCGGGAATGGCGCGGGCGCGCTCCAGCGTTGCCTCGTCCACCGCCGCGCGGCGGGCCAGCGCGTGCCACAGGTCGCGGTTTTTCTCGACCGTCTCCAGGTAGGCGGAGAAGGTGGAGGCGTCGCGGAATCGGTCTCGGTTCAAGGCTCAAATCTCTCGTGAAGGGTGCCGAACAGGGGCGTCGTGGCCAGCGAAGGTACCGGCGGCGCGGTAGCTTCAGCCAGATGAACGAGCTGCCGCAGAACCGCGTTCGACCGGACGGCGGCGCGGCCGCCGCGACCGCGAGTTTCGGCGTTTCCGGCATGGTGGCGCCGCTCAGGCGCGTGGCGATGCGCCGGCCGGGCCGGGCGACGCTGGAGGCGGATCCGGCGCGCTGGCACTACGCGGGGCCGATCGAGTCCGACCGGCTGCTCCGCCAGTACGACGAGTTCGCGGCATGCGTCGCGGCCACGGGCGCCGAGGTCGAGTGGATCGGCGGCGCGGCGGACGACGGTCTCGCCGACGCGATGTTCCCGTTCGACCCCTCCTTCATGACCCCCAGCGGCCCGATCCTGCTGCGGCCGGGCAAGGCGCTGCGGCAGCCCGAGGTGGCGCGCCACGAGGCGCTCTACCGGCGGCTCGGCGTCCCCGTGTTGGGCGCCATCGAAGCTCCCGCGACCGCGGAGGGCGGAGACCTCCTGTGGATCGACGAGGCCACGCTCGCCGCGGGCCGCGGCTTCCGCACGAACCAGGCGGGGATCGACCAGCTCCGCAATCTTCTGGCGCCGCTCGGAATACACGTCCTCGCCTTCGACCTCCCGATGTGGCAGGGAAGCGCCGCCTGCCTTCACCTCCTGTCGCTCGTCAGCCCGCTGGACCGGGATCTGGCGCTCATCTACCCCCGACTCTTCCCGGTCGCGCTCCACGAGCTGATGCGGGAACGCGGCATCCGGTGTCTCGAAGCGGGGGATGACGAGTTCATGGCGTCGGGAGGACTGAACCTCAACGTCCTCGCGACGGCCCCGCGACGCTGTATCGCCCTCGGCGGCTTCCCGGAGACCGTCCGGCTCATGAGAAAGGCGGGCTGCGACGTCACGCTCTTCGACGGGGACGCACTCTGTATCCCCTGTGAGGGCGGCCCGACCTGCCTTACCCTCCCGATCCTCCGCGACCATGAGCCTCCGCCTCCGCCACCGGAAACGATCCCATGAATCGCACACTGAAACGAATCATCATCGGCATGCTCGTCGCAATCGCGGGCCTGGTCGGGGTCGTGTACGGCGTCGGCAGTTCCCTACCGCAGGAACACGTGGCGGCGGTGCGCGCCGAATTTTCCGCCTCCCCGGAGGAGATCTTCGCGACCGTCGCAGACTACCGCGCGTACCCCGAGTGGCGCCCCTCCGTCGAAGAAATCGAGGAGCTCCCGGCGCGGGACGGGAAGCCCGCCTGGGTCGAACTCGGACTCACGGGTCCGCTTCCCATGGAGTTGACGGAGAGCGAGCCCCCGACCCGGCTGGTGACAACGATCCTCTCGGAGGGCTTGCCTTTCGGCGGCCGCTGGATCTTCGAAGTCGAACCCACCACCGCGGGGACGACCGTCACCATCACCGAGGAAGGCGAGGTCTACAGCCCCGTCTTCCGCTTCGTGAGCCGCTTCCTCATGGGGCACCACGCCACCATGTCGCTCTTCCTCTCCGATCTCGCCGCCCGGTTCGACGAGAACATCGTCGTCGACATCGTCCCCTGACCGGCCCGTGGCCGGTTCGGCTAGGCGGCGAAGAACTCCCGGATGCCGCCGAGGCACATCTGGCAGCCGATGGCGAGCAGAATGAGGCCCGAGAAGCGTTCGAAAATCCGGACCGCCCGTCCGCTCAACGCGTGCGAGAGGAAACTGGCCGCCAGGAGCACCGCCAGCACGCCCACGGCTGCGACGAGTACCGCGATGAGCGTGGCGACGGGAATCCCGATCAACGCGCCGGCCTCGTCGAGCGCCAGCGTGATCACCGCCGTGATCGCCGCCGGCCCCGCGATGAGAGGCATGACGAGCGGGACCCAGAGGTGGTCCTCCGTCTCTCCCGGGGCCCGACGCACGCCCGTGATCCCGAATCCGGCTCCGCGGAGCATCTCGAGCGCGGCGAGGATGACGACAAGGCCCCCGGCAGTCCGGAACGCGGCGAAGCTCACGTCGAACACCGCGAGGATGCTCGCTCCCGCGAGCGCGGCGACGGTGAGTACGATGAGAACCCCCACCGAGACCTTCACGGCGGCTCGCCTGGCTTCCGAACGCGAGAACCCGTCCGTAGCCGCGAAGAAGAAGGGCAGCTCGGCAAGCGGATTGGTGAGCGCGATGAGCGCAATGCAGCCGTAGAGAATCTGGTCAATCACGGGGACACGATATTTCCGGGTTCGGGAATGCGCGACCTGCCAGCCCTTGGCCGCGCGCGTGGAACCCCCCAATGTTCATCCGGTTCCACAGGATCTCGTCCAGCCTTCGGGGGAAGTCATGAAACGCCTCACGCTTGCGGCCATCGCGCTCGTCTTCGTCGCTCCGACCGCCGCCGCTGCCCAGCAGGAGCAGACCTACGACTACTTCGCGCCGCAAAGGGAGATGATCCAGCGCGGCGTTCAGGCCATCCTCCAGTGCAACGGCTTGTTCACAGGAGAGCGGACGCTGGAGCAGGTCTTCGAGCAGGAACTCGCCTACCTGAGCGACCCTGTCGGCACGGCCGAGGGCGGCGACTACGAGGTGGACTGGGAGAGGAAAGCCGTGGCCATCGGCGCCCCGGGCGCGATCCCGACGATGCGGGCCGCGTTCCGCGAAGGGATCGGGTGCGTGATCATGTCGCCGGAGCAGACGTTCGACGACATCGACGACCTGCCGATCCTGAGCACGCCGCCGCTGGCCGGTGATCCCGCCGCCATGGCTTGGCCCGATGGCGACCTCGTCATGAGTAACCCGCTCCCGGCCGGCGTCGATCCGGGGGCCCTCCAGGCCGCCTCCGACTGGACCTTCGACCGGGCGTCTCCAGAGCAGGTGACGCTCAGCCTCATCGTCATGTACGACGGGCAGATCATCCATGAGCGCTATGCCCCCGGCATCGACATGTTCACGAAGACGCGCACCTGGTCGACGGCGAAGAGCATCGCCTCCACGCTCATCGGCATGCTCGTCGACGAGGGCAAGCTGGGACTCGACGACCCCCTGCCCTTCGACTGGCTGCCCGAGAACGCAGGATCCGCGGAGACCGATCCCCGGCGCGAGATCACCCTCCGCCACGCGCTCAACATGTCGAGCGGTCTCTATCCCGTGGACAGCTGGGGGATGGAGTACGCGACGGGTTCGGGGTTCTCGTACTGGGCCGGCGCGAGTTCGGTGGACGGGGCGCGCAACCGCACGCTCATGCGGGAGCCGGGGACGTTCTGGGACTACGAGAACTACGACACGCTGCTCGGCGTGTACGCGATGAAGCAGGCGATCGGCAACCCGCAGGCCTATCTCGAGTTCCCGCGGGAACGTCTCCTCGACAGGATCGGGATGCGGAACACGTACCTCAGCACCGACCGCTTCGGCGACTTCATCATGAGCAGCCAGGTCTACACGACGGCCCGGGATCTGGCCCGCTTCGGCCTCCTCTACGCCCAGAACGGGATGTGGAAGGACGAACGCCTGGTCTCCGAGGAGTGGATCGACTTCGTGCGTACGCCCGCTCCCGCCACGTCCGAGACCGGGAACTTCTACGGCGGCCAGTTCTGGCTCGTGCCCGACGACCGCACGGACGTGCCGAAGGGCGCCTACTCGACCGCCGGCAACCGCGGCCAGTTCGTCGTCATCGTCCCGTCATACGACGTGGTCATCGTCCGCCGCGGACTCGACTACGGCCGGCAGGGCTTCGACCGCTGGGATATGACGCGAGAGGTGCTCAAGGCCTTCGAGCCGGTCGCCACGAACCCCTGACGCGATACGGCGCCGGGGTCAGACCCAGCGGCCGCTGTGGAGTTGAAGCACGAAGGGGTTGGTGTCGCGCTCCAGCCCCACGGTGGTCTCGGGGCCGTGCCCGGGGTAGAGCCGCGTCTCGGGCGGTAGCGTCAGCACCTGTGAGCGGATCGAGTCCATGAGCACGCCGTAGTCCCCGTTCGGCAGGTCCGTGCGCCCGATCGAACCCCGGAAGATCACGTCACCGACGATCGCGACGGGGTGTGACGTGGAGACGAGCATCACGTGGCCCGGAGCGTGGCCCGGCACGAACGCGACCTCGAACTCCGAACCGCCGAAGGCGACGTTCTCGCCGGGGACGAAGTCGATGTCGGGAGGCGGCGGCTCCACGCAGGGCACCCCGAAGACGAGGGCCTGATTGGCCACGTTGTCGTAGAGCGGCCGGTCCAGCGGATGGAGATAGATGGGCGCCCCCGTCTCCGCCTTCGCCTCCTTGAGGCCGTCGATGTGATCCAGATGGGCGTGTGTGACGAGCAGCGCCGCGATGTCCAGGTCGCGGGCCCGCGCCGCAGCCAGCGCCTCGGGCGTCGCGGCGCCGGGATCGATCAGCAGCCCCGTGCGGCCGTCCTCGCAGACCACGAGCAGCGTGTTCTGCACGAACGGTCCGCCCGTGAACGTCAGAATATCGATGTCGCGCCCCCTTCCGGTCCCCGTCCCGGCGGCCCTCCCGCCGGTTGAGGCGGAGTCTACCCGCGGCGCTGTGGGGCGGCAACGGATTTGCCTTTCCCGATTTGCCTTTCCCAACGCGTCGCACGCAGGATGGCGCGATGAATCTCGCCCCACGCCGCGCGGACCTCGCGCGCATGCTGCGTCTGGCCCTCCCGATCGTGACCGTCCAGGTCGGCATCATGATGATGGGCGTCGTCGACACGCTCATGGTCGGCCACCTCTCGGCCACCGACCTCGCCGCGGTCGGCCTGGGCAACCTCTACTTCTTTCAGATCGCCGTCTTCGGCATGGGCGTGCTGATGGCCCTCGACCCCATCGTCTCTCAGGGGGTCGGGGCGGGAGACCATGAGTCGGCGGCGCGGGGGATTCAGCGGGCGCTCGTTCTCACCCTCTTTCTGACCGCCATTACTTCACTGCTCTTCGTGCCCGCGGCGCGCGTGTTCGAGTTTCTTCGGCAGCCGGCGGACGTCGTGCCGGTGGCGGGGGGCTACGCGCTGGGATCGATCCTCGGGATGCTTCCCTTCTACGCGTTCGTCGTGCTGCGACAGAGTCTGCAGGCGATGGGTCGGGTGGAGCCGATCGTGTGGACGATCACGGGGGCGAACCTGCTGAACGCCTTCCTCAACTGGGTGCTGATCTACGGCAACCTCGGGGTTCCGCAGCTGGGGGCCGTGGGTTCGGCGTGGGGATCGAGCGTGGCGCGCTGGTGCATGGCGGCGGCGTTGCTCGCGCTTTCGTGGCCGTCGATGCGTCCCTATCTGGGCCGCTTCCGGCGCGAGGCTCTCGACCGCCGCGCGCTCGTGCGCATGGTGAGGCTGGGCACGCCCATCGGTTTCCAGCACCAACTGGAGTTCGGCGCCTTCGCGGTGATCGGCGTCATGATGGGCTGGCTCGGCACCGAAGCGATGGCCGGGCACCAGATCGCCCTCAATCTCGCCGCGCTCACCTTCATGGTACCGTACGGGATCGGGGCCGCCTCCGCCGTGCGGGTGGGACTCGCCGTCGGGCGGGAGGACATGGGCGGGGCGCGGCGGGCCGCGGCCGCCGGGATCCAGCTGAGCGGTGTCTTCATGCTCGCGACGGCGGCGGCCTTCCTCCTCTTCCCGCGCTTTTGGGCCGGCCTCTATTCGCACGACCTCCCGGTCATCGCGATCGCCGCGTCCCTGATCCCGATCGCCGGCGTCTTCCAGGTCACCGACGGCCTGCAGACGGTCGCGGCCGGCGTGCTGCGCGGCGCCGGAGACACGTTCACGCCCTTCCTCGTCAACGCCCTCGGCTTCTGGCTGCTCGGCGTGCCGGTGAGCTATTTCCTCGCCTTCCGCGCCGACTGGGGACCGCGCGGCCTGTGGTGGGGCCTGGCCGCCGGGCTCGCCGTGGTGGCCGTCCTCCTCTTCGCTCGCATGCGCAGCGTCCTGCGCCGCGACGTGCGGCGCGTGGCGATCGACGCGCCGACCTGACTCTCAGGTGGACACCGAGTCACTTTCAGTCGGTCGCCCTTCCGCTCTCAATCGATAAACTCTCGGCCTTACAACGTGACCTTGGCGCCGTGTGTCCCATCTAACGGATGACGGACGACAAACGGCGGGTTCCATGAGCACACGACGAAGTACACGACGACGGTTCGAGCGACGGTTACAGCTTTCCCTTCCGGCGGCCCTGCCGGTGGCCATTGCGGCCATCGCGCCCGCGGTGCTGGGTGCGCAGGCAGGTCACGTGCACTACCTGCGCTCCGTGCAGTACGACTTTCACGTGCCGGAGCGCTGGGCGGAGTTGCGCGACCGGATCGCGGCGCAGAGCGCGGCCACCATGGTTCTCCTCTTCGACAGCTCGCACTCCATCATGATGCCGGATCCGGAGGAGGAGGAAGAGGCGCGCGGGAGCGTCGCCGGCGACTCGGATCGGATGAACCGCCGCGCGCTCGGGATGGCGCTGCGATTGCGGATGGAGTCGGCGTCGCGCAGCGATCAGGAGGACATGATCCAGGCCTACGTGGACTTCGGGAGCGGGGCGATCACGGAGACGCGCGAGTTCATGGGCCGCACGTTCCTCATCTCGGGGGACCGACCCACGTACCAGTGGAAGCTCGGCACGGAGCAGCGCGAGTTCCTCGGATTCATGGTCCAGCAGGCGACGGCCGTCCACGACGGGGCAGAGATCGAAGCCTGGTTCACGCCCCAGATCCCGGTGCAGGCGGGCCCGGCGGACTTCGGGGGGCTTCCCGGGCTCATCCTCGTGCTCTCCGTCGACGGCGGGCACCTGCTCTACTCGGCAACCGAAGTGAACCTCGAGGGACTCGGCGACGTCGAAATCGCACCGCCGACGGAAGGGGACATGGTCACGCGCGAGGAGTACGAAGCCCTCGTGGCGGAGAAGATCGAGGAAATCCGAGCCACGCGCGGCGCCGGCAACCGGCGTCGCCCCTTCGACGGGGGGCTCCGATGAGGCGGCTGACGACTCCTTCGACGTCCGTGGCGCGGCCGGGCGTGATCCTGGCGTTGCTCGCGAGCGGGCTCGTATTCGCGGCGCTTAACCCGCGTCCCGTCCGCGCCCAGGCCGAATACACGGTGAGCGGCATGATCGCCGACACGGAGGGCGGGGGTCTGAGCGGCGCCATGGTGGTGGCGCTGGCGAAGCCCGACTCCGTGCTGACCCGGTTCACGACCTCCAACGGCAGCGGCGCCTTCGCCATCGAAGGCCTCGGGCCCGGCGAGTACATCCTGCAGGTGACGCTGCTCGGACATGGCACGGTGCGGCAGGACATCTCCCTCACCGGCGAGGACCTGAGCGTCGGCACCATCAACCTCGAGGTGATGGCGGTGGAGATGGACCCGCTCGTCGTCACGCTCGACCACGTCCCGTTCCTGAACCGGCGGGACACCCTGGGCTACAACGCGCTCGCCTTCCGGACGCGGCCCAACGCGACGGTGGAGGACCTGCTCCGCCAGCTTCCGGGGATCGAGGTCGAGAACGACGGATCGATCACGGCGCAGGGTGAAGAGGTCGAGAACGTCCTCGTCGACGGGAGAGAGTTCTTCGGGGGCGACCCCACGATGGCGACCCAGAATCTGCCCGCCGAAGCCGTGGACCGAGTGGAGGTCTACGACAAGGAATCGGACATGGCCGAGTTCACGGGCATCGCCGACGGTGAGGAAGAGCGGACGATCAACCTGGAACTCAAGGAAGAGGCGCGGACGGGCTACTTCGGCCGTACGTCGGGCGGACTCGGGGCAGACGTGGAGAACGCGTCCGTTTCCCCCGGATTCGGCGAACGCGCGGCCGCGCGGCTCCCCGCCACCAGCGAGACCGGGACGGTGGCCGGCGGGATTCCCTATGCGGGCGCCTTGTCGATCAACCGTTTCTCCCCCGCCACGCAGCTTGCCCTCGTCGGAAGCGCGAACAACGTGAACCAGGCCGGGTTCGGGTGGGGCGATGCGATGTCGTTCGGCGGACGGGATTTCGGCCGCGGCGGAGGGGGCGACGACGGGCTCACCGAGACCGCCATGCTGGGGCTCAACGTCAACCACGACTTCGGCGGGAACGACGACCACTGGATCCGAACGAGTTACCGTCTCAGCACGCTCGACAACTTCCAGAACGAGACGCGAAGGCAGGAGCAACTCCTCGGCACGAACGCTTCCTCCCTCGTCGATCGCGCCACGCGCACGGACACCGAAAACGCAAGCCACCGGGTCAACCTCAATTCCCAGTTCACGCTCTCGGAAGGCCATGAACTGCGGCTCCGCGGGAACCTGAACGCGCGCACCTCCCTCCTCGATCGCGTGGACTTCCAGGACACGCACTCGGGCACCGGGCAGTTCCTCACGGCCGCGGCGACGAACTACGACGTGGACAGCGACGACGTGGGCGGCGATGCCCGACTCACGTGGCGAAAGCGACTCGACGACAGCGGACGGAGTCTCTTCGCGGAGGCCCGGGTGAACCTCAGCGATGCCGACCGTCTGACGAACCTCGCGTCGACGATCGAGGGCAACGTGGAGAACCCCCGCGCCCGGGCCGGCGACGTGCTGCAGGAACAGACGAATATCGGGCAGACGCTGACACACTCCGTCCGGCTGTCCATGACCCAGCCCATGCCCGCCGGCTCCATGCTCGAGGTCTACGGCGAACGAAGCGCGACCGACGAGGACGAGAACCAGTCGGTGTTCGACATCGGGCCTGACGGCCGGACGCTGAACCCGCTCCTCACCTCCGGGTTCGAGCGGACGTACAGCTACCTGCGCGGGGGCTTCCGCTTCAACCGCACGAGCGAGGCGGGACGGTTCGTGTTCGGCCTGCGGGTGCAGGGGTCGAACCTGGAGGGGACGATCCTCGACCGCAGTGAGGAGATCACCAACGGATACACGCACGTCCTGCCCAACGCCGAATACCGGCTGCAGCTGGACGACATGCGCACGCTTCAGTTCCGCTACTCGACGTCCACGCGCGAGCCGCGCATGACGGACCTTCAGCCCTTCGTCGACAATCGCGATCCCTTGCGGGTCCGGGTGGGGAACCCGGACTTGCAGCCGGAATACACGCACCGTCTGCGGACCGAATACCGCTTCTTCGACACGTTCAGCTTCGTCAACCTGTTCACCTGGGCGAACGTCAGCGTCACGACGAACGACATCTCCCAGGCGCGGACGGTGACGGAGCGGGGACTCCAGACGATCTCGCCCGTGAATCTCGGGCGCTCGTGGTCGGCGAACGGGGGCGCGAGCTTCGGGACGCCGCTGCGCTGGATGGGCGGGCAGGTGGACTTGAACTACGACCTCGGATACTCCAGTTCGAACGAGTTCGTGAACCAGGTCGAGAACCTGAGTCGCTCGCTCTCACACTCCTTCGGGATCGAACTCGAGAACCGCGCCAAGGAGGACTACGACGTGCGCGGCGGCGCCAAGGTGACGCTGGACGATGTCAGCTATTCCCTGAACGAGGAGTTGAACGAGGACTACGTCACCTCCACGCTGTACGGGAGCGCGGATGTCCACCTGGGGGCGTGGACGCTGGGCACGGAGTTGCAGTGGAGGCTTTACGACCAGGATCTGTTCGGCCCGGGGCGGAATGTCGCGCTCTGGGAGGCTTCGCTGCAGCGCCGCATCCTGAACGACCAGGCCGAGATCCGGCTGGTGGGGTTCGACCTTCTGGGCCAGAATCAGGGGGTATCGTACACGAACTCGCCCGGATTCATCCAGGAGCGCCGGGTCGAGTCGCTCACGCAGTACGTGATGCTGAACTTCACCTGGTACCTCGGGAACCGCTCCATGGCCGGCGGCGGTGGCAGGGGTCGCGGCGGAGACCGCTCTCGCAGGTAGCCCGAAGAACAGCTTCCAGCACAGCACGGGGTTCGTCATGACCGAACCGACGGGTGGGCGCGTCGTCTCGCTCGACGCGTTCCGGGGGTTGACGATCGCGGCGATGATCCTCGTCAACAATCCCGGCAGTTGGAGCTACGTCTACGCGCCCCTCGCCCACGCGGAATGGCACGGGTGGACGCCCACCGACCTCATCTTCCCCTACTTCCTCTTCATCGTCGGCGTCGCGATCCCCTTCTCCTTCTCGCGCCGCCTCGCGGAGGGCACGGACCGGAGCCGGCTGTTCCGGCACGTCGTGCGCCGCTCGCTCATCCTGATCGGGCTCGGCCTCGCGATGCGAGCGATCCCGGACTTCGACCTGTTCGACATGCGACTCTACGGCGTTCTGCAGCGGATCGGGCTCGTGTACTGCGCGGCGGCGGCGCTCTATCTGTGGGGCTCCGCGCGGGTGCGGTGGGCCGCGGTGGGCGTGCTCCTCTTCGGGTACTGGGCCCTCGTGGCAGGGGACCTGTCGCCGGACGGAAACCTCGGCGCCCGTATCGACCGGTTCCTGATGGGAGACCGGCTGTGGCAGGGGACCTGGGATCCGGAGGGACTCCTCTCCACGCTGCCGGCCATCGGGACCTGTCTGCTGGGGATCTTCTGCGGCGAATGGCTGCGGGCTGATCGCTCCAGAGGCAAGATCGCGCGCGGCATGTGGATCGCCGGCGCCTGGCTCGTCGTGCTGGGGTTCGTCTGGGACACGGTGTTTCCGATCAACAAGAACCTGTGGTCGAGTTCCTACGTCCTCTTCAGCGCGGGGACGGCGCTGCTCCTGTTCGGCGCCATGTACTGGGCGATCGACGTGAAACGGATCGGGGATGGCTGGCGCGGGGTGTGGGTGACGCCGTTCGTCGTGTACGGGATGAATTCGATCGCGGTGTTCGTCGCCTCAGGCATGTTCGCCAAGACGCTGACCCGCATCCGGGTCGGGGGCGAGGGAGGCATGTCGCTGAGCGCGTGGTTGTACGAGAACGCCTTCAGGTCGTGGGCGGGCGACTACGGCGGATCGCTCGCGATGGCGCTGGCCCAGGTCGTGTTCTGGCTGGGCGTCATGTGGCTCCTCCACCGGCGCGGTACGTATATCAAGATCTGACCTGCGCGGGGGACGGACCGTTCCGCTCGCTTCCGCCGCTCCCGGCCCACCACATGGCGGCGAGCGTGCCCGCTCCGAAGACGGCGAAGGCGGCGATCTGCGCGTACATGGTCCCGTCGAAGCCGTGGGCCACGAGCGCGCCGGCCGGCACCGCGATGAACGTGGAGAGCGACGCGACGACGGCCGCTCCCACGCCGGCGATGTGGCCGAGCGGCTTCATCGCGAGGGCGTTGAGATTCCCGAACACGAGCCCGATGCAGAAGAAGGCGATGAGCATGTAGCCCATGAAGAGCCAGAATGGCGGGAGCCCGTCGAAGGCGAGGGACAGGCCGCAGGTGACGGCCGAGACCAGGGTGGCCGCCGCCGTCGCAGCCCTCGAGAGACGCCGCATCCCGTGCTTCATCACCAGGCGTCCGTTCAGCAGAGAGGCGCACCCGAATGAGAGGGCGACCACGCCGAACCAGAGCGGGAAGAGCGCGCCGGTTCCATAGGCGTCCTGGAAGATCTGCTGGGACGAACTCAGGTAGGCGAGGAAGGGCGCGAAGGCGCATCCCGCGGCGAGGGTGTATCCGAAAGCGGCGCGGATCCTCAGGACCTCGAGGACGGCCCGGCCGATGTCCCGCGGGGAGAAGGGTCGGCGGCGGTCGGTGGGTAGCGTCTCGGGCTGACGAAGCGAGAACCACGCCAGCGCGATCGCAGCGACGGCGAGGATCGTGCCGAAGATCATGCGCCAGCCTCCGAGCCACAGGATTCCCTGGCCGAGAGCCGGAGCGACGGTGGGCACGAGGATGAACACCGCCATCGCGAAGGACATGAGGCGAGCCATGCGGCGGCCTTCGTACTGATCGCGCACCATGGCCATGGTCACGATGCGCGGGGCCGCGACCCCAATGCCCTGCAGGACGCGGCCCGCGACCATCACGTCGAAGCTCGGCGCGAGGATGCTCACGAGGCATCCGGCCATGAACAGGAGGAGACCGGCATGGATGGCGGCTCTGCGCCCGATGCGGTCGGAGAGCGGGCCGAACAGGATCTGGCCGAGTCCGAGCCCCAGGAACACCGCCGTGATGACGAACTGGGTGTCGTTCCGGTGCAGCACGCCGAGGTCGGCACCGATCGCAGGCAGGGCGGGCAGCATCGCGTCGATCGAGAGCGCGACGAGCGACATCAACAGGGCGACGAGCGCTACGAACTCGCCGGGACGAAGGGCCTTCGAGTTGATCTAGACGCCTGCCGCCGTCAGTTCGGCGAGGACGCGCTCGGGGCGCAGGGGGATGCGGCGCAGGCGAACGCCGGTCGCGTCGTGGATCGCGTTGGCCACGGCGGCCGGGACCGTGCGGTGCGAGGGCTCACCCGCCCCGTAGTGCGGCAGATCCGGACGGTCCGGGTTCGGGTCGCCGTTCACGATCACGACATCGATCTGCTCGGGCGCGTCCCTGTGTGTGATCGTCGGGTGCGTGCGCCAGTCGACGCTCGTCACCCGCTCCCCGTCGAACTGCACTTCCTCGTACAGCGTTCGGCTGATCCCGTGCAGGAGGTTGCCCTGGATCGTGCTCTCGAGGCCGTCCGGGTTGATCACGAGGCCGCAGTCGTGCGCGCAAACCATGCGCTTCACCCACACGCGGCCGCTCTCCCGGTCGACCTCCACCTCGGCGATGGTGGCAACAGCCGTCTGGATCCGGTACGCGTAGGAGATGCCGCGCCCGGTGAGGATACGCCCGTCGCCCAGCGCGCGGGGCGAGGGCCTCGGTTCCCAGCCGTACCCCTCGGCGGCCGCTTCGACGACGGCGATGGAGCGGGCCCTGCGGAACGTCGCGTCGTCATCGGTCGTGCCGCGCAGGAGACGCAGCCGGAACTCGACCGGATCCGCGTTCGCGGCCGCCGCCATCTCATCGATGAACGACTCGCCGGCGAAGGCCGTCTGCGGCCCGTTGGGGTCGCGCAGGTTGCCCGTGCGGAGCGGCGTCTCGAAGGCGAGCGGGAACCGGACCGCCCGCGTCTCCTCGCGCCGGTTCGGGATGTGGTACATGGCGTCGGGCCCCCGGCCGCCGCCCGGAGACGGCCGTTCGGGCCGAATCCCCATGAGCTGGGCGATGAGCACGGTGTCGGCCTGGTTGTACCCGACGTGCGCGTAGTTGGCGATGCGGGCGCGGTAGTCGAGCCCGACCACGTTGCCGGCAGCGTCGAGACCGCCGCGCATGTCGATGGCGAACGCCGGACCCTTGGTGTCCCAGGCCGTCTCCTCGTGCCGCATCCACTGCACCCGTACGGGTCGACCCAGTTCGCGGGCGAGGTACGCCGCCTCGAAGCCCGCGTCGTCCGCCGCCGTGCGCCCGTAGAGCTGCGGACCCTCCATCCAGATCACCCGCACCTGCTCCGGCGGCATGCCCAGGAATTCCGCGATCCCGGTGCGGTGGCTGTAGGGCTTCATGTCGTTCGTGTAGATCGTCATCTGCCCGTCCGAGGGATCGGCCACGGCGTGAGCGGGGCCGATCGCCGTGTGTCCCTGGAAGGGGATGTCGTAGCCGGCTTCGACGACCGTCGCCGCCCCCGCAAGCGCCGCGTCGGGATCGCCCTCCACGCGCGGACGGGGAGCATTCCCGTTGCCCGCGCCGACGGGCGTCGCGCCACGCATGTAGTCGAAGAGGTCCTCGGAGGACGGGAAGGGGGCCTTCTCCGGCTTCTCCCACTCCATGGCGAGGCTCTCCGCCGCCTGGATCGCCTGTTCCTCCCGCTCGCAGACGACCGCGACGTAGTTCCCTTCTCGCACCACCCGGATCAAGCCGGGGACGTCGCGCACGGAGGACTCGTCGACGGAGACGAGGCGGGCGCCGGCGAAGGGAGGCCGCACGTTCCGCGCGTGGACCATGCCCGGGAGCTTCACGTCGACCGCCCACTCCAGCGACCCGTCGACTTTGGCCGGGATGTCGTACCGCGGGATGGACTGGCCGACGATCTTCAGCTCCTGGACCGCCTTGATGGGCGCCAAGCCGGTCGTCTCGTTGACGTTCCTCCCCGTGAGGGCGACGTCGAAGCGCCGGCCGCCGATCAGTTCGCCGTACGTGGCCGTTTGCGAGGAATCGGGAGCCGCGGAGATGACGCCTTCGCTCACCGTGAGTTCGTCCACGGGGATCTCGAACCGCTCCGAGGCCAGCTCCAGCAGGACCCGTCTCGCTTCGGCCGCGACCCGCCGCGCGGCCAGCGCGTCGCGTTCGATCGCGTCCGACCCGCCCGAGCCACCCTGGTCCACGGTCATGTCGGTACGGCCCATGACGAGCGTCGCCTGGTCGTAGGCGAGGTCGAGTTCGTCGCACATCATCTGCCGCATGGCGGTTCCGGTGCCCTGCCCGCCATCGGTCTTGCCCACGTAGAAGGTGGCCGTGCCGTCGTCGTGCACGACGAGCCACGAGTCGAGTTGGAGGTAATCCGGATCCGGATACGGGTTCGCCTCATCGGGGTCGCCGGGGCCGTTCCGGCCAAGCCCCGCTACGCCGATGCCTCCCACGCCGCTGAAGCCGAGGACGAACACCCCCGATGTCTTCAGGAAGTCGCGGCGGGAGGTGCTCCCCTCCCACGGGGCCAGCGCCCGGTCCATCCCCGGCGGGACCTCCCTGCGGCGCTTCACCGGTCCACCTCCCCGCCGGCCTCGGCGGCCATCGCGTCCGAGGCCCGCCTCACCGCCGCCTGGATCCGGTAGTACGTCATGCAGCGGCAGAGGGCGCCGTTCATCCCCTGGCGGATTTCCTCGTCGCTCGGGGTCGGGTTGCGGTCGAGGAGCGCCTTGGCGGTGAGGATCTGGCCGTTCTGGCAGTACCCGCACTGCGGCACCTGCTCGTCAATCCACGCCTGCTGCACGAGATCGAGTTCGCCGGCGGCGGACAGTCCCTCGAGCGTGGTGATCTCGCCCTCCGCGCGGGACACAGGCCGCATGCACGAGCGGATCGCGCGCCCGTCCATGAGGACCGTGCACGTCCCGCACTGGCCGAGGCCGCAGCCGAACCGGGGGCCCCGGAGTCCGAGATCGTTGCGAAGCACGTAGAGCAGCGTCGTCGAGGGATCCACATCGACCGTGTGCGTCTCGCCGTTCACCCGCAGCGTGATCATGGAGCGACGCACTCGAAGCTGTCCTCGCGCTTCGGGTCACCGGTGCCGTTGTAGGCGGCGTAGGCCGGCCACGGGCACACGGGCCGCTGCATCTCGACGCCTTCCGCGCCGAACTTCGTCGCCACGAGCCGCTCGGGAGCCTCGTCCTCCTCGACCCACGACTGGATGACGGCGATCCAGTCGACGAAGTCCGGGCCAGGGCCGCCGGCGCAGTGCAACACGCCGGGCAGCATGTACAGGCGCGTGTAGTCCTCCGCCTCCTCATCGCGGGCCGCCACGCCCTCGTAGTAGTTGATCGTGCCGCTGGCGGGGATCGCGGAGTCCGACCATCCGGTCCAGAGGATCAGCTTGCCACCGGCCGTCTTGAACCCGCTCAGGTCCGTGTCCGTCGCGTTGAGGATCGAGCGGGCACGACGCGTGTCTTCCTCCCACGAGAAGTAGTCGCTGAAGTCGTACGTGGAGTAGTCGAAGTCCGGGTCGTCGAAGATGATGTACTTGTACATCTGGGTGCCGAAGGCGTAATGGAGGTTCGGGCCGCCCGGGCCCAACTGCATCTCCCGCCCCGTGACCCACATTCTCCACCCGCCCTGGTCCGTCTCGCCTCCGAACGGGAACCCCGGATAAACGTGCCGGTCTCCCACGCGGGCGCCGCCGTAGATCACCTCCGCGGCCGCCCGCTGTTCGTCGGTCAGTCCGGAGATCGAGGCGATGTCGACGTCGCATGCCATGGGGTTGGTCATGAACCCGTCTTCGACGCCGTCGTCACCATCGCACGCTTCGAGAATCGCCGCTTCGAGGATGGCCGCGGCCTCGTCCGTGATCACCGGCGTCGTGAGGTCGTTCGGATCGGGATACAGGGCCTGCTGCGTCTGGAGGAAGAAAGCGCCGAGACCGGGCCAGTCGTAGGCGGGGGCGCCGGACACGATGCCGTCGAAGTCGTCCGGATAGCGCTGCGACGACATCATCGCCTGGCCTCCGCCGCGGGAGCAGCCGATGAAGTAGGAGTACTCGATGTCGCGCTCGTAGAAGAGGCGGATGATCGTCTTCGCCGCTTCCGCCGTCACGTGGACCGCGCGGTGGCCGAAGTTCACCTCGCGGTCGGGACGGTCCAGCGCCCAGCTCGCGTCGATGCCCGGGCCCTGGTGTCCGGTGTCGGTCCCCGCCGTGGCGAACCCCCGGCTCAAGACCGACTCGGGCCCGGCGAACTGGAGCGCCTGGTTCTGGACGCTCCCCACGAACCCGCCGCCGCCGCCCATGAGGAAGCGGCCGTTCCAGTCCTCGGCCAGCGGGAGGAGGAGTTCGAAGTGGATCTCCTCGTCGATCGTCCCGCGCACCCGGCAGTGGGCCGGGTCGTTCGCGCCGGCTTCGACCTCCGATACCTCGTCGAGCACAAGGCCGCTCCACGACATGGCGGTCAGCTGGTCACACGTGAGGGCGGGGACGAGATCGGCCGCAGGGGCGGGAGTGAAGGCGGCCAGAGTCAGGACGGCGGCGAACGAGATCGTGACAACACGTGATGAAGGCATCTTGCTTCTCCACCCTAGGTTCAATGATTACTGCTTACACCCCGATCCCGCTTCATCCCAGCCCCCGACTAAGGAAATCAAGAACAACGGTGCATCCTCCGCCTCCTCGCCCGCAACCGGCGCCCGCCCCTTCGCCATTCCTCACCCCGACAGCGCGCTCCACGAATCCTACTCCAGCCCCCCCACCCAACGCTCCCGTCCACTTCCGCGCGTCACTTCAACCGCCTGAACGCCTCCCATCGCTCCATCACCCGATCCAGCGCCAGCGGCAGCAGGTAAAGTCGTGCCTCGCACTCCCGTCGCATTGCTTCCAACGTCCATCCGGGATGTCCATCAGCAAGACACTCGAAACACAGCGTCGCGACCGCCCCAACCGATCCCGCCGCCGGTGAGAGGGCGATATCACACAGCAGTTCCCCAGCCACACGTATCGCCGCACCTGTTGCACTGTAAGCTCCGCGTAGTCGATCAAACAGCTTCAGGATTCCGCTGTCAAACTGGTACCCCGTCTGCTCCAGCGCTCCCTTCAGCATAGCTGCATTCACTGGAACAAAGTAATGATCTCGCCGCACCAGTTCCGCCAACGCGTCTAAGGCTCGCTCCTCACCGATCTCATGTACCTGCAGCAGTCCCCAAATGAACGCAGCGGTCGAAAACCCTGCACACTTCTTGTTGAACGGCGGCAACTCAAGCCGACGGACGCCCAGATCATCCGTGTAGACAGGCAGATCCGCCTCTAGCGCGACCAAGTACGTGTCCGCAGTGCTGCTTCCCAGGCGCTCCCGAATTTCTCGAAACGTCTCACCCATGGACTGTGACGGCACCGCCTCCACCTGGCACATCTCACGCACCCAATCGATACTCCGTTCAATCTTCCCCTGCTCCTCTCTAATGTCCTTCGCCGTTCGCTCCACCATGGCAAAGCTTCCTCCCGGTCCCGCTACCAAGTGCTGAGATCCGGTTGCCGCGAGACCGCTCAGGGTCTGCAATTCCATTTGGAGTTCATCGATTAGACTCTGTGGCACCAGTACCGACGTTGATCTCTCCGCGAACAATGAGTGCAACTCCAGTTCCATAGCCGTTAACAGTGCAGATCTGGTTAGGAGAATCTCTCCAGAGGCGTTTGCCAGCTTCGTGGCCGCTTCGAATTCTACGGGAGACGGATATTCTGCGCTCAGCTTCAGATCCGGTCGACTCGATATCTCAGCGTATACATCTGATATCCCCACACCCAACCGAGCTGCGATCATACCAAGTGGTGGTTCATGGAGCCGGTAGATGTCAAGGATAGCCTCTGCCAGCTCCCGCCGCTCCATTACTGATCGTAGGAGAGGATCGTCGGCAGGGACGACCGTCTCTTCTGGCATTCGAAAACCTTGAATTGCGAGGGAATCGGGATGGCGGCGGCGGTAGTTGATTAGGAGGTCTTGGAACATGTGTACGTAAAGAGTTTGGATTTCGCGAATAGTGAACTCTGTTTGCTGTTCCGTCCCCTTTTGCCTAACGACGGTGTCACCCGCGCAGAGATTGATGACATCTTGTACAGCTGTAGAATCCGGAGTGAACTCATCGACCTGTGGTTCCTCAAGACGTGGATCGATGATCTTGTAGTGAAGTTCGTCGCCCGTCGACGAGTCGAGTTTCACCCAAGTGCCTGCGGTGACCCGATCGGCGTCCAGGTTCATGCCGGAGCGTTCACATTGTGAGAATATCGCGATGTACATTTGCGTTATGAATTTTTCCTGAGGTGCTTGACGGGCCGCACGATAAGCACTTCGCAGGGCGGCGTCATATCGCTCGAGGTGAGTGAAGAGCTGCGCGATTTGCACGAGTTGACTTGGAGTGGCTTGATCCTCAACGCTGGCTAGGTGCTGAAGTTGCTGCTCGCACTTAGACGAAGCATCCTGGCGCAAGTGTGCCATGGCTAGGCGGATACTAGCATCTATGTCGGACGGAGCAAGCTCCAATAGCTGAGTCAGCGTGGAGATCGTTCCTTGCAGGTCACCTCGCTCAGCGGCAATCCGTGACTCCAATTCCAAAGCCCACATGAGCGACGGTTCCTGCGTCGCGAGGCTTTCAAGGAATAGGGTGGCTTTCGTCAAGTCGCCGAGCATATAGAGGGTGCGGGCGTACGTCTCGGCAAACTCGGACGCAGGATCAGCGGCGATCGCCGTTTCGTATGCGTCGATTGCCTCCCGCAGGCGACCTTGTCTGCGAAGGTAATCGCCAAAGAGACCGCGAGCTCGAGACCGTTGACTACCATGACTTAGCTCAAGCGTGGCGGCGAACTGTCGTTCAGCTTCGCTCGAGTCGCCTCTCTCTTCGGCAAGACGAGCCCGCAAGAGAGGCACGAACCAATGTTCGGCCACGTCTACAAGGTCATCGAGGACTGTCTCGGCCGTGTCCGGAAACCCAGAGTTGACCGCAGCCTCGGCGACCATAATGAGAAGATTGGATCGCTCCGGCTCGTCTGACATCTCGACAGCCTCAAGCAGGTTGTCCAGCGTGGCGCGAGCCTCGGAGCGTCGACGAAGGAGACTGAGGATGCTGACGCGGAGCGTGAGTGCTTCAACATTGACTTCGCCAGTTGCAGGGCCGGCTGGCGTTAGGCTCCCCAAGGTCGCGAGGGCGAACTCGGGCTCGCCGGCTTCTAGCAACATGGAAGCGAGCAACAGCCGAGCTTTCTCGCTGCTTGGGAAACGATTGCAGGCTTCGCGAAGGTCTCGCCGGGCTCCTTCACTCTCGCCTCTCATGCGCCGAACCTCTGCTCTAGCCAGTAGAGCATCTCGGACTAGCGGTACGATGCCTAGAGCTTCTCCAAGCTCAAGTGCTTTAGACGCGGCTCGTTCGGCAATCGGCAAGAGACCATAGGGGAGATCCCCGCTGGTACAGCCCCCAACGATAGTGTTGGCAAGAAGCCAGTTAGGTTCAATGTCCTCCGGCGCGGTGGCGACCGCGTCTTGGAGCAAGTCGACTGCGCCGCGAAGATCTCCTTCGTCTAAGCGAACCCGGGCTTGAGACGTGAGGATCGCTGGGGCTTTCTCCAAGGTCGCTGGGATCGTGACCTTAGCTTCCTCAAATTGACCAGATAAGGGCAGCAACAGACCGATCGCGGGTACGTTGTGGGGATCCAATGCAAGAACACGATTAGCAAGATCCACTCCCGCTCGTGGGTTGTCCCGGTTCACTTCAACCGCTGCTAGGTTCACCAATGCAGGCGTGTAGTGTGGATCGTGCACCAGTGCCTTCGTCAGGTATTCTGCTGCCTCATCGAGGTGCCCCTCTCTCGACCATGATACTCCAAGCAGATTCGCCGTGGCTGCTTTATCTCCATCGTCCAATTCCCCGAAGTCTGCGTGAGCTGATAGTCGTTCTAGAACTCGCCGCGCGGCGCTCGTTTCTCCTGACTCCAAGAGATCCCTTGCCACCTGAATCTGGCCGGCGTGCTGCTCCTCCGGCAGTGCTTGTACCGCATGTGAGCTGCTGATCTGTGTGGTATCGACTGTGGAAATGCCGCCGCGTAGAGCATCCGTAGCGTGCGAGACATCGCCGCCACGAGGACGGACGGGGATACCGGCATCTGCCAAGACGGCTTCGATGTCCCTCCCGTCCCGCCTGCCCCGCTCCCGTGCCAGCTTCGTCCCGTCTGCTTTCAGGGCGGCCCACGCTGCGTCCGCGAGGTCCCTGCTCGAAACCACCTCCCGCATCAAGCTAACGGCCACCTCGGTTACCGCTGACTCATCCAAGAGAACGTCCAATTCGACAACGTGCAGACGTTCCAGTACTGCAGGGGCTCCCTGTTGCTCAGCAATCTCCTGCGCTTGGCGAAACGCTTGTCGCGGGGAGCGTAGTACACATTGGCGGAGCAGGTCTAGATCCTCGCGAAGCTCCCGGCGTATCGGGATGCTCGAGTCTGACGACACGACGATCACCCCATGGGTCGTGGATTCCTCGGGAAGGTGTGCACAGAAGCGTTTGATTGTCTCTCTGAATCTTTTGTCTCGCGATAAAGTCTTCTTTACCTGCACTTCAAGAGTTTGGATCTGGCCGGCGGTTTCGAGCGTTATGTCGTCTCCCGCCCCCTCCGTTTCGGCACTGATGGCGATAGGCACCAAGGGTAACCTAGGGATCCATTTCAAGCGTCGTCTCGCCAAGATGTGTGCGGCAACATATGCTGCTGTACGACCTTGGTATTCGATCCCGCCAGCCGTTGCGTGACCGCCACCCATGTCTAGCCTCACTTCACTGTTTCAGCGTGGAAGAAACCCGTCGGACATCACGGTGGAGAAGTAACTTAGGTCGATTCTCGCAGACTGCTCAAACCGACGCTGGGGAAACTGCACGGGCGGGTACGCGTCGGGCCAGGGAAACGAAGGCTCGCGGATCTGCCGGAAAGAGTGGGCGAAGTGATCTCGATAGCGGTTCCACGTTGCGGCAGCGACACGCTCTCGTGGGATCCTCGGCCGCGGCCTGCCGGCTTGGGCGGCGCTCCGCTGGGAACCGACGCCTCGTGGTACGCGTTCTCAATATCGCGGGTGGCATTGAGACCAACCACATCCAGCAGGGGGCACGGCCCCATCAGGGTCCTCCAGCCCGGCATCCGCGCGCGGTCTCATCCGCGCCCAAATTGCCACCGGCGATGAGAACGGCGGCGAAGGAAGCCGCGAAGCGACGCGACGGAGTCATGTGTTTCCCCGGGTCCGAGGGTCCCGCGACGAGCACCTCCGAGCCGACCCGCGGGTCAAGGCTCGGAGGCGCGACCGAGCAGAGTTACGGTGCCGTCGGGGACGCCGGGCCGCAACGGTCTCCGGGCCCGGGGTCGCGGATCAGTGCGGCCTGTCGGGCAAGCGCAGACGGACTTCGCGGCCCTCCACGTGGGTCCGGAGCATTTGCTGCGCCTCTTCGGGCGTGATCTCACCCGCCTCGAAGGCCGCGTGGAGTCGGCGGACCTCCATGGCCAATTCTGTGGTCATCCGCTCCAACCTGGGACCCGACGATTCCTTCAAGTGCTCCCTCACGGTTTCCGGACGCAGCCACAGGTCCCTGGGGTCCCCCAGCCTCTCTCGCACACGCTTCAGGCGCTCGAGCGTTGCGCGGATTTCCGCTTCGACTTTGGGGTCGAGCTTGAGCGCCTGGAAGGTTCCGTCTTCGTCCACGTACCCGACGCCCGCTTCCGGATCGACCGCCCATTTCCCCGAGTGGACCAGGTAGGTTCCCTCTTCGTCCACGCTAATGACCCCTTCCACGCTGACGCCGTGCTCGGCCCGAAGCTTGAGGCGTACGCCTTCCGAGCGAACGTCGCCTTCCAGACGCGAGGCGCGCTCGGGCTCGTCCAGGCCCTGCGGGATCGGGGTATCGCAGGCCAGCGCGAACAGGCTCAACCCGGCCGCAGCGGCCATGATGGAAGCCCGGATTCGGGGCTTCCGATTCGCAGTGCTGATCATCTTCAGTCTCCTTTCGATTACGGAGGGTCCGCCGCGAATCAGAGCCGGCACCGGATCCGGCGTCCGCCGGCACCCGGCGGCGACCGTCAAGAGAAGGCGCGCGTAGCCTCGCGCCGGTGTGCCACGGGCCAGAACGCGGCGGTCGCAATCCCCTTCGACAGCGAGACGGAGCCTTGCGAGCGACCACCAGACCGCGGGATTCCAGGCCGAGAGCGAGGCGAGCAGGAGCCCCACCGCCAGGAGCGCGGGATCGCGCGCCCGCACGTGCTCCCGTTCGTGGAGCACGACCATCTCGAGCTCCCTTTCGCCGAGTCCGAAGCTCCACGACGGGAGGACGATCCAGGACCGGATCAGCCCCACGACCGCCGGCCCGAACCGCTCCGACCGCAGGACTTCCTCTCCGCAGACCTCCCGAGGCTCCCACGTCGCCCGCAACCGCCTTAGACGGAGGCAAAGCAGGGCGAAGAAGATGAGGACGAGTACGGAGCCCACGATCCAAAGGACTCCGAGAACGTCCTCCACCCCGAGCCCGGCGGGCACACTCCCACTCTGTTCCGGGATCGCGGCTCCCGGCGTCCCGAGTTGGTAGAGAGCGTGCACCGGCAGAGCGAAGGGTCCGGGTCCGCCCCCGGGCGTTGCGGCGGGAAGAAATCGGGGAAGGAACGGAGCCAGCCCGCCGACCCCGAGAGCGCCGATCCAGACCCACCGGGTCGGGCGTCCCGCGGCTCGGAGACCCCGGTCGAGGAACCACGCGGCCCCGCCGACGAGGGCGGCGATAATCAGTCCGTAGATCATCGTGGCCAGAGTCATGGTTCGCTCTCCTCCAGTTCATCGAGGATGCGCCGCATGCGCTCCAGTTCCTCCGGCGACACCTCCCGGCCCGAGATGAGCTGGGCCAGCACGAGTTCCGCCGACCCGCCGAAGATCTTGTCCCGGATCCGGGACAGAGCCGTCTCCCCGGCCGCCTCGGAGGCGACGAGCGGGAAGTAGCGATAGGCGCGGCCCTCCGCCTCGTGCCGGACGGCGCCCTTCTTCTCCAGAATTTGGAGGAACTTGAGCACCGTCGTGTAGCCGACCCCGTCGTCGAGCGCGTCCTGAACCTCGCTCACGGAGCCGGACCCCCTGCGCCACAGGACGCTCATGATGTCCAGCTCGCGGTCGCTGAACGTCGGATCCTTCACGGCTTCCACCTCCCTCTGCGGCACCCTCGCCCAATCCTATACGAACATCTTCGTACGAAACGATACGTGGTGTCTCACGCTCTGTCAACGAAGGTCTTCGTAAGAGGAGAAACCCCGGAAGCCGATTCGGTTGTCCGGGGCCCTCCCGGCCGGCGTCAGTCGCCCGGGTCGGTGAGCCAGTCTTCCCGCTCGAAGGCGGGAGACGGATAGGTGTAGAAGCCCTTCCCCGACTTCACACCGAGTTCTCCCCGCTCGATCATGCGCTCGAGGAATTCCGGAGGCCGGTCCGACGGGTCGCCCGACGCCTCGTGGTACACGTTCTCGATGTCGCGGATGACGTCGAGCCCGACGGCGTCCATCAGGCCGCACGGGCCGATGGGGGTCCCCCAGTCGAGCATCCACGCGCGGTCGATCTCCTCCGCGCTCAGGTAGCCCCCGGCGATCAGGTGCAGCGCTTCTTTCTTGATCGCACGCCAGATGCGGTTCGACGGGTAGCCCTGGATCTCACGGCGGGCCACGATCGGCACGAGGCCGAGTTGGCGGAGGAACCGTTTGGCGGCTTCGGTCGTCTCCGGAGCCGTGCCGGGGTGCCCCATCACCTCGACCTTGAGGTGCTCCGGGGTGCCGAAGTTCATGTTCGTGAACCGGGTTGGGCGTCCCGTGGATTCCGCGAGCCACGAGCCCGGCAGCGACGAGGTGTTCGAGGCGATGAAGGCGGTGGACGGCGCCGACCCGCCGATGCGGGCCAGGACGACGCGCTTGAGTTCGAGATCCTCGGGCACCGTCTCGATGACCCAGTCGGCGCCGCGCACGCACGCCTCCAGGTCGTCGCAGGTCTCCACCAGCGAGCGCGCCTCCGCGGACGTGCCGCCGGAGCCTTCCGCATCGGCCTCGAGCAGGAGATGTACGGCCGGCAGCGCCTCGGCGAGGGCCGCGCCGGAGACATCATGGAGTCTTGCACGGACGCCCCGCACCGCACACCCGTAGGCAATCCGCCGCCCCATGGTGCCTGCGCCGACGATGGCAACGGTCCGTACCACCCCCACCGCTTCGGACATGACATCCCCCGACTCTTGTGAATGGCTCCCGTGAATCCGCACTTGTGAATCCGCGTTCCGCGATCAAGGCTCCCGGGACGATCATGAGTCTCCGGCGAGGCGACAGCCAGCGCTTCACCCCAAACCCCCGACGCAGCGGATGCAGGGGAAGATGCAGAGGAATCGAGTGACTGAGACAGCGAGCGAAACCTGGAACTACGGCGACCCCTACGCCTACATGGAGCGGATCGCCGGCGGAATGCCCCCCGTCATCATCTGCCTCGCCTCCAACGGCGGCATCCAAGGCAAGGAATACAACGATGCCCTGCCCGAGACCGCGGAGGAACTGGCCGCATCCGTGGGGGAGGCGTACGACGCGGGCGCCTCGATGGTGCATATCCACGCCCGGAACCCCGAGACGTTGTGGAAGGGCGCGACGACGCCCGAGGTGTGGCTGGACGCGAACCGGCGTCTGCGCGAGCGCTGTCCCGAGATCATCATCAACAACACCACGGGCGGCGACCTGTGGATGGACGATGAACAGCGCCTTTCCTGCCTCGACGCCAATCCGGAAGTCGCGTCGCTGAACCTCGCCCCGGACATGGGGAAGTTCAAACTCAAGCCGCGCGGCGAGGAGTTCACGCACCCCCGGCCGGTGATCGAGTACGACGACTGCGTGCCGTTCTCGTACAGGCAGATCGCGCACTTCGCGGCGGAGATGAAGGCGCGCGGGATCAAGCCGGAACTCGAGACCTATCATCCCGGCTGCGGGTGGGTGATTCGGGATCTGATCGCGCAGGATCTCATCGAGCCGCCGTACTGGGTGCAGACGGTGATGGGCTACCAGACGTCGAGTTGGCCCACGGTGGACAACGTCGTGAACATGGTGCGGGAGTTCCCCGAGGGATCCGTGTGGCTGTGCTCCGGGATCGGGCCGCACCAGCTGCCGATGACCGCGCTCGCCACCCTCATGGGCGGACACGTCCGGGTGGGGCTCGAGGACAACATCTACTACCGGCGGGGAGAGAAGGCGCGCAGCAATCGGCAACTCGTGGAGCGGGCCGTGCGGATCGCGCACGAGTTGAACCGGGAGGTTGCCACGCCCGCCCAGGCGCGCGAGATGCTCGGCCTTTCGGCCACCCCGTCGCAGTACAGCTGAGGCAGGAGCGAGCGCGTGACCGAGCAAGTGACCGAACCCATGGCTGAGCCCGGCGCTTCGGACTCCGGCCGGGAGCGGGAGGTTCTCGGAAGGGGGATCCGGCTTCGGTCCCTCTTCTCGCTCGCCTTCGGGACGATCATCGGGGTGGGCTGGATCACCGTCATGGGGGCGTGGCTGAGCGGCGCCGGGGTGCTGGGGGCCATCATCGCCTTCGTGATCGGCGGCCTCGGCATGCTCGCGATCGGCCTCTGCTACGCGGAGATGGCCGCCGCGTACCCGGTCACGGGAGGCGAGGTCGCGTATGTGTTCGAAGCGTGGGGGGCGCGATGGAGCTTCGCCTGCGCCTGGTTCCTCGGCTTCATCTACATCTTCACGACCTCCTTCGAGGCGATCTCCGTCGAATGGGTCGTCTCCGCGCTCGTCCCCGGGTTCGGCGGTCCGGTCATCTACACGCTGCTGGGACAGGAGGTGCGGCTGTGGAGCCTCGCGCTCGGTCTCGCGGTCATGGCCGTCATCGCGATCATCAACTACCGGGGCGGGAAGACGGCCGCCTGGTTCCAGGACCTGATGACGGGCGGGCTCATCATCCTCACCCTGATCTTCGTCATCGCCGGGGTGGCGGGAGGGAGCGCCGCCAACCTCGAGCCCATGTTCACGGGGACGACACCGGGCGCCGCGCTGGCCGGCGTGGCCGTGGTGCTCGCGACCGCCGGGTTCTGGTACGCGGGGTTCGACACGATCCCCCAGGCGATGGAGGAGGTGGAGTCGGGCGCCCGGCTGCGGCTCCTTCCCCGCGTGATCGGCGCCTCGATCGTGTTCGCGCTCCTCTTCTACTGTCTTGTGATCCTGGCGACCGCGATGAGCCTCCCGCGCCCGCAACTGCTCGCGGCGGAACTCCCGGCCGCCGCGGCGATCGAGGCGGCCTTTACGTCACCGCTTCTCGGGCGCGTCGTCCTGTTCGCGGGGCTGTGCGGATTGATCACGACGTGGAACGCGCTCTTCTTCGCGGCCACGCGCATCGTGTTCGCCATGGCGCGGGCCCACATGATCCCGCACCGGCTCGCCGCGGTGCACGAGCGGTACGGCTCGCCGTCGACCGCCGTGATATTCGTCGCGGTCATGGGGGCCGTGGGCGCGCTGTTCGGGCGGAACGCGATCCTGGTGATCGTCGGCGGCGCCTCGATCTCGGCCGGAGTGGTCTTTCTCGTCGTCGTGCTCGGCGTCCTCCGGCTGCGAAAGACGCGGCCCGATCAGCCGCGCCCCTACACCGTGCCCGGAGGTCGGGCGTTCCTGTACCTTAGCGCCCTTCTCGCGCTGGGGCTGGCGGCCGTCGCCGCCTGGGAGCCCTTCCGCGCCGCAGGGGGGCGAATCCCCGCCGAGTGGATCGTGCTCGCCGCCTGGTCCGCGCTGGGCTTCGTCTTCTACCGGGCGGCCGCCCCGCTGCGCCGAACCGTGAGCGAGGAGAGGCTGCGCTGGCTGATCCTGAGCGAGAGGGACCCGGGGGACGCACCATGAACACGAGTCGACGTCACTTCCTCCGCCGGTCGGCAGGCGCGCTGGCCCTGGCTCCGATCATGCCCGTGGGACGGTTTGCCCTCCAGGGCGGGGCGGACGGCGCGCCCGGCGACGCTGCCGGCCGCTCGCCAGTCGGTCCGGGGAATCCCCAGGAGGCGTGGGTGGCGCGGGCGCGGGCCGAGATCCCCGCCTCGACGGAGAGCCTGTACTTCCAGACCGGCGGGATCGGCCCTGCACCGAACGCCGTCATCGCTCGCGTCGCGGAACGGCTCGACTTCCAGAACAGGAGTCCTGCCGAACCCGGCATCTCGACCGAGATGGCCCGGATCGAGCCTGACCTGAGGGCCCAGCTTGGGCGCGTGTTCGGCGCGGAGGCCGAGGAGGTCGCGCTCACGCACAGCACCTCCGAGGGGATCGCCATCGCTGCCTGGGGCCTTGACTGGGAGCCGGGCGACGAGGTCGTGATTTCCAACCAGGAACACCCCGCCAACGTCATCCCGTGGTACGTCCTCAGGGACCGGTTCGGGATCGTGATTCGCGAGATCGATCTGCGTACGGGCACGGGGCTGATCGACGAGGTCCGCGGCCAGCTCTCGGACCGCACACGGATGGTGAGCATCAGCCACGTGTCGCGGAACAACGGACGGACGCTTCGGACCGGCGAGTCCGCCGAACTCGGAGACCTCCTGCGCTCCCGCGGCGTGCGGTACCACTTGGACGGCGCGCAGGGCCCCGGCTGCGTCGCCACCGACTTCCGCGCCCTCGGCTGCGACTGCTACTCCACCTGCGGTCACAAGTGGCTGCTCGGCCCCAAGGGCACCGGCGCGCTCTTCGTGCGCCGAGAGGTGCTCGACGACGTGCAGCTCAGCTGGGCCGGCTCCCACAGCCACGCGACGATGGACTACGAGGGCGAGTACACGCTGCTCCCCAGCGCTGCGCGCTACGAGTTCGGGACCCGCGCGCTGGCGGATTTTGCCGGCTTCGCCCGCGCCGTGGAGTGGATGGAGAACATCGGCCTGGGGAAGATTGAAGAGCGGATCCAGTCGCTGGTCGACCACGCGATCGAGACGGTGGACGCCACGGACGGGCTGGGGGTGTCGTCCCCCCAGTCGCGCCCGGACCGGTCAGGCGTGTTCGTGGTTCAGCTCCCGGAGGGGTGCGACGCCACGCAGCTCTACAACGACCTGCGCGAGGACGAGGGGATCCTCGCGTCGCCGGTCCGGCAGGAGCGCGATTTCCGCCTCTCGATCCACTTCTTCAACACCCGCGACGAGATCGACGCCGCGATCACGGCCATCTCAGACCGGTGCGCCTGAGCGGCGTTCGGGGTCTTCGAACGCCGCAATGATCTCTTCGTCCTCGTCGTCGAAATCAGGACCGATCTCGATCCGCCCCTCGAGGCCTCCCGGCTGCCGCTGTGCCTCCCCCTTCCGGGCCAGCTTGATCAAGCGGGATAAGAGTGACTTCGCCTTATGCGTGTCGACCTTCATGGGAACTGTCTTCGCTATGCGGTGAACGGATCGGTGAACAGAGTCCTGTACAAGTTACCGGTCGAGGACGGATCCAGTCGCGGATGCACCACGCGATTGCCCTACACCACCCGTCTCGGGAGGCGCGGATTCATGGCCTGAATGATCCCGAGAAACCCGAGCCCCGTTTGCTCGGCGACGGTGTGGGGAAGCACGGACGGATGATCGGGGCCGATGAGGGTGGCGACATCGCCGACCTCGACCGTCTTCTCCGGACCGATGTCGAGAATGGTGTGCGCGGAGTTGACCCCTCCGGCCACCGGGTACGGACGGCCGTTGATCAGCACTTCGCACGTCCCGTTCGCTTGGGACGGGTAGCCGTCGGTGCGGCCGATCGGCAGCAGCGCCACCCAGGTGGCCCGGTCGGGCATGAAGGTGCGGTTGAAGCCCGCGCTGTCGCCCGGTTCGAGGCGTTCGACCCGCACCACGCGCGTGTTCAGGCGGAACACGGGTTTGAGGTCGGCCATTTCCGCAGCGCCCTCGCCGCCGGGGTGGTTTCCGAACAGCGCGTTCCCGGGCCGCACCATGTCGTAGTGCGCCTCGGGCAGGTGGAACAACTCGAAGGAGGGCGAGGCGTGGAGGGTGCCGAGCGGAAGGTTCCTCCCGCGGGCCCAGGCGAGGAGTTCCTCGAAGCGGGCGTGCTGCTCCCGGTCGAAGTCCAGGTCGTGCGTGAACATGGTGTAGGTGCCGTTCACGTCGACGTATTCGCTTTGCACGAGTTCCTCGATCCAGCGGCGCGCGCGTGTGTACGGCATCCCCTCCCGGTTCATCCCCGTGTCGATGAAGAGCTGGACGGGTACGGGACGGCCCAGTCGCCCGGACACGCTTCGCAGCCGCGCGGGCGCATCGTCCAGCCAGACGGACGGGAGCACGTCGTGCCTCGCCAGCTCCTCGATCTCATCCTCGGATCCCTCGGCCATGACCACGATCGGCTTGGTCACCCCTTCCTCCCGCATGGCGAGCGCTTCCTCGACGCGCACGGAGGCGATGCCACCCACCTGGGGCATCCCGGCGAGGAGCGGCCCGACCGCACGGTCGCCCAGGCCGTACGCGTTGTTCTTCACCACCGCGAGGATGGGGCGGCCGCTCGCCAGCCGCGCGGCCTCGCGGACGTTGTGGGCCCAGGCGGCGCGGTCGAGTTCGATCCACGGGTCGAAGCGCCGGGGAGTCCAGGTACGGTCGGTGGTGGCTGCGGCACGCAGCCGGCCGGTGCCGGTACCGCGCGTCCTCGCGGCTGTTGCGCAGCCGGAGGTTGCGGCGAGTCCCAGAGCGGCGCCGGTCAGGTGAAGGAAACGGCGGCGCGGGAGAGGGGATGACGGGTCCATGGGCCCTCCGGGCTCAGCGGGGTGGTACACGTTGACCTTGGCGTTGCCAGCTTTTTCCTGAAGACACTACGCTTCGGCCATGAATACCATCAACATCTCGCTCCCCGCGCGGCTGAAGTCATTCGTCGACGAACAGGTCCTCGAAGGTGGTGAGTCCGCTTCCACCGTCACTGCCGATCGGCCGTATTTCGAGGCGTTACGCGGCCGGGTTCGCGGACACTCGGCGGAGTGACGCCGAAACCCCTCACGCCGAGGAGCGCAGTTCGGCCGACGCGTACCGTCCCAACGTATGTCTGGACGATCCTGGCTCTGGCGGGAGGGCTCGCCGCGGGCGGACTCTTCCCCATGCCGCTGGCACCGGTGGCAAGCGCCACGTCGACGCTCATCGCATGGGTTGTCGCCGTCGTGCCGCTGCTCATCCTCGCGGCCCTCAGCCCGGCCATCGCGACTCTCGTGCGGCGGGGGCTCGCCGGGCGCTTCGCTGGTGCGGTCGTGCTCTGGTACGTCTTCACGTCGACCGTCGCCGGGCTCATCGCCGTCGTGACCTCCGCCACGATCTTCCGCATCCCGCTGACCACGGGGGACCGGGGCGTGTGGACCGAGGCCGCGGCCATGCTGCGGAGCCTTGGCGAGGGCGGGGCCTCGTGGCCGCTGCTCGCGATTCTCGCGGGCATCCTGCTGGGAGCCTTCGGCGCCCGGCACGATCCCACCTACCGGGTGCTCCGGCGGGTCGCCGACGCCATCGAGCGAGCGGGCGGCAGGCTGGCCTACGTGATGCTCCCGCTCATCTTCGCCTTCGGCATCACCCTGGGCGTGCGCTTCGGAGCGAGCCTGGGCCTCTCGCACTATCTGACGATGGCCGCCTATACGGGCGCCCTCGTCCTGATCTGGTGGGCGTTCTACACGTTCGTGCTCGTGCGCCGGGTCGGACGCCGGCCCGTGGGGCCCGTCCTGAGCGGGTATTACGTGCCGACCGCCCTGTTCGCCGCGGGCACCTGCTCGTCGCTGGCGACGCTCCCCGTGAACCTCGCGAACGCGAAGAAGGTCGGCGTGCGCGACGAGGTGGCCGATTTCGTCCTTCCGTTCGGCGCGGTCGTGAACCTGGACGCGAGCGCGCTGGCCTACGTGGCGTACGGGCCCTTCGTCGTGAGCTACGTCTTCGGCTTCGAGTTGAGCTGGATGATGATGCTCGCCGCGTGGCCCGCCGTCGTCCTGTTCACGATCGCGGCCCCGGGACTGCCGGCCGGGATGGGGACCGCGCTGTGGAGCGCGACGCTGTTCGCGAGCATGCTGGGGCTCGAGGGACAGGCCCAGGGCGAGTTCATCGCGAGCTGGGTCGCACTCTCCGGAGGCCTCCCCGACATGCTGCGCACCGCAACCAACACGACCGGAGACGGCTACACTGCGATCATCTTCGACAGCCGCTTCGACGAGTTCTTCGCGAGGGACGATGGCCGACGGGTCCATGGCTGACGAAACGGTGCCTGAGGCGGGCGTGGATCTGTCCCCCGGTGCGCGGCGGCTCGTGCACGTGAACGGACGCATCCAGCCGGACGAGGTCGTCGTTGTCGTGACCGACCCGACGATGCGGCGCTACGCCGATGCCGTCGCCGCAGCGGCCCGCGAAGCCGGCGCCGCCGTCACCGTCTGCATCATCCCGATGCGGGATCAGGACGGGCAGGAGCCGCCCCCACCCGTCGCCCGCGCCATGGCCGAGGCGGCCGTCATCTTCTCCCCGGTACACATCTCGATCACGCACACGCGGGCGATGCGGACCGCCCTGGAAGCTGGCGCACGCGTGTGCATGATGACGGCCTATACCGACGCGGTCATGACCAGCCCCGCCCTGCTCGAGACGGACTTCGAGGCGCAGGCCGACATCTGCCGGCGTCTCGGCGCGGCGTTCACGAAGGGTGAGTCGGTGCGGCTCACTTCCCCGCGCGGGACAGATCTCCGCTTCGGGATCGAGGGTCGTGTCGCGAACGTCCTGACGAACATCCCGGAACCCGGAGAACTGGCTCCGGTCCCCGACATCGAGGTCAACGTCGTGCCCGTCACGGGTTCGGCCGCGGGCACGCTGATCATGGACGCCTCGGTGCCGTACCTCGGGATCGGCCTGCTGGATGAACCGATCGTCTGCGTAGTGCGCGACGGCCTTATCGTCGACATGACCGGCGGCGCGCAGGCCGACTTCCTCCGCAAGCACCTGGAGTCCTTCGGGGACCCGCACTGCTTCAACGTCGCCGAACTGGGCGTCGGCCTGAACCCGAACGCCCGCCTCACCGGAGAGATGCTCGAGGACGAGGGCGTCATGGGCACGATCCACATCGGCATCGGCACCAGCCACACTCTCGGAGGCGAAATCGTGGCGCCGACCCACTACGATCTCCTCATGTGGGAGCCCACGATCGCCGTCGACGGCCGCGTCGTCCAACAGGACAAGCAGATTCTGGTATGAGACTCGGATGAGACGCCCATGAGAGAGGGTGCGGAGATCCTCGTGCGGACGTGCGCCGACGTGCAGCCCGCCGAGCACGTGGTTGTCGTCACCGATCCGGAAAGGCTAGCCATCGCACGGGCCGTTGCGGAAGCCGTACTCGAAGCCGGGGCCGTCCCGAGCATCGTGCTGCCGCCCAAGCGCTCGATCGACAACGAAGAGCCCGGAGCCGCGGTGGCCGCAGCGCTCTCGGCCGCCGACGTCGCCTTTCTGCCCGTGACCCTGGCGCTGGCGCACACCCGCGCGGTCCGCGAGGCCATAGGCGCCGGAGCCCGAGTTCTCTCGATGACCGCGTTCACCGAGCGGATGATGCGCGAAGGCGGGCTGTTCACGGACTTCCGCGCGCGCAAGCCGCTGTGTGACGCCCTCGCGGCAAGGCTCACCGCTGGCGAACGCCTGCGGGTCACGAATCCCGCCGGCACCGATCTGACCATGAGCCTCCAGGGTGTGACGGGGAACAGCCACGCCTGCTTGCTGGATGGCCCCGGCTTCTCGGCCGTCCCCAACATCGAAGCGAACTGTGCCCCCGCGCAGGGCACCGCCGAAGGCGTGTTCGTCTGCGACGGGAGCATCCCCTACTACGGCGTGGGCCCGATCCGCGAACCCATGACCTTCCGCATCTCGAAGGGCTTCGTCACCGACATCGAGGGCGGCGACCAAGCTGAATTCCTCGCCGATCTACTGGCCCGGCAGGACGACCCCTGGGTCTACAACCTGGCCCAGTTCGCCTTCGGCCTGAACCCGGCTTGCACAGAGTTCACGGGCGAAATGCTCAACGACGAGGGCGTGGACGGCACCGTCCACATCGGCATTGGAACCTCCGCCAACCTCGGCGGCAACGTATCCGCAAAGACCCACTTCGACGCCATCAACCGGGCACCCACCGTCTGGATCGACGAAGAACCCGTCCTCTTCGAGGGTGAGATCCTGATCTGAGGCTGCGGTCCGATCGTTCTTCGTCCGCCGTCTGAGAGGAGAAGAGCAGCTCCTTTCGTTCGAACTCCCCACGGCGACACGGGGTATCAGACGGAAGACAGGTTTGGCATGGGAGGGGGTCACGATGAAACGAATCGTTCTGGTGGCGCTGCTGCTGGGCGGGTGCTCCTCGGTTACGGAGCCCGAAGCCTCAACTTCGCTCGCCTCGCCGAATGCCGTGGGGTCATACAACCTGGTGACCGTGAACGCGGAAGGCCTTCCGGCCGCGGTCTCCGTTGGAGGCGCTCAGTTCATGGTTTCTTCCGCGCTCATGGATATCCGGTCCGGGAACACGTTCTCAGGCAACATGAGCGCCCGGAATGTGGCCACGGGAATGGGGATGACGAAGGACTTCGCGGGTACGTGGACGCAGTCAGGGGACAGTCTGACGCTGATCTACGATTCCGGCGGCTGTTCCGACCTCGCAGTCGTCGTGGGGCCGACGCTGCGAATTGCGGCTGACTGTGCGCATGGGTTGGAGCTGCTATACCACCGATGACCGGAAGGAGGCTCCCACACGCCGCCCGGCAACCGACGGCGTGTGGGACGCTCTCCACCGTCAGAAGTCCTGAACCAGCTCGCGCATGCGGCGCTTCGTCGCCTCGTCCGGAAGGCGGCCGAAGGCGGTGCCGATGTTCTCGGCCATGTGGTCGGGGTTCGTCGTCTCGGTGAGGGCGCACGTCACGGCGGGGTGCGCGAGGATGTACTTGAGGGAGAACTGCGCCCAACTCGTGCAGTCGAACTCGGAGGCCCATTCGGGCAGGTCGCGTCCGCTCACGCGCCCGAAGTAGGTGCCGTTCATGAACGGGCGGTTGATGAGGACGCCGAGTCCGAGGTCCCGGGCGAGCGGGAGGAGGCGGTCCTCCGCGTTCGGTTCCATCACCGAGTAGTTCATCTGCACGAAGTCGAGGGGCTCCGACCTCATGAACGCCTCAAACGCCTCGTGTTGGGCAATGCTGGAGGTGGTGACGCCGATGTAGCGCGCCTCTCCCGAGTCCTTCCAGCGGCGCACGTTGGGCCAATGCACGTCCAGGTCGCGCATGCTTTCGACCTGAAGGAGATCCAGGGTACGGCTGCCGACGACCAGTTCCTGGTTCTGACGCATCTGTGCGATACCCGACGCTTCCCCGTCCGTGTTGATCTTCGTCGCGACGAAGAGGCGGTCGCTGAACTCGGGCGCCGCCAGGACCTCTCCGAACTCCGCGTCGATCTCCGGGGCGCGCGGCGAGGTGTCGACGAGCCGTCCGCCGTACTCGAGGAGCATTCGAATCACGCCGAACAGAGGCTCCGTCCCCTCCGTCGGAATCTCCAGCACAGGCTTCGAGGAGCCGAAGCCGACGATGGGCAGCGTCTCCTCGGTCCCCGGGACCGGTCGCGTGGGAAGCGTCTCCTGGGCCGACAGCGTGTTCCCGAACGCGGCGCGCGGGGCGGCCAGCACCGCACCGGCACCCGCCAGACCCATCAGGAAGTCGCGGCGCGTCGTATCGCTCGGGGTCGTCATGGGCCCTCCTTCGGTCGGTCCAGCGGCAGGTTCGGCATCAATCTAACGGCACAAACGGCAACGATGCAGCGGCAGGAATGGCGCCGAGGCGTAGCAGGCAGGCCGTGGAGGGACGGGCAGGTTACTCCCTCATGTAGGGGATCTCGGCGTCGCGCGAGGGCCAGTTGCGTCGGATATACCAGACGAGCACGGGGAGCGTCACGGCCATCATGGCCAGACCCGGGAACGCCATCCCCTGGATCTCCTCGATCTCGGCGGCGAGCGTCAACGGCTCATCCCACATGGGAAGGACCCCGGGAAGCGTGGCGACCAGATTGTTCAAGGCGTGAAAGGCCATCGGTACGAGCAGCGTTCGAGACTGAAAGTACAGAACCGCGGCGACGAAGCCGAAGGCCGTTGCTCCAACCAGACCGATCGCGTGCAGGCTCCCGAATACCACCGCGGACACGATGATGCCGGTCCCGATGCCCCACTTCACTCCCCACCGGCTCACGAGGACGCCCCTGAAGAGCACCTCTTCGGTGACGGGGACGACCGTGGTCGCGAGGATGATCCAAGCGATGCCGGCAGTCAGCGAGTCCCCGCCCAGATCCTGCATCGTCAGCAGCGATTCCAGGAACTCCGGCGCGAGGTGTGACAGCCCGTAGGCAACGACAAACGCCGAACCGAGCGAGAACACGAGCGTGGTTGCCAGGAGTCCCACCACGGGCCACCAGCCGTATCCCGCCGGGACGCGTCCGACGAGTCGACGCAGGTCGACGCCGCCTCTGCGGCACGCCCATACGATCCACGACGCGAGGAGGCCGTAGAGGGCGAGGCCGACGACGAAGTTCTGGATCGCGGAGTCCATCGACGCCATCGGGCCCGCCGAACTCACGATGATGATGGCCACGACCAGAACGAGGCCGCCGACGATCGTCCACGGAATCAGCGTGCGACTGCGAAACTTCAGAAAGGGATTCTCGGGCGCATTCCCCGGATCGTGAGGGAGTTCAGGGCCCATCTCGATGTCCTCTCCGTTCGGATTGACCGTTGAGTCGCTTCCATGTCGCTTCCCACTGGACCCAGTGACCGGCCTCGGGTGGCGTGCGCGCGGCCACGTCCTCGCGGGGCTCCGCTACCAAAGCAAAGTCATCGCGCGCCAGCGCGTGCAGTTCGTCGAGCGAAAAAAAGTGGATGGGAAGACCCTGCTTGGGACCTGACTCATAGCGGATCGTGAACCCGCCAAGATCATTCCGCCCAATGACCGCATGGGGTCGACGTACCTGAGTCGATGCGGCGTTGACCCGGAGGCAGAAGAGGCCACCGGGAGACAGTAGGGACCCGACTCCCGCGAAGTACCTGGCGACATCGGCGGCAACGCCGTGCTGAAACACCTGAATCGCGATGATGTAGCTGAAGCGGCATCGGCTGACGAACGTCCGGAAGTCGGCGCAGATCAGGCGCTTGGCCAGTGCAGGCTCCCGGGCAGCCAACTGGCGAAGCGCTTCGGCAGACAGGTCCAGTCCGTAGAGATGAAGTCCCGATCGTACGAGCGGAAGATAGTTCCGACCGTTTCCGCACCCGATGTAGAGCCCCCTGCGCTCGGCCAGCGAACCGGCATGTATCGTGGCGAGGATTCTGTCTACGAAAGGCACGGGGGGCTCTCCGGCGTATCTCCCCTCGCGGTACTCCGCGTCCCAGCGCGCCGAGACCAGAGCTTGGCTCATCTCCTCCAAGGGGCCTCGATCCTCCTTCTGTAGCGGAGCTTCAACAACCTGACAAATCTTACATCGTGTATTAGATTTGCATGATTATGATGCGAATGATCCCACGCGAGAGCAAGTTGCGGGTAGAGCGCCTGCTAGCGCGGGCCCCGGCTGTTGTGCTAACCGGCCCGCGGCAGGTGGGAAAGACAACCCTGGCCCTCGATATCGCGCGTGAGCGGGGCGCCGCCTACCTCGACCTGGAGCGACCCTCGGATCGGGCCAAGCTGGTCGATGTCGACGCGTACTGCCGCCGGAACGCCGAGCGGCTGGTCGTCTTCGACGAGATTCAGCGGGTACCGGGTCTCTTCGAGCCGCTCCGCGGCGTCATCGACCGGCGCCGCCGCGACGGCCGCCGCACGGGTCACTTTCTCTTCCTTGGTTCGGCCTCCATTGACCTGCTCCGGCAGTCCGGCGAGACCCTTGCCGGACGTGTGGCGTACTGCGAAATGGCCTCGCTGAATGTGGGGGAGGTTGGCGCGGAGCGTCTCGATGATCTGTGGTCTCGCGGCGGATTCCCGGAGAGCCTGGAGGCGGGAGACGACGCGGACAGCTTCGAGTGGCGGCTCGATTTCACTCAGACCTATCTCGAACGCGATATTCCGGCCCTGGGCCCGCGGATCCCTAATGAGACGCTCCGCCGCTTCTGGACGATGCTCGCCCACAACCAGGGACAGACGTTCAATGCCGCGCGTCTGGCCAAGTCTCTGAGCCTCAGCGGCGTGACCGTCGCCCGTTACCTGGACCTGATGGTCGACCTGTTGCTGGTGAGGCGGCTGGTCTCATGGCGGGGGAATCTGGGCCGGCGACTCGTGAAGGCTCCCAAGACGTACCTGCGGGACAGCGGAGTCTGTCACGCTCTTCTGGGAATCGAATCGCTGGACTCTCTCCTGGGACATCCCGTGGCCGGGAGCAGTTGGGAAGGGCTGGTGATCGAGAACATCGTGAGCGCCCTACCGGCGCACGCCTCGCTCGGCTACTACCGGACCGTGGGCGGGGCGGAGGTCGATCTCGTCATCGAGCTCGGTGCGGGTGAGATCTGGGCGGTGGGAATCAAGCGAAGTACCGCACCCAGGGTTTCGCGTGGTTTCCACAGCGCCTGCGAGGACCTGCGGCCTGCCCGCAAGCTCGTCGTCTACCCGGGTCGCGAGAGGTTCTCGCTCGGTCGGGGCATCGAAGCTGTCCCGCTGAGCGAAGTCCGCACGGCATCAATACGGCGGCACGAATGACTATGTTCAGCAACGCCCGGTGCATGAACGGGACAGCCATCGGGCCGCGTTCGCCAGGCCGCCGAATGTGAACAGGTGAATGTCGACGGCAGGCGCTTTCTCATCGTCGGCCAGGTGCGAGGCCAGCGCCAGCGCAATGGGGGTCGGCGACCATTTGCGCGCCAACCGCGCGATGTCGGGCCTGCGCATCACCGCCCGTGCGGACGACGCGACGCCGCAGCGAACTGCGTATCCGATCAGCGTGCGTAGCGCGACGGGCCCCGGCACCCCGATGCGAACCGGCAGCGTGCAACCGGCCTCCCTCGTCCGCGCCAGCCAGGCGAGAGCGGGGGCGGGCGAGAACACGAACTGCGTCACCAACCAGAGCTCCGAACCCGTCGTCCGGGCGTATTCCGTTTTTCGCCGAAGTGCTTCATCAAGATCGGCCAGGCCGACGAGGGGATGCCCCTCCGGATACGCCGTGACGCCAAGCCGCCGCAGGCCGCACTCGGCGAGCAGCCCGGAGTCAAGCAGGGCCGGTGTATCGGGGTACGGACCGGCGGGCGCGGCGCGGTCTCCGGCCACCAGCATCAGGGAATCCACCCCTGTCTCCACCAGCCCGGACAGCCAGTCGTCGAGCTCGTCCCGGCTCCGCACCGAACGCGCCGACAGGTGCGGCACCGGCTTCATGTCCGCCGCCAGCACCCGTTCGCAGGCGGCGATCGTGTCCGGCCACCGGCCCTTCGGCGGGAACGGCACATAGACGGCGGCACCGCGGGGCAGGTGGCCGGCGAGGACTTCCGGCGGCGGCACCCTTCGCGCCAGAACCTCCACGGACGCACGGAGGGCCAAGTGGCGGAGCGCGGCCCGAATCCGGGTCTCCGAAGGAGGCGGCACTCGGCCGGGCGCGGTCGGGCGCTCAGATCCGGCCGGTGCGGCGCAGCAGCCTCAGGTGGGTGCGGACGTTGTCGTGCTCGAAGTAGGCGTCCTGCAGGTGGCGCGCTCCGGACGAGACCATCTCGGTGCGGCCATGCAGTACCCGGTGTCCGGCACACAGGAGGATCATCCCCCCCTCCAGGCGGAGTTGGGCCTGAGCGCCGGGATCGTTGACGCGCCGCGACAGTTCGTGGTAGGCGCCGTAGAACTCGCCCAGCCGGGGCTCCGACAGGGGTATGGCCTGCATCTGCGCGGTGTTGAAGCGGATCATCCTGATCTCGCCGTCGGTGTCCAGCGCGACCATGGGGTTGGCCGCGTAGCACTCGTATTCGTCGCTGAAGATGCGGAACGGCACCGGCACCGCGCACAGGACGTCGAACTTGTCGGGGTACTCGCTGCGTAGCGCCTCGAGCACGCCGAAGCCGTCCACGACGGTCGACGCGCCACCCTCGCACTCGTTCACCAGCATGTGGAGCGCCTGCACGTTCGGGGGCCACGTGTAACTGGTGAAGTCGTTGTGCACTCCGACGGCCAAGGCCGTGTGCGCGATGTTGTATCCCTTCGGATCGAGCTTGACGTTGTGGATGCGCTCGAACAGCACCTCGCGGACCGGGCCCAGACGGGGCGCGAGATGCTCCAGCGAATCCGGTTCGGTGGGGGCGTCGACGAGCACGCAGACCCCGGTGCGGAGAAACTCCTCGATCAGTTCCGCCGCCGCGCGGTCGTCCGCCAGGAACCGCCCGTAGTCGAACCTCTGCGGCTGGAACCGGCCGTCCCAGTACTGCAGTTCGGGACGGGGCGGGCTCAGGAGGGCGTGGATCTGGCTCGACCGGTAGCGGGTGCGGTGTCCGTCCGGCCACGCGATGGAGATCGCCTCATCCTCGGAACCGGCACCCTCGATGTCGACCGTCGACGGTTTCAGGTCGCTGGGGACCCGGAAGACGTGGAATCGCTTCTCCGTCGTCTGCTCGACGCAGCACTCGCCGCAGCCGCAGTTGTCGCGCAGCCAGAGGTAGGGAAGATCGGTCCGTTCGCCACCGCTCCAGATTGCCGTCAGGGCGTCCGCATGCTGCGCGAGGCTGCTGATCGAGTGATGCATGGTCGATCCCCTCTCTCCGTTGTGACCGGCTGGTAGCGAACGCTACCGGGTATCGAGCGCCCTTGACAATGCCCTGCGCCGCTGCCGACGCTGCCCGGCGAAGAGCCCCCCGAAGAGCCCTCACCGGGAGAGTGACCGGCATGCCCCGTACGGCGACGACGAGCAGAGAGCCCAGCGATCCCGTGGTGAGCTTCACGCGTATGGCGGACGGCACCCCCGAGGACTACGAACTGCTCGACCGCCTCGAGGACGAGTTCGCCGCCGGCACGGCGGATCGCGTGCTGGCACACCTCCGCGAGTTGTCCGGTTCCATGGGCGGCTACAAGGTCGACCGCCTGGAGCATTCCCTGCAGAGCGCGACCCGCGCCCACCGCGACGGCGCGGAGGAGGAGATGGTCGTGGCGGCGCTTCTGCACGACATCGACGACCTGCTCGCCCCGCACAGCCACGGCGAGCTGGCGGCGCTGCTGCTGCGCCCCTTCGTGACCGAGCGCACGCACTGGGTCGTCCGCCACCACGGCCTCTTCCAGCGCGTCTACTATGCCCACCACGTGGGCGGCGACCCCAACGCACGCGACAAGTACCGCGACCACCCCTGGTATCAGGACGCCGTGGACTTCTGTCACCGCTGGGACCAGTGCTCGTTCGATCCCGACTACGATTCCCTGCCGCTGGAGTTCTTCGAGCCCTTGGTCCGCCGCGTGTTCGCGCGCGAACCGTTCAGCCTCGCGCCGAGGACATCGTCATGAGCACGCGCCCGCGGAGCGACGACCTCCGCGGATCGGCCCGGCCGCGGTCGCCGCGCTCCTGGTTGCGGCAGCCCTCGGCGGCGCGCTCGCGGGGTGCGCCCCCGATGGCGACGGCGGGATGCCCGCCCGGGTCGACGCCGTCTTCGGTGACTACGCCGGCCCCAACGGGCCCGGCTGCTCCGCGGGCGTGATCCGGGACGGCCGCCTGATCCACGCCGCCGGCTACGGATCGGCCAACCTCGAGTACGGCATCCCGAACGGCCCCGGGACCATCTACCGCATCGCATCGGTCTCCAAGCAGTTCACGGCCGGCACGCTCGCGCTGCTCGCCCTCCGGGGAGAGGTGGATCTGGACGCGCCCGTCCAGCGCTACATCGCCGAATTCCCCGACTACCCCGACCCTCCCACCGTCAGGCACCTGATCCACCACACCTCCGGCGTGCGCGACTACCTCGGGCTCTTCTACCTGGCGGGGAACCGGAGCGAGGACTTCATCACCAATCAGGACATCCTCGACGCGATCAACCGGCAGCGCGAACTCAACTTTCCTCCGGGCTCCGAGTACCTGTACAGCAACTCCGGCTACGTCCTGCTCGGCGAGATCGTGGCCAGGGTTACGGGACAGAGCCTGCGGGAGTTCGCCAAGGCCGAGTTCTTCGACCCCCTGGGCATGCCGCACACCCACTTCCACGACGACCACAACGAGGTCGTCCCCAACCGCGCGACCGGCTATTCGCCGACCGATGACGGCTTCCGGATCAACATGACGACGCTCGACGTGGTCGGGGACGGCGGCATCTACACGTCGGTGGAGGAGTGGACCGCGTGGGACCGCAACCTGACCGAGGGCACGGTCGGCGGGCTCGAGTGGGTGGCGCTCATGCACGAGCGGGCCGTGCTCACCTCCGGCGACACGATTCCCTACGCCTTCGGCCTCTCCCACGGCGAGCACCGGGGGCTGGCCACGGTCGGGCACAGCGGCTCGTGGGTCGGTTACCGAACGGCTATGACTCGCTATCCCGACACCGGATACTCGTTCGTGGCCCTGTGCAACCGATCACGGATCGATCCCGCGGCCCTCATCAGGAGCACGGCCGAGATCTACCTGGAAGACGCGATGGACCCGCCCGAGGAGGTCGCGGAGGGCGAGGTGGAGGAGGAGCAGACGACGGAGGAGCTCGCGGGGGGCGAGGATGCTGCGGAGGCTCTACCCGACCATGACATTCCGAATCGCACGCGCTACGCCGGATCCTTCTACAGCCCCGAGTTGGACGCGACGTATCGGATCGTGGCGGAAGGCGCGGCCGGACTAACGCTGCATCTCGGTCGGTGGGACCCGGTCGCGCTCGTGGCCGAGTCGGACTGGCAGCTCACGACCGAGGACGGGCCGACGCTCCGCTTCTCCGAACTCGTCGACGACCGTTACGAGGCGATGATGGTCGACGCGGGACGGGTCAGGAACCTCAGGTTCGCGCGGACGGAGGAGTAAAGGTCTGGTCGCGAGACTGCTCTCCGGCGGCAACCCCCAGATTCCGAAGGGTGACGGGGATGCGCCCGTACAGGCATACCTCGCGGCCATGCCGGGCTGGAAGCGCGAGGTCGGCCGCTACCTCGACGGGCTCATCGAGCGCGTCGTCCCCGACGCCCGCAAGGCCGTCCGGTGGAACTCGCCCTTCTACGGCATCGAGGGCCGGGGCTGGTTCCTCTCCTTCCATTGTTTCGCCCGGTACATCAAGGTGACCTTCCTGAACGGCGGGTCGCTGCGTCCCCTGCCGCCGGTTGACTCCCGGCACGAGCACGTGCGTTACTTCCACATCCATGAGGACGACGAAGTGGACGAAGATCTCCTGGCGGGCTGGCTCAGGCAGGCATCGAGGATGCCCGGAGAGGACCTTTTCTGATGATTGAATGGCTTGGCATCGGGCACCTCTTCGAGCTTTCGGGAACGGAAGCGATCGCGGGCTTTCTCACCCCGGTGGCGATCTGCGCTGCGTTCTTCGTGGTGCAGCTCATCCTGCCTGGGAAGCGGGTCCCCGGGTACGTCATCGATGCGGATACCGGCGAGCCCCGCAGTTACCGGCTGAACGGGCTCCTGGTATTCGTGCTCGCGGAGATCGTGTGGGCGCTCGAGCTGACCGGCATGCCGCGGGACTGGTTCTACCGGTCCACCGTCTACCAGGTCGCCGGCGGAACCGTCCTCTGCCTCGTCTTCGCCCTCCTCGCCGTGTTCGCGGGGGCGCGCGGCAAGGTGGAACGTCCGCTCGCCGCCCTCTGGGAAGGGCGCGTTCTCGAGCTGTCGTTCTTCAGGGACCGCTTCGACGTGAAGATGTTCCTGTACGTCGTGGGCGGGACGATGCTGTCGCTGAACGCCCTCTCCGGAGCCGCGTACCACCACGGGCTGTTCGGCGCGGACTCGAACCCCGGCGTCTTCCTGTATGCCGGATTCCTCACCTTCTACGTCTTCGACTACTTCGTCTTCGAGCGCGTCCAGCTCTACACCTACGACGTGATCCACGAACGTCTCGGCTTCAAGATGATCTGGGGCGGCATCATGGTGTATGGGTGGCTCTACATCCTGCCGCTGTGGGGCATGGCCGTGTACCCGGACCCCGGCTTCTCGACGCCGTGGAGGGAGGTTTGGCTGATCGGCGCGCCCGCGCTCTTCCTCGTCGGGTGGGGGATCACGCGCGGCGCCAACATGCAGAAGTACACCTTCAAGCGCTGGCCCGAGCGCAAGTTCCTCGGCCTCATCGAACCCGAGTACATCCAGGCCGGCGACCGCAAGATCCTGTGCAGCGGCCTGTGGGGCGTCGCCCGCCACTTCAACTATCTGGGCGAGGGATTCTTCTCCCTCTCGATCGCCCTCGTGTTCGGCTACTTCACCAACCTGTGGGCCTGGACCTACTTCATCTTCATCGTCGGCCTGTTCATCTCACGCCAACGCCTCGACGACCAGTTCTGCGCCGAGAAATACGGCCCGGAGAAGTGGGCTGAGTACCAGGAGCGGGTGAAGTATCGGATTATCCCTGGTATCTATTGATGCCTGGGCGAACGGCGAGTCACCTGCGAGGAGGCAGTGAAGGGGATGACATCAACGCCCGACTGGTCGCGGAGACGGTTTTTGGAGAGCGGATCGGCGGCCGCCGCGGTCGCCGCCGTTTGGGGATGCGCGCCGGGCGAAGGGACGCCGGTGGACGAGGATAGGACGTCGGCACCCCTCACCGGGCCTCGCCGTTCGCTCTTGGAGCCGGGGCCGATGCTCCCGCCCGTCCCGGCGATCCTGCTCACCGTGAACGGTCGACCCGGCGACCCCGACGAGATCTCGGTGCTGTGGACGTTCGTCGTGAGCGGCGACCCGCCCCAGATCGGGGTGAGCGCGGCCTTCGAACATCAGGCGAGGGAACTCCTGGAGATGCACGACGAGTTCGTGCTGAACGTCCCGCTCGCGTCGATGGTCGAGGCGTTCGACACCGTCGACATGAACTCCGGGCGTGTCGCCGACAAGTTCGAACTCTCGGGTCTGACGCGCGGCGCGGCGACCGTCGTGGATGCGCCCACGGTGGAGGAGTCCCCCATCCACTGCGAGTGTCGGATGATCGACTCGATCGAGATGCCGCCCGAGCGGAAGCTCTTTTTCGCCGAGGTCGTGGCCACGACCGCCATCGAGGGCGCGGTCGACGATGCCGGTCGCCTGGTCGTGCCCGATGTGGATTTCTTCGGGATGACCGCCGGGAGCGGCGAGCATTACACGATGGGGCGCCGGGTCGGCAACATCGGAATGACGGTCGGCCGAAGCGACATCAAGTACTGACACCCACCGGTTCACTGCCCGCGCAGTTCAGCACCCGAGCAGGCCTGCCTGGCCACGGCCCTGTAAACTGCTCGAGGTATACTCATCCTCTGCCACGAGCCGCATCAGGCTACTCGCCGTCGCCGTGCGGACCCCGGCCCTGCTGTACCGAGCCAGCCCCGTAGGCATCGCTTGCATGGGACCTGTCGGTTAGGAGGCCCGGAAAATCTCCGTCCGACTCGCGTTGAAGATAGCTGAGCGCCGCGCGAGCCAGCAGGCCGGACCTTGAGTGGCCTTCACGCACCGCGGCCTGGTCCACGATGGCCAAGACGCGTTCAGGCAGCGTGATGTTGATTCGTTTCGTCTTGCTCGAGAGTTTCGAGATGTCCACGTCGGCGATCGCCCACACGCCTCCCCGGTAATCGTCGTTCCCCCGGTGTGCTTCCAGCGAGGTCCTGGCCGGGACCGGTTCGCCGTCCATCAGCAGCCCCTCGATATGGCATGCGATCGCCTCCCTGGCCGACTCGATCACCTCGTCGAGGGTGTCACCGGCCGAGAAACAACCGGGAAGATCGGGCACGGTGACCCCATACCCGCTGTCTGCGTCCTTGTGAACCACGATCGGAAAGCGCATCAGCGATCCTCCCATTCCCAACCCGCCTGCCGGAAGATGCTGCGAAGCGTCCCGATCGGGATGTCCCTGCTGGGGTGCTTCACCGTCACTCGGCCGGGCTTGTCGGAATGAACGAATTGGTGGTGGCTTCCGCGGGTGCTCCGAAGCGCCCAGCCATCCGCCACCAGTTTGCGAATGATCTCCTTGCTCGACATGGTGTGTATTATACACACTACACGCTGCTTCGTTCAAGGAACTCAAACCCTCAATACCCCAGAAGTTCCGGCAGGAACAGCACCAGGCCCGGCAGGAACGCTATGGCGACAGTGAGCGCCAGCATGAGCGCCAGGTAGGGCCACAGCGGGCGGGCGACCTGCGCCGGCTGGACCCTTCCCACCGAGCAGGCCACCAGCAGGCTTACGCCGACGGGCGGCAGGAACACGGAAATCCCCTGGGTCGCGACGATGACGGCGCCGTAGTGGATGGGATCGATCCCGAGTTGCATCGCGAGGGGCAGGAGGATCGGCGTCAGCAGGACGACGGCGGGCACCCCCTCGAGGATGGCGCCCAGCAGGAGGAAGATGAGAATCGTGAGGGCCATGAATCCGGCCTGGCCGCCTCCGATCCCCACTACCGATGATGCCAGCGCCTGCGGCACCTGCAGGACGGCCAGCACCCAGCCCAGAAGGTTCGCGGCGCCGACCACGAACAGCACCATCCCCGACACCATCGCGGTCCGGACGATCTTGCTCCACAGATCCGCGAGGGTCAGGGACCGGTACACGAACCCGGCCAGAAGCAGCGCGTAGAAGACGGCGACGGCGGCCGCCTCCGTGGGCGTGAAGAGTCCGAAGCGGATGCCGCCCAGGATGACCACGATCATGAACAGCGGCAGCAGGGCGTCGATCGCCGCGCGGCGGAGTTCCGCGGCGCAAGCGCGCTCTGCGGCCGGCCAGCCTTCCCTGCGCGCCTGCCACCCGATCTGCGTCATCAGGCCCGCAGCGATGAGGAGCGCGGGCACGATCGAGGCGACGAACAGGGCGCCGATCGAGACGTTGCCGATGACGCCGTAGACGACCATCACGATGGCCGGCGGAATGAGGATCCCCATTCCGCACGCGGCCGAGACGATCGCGGTGGCGCGCGCTCGGCCGTAGCCGTGCTCGGTCAGCTGAGGCACCATGATGCCGCCGACGGCAGCCGCGTCCGCCGACGTGGAGCCCGACACGCCCGAGAAGAAGATCTCCGTCACGATGACCACCTGCCCGAGCCCGCCGGGGAGATGTCCTACGAGCGCGCGCGCCAGCGTCACGAGGCGCCGGCTGATCCCCCCGACATCCATGAGGAAGCCGGCCAGGATGAAGAGGGGGACGGCGAGCATGGGGAACGAGTCCATCCCCGCGACGATCTGCTGCGGGATGACGACGAGCGGGAGATCCGCCACCAGGATGGCGATCACGGCGGCGGTCGCGAGCGCGAACCCGATCGGCACGGCGACCAGCACCAGGAGGCCGAAGACGCCGAGGAGGAGGCCGCCCATCAGCCGCCCTCCCCGACCGAGTGTCCCGCCGGCGCTGGCTCCCGCGGCTGGTCCGAAGCGCCGGTCGCCGGTCCGGCCAGCAGGTGGATCACCATCAGCGCGCCGGACACCGGCGCCGCGGCATATACGAGCGCGACGGGCAGGTTCAGCGCGGCGGAGCGCTCCCCCATGGTCAGGTCCATGAGGGCGATCCCAGTGCCGAGGAGGAGGAGCGCGAACAGCAGCACGACCGCCCCGGCGAACGTCTCCACGGCCCGCTTCGCGCGAGGCGCCAACCGCTCGGTGAGCTGATCGAACCGGAAGTGGGCCCGCCGCGCCACCGCCAGCGAGGCCCCGAGCAGCGACATCCAGATGAAGCAGAAGCGGGACACCTCTTCGCTCCACGGATTCGGGTAGGCGAAGAGATACCGCATCAACACCTGGAGGAGGACCACATCGCACACCGCGATCAGGAGGACGCCCACGGCGTACGTCTCGAACGCGATCAGCACCCGGTTGAGCGTCCGCAGCCGCTGCTTCATCCGCTCACTCTCGACCCGCCGGGTCTCTGACGATTTGCACTACTACTGCAAGATATCATGATAATTTGCAGTATCGATCCCAACGATCACGGATTCCACGTCGGTGGATCGTGCTACCAACTGCCGGGACCCGGACGCTCCGCCTCGGCCACCAGTGTCGCGATCAGCGCTTCGCCGTCCGGTAGACGGCGAGCCAGTTGGTCCCAGATCCGGGGTCTTACGGCCGGCGCGAAGGGCGCCAAGTTGGGACGCGAGATCTCCACGCCGGCCGCGCGCATTTCCTCCAGCGCGTCCGCCTCCATTCGGCGCGCGACTTCGCTCTGGTACGCGAGCGCCTCAGCCGCTGACCGGTCGACGGTCGTCCGGATCTCGGCGGGAAGCCCCCGATAGAAGCGCTCGTTCACCAGAAGCGTGATCGGGTTGTAGGTGATGGACGTGAAGCTGTAGAACTTCGCCACCTCGTGGAGCCGGCTGCTCACGAAGCCGATCGCGTTCGCCTCCCCGCCGTCGATCACGCCCTGCTGGAGCGCGGAGTAGACCTCGCCGTAGTTCATCGGAGTCGCCTGCACGCCCAGCGCGGAATAGGCCGCGAGGTACGTCGCGTTCTGAAGGACCCGGAGCTTGAGGCCGGCGAGATCTTCGGGCGTCTCGACGGGCCGGCGCTTGTTGTAGGCGTGGCGGAACCCGTAGTCGAGGAAGCCCAGCGAGCGGACGCCCGTGCGTTCGAGGAGGAGGTCGCGCCACCAGTCGCCGATGGGGCCGTTCATCACCGAGAGCCCGTGGTCCCGCGTCTCGAACAGGAACGGGAGATCGAACACCTGCGTTTCCGGCACCCAGCCCGAAAGCACGGGGGTGCCCGTGATGGCCATGTGCACCGCGCCGACCTGGATCTGCTCGAAGGCGACGCGCTCGCCCCCGAGTTGTCCTGACGGATAGATGACGACCCGGAACCGTCCGTCGGTGCGCTCCAGCATGAGATCCCGGAACCGCTCCGCCATGAGGTGGAACTCCGAGCCGGTAGAGAGCACGTGGGAGAAGCGAACCTCCCAGGTGGCCGAGTCCGCAGGCGGGACGGAATCGGCCGACCCGGGCCCGCGGCAGGCAGCCGGCAGGATCGTCGCGACCACGACTATGCAAGACCGGGTCCAGACGCGCGCCACGCCCGCGTTCACGAACCGTCGACCCTTGGCGCAACGCACTTCCGCCCCACTCTCACTCCTCGGTCAGTGGCACACCTTCCACGATGTGTCGCTGGATGGCCTCGGCCCAATCGACCATGAAGTCCTCGAAGGCCCCGCCAAACGTTCGTACGAAGTCGTCGGCGTCGGATGACAGCGACGTCATGCGATACCTCACGGACGCCCGGCTTCGGCTCTCACCGTCGGGAGTCACGCGGACATCCACCATGGCAGTGTGGTGGTCGGGCACCACATACACGAACGAAGCGACGCCGGCGGCAGGCTCATGCCGCGTCTGGACCCACGTCGCCGTTCCCACAGGCTTGGTGGTCTGGAACACCAGACCTTCTCTCGCATGGGGCTCTGTCGGAGACACGTAGCGCGGATCCCACCCTGCCACCCACCGTCGCTCACCCTCCGCACTGAACAACGGGAATGCCTCCGCAACCGGGAGGGCCATCGCAAAGCCGCCCGCCCTCTCGACGTGGACTCGTCGCTCCACCCGTCAGGCGCCCCAGATTGTCTGGCCGCCATCGATGAACAGCGAGGCACCGGTCACGAGGCTCGCCTCGTCGTTCGACGCCAGGTATACGACGGCCCCCACCACGTCGTCCGGGGCACCGATCTTCCTGAGCGGGATGCGGGCGAGGCGCCCCTGGCGGAATTCGGCCTGAGCGATATCGGCGCGGTTCAGGTCCGTCTCGATCAGACCCGGCGCGATGGCGTTCACCCGCACGCCGTGCGGTGCAAGCTCGAGCGCCATCTGCTTCGTGAGCATCTCCACCCCCGCCTTCGACACGCAGTAGTGCGTGAGGTTCGGCGCGGCCACCGCCTGCCCGGCGGACGACACGTTGACGATCGCGCCTCCCGTACCGGCCTCGACCATGCGGCGCCCCACCGCCTGCCCGACCAGGAAGTAACCCTTCAGGTTCACGCTCTGAATGGCATCCCACTCCTCCTCGTCGATATCGAGGAAGGGCGTCCGCTTCAGGATCCCCGCGTTGTTCACCAGGATGTCGAGGGCACCCAGGAAGTCGTACGCCTCGGCGACGAAACGCTCGACGTCGGGCCGGCAATCCGTGGAGCCCTGTACGGCGACCGCGCGGCGCCCCATCGCCTCGATCTCACGGACGGCGCTCTCGGCATCCTCGTGACTGCGCCGGTAGTTGACCGCCACATCCGCACCCTCGCGAGCCAATCCCATGGCGATGCCGCGACCGATGCTCCGAGAGCCGCCGGTGACCAGAGCATGCTTGCCTTCAAGACGCATGGAGAACTCAGGGTTCGAGGGCGAGTGGGGCGCCGAACCCACATAGTCCGGGCGCTCACGGGGATTCGCAACGAGCCTGCGCACCCCATGGTCGCGGCATCTCGGCTGGCCGAGGACGGGCGTGGACCAGTGCTGCCCGCCAGGTTGTGGCTGTCAGCGGAGGTTCGCATGTTCCCCACACACGGAGAAAGGAGCCCTCACATGTCGCGCGAACGCGCAACGACTGCGATCAAGACGGTCCTCGGTTTCTTTGTCGGTGTCGCCCTCTACAACCTGTTCGTTGATTTGACCGGCCCCAAATGGACCGACTCCGTGGATGTCCTCACGGAAGGCTGTGCAAGGCAAGGGATGTACACGAGCTTCGCAATCGGTGACGGAGCGCTGACCCATTGGGAATGCGTCGCTCCCGACGAGACAGCAGCGTCCCAGCGGGGGGCAACCGAGGGGTCTTCTCAGGAGTAACTTCCCGGTCTCACCGCTGAGCCCAATCCCCTCCCGGAGCGATCCATGATGTCCTCGGTTCAAGTTGGACTCGCCTGCTCACTCGCATTCCTCTTCGCCCTCACCGCTCCGGCAACCAGGGGCGCGGCCATGTCGGCCGCCGCCCAGTCGTTTCCCTCCGACGACCCGGTCATCCGGGCGATCTGGGAGGAGGGCGTCGAGCGCTCGCAGGTCTACGAACTGGGCCAGGTGATGATGGACTCGATCGGGCCGCGCCTCACCGGCTCGCCCGCCATGGCCGGCGCCAACGACTGGGCGCTGGCGAAGTACGCTGAGTGGGGCATCGAGGCGTACAAGGAGCAGTACGGCACATGGCGCGGGTGGGAGCGCGGGATCACCCACATCGATCTCGTCGAGCCGCGAGTCAGGTCGCTGGAGGGCATGGCCGCCGCATGGAGTCCCGCCACGGACGGACCCATCGAGGCGGAGGTCGTGATCCTCGCGGACGCGGGCAGCCCCGAGGCGTTCCGGGCGTGGCTGCCGGAGGCGCAAGACAAGTTCGTCCTCATCTCGCGACCGGAGGCGAGTTGCCGTCCGCGGGAGAATCTGGAGCAATTCTCCCGACCCGAGACGCTGACCCGCATGAGGGAGGAGCGCGAGCAGGCGGTCGCGGCGTGGCGCGAGCGCGAGGAGAACACGGGCGTCGGCCGGCGTGCCCTGCCGGAGGCGCTGGACGCCGCCGGGGCCGCCGGGGTCATCCGCTCGCAGTGGTCGGAAGGCTGGGGCGTGAACAAGATCTTCGGCACCGGGAACGAGCGGGCCCCGTTGCTCGACCTGAGCTGCGAGGCGTACGGGCTCCTCTACCGGCTGGCCGAGAACGGTCAGGGGCCGGTGCTGCGCGTCGACGCCCAGGCCCGCTTCCTCGGCGAGGTGCCGGTCTTCAACGCCTTCGCCGTGATCCCCGGTAGCGCCGAGCCCGAGGAGTACGTGATCCTCGGCGGCCACTACGACTCCTGGGACGGCTCCGATGGCGCGCTCGACAACGGCACCGGTGCGGTCGCGATCATGGAAGCGATGCGCATCCTGAAGCACGCCATCCCGAACCCTCGCCGCACGATCATCGGCGCCCTCTGGAACGGCGAGGAGCAGGGTCTGAACGGGTCACGCGCCTTCGTCGAGGACCATCCCGAGATCCTCGAGCGCACCCACACCGTGTTCAACATCGATCACGGGAACGGGCCGGTCACGTTCATCCCCATGCAGGGCTTCGCCGCGGCCGGCGGACGCTTCGGCGACTGGCTCGCGCAGATCCCGAGCGAACTCGCGGACCTCGTCGCCCTCGAGATCCCGGGGCTGCCCGAATCCGGCGGGACGGACCACGCCTCCTTCCTCTGCGCCGGAGTCCCGGCCTTCAGCTTCCATGTCGGCGCCGGGCGAAGGGAAATGAACATCGCCGACAACCGCTGGGACACGAGCACCTACACCTGGCACACCAACCGCGACTCCTTCGACAAGATCATCTACGAGGACCTGCGCGACGACGCGGTGATGACCGCGCTGTTCGCCTACCTGGCCTCCGAGGACCCGGAGCCCATGCCCCGCAACCAGCGCGCCATGCCGGACGGCTCGGAGTGGCCGGATTGCCGCCCCCCGGCGCGCAGTTCAGGCACGTCCTGACAGCCCGCACGAGACCGAAATACTAATCTGTCACGAATTGGTACATCGTTAGTATTTCGCCCGCGCCGCTGAATCGGGGGCGTGCTTAGGTGGGCTGGGCACCGTGTC